>Ga0209979_1004393_pt1 | contig 11702 bp, 8 predicted proteins | sample AnhtaG_FD_183114 | JGI IMG/M metagenome (GOLD analysis project Ga0209979, IMG submission 183114) | Deep subsurface microbial communities from Anholt, Denmark to uncover new lineages of life (NeLLi) - Anholt_01485 metaG (SPAdes) (version 2) | ecosystem: Environmental > Aquatic > Marine > Oceanic >...
ATTCGCCGAGGTGATGCTCTTCCTCTATTGCCATGGATGATCCCCTCTATTCCTTTCTCTTTCAATTTTCTCTTAAGTCTAAATACTTGCCTTTTAGATAGGCAAGGTTCTTCAGCAGCCAGGTCTACTTTCAAATATCCTTCTATGGTATTTTCAATAATGCCATATCTTGCGAGCTCTTTTTGACTCAATTGCCACCTCTGCATTCTCACCTCCCAATCATCAATTGTTGGGAGGATAGTATACCAAATTCTAGGGAGGGGTGACATTTTCACTTTGCAATACCATGACATTATCATTTTGCAACGACATGACAGGTTGGGGGGTTGACAAAAATAGATTTTCATATATAATAACAGACAGCTATGAATATGCAAAATATTTCCGAAAACCGTCATTTATTCACTGAAGAAAGATGGCAAGGGGAATTGGAATTATTAAAGCAACGAAAGAGAGCTACTTTCTCAGAATTGACTAAGCTATTTAGAGTCTCAGAATCTACTATTCGGCGTGATCTAAGAGAACTAGAAAAAAGAAACATGATAAAGAGAACACACGGAGGAGCCATTTTACCTAAAATTGTTAGGCTCGAGTTATCAATAGACGAAAGAAAAACTAAGTTTCATTTAGAAAAAGAGCATATTGGGAAGTTTGCGGCTGAATATATAAACAGTGGTGAAACTGTCTTAATAGATGCCGGGACAACTACTTTAGAGGTAGCTAGAAATATTAAAGAGAAAGAAAACCTGTGGATAATAACGAACGCAGTAGATATTTCTACCTTACTAATTTCGATTGATCAAATTAGAGTTGTTTTAACAGGAGGAGAGCTTTGCAGGAGAGATCTTTCAATGGTAGGGCCTGCAGCTGAGGAAACAATATCCAAATTCCATGTTGACAAAGTAATCTTAGGCGCTGACGCAATCTCTGTTAAATGTGGACTAACGTGTGCTAGTCTGCAAGAAGCTCAAGTGAAGAAAGCGATGATTAAAGCAGGGAGGGAAATAATTATAGTAGCTGATCATAGTAAAATAGGCAAAGTTGCCTTTACCTCAGTTGCTCCAATTACACAGATTCATACCCTTATCACCGATAGCAAAGCTCCTTCTAAATTTATTAGAGATCTTGAGAGACAAGGTATCCAAGTTTTCACAGTTGACTGAGAACGCGGCACGGTATAAAGAAATGCTGCCTAGTGCTAGAAGGTGATTTGAGTTTTTGCTCTTTTTCAAATAGGACAAATAAAGCGGGAGCTAAAGCTCTTTTGCACCCAAGAAGGAAGAAAATGAACATCTCCTTGTCTGGATTTTATCGAGAGGAACTCAAAAGGTCTTTTTCTCTATAAAAGGCTCCCTGAGAAGGAAATAGAACATACCAATAACGTAGCTGAGATCATATTTAGCCTCTTTAAACCCCAGTATAAGGTGATGAAGGAGTGTCAAATCCCATGGGGAGCACAAGCTCATTTTAACCTCTTCACCTTAAGGCATAATTTCAGAGCCTGTCCTCGAGGAAAGCGAAAAGGGTTCTCCCCTGTCCAGCTCGAGGGACTAAACGTATCTTTAAACGATTGGTCCGACCTTCTCTACTCAGAGGATAAAGCCAGTCTAAAAGAGGCTCTTTTCTTCTCCGGGAGGGCAAAAGAGGCGATTTTCTCAAGAAACGCCCCTTGACAAAAAAAATGTATTAACATTAGTAGTGAAGTTAGATCTTTGACGGAAGAGCTAAAAAATAGGGCCGGGGGAGGTGATGAGATTAAAAAAATAAATAGGCCCATTAGCTTGGGAAAGGAAGACTTTTCAAGAAAGAAAGTGTTGAAAAATTATTTTCTCCTTTGGGAGCTTTCCACAAAAAAATGAACAATGTTCTTACGATAAAGCAAAATTTACCCATCAATGCTTAATTAAACAGGGTCTTTATCCAAGGAGTGTAGGTTTACTTTCCATTTTTCAGGAGCTGGAGGTAGGATTGACAAAAATTTATTTTGTATTATGATGCAAATCTTATCTGAAAGGTGAAAATGACGGAACAAGATAGCCCTTTAAAGAAGTGGCCAAAACAGACAGGCATTTCTCAAAGTTTCTTATATAAGGATAGGTGATGCTTTTCTGCTTTGATTGTTTTGTGTTCTGATTATACACGAGAAGAACTTTGTTACTTCATTGAAAATGGGAGGAATAAGTATGACGTACGGATATAACGGGAAAATAGCGAGAGTAAATTTATCTCAAAGAGAAATTAGGGTCGAGAAACCTAAAGAATTATTCTACAGAAAATATATGGGTGGTAGGGGTATTGTAGCATTTTATCTTCTAAAAGAATTAAAGCCAGGGATAGATCCTTTAAAGGAAGATAATAAACTAATATTTACCACGAGCATCCTAACAGGGGCTCCCTTCCCAGGCAACTCACGATTTACAGTGGGGGCAAAATCACCTTTAACCGGTGCTTACGGAGAGTCACAAGCAGGGGGTTTCTGGGCAGCAGAATTAAAATTTTCGGGATATGACGCTATTGTCATAGAAGGGAGAAGTAGTAAACCGGTGTATTTATGGATTCATGATGGAAAGATAGAAATTAAAGATGCTACCCATTGTTGGGGTTGTGACACAGGAGAAACAGAGAAAATAATTAAAGAAGAACTTGATGATCAGAATGTCAAAATTGCTTGTATTGGTCCAGCGGGAGAGAATTTAGTGCGATTTGCGTGTATCGTCAATGATTTGACGCACGTTAATGGCCGTACCGGAATGGGAGCTGTAATGGGTTCGAAAAATCTTAAGGCTATCGCAGTCCGAGGTAATCAAAAAGTAAAGATAAAAAATCCTCCCGCTTTACACACATTAACCAAATTATTTAATGAAAATTATAAAAAAAATCTAGATAATTTTATGGTTCAAAAAATAGGAACTGCTGGATACGTTGTTCCACTTAATGAAATGGGACTCCTTCCCACATATAATTTTCGCAGGGGCACGCATGAAGAAGCCCAGAATATTAGTGGAGAAAAAATGTTAAACAGCATTCTTATAGGAAGAAAAGGTTGTTATGCTTGTCCTCAAAAATGTAAGAGAATAGTAAAAGTAGACAATCCAGAAGTTGATCCTAGATATGGAGGACCTGAATACGAAACCCTTGCTTCCTTAGGTTCTAATTGTGGTATTTTTGATATTAAAATAATAGCCAAAGGCAACGAGTTATGTAATAAATTGGGTGTGGATACCATATCAACAGGCAATGTTATTGCCTTTGCTATGGAATGCTTTGAGAATAATATTTTAAGAGAAGATATGACAGACGGAATTAATCTTAAATTTGGGAGTTCGGAGGCGATGCTTAAACTCATAGAAATGATCGCTTTAAGAAAAGGGTTGGGAGATCTTCTTGCCGAGGGGAGCATGAGAGCAGCAAGAAAACTTGGGAAAGGGGCCGAGAAATTTACTCTCCAGGTGAAGGGACAGGAAGTCCCATTGCATGATCCGAGAGGGAAAGTCGGTGCTGGTTTAATGTATGCAATGTCTCCGATTGGGGCTGATCATCTTCAGGCTGAACATGATGGTGGTTTTGCAACAGAGACTTTTGCTTTAGAGCAAATTAAAGCCCTTGGTATTTTGCAGCCTGTAGATGCTCTCGATCTTGGACCAGCTAAGGTAAGACTGCTTACCTACATCCATTTGCTTGCAAGTCTTTACGATGTTTTAGACGTGTGCATGTTTGTCGGGTTACCTGTAAGGGTATACACAGCTGTGAACCTTGTAGAACTTGTGAGTTCCATAACCGGATGGCAAACAAGTATGTGGGAATTAATGAAGGCAGGAGAACGAGGGATTAACATGGCTCGTTGCTTTAACATTAGAGAAGGTTTTAAGAGAAAGGATGATTCTTTGCCCAAACGCTTTTTTGAGGGACTTGAAGGGGGACCCTTGGATGGAAAAAAAATGCCCCTGGAAGCTTTCGAAAGCGCCATAACCAGATTTTATGCAATGATGGGTTGGGATCCGAATACCGGGATTCCTACAAGGTCAAAGCTGGAAGAACTGGATATAGAGTGGGTTGCAAACGAAATAGAGAAGACATTGGGATAATTTAATGATTCTGAGGTCACCTAATTATAAAGATACCCAAAAGTCTAAGGCTCTTTGGTTATTATACCGTCAAGAACTGTTGAGGAGGAAGTGATGAAATTAGACCAAAAAAAGGCTTTAATTACCGGGGGGGGTTCTGGTATTGGGAAAGCTATTTGCCTAGCGTTTGCCAAAGAAGGGGCAGATATAGCGGTCAATGATATTGACTTAAAGGCGGCAGAAGAAACAGTAAATGAAATAGCAAAGATTGGCCGAGAAGGATTAGCCGTTAAGGCGGATGTCTCTCAAAGTAAAGAGGTCAATCAAATGGTGGAAAATATCCTAGTTAAATGGAACAAAATAGATATTTTAGTAAATAATGCGGGAATTGTAGGAGCGCCTTCTGGAACCGTTCCCTGTACTGAAATTACTGATGAGCTGTGGCATCGAATGCTTGATGTCCATTCAACAGGTACATTTTATTGCACTAGGGCTGTACTTCCTTCAATGCTTTCGCAGAAAAAAGGAAAAATCATTAACATGTCATCAATATGTGGGGTAATAGGATGCGATGCCTGTCCCCATTATTCGGCTGCCAAGGCAAGTATTATAGGTTTTACAAAGGCTCTAGCTAAACAAGTTGTCGATCGCGGTGTTATTGTAAATGCTATCGCTCCCGGATTTATAGATACACCTGGCACGAGAAGTCACCCAAAAGAAGAACTAAAATGGATGTACGAGGCAACTTTGCTGAAAAGATGGGGTAAAGCGGAAGAGATAGCAGCATTAGCAGTATATTTAGCTAGCTCAGACGCTGATTTTGTGGTTGGTGAGGTTATCAATATAAACGGCGGAGCAGCTATTTAAGAAGGGCTAAGGACTGGCGCCGCGGATTCAAGTTTGATTTTGATGAGTCTGGCGCTTCTTCTTTCCTGGTGTCACTGATAGAAAGGATTTACCGGAGAATGCAATGAGAATAGAAAACATAGAGACTTATGTTTTAAGGTATAAAATTGATAAGACATACGGGGGGTGCTCCAAAGGTATGCCAAAGGAGCGCAGTGCTCTACTAATTAAGATAATAACAGATAATGGAATTGAAGGTTGGGGGGAGGCTGGTCAAACTAGTCATCCAGAGTTTCCCCAAGTGATAATTCGTGAGCTTTTTGCTGATTTTCTTATTGGAAAGGATCCCTGGAATACAGAGAAAATATGGGAAGATTTGTATGATTTATGTCGGGATTACGGTCAAAAAGGCCCTGTAATTGAAGCACTCAGTGGGATCGATATTGCCTTGTGGGATATTAAAGGAAAAACAACGAAACTTCCTGTGTATAAGCTATTGGGAGGTAAATTTAGAGATAGAATAATGGCATATCCTTGTGGCTTATACCATCGAGAATGTGATAACTTAATCGAGATTCTCGTTAAAGAAGCTAAACAATATGTAGAGCAAGGATTTAAGGCTATAAAAATGAAAATTGGTGGAAGATCACCTGAAGAAGATTTCAGGACTATTAAGGCAATTCGGGAAACAGTAGGAGAAGAGGTGAAGTTGATGGCAGATGCAAATCATGCATATAATGCTTATACAGCTATAAAAGTAGGAAAAGAGTTGGAGAAATATAATTTTTCATGGTTTGAAGAGCCCGTTCCTCCTGAAGACATAGAAGGATATTTGAGGATAAAGGAAATACTAAGTATTCCCATTGCTGGGGGAGAGTGTGAATATACACGGTTTGGATTCAAAAATCTGATATCTAAGAGAGCAGTAGATATTGTACAACCTGATGTCTCTACTGCGGGAGGATTTACGGAATGTAAGAAAATTGCAGCTATAGCCAATACTTGGGGGGTGCAGTGTATACCTCACGTATGGGCATCAGCGGTGGGTCTAGCTGCTGCCATTCAGTTAATTGCTTCCTTACCAAACTGTCCCTCGTGCCACTATCTATTTCCATTCTATCAGGAACCTGTCCTAGAATTTGATTGTAATCCTAACCCTTTACGTAAAGAGCTAATTTCTATTCCTTTTACTGCTCGAGAAGGATTTGTTGAGATTCCTACTAAACCAGGGCTTGGTATCGATATTGAAAAATCTGTCCTTAAAAAATATTTGGCATCCTAAGGCGAGACAATTTTTACAACACCAACGTTGGGGTCTCTGCCTTTTGTTTACCTGGGATTTCGAAGAAGGAAATGGTGTCTAGTAGGGCAAAAGAGGGAATTTTGTAAATTGTAAAAAGGTACTTACCGTGCCAAGAATTGCTAACAAAGCAATGAAATTAGATCTTTCACAAGGGAAAAGCCAAAATAAGGCCGAAGGGAGGTGAGAGAATAAATAGGTCTGTTAGCTTGGGAAAAAGGAAGGATTTCCAAAGAGAGAAGTGTTGAAAGATTAGTTTTTCTATTTGGGAGTTTTCTACAGAAAGAATGAACAATATCTATCAGGAGGATAAAGTGAAGATTTTTATGAGAAAGGTAGCACTGGCACTAACTGTAGCGTTTGTCGTAAGTTTAGGGTTAAGCAGTGCAAGTTTAGGAGCTGGGAAAACATTGGTATTTGTTGCTGGACCCCAAGGTAATTTGTTGTGGGAGCAGCTAATACCCCAATGGGAGAAGCAGACAGGAAATAAGATTGAATTCACAGATTTCCCTCGCAAGGACTTTGATGCGCTTCTGAAAGCCCGTATAGTAGCTGGTCGCCAGATCGACTTGATAATGTATGATCCTCAGTTCCATCTGGACTATTATAGAAGAGGAATTCCAGAGGATATAACCAACGCCTTTTCTGACCCAGAATACCCTAACCTCAGTGAAAATAGATTCCAGGAAGGAGCACTGGATTTCAAACGGATGGCAGGAAAGATCTATTTCGTTCCTATAAATCTCATGATGACCCTATACTACTACAACAAGGATATGTTTGAGAAATACGGTATCGCTATACCCAATACCTATGAAGAAAAAACGCAAGTGGTTACAAAACTCTCCGATACCGATGTTATTCCAGAGATCTATCCTGGAAAAGGGTTATGGTTCAACCCCATCATGCTCTATCACCTCCTTCCAATGCTGACAGCAAACAACTCCGATGCCTTTACCAAAGCTACCGCTCGCGGTGATATAAAATGGACCTCCCCTTTCTATAAGAGAGGGCTGGAGATTCTGAAATGGCAAATGGATAGCGGAATACTTACTCGAGAAGCTTTAGGGATGGATTATGACACCTCAGCTACGATTTTTCTACAAGGTAAGGTAGGTATGTTGATGCAAGGAACCTGGATGTATGGTGAACAGTTTAAACCTCTTCCCCCCGGATTCAACCTAGGAGTTTTCCCCATTCCTGCAATTAGTCCAGGATTCGGGCAGCCCTGTGGGTGTAGTGATGTGAATCTATCTGTTTACTCGGGAAGCAAAAACAAAAAGGAGGCTTTAAGTTTTATAGATTTCTCAGCCAGTAAAGAATCTGCAGAACTGGCATCGCAAAACTACATCAGTTCCATCAAGGGCGCGCTTCCAAAAGATCCAGTACTTACAAAAGTTGTTCAGTTATACGAAGGGATACCCATTGCTCATCTGGTGGATCATCTGTGGGAGCCAGAAATAACAGAGGCCTTCAAAGTACAAGTGCAAACATTACTACTTGACCGCACTACCCCAGAGAAAGTTCTGGAGGACGTTCAGGAGATGCACGATAATCTGGTAAAAGAAGGCAAGGATTTGGGAGAAACGTTCGGTAGGACATATAGTTATTAGTCACTTTGTGTTGGGTTATTCTTAATAAGGAAGGTAAAATCTTAAGGCTGCTGGCAATTTGGCACGTTAGCCAGCAGCCTTGGTGAGATATATCCCTGAGAACATTGAATTATGAAGAAGAGCAAAAGCTGTGTACTCAGAAAAGAACTATAGTGAGCAGATTTTGGCTGTAAATAAAAGAAAAGGTAATGTATTCACCCACACTTCTGACAAATTTAACCAGATGTTAAGTAATCCCTACGTTGGAATAAGTCCTACGGTTGTAATGTTTGTAGTATTTCTTCTTTTCCCGGTGGCCTTTACATTCTTTATTAGCTTTCATAACTGGGACGCAGTAGGCCCTATAGCTGATTTTGTAGGGCTAAAAAACTATTCTTCTCTAATAATATCTGATAAAATATTTAGGGTATCTTTTTTAAATACTTGCGTCCTTATGGTTGCAGGTGTATCGACGCAAATCACTTTGGGTATACTTATTGCCCAACTCATAAAGGGGGTGAAAGGGAAGACATTTTTTAGAGTTCTTTTTCTTCTGCCTTTGGCGATGCCCATGGTATCTGTGGGAATACTCTGGAATCTGGTCTTCAGCCCTGTAGTAGGCATCTTAAACATCTTGCTTCAAAGAATCCTCCTTTTATCCAACCTAGGAAAAACTGTTTGGTTGGGAGACCCTAGGACTGCTCTTTTTTGCGTATTGATCGCATACAGCTGGCAATATATGGGGCTTTACGTAGCAATCTTTTTCGCTGCTCTTCAAGGAGTAAACCCCCTTTTTTATGAAATTGCTGATTTAGAAGGTGCAAACTGGCTTGAAAAGTTTATTTATGTTACCTTACCCATGATGAAGGCTTCTTTTTTCATATGTTTTATGCTATGTATGGTTTTTACAGCCAGATTATTTCCTCTGGTATACACTATGACCATGGGAGGCCCAGGTAATTCTACCGAAATATTGGGACATACAATTTACAAATACGGATTCAGATTTTTTTCCATGGGTTCGGCAAGCGCTATCTCGGTAATACTATTGGTTTTTATCATTCTGGTAGTTATTGGGCTTGTCTCAGTTTTAAAAGTGGAACAACCAAAGATGCGGTAGGGGTGTTTACAGTGTCTAGAAAGATCAAGAAATACTACCTAGCTATAATTCGATACGGGTTGTTGGTTTTTATAGCTGCTCTTTTTGTTTCCCCCCTTATTTGGATTTTTTTGTCCTCATTCAAGAGCAAGGCAGAGATCTTGGCGAATCCCTGGGGGTTTCCTAGTAAGTTTTTTCTTGGTAATTTCGCTGTAGCTTGGGTTCAAGGAGATCTCGGTCGGATTCTTCTTAATAGCACCTTAGTGACCTTCACTTCTACGATTTTGACGATTATCTGCGCTGCTCCGGCTGCTTACTACTTTTCCAGAGTATCTTTTAGAGGAAAAATACTCTACCATCCTATCCTTCTAAGCATGGTTATCCCCATCATAGTTCTCATGATTCCCATGGCTTTTTTAGAAACAAAATTGAACATTATTAACACCTACTCTGGTTTGATTTTGGCGTACGTAGCTCTTCACATTCCCCTTTCCATTTTTATTTTGGCAAACTTCTTTATGTCTCTTCCTCGGTTGTTGGAAGAGGCAGCCTTACTGGACGGGGCATGTAGATTTGAGATCTTAAGATATGTAATACTGCCTATATCAAAGCCAGCTATATTCTCTACTCTGTCTATAATATTTATTCTTATCTGGAATGAGTTTACCCTTGCCCTAGTTATTATTGCTGACCCTCCCCTTTTTACTATCCCCCTGGCATTAAAAGCATTTGCTGGTTCTTATTCTTATGAGTATCAGTTAGTTTTTGCCTCTTTGGTAATGGTAAACCTACCCCTAATTCTCGTTCTTGTATTTCTACAAAAACATTTTGTGAAGGGAATACTCCGGGGGGCTAGGAGATATTAGTTGTCTGTTGCATAAACATGATGAAAGAAACTTGAGCAAGTCTACAAAGAAAAAGGTAAGCTATTCAAGTGGATATAGACAGGGATAACGCTTTAGAGTATAACTTGCCGTATTTAAGAAACTACCTACTAGTGATGAAATAAATTCTATACAAGGAGAGGCTGTGTATGAAGGAAGTAAGAATAGCATTGATTGGTTATAAATTAATGGGAAGGGTTCATTCTCGAGCCTATCAAGACGTGAAAATGTTTTTCTCCTCTCCAATATTACCAATCAAGAGTATAATATGCGGGCGCCACGAAGAAGCAGTAAAAAAGGCCCAGAAGGAGTTAGAATGGGGAGAGTATGAGAAAGATTGGAGCAAAATGATCGAAAGAGAAGATGTGGACATAGTAGATATTTGTACACCAGTGTACCTTCACCGAGATATAGCCATAATGGCAGCAAAAAATGGAAAACACATATTATGTGAGAAACCTTTAGCTATGGATTCAAATCAAACCAAAGAGATGCTTGAAGCCGCTCAAAAGAACGAGATCAAACATATGGTTATGTTTAACTACAGGAGAGTACCAGCTATACGGCTTGCTAAACAGATCATTCAAGAAGGAAGAATAGGAAATATTTACCATTTTCGAGCTCACTACCTCCAAGACTGGCTAATAGATCCAGATTTTCCTCTTACCTGGCGTCTTAGAAAAGACCAAGCGGGATCGGGGGTATCAGGAGATTTGGGATCACACATTATTGATTTAGCTCGTTATTTAGTAGGGGAATTCAAGGAAGTGCAGGGCATCAATGAAACTTTCGTTAAAGAAAGGGACATTGTCAATGATACCGGGGGGAGGGTAGGAGTTAAACGAGGAGTAGATGTAGATGATGCAACTTTGTTCATTTCCCGATTTGATAATGGTGCTTTGGGTGTGTTTGAGGTCAGTCGAGTGGCCGGGGGAAGGAAAAATTATGAATATATAGAGATAAACGGTAGCAAGGGAAGTCTAATTTTCAATTTTGAGCGGATGAACGAGTTAAGATTTTTTTCTCGAGAGGATCCTCCTCATCTTCAGGGATTTCGTACTATTTTGGTCACAGAGAGGATTCATCCTTTTATGGAAAACTGGTGGCGTTCGGATTCGGGCCTAGTTATAGGATATGAGGAAACGTTTGCGCACAGTATTTATCATTTTTTGCAATGTATTCACAAGGATAAAATGCCAGAACCCAATTTCTTGGATGGATTAAGGTGCCATCAGGTTTTAGATGCTGTAGCTAAATCCATCTTAGAAAAATGTTGCGTACGAGTGGAGAAGTAAAAAAGGTAGTTCAGGAGCGGTAAAACTCATCTTGGAGCCCACAGCATCGGTGAATTTCCGTCTCGTTAAAGGTAAAAGAAAAACAGGGGGTCAGACATAAAACCAGACGAATTAAAGGAGAAGATACGAGGGGTATTGGTGGTGATGACCACGCCTTTTAGGTCTGATTTTGAGCTGGATGAGGAGGGCTTGAGAAAACAAACTCATTTTCTATTAAATAGTGGAATAGAGGAAGGAACAGGCGTGTTAATTCCTGCAGCAACTACTGGGGAATGTCCTATGCTCACCGATGAAGAAAGAGGTAGGATATTCAGAATCGTGGTGGAGGAGACCAAAGGAAAGGCTCCAGTAGTAGCAGGGTGTATTCATACTGACACCAGAGCACTGATAAAGCTAGCTACATACGCCAAGGAAGTGGGAGTTGATGGACTGATCATAAGCCCTCCCCACTACTGGGCACCATCTGAGGAAATTATCTTAAATCACTATAAAACTATATGTAAAGAAACCGACCTAGGGATTATGGTGTATAATAACTGGTTTGCTACTCAAGTAGATATTTCAATAGAAACTATGAGTAAACTGGCAGAATTACCCAACATTGTAGCTCTCAAAGAAAATA
>Ga0209979_1004394_pt1 | contig 11699 bp, 10 predicted proteins | sample AnhtaG_FD_183114 | JGI IMG/M metagenome (GOLD analysis project Ga0209979, IMG submission 183114) | Deep subsurface microbial communities from Anholt, Denmark to uncover new lineages of life (NeLLi) - Anholt_01485 metaG (SPAdes) (version 2) | ecosystem: Environmental > Aquatic > Marine > Oceanic...
TTACTTTCGATACGAGGAAAGAGAAGGCTATTGGTTTAACTTTTGCCGGCGGACCCTTTTCCACCTTTTCTTCTTTCTTTGCCTCAGGTATTTTCTCTACCATAAGGTCGCTGAAATTAAACGAGCCATCCGCTTTTCTCATAATATCTATCTTTGGAGAGATAAGCGTAACTTCGCTTATGGAAATCTGCTTTTTAAGAAGGGGGAGAAATTTTGGCCTTACCAGAAACTGTCCTGCCTGCACAAAGGTCCCTTTATCGAATGATGGCTTCTCGGAAATTTTGAAACCTTTGACTCTAAGTCCTCCCAGACCAACGGAGATACTTTCTATTTCTACCTGCCTGTGGAGGACCTCAGACATCCTGGTTATCAACATAGCTTTCACCTTTGCCGGAGGAAATGCAATCCTTAAAGCAATTGTTCCTCCCACAAAGACAAATAGCGAAATAAGAAAAAGAATAAGCAGAATCTTTTTGAATTTTTTCATCTTTTAAACTTCCTTCTTAATAAATTGCTTTCCTTTCGGAAGGCTCCAATTACATCCCCGATACCATTTTCTCCAGTTTTTCTTTCTCACCCGGTTCCATTCTATATGTGTGTTTCTCTTCGGGAAACTTCTTTTCCTTTATATCCTGTACATATTTCCTAAATGCCTCTGTAATATCGTCACTCAAAGAAGCATATTTTTTCACAAATTTAGGAGTAAATGCTTCAAACAATCCCAACATATCACCAACAATCACCAGTTGACCATCGCAATCAATTCCTGCGCCAATACTTAAAACAGGTATTTGACTTCTTTCGGTGATAATCTTCCCTACTTCTGGCGGTATAGCCTCAAGCAAAATAGCAAAAGCACCTGCTTCTTCAATCGCTTTTGCATCCAAAATTAACTCCATGGCAGTTTCAGCAGTTCTACCCTGAGCTTTGAATCCTCCTAACTGACCTGAACTTTGAGGAGTCAATCCAATATGTCCCATTACTACCATTCCTGCATCTAAAATCCCTTTAATTTGATTAATTACTCTCCTTCCGCCTTCAAGTTTGATAGCATCCGCACCTGCTTCTTTATAAAATCTTCCGGCATTATATATTGCCTTCTCTACGGACTCCTGGTAAGACATAAATGGCATATCGCCAATAACAAAAGTATTGGGAGCTCCCCTACGCACAGCTTCTGAATGAACAATCATCTGCTCCATTGTTACCGGTATGGTACCTTCATATCCATAAACAACCATGCCCAAGGAATCGCCAACCAGAAGCATGTCTAAACCGGCTTTTTCAGAAAAAGTAGCAGTAGGATAATCGTAACATGTGAGAAATGTAATCTTTTCTCTATCTTTTTTCATCTTCAAGAAATCAAGCACACTCTTTTTCTTACCCATTTTATTGTCTCCCTATTCTCGAATATTGCCAAATGTAGGGGCTTGATTCATCAAGTCCGTTACAAATCGGGTCGCATAAATGCGACCCCTACAATTATGCAGTGGAACGGAGAGGTTTGAGCCCCGGGGCGCTCAAGCGTCTCGCTCCCATCGCTAGTAAAAAAATGACTCTGACCCCTTTTGTCGTTTCTTTACTCCTGAAAATTACCACGAAATTCCCTTCACTCCTATCTTTTGTTACCCCAGTGGCAAAAATGCCTAAAATTTCCTTATTTTGAACTTACAAACGCAATAAGGTTTTGCCATTCTGACGTCAAAACTAGGCAAAATAGCTAAGTTTTGCAACCACAATGGCAAAATTTCATCTATTTCCAAACCTTGGTGGTCTTGTATTTTGCTTTATTTTTTCTTAAAATCTCCACTATCTTTTCTTCCATATTTGAAGGGACCAAAAGCACCCCATCCCCTATTTTATACTCTTTTTTCTCTATCAAACCTTTCTTCTCACTTTGATACGATTTATCTTTAACTGTCTGAGAAAATCTGTAACCAAACAGGCCCCTTTGAATAGCTGACTTTTCTTTTGAACCCAAACCTTTTGTAGAATAAGTTATTAAAGATTTAGGCTCTAAATTCTTTCCTGGTTCTTTAAGTAACTCAGCATCCGGCATACCCCAAATAATAGTTCCTTCCTTAGATATGGTCCAGAGAAAATCCGTATCTACATCATTGGGATCATTTAAGTTCTTCATCACAAATGAAAATGAGTAAGATAAATTGTATTTCTGTGAAATCTTAGAAGAAATTTGCAGACAGGTATCCATCTCTTTCCCTACTTCAGGATTATGGTCAGTATCAAAAAGCATAAATAAATCTATATCACTTTTTTTAGAAACTTCTCCTTTAGGAATAGAACCGAATAGTATGACATATTTTAAATTGGGAATTCTGTCTGCCTCATTAACGAAATCGATAATTGGATTTTTAAGTTCTTCTGGTATATTCATTTTGTCCATACCTCCACTCGCTCAATAATTCCTAAACATTCTTTAATCACCTCACCGTTTCCCCGATTACCATACCAACGACCTTGCCTGAAAGTATCTAATCGTTCAAAGTCTTCAGCAATTTTAGTCTCTCCTAATTCTCTTAACAATTTAGGTAGACCAACATGAGTATCAAGATGTTGTTTATATTTTATTTCAAGGCCATATGCAACCAAATGTTGGACAATCCCGTAAGACAATTCTACTATTGCGACCACATTCTTGCCTTCTGGATCAGGGAGCAATTTCTCCATACTTTCTCTTATTTCTTCTGCCTTATTCAAATGTCCTTCAGGTTTCATTTGTTTTGTTTCCTTTCATCGAACGCAGGATCGACGGAGAGGGTGGGATTCCTCTTCGGTTCTCCCCTATCCTCCCAGAACCTCAGAGCCGGCCCGCTCACTTACGCACTTCCAGTGCTTTTCCTCCCATAGGGTCGGCGTTCACGGGCTTCGGTCCTTCGGACCCCGGGGCGCTCACCGTCTCGCGCCCGTCGCTACCCGGAGCTCCTTATTCGTCGCTCCAGCGACCCCTCCTGTGTATCAAACGGTAAAAAATGACTCTGCCCTTTTTTTACTTCTTTCACGTAATTAAGTATTGTGTCCCCGGAATTCTCAATACCCCCTAAATTCTTATGGCCCTACCTTTACATTCCACTCAATTGACGATTAAGCTCTTTAACTAAATTATTCTTAAAATCTCGAATAATAATTTGTTGATCTTGAGGTAAAAATACTGATAGTTCAGTGTAGAAATTGACTTTTTCGGAGCTTTTTATGATCTCATCTTTCTTTTCATTCAACCGTATCTTCTGTTTCAAAGAAAGAATCCCTTTTCTCATAATGAAATACAAATCGTAAAAATCACGAGCTTTCCAACGAGTCAAGAGTGCACCGAATATCTTTTCATCAACTAACAATTCCTGGGGGAGATGAAAAACATTATAGGTTGGAACGAAATCATTCGCAACACTATCTACTTCTCCTTTGACCCCTCCTTCATTCCGCGAAGAAATATTTAATGATACTGAGATTGGTTGATAATCGTATATATGAAATGTTGCATCGCCATAATAACCTTCGGCTGTTCTCCCCGGCTTTGGACCGAGCTCTACCTTGATGCCTATCTTTTCAATTTCCACTAATACTGTAGTAAATAAATCTTCTATAAATTTCTTTTGAATATGTCGTTCTACACGGAAAATTGAAAAGTCTAAATCTTCTGAAAATCGCGGGCTGCCATAGATAACCCTTAACACCGTACCACCTTTAAAAAGAAGGTTATCTGAATTCTCCAGCCTATACAGCTGTGAAAGGAAAAGATGTTGGAAATATTCGCGCACTATATTTGGGAATTCACTTGTGCGAAATTGAATTGCTAATTTTTTTATAGTGTCCTGAGTAATCATCTAAGTGTTGTTTTTATTATACTTATAAGTTTTTCATTATTAAATAATTTGGCATAGTGCAATGCTTTTGCTGGATTAATTTTCTCCTTATCAAAACGACTCAACAATTCTCTCTTTCTCCTCAGTCGTAAATAAGTAAGGTCTACAAATGCTTTTTCAGGATCAGCAATCAATGCGCTAATACCTCGTTGGTGAGAAACAGCATAGCCAGTAAAAGCTTCTTTCTTTATATGATGATAAGAAAACGTTTTCCCCAAAGCGCTAAATTGCTTTGTCGACTTCGTAGTTATAGAGGTAATTTCATATACGGTTTCGGGGATAACGCGATGGAAAGATAACGCAAACTCCAACGAAACATAGGATGGTTCACATAGTTTATTCGCTAGGTAGATATCAGGAACCGAAGTATCATAAAGCGTATAGATACCTCTCTTGAGACGCTTGATAAACCCCTTTTTTGTGTAGCGGTGGATAAGAAACGTAGCTGCCACCTTACTGACGCCAAAAATTCGCCTTACATCTAGCGGGGAAAATATAACTAGGCTTTTTTCCTTTAAATTTCTCTCAAATATATACCAATTCACTAATTTAGCCATATTGCTAATTTAGCAAAATAATAAATATAAGTCAAGTATTTTTTAACAATTCTTGTTCTTTAAAGCTAAAAAACCACCTTTTGATACAACAATATGGTCAATTACCTCTATATCACTAAAATCTTACCTGCTTCTACTAATCGTTTATTGAGCTCTAAGTCATATTCCGACGGTTACAGGCCTCCTAAAGGATGGCAACTTATTCCTCAAGGAGTTTCTCAATAGAAACTCCTAACGTCTTTGCTATCTTAGCCACATTTTGCACAGAAGGCTTTGTTACAACATTTGATTCAATTTTGGTTAAAGTGGTATAGGGAATATTTGCAGCTCTTGCGAGGTTATCTTGAGAAAGGCTTTTCTTCTTACGAAACTTTCTTATATTATCACCGATCATAATAATTCTTGCCTGTTATGTCTAACTTTGATAGTATGTTTAGGTGAATATTCTTTTGTATAAATATTATACCAAATCAAACAAAAAAGACAATCTAAATCCTCTGATTCTTTGAAAATTTTCTCGGCTTTTTTATGAAGCGGGCGTGCCCGCACCCACGCCTGTCTTTTGATGTTGTTTTGTTCTTTCTATAGGCAAAATTTTGCCCGCACCCAAAATTTTGCCCTCGCTCTCAACGCCTGTCTGGGAAGGCTCGGCTTCCCGCCGTCATAGGGTTTTTGGTGTTGGCTTAAGGCGGGAGAGCGGACGAGCAAGAGTAAAGAGACACTTAAATATTACGCTTCGCCTGTGGCGAGGACGCAGGCTCTGCCTGCGTCGGTTGGTTTTTTCGTCGGATAGCCCCTATAGGGGCTATCTCTCTGGCACTCCATATCCCAACTGGCGGCCCGAAACCGCCGGAAAAAACCTTCAAAATTATTATACCCAATGAACTACACAAAGACAAACGGCATTTAAAGAATATTTAACAGTAACTAACCCCGCCCGCAGCCGTTCAGCCACAAAGCGGCTTTACACTGCCCCAGCCCAAATGCTCCACCTGCCTGACACAATGCGTCCGGCAGACTCCGCTGTAAGAGCCGACCCTGAAATATATGTCAAAACATGCGGCGGTGTTTTGACATATATTTTTCCCCGTAATTAAATCGGCCCGTTTTAAAAAATTATCGATTCCCATTTTTCTTTACTCTTTTTATGAAATATCTCCTTCAGTCATCTAAATCGTTTTGATTTTGGGGTTTATCTTGTGAAAATTACACCCAAATTTTGTTCGCTCAAACTAATTTTAACAATTCTGCGATTTTGTTTTTTATGTAGGGAATACTAGGAACAGAAACACTGAAATTCTCTAATCCAAGTCGTAAAAGTCTATCCGTATAATTGGTATTTGAAGCAAGTTCACCACATAAAACACATTCTTTCTTTTCTTTGTGGGCCTCAACAATTACTTTTTTTATGAATGTCATTACTATTTCAGAACCGGCTTCATAATAATTTGCTACTGAAACGTTTTCCCTGCCGGCAACCATGGTATACTGTATTAGATCATTTGTCCCTATACTGATGAAATTTGAGACCTGTAATATCTCTTTTATTTTGATGACAGCAGCGGGTGTTTCAATCATTGAACCTAGTTTTATCTTCTTTTTAATACCCGATTGATTGGTAATCTCATTAAGGACTTTTCTTATATGTTTAATTTCATCGGGTATAGTAACCATTGGAACCAGAATTTTTACATTAAAGTCCTTACTTAATTCCGCTATTACTTTAAGCTGAGTATGCAGGATTTTGGGATTCTTCAATAACACCCTGACGCCCCTTAATCCTAAAAAAGAATCCTGTTCTTCATCACTGTTTAAATAAGGTAATGATTTATCTCCTCCTATATCCAATAATCTTACCGTTATTTCTGTTCTCCCCAAATTATCAAATGCGCTCTTTAATCCTTTTAATAATTCTGTCTCGTCAAGGGGCAGATTATGTTTCATATAAAGCTGTTCAATTCTGTATAGACCTATGCCGTCGCAACCGAACATCATTGCCTGCCTGATTTCATCTTCAGAAGCGGCATTAGCCAGTATTTTTATCTTTTTACTTCCCGTCGTTAATGTTATCTTTTTTATCTTGCTTAGCATATCGGACTTTCTAATGTTTCTTTCTTTAATTAATTCCAAATATTTTTTTGTTTCATTTTTGCCCGGATTGAGAATTGCCTTTTTTCTGTCTGTATCTATGATTATCTTACTGTTGGGTTTAATTTGATTTGCCGGAAAATCTAACTCAGTGATATATGGTATATTCAAGCTTCTAGCAAGAAGCGCTGCATGGGAGCTTTTGCTCCCTTTTGCAGTGATTATTGCATTAACATTATTTATGCTTAAATTAACAGTATCTGAAGGTAGAAGTCTATTGGCGACAATCACACTGTTGGAAGGAGCTTTGGATAAAATATTTTTATCCATTCCTGTTAATGTTCGAAGTAATCTTCTGGATAAATCCGCGATATCATCCGCTCTTTCGCGGATTATATGGTTCTCCGAAATCTTAAACCTGTTCTCAAACCGTTTAAAAACATTTTTTACAACATGTTCAGCATTTATTCTTTCATTATATAACTCAGTCCGGAGTTCTTTAGTAACCTGAGGATCAATTAACAATAATCTGTGCGCATCAAAAATATCGCCGTATTCTTTGTCCATGACTTCTGTTACCTTGTCTCTTGTAGCTATTATGTCTTTTTCTACAAGCTTTAAGGCATTTTTTATCTTGGAAAGTTCTCCTGAGAGTTCTTCCTGTGTCAATTCTCTTAAATCTATATTTCTTGAAAGGATATCCCTGTAAATAAATACTTTTCCAACTGCTATCCCTGGGGAGATGACCGTTCCGGTTGCTTCAAATCTTTCAAAACCAAGCTCTTTGCTGATTTTGATTTTATCATACTTTTCTTTTTTGGCTTTCTTCTCAATTTTAAAGGAAGTGTATTCCTGGAGTATGTTTATCCTGTTCTTTCCGGACTTTTTCGCTTTATAGAGAGCTTTATCCGCAGTATCAATTACCCCGTCAGCATCTTTAATATTGTTTCTATTGAAAGATGCAATACCTATGCTTGCTGAAATCTCTATATTTTTATTTTTCAGTGATGTTTTCCTTACAGAATTGATAAGTTTATCCGCTACTTTTTTTGCAACAGGCTGAGCTGCTTTTGGAAGCAGAATTATAAATTCATCGCCTCCGAATCTATATAATGTATCGGCGTTTCTAATGTTGTTTTTTAGAGTATCGCTTAGCAATATTAAAACTTTATCACCTGAACTATGACCATATTTGTCATTGATATTTTTTAGATTATCAAGATCCAGCATTAGTATCGAAAACTTTGTTCCGTATCTCTTAATCTGATTGATTTCTCTATTTAAATCATGAAATAATAATTTTTTATCAAATGTCTTTGTTAATTCGTCTTTTAGGCCGGATTTTGCGATATTAGTTATGTTTCTTTCTTCTATAATTGTAGGATTTTTCAAGATGTTGGTTAGGTTTTTCATGTAATCAAGAACGGCAATTTGTATCCCCAAATTGCGATTAAGTTTTTTATTAATTTTATTTCTATGGGTCAGGATTTTATTGTAAGTTTTTTTGGCTTCTTTCCCTGATTCTGCCATAGTATGAGTAAGAAAATATAAAACTTCTATATAGAATTTATCTCCAAGCTCTTTTTTTAATTGCTCCAATAGTTTGTGTTCTGAATAAGTACCCTTTCTATCGCCAACCAATATTTCAATTAAATTTATATTGATTGTGTGTTTCTTGGCAATTATGATTTCTTCTTCTTTGTTATTAAAATCTTTTATGTTGTCCATTGTCGAACTCCCCTGACGAAAACATTACTTAAATATTGTACAAAATAGCATCATTAACTACCTATACAATAGCTACTTTTCCTTGAAAAGTAAAGATATTCTCATAACAGATTCAAACGAACTATCTAAAGAGGAGGTTTTTAAAAATATCTTATGTCGAGAGTGGAGTAAATATATTTACTTTACGGGGTGGGTAAAACGAATCTGATGACTGAAGGAGATATTTCATAAAAAGAGTAAAGAAAAATGGGAATCGATAATTTTTTAAAACGGGCCGATTTAATTACGGGGAAAAATATATGTCAAAACACCGCCGCATGTTTTGACATATATTTCAGGGTCGGCTCTTACAGCGGAGTCTGCAAGGCGGAAATTGCCGAGCAGGCGGAGCTTTTTCGGGAAGGAAAGACAGTGTACTCATCGGGTACAGCCGCATCATTTAAGAAGCGGCAATAGCAACGCTATTCTGTCTTGGGTGGGATGCGTTGGGATGGGCGGCAGTGCGAAGACGCAAGAGTGTCTGAGCCTGCCGGGTCGGGCATTGCCGGATTATTGGGAGGGGTGTTAGACCGCGGCGTAGCGGAGCGTTAGCTCCGTTTTTTATATAAGTTTCAGGGATTTAAGAACAAATTCCCGGAATGCAAGATTTTTTTGATTATTCACAGGAAAATTTTATATAATTGCTCTGGGCGAAATTTCGAACATAGTTTGAAAGGCTCCGCCATCCTTGCCAAAGCGATTTATTAACAAATAACTGTAATAATTTTTCGCGTGTGCCTTCGGCACAAGAGACAATAGAATCTCCCTCCCCTCGGGTGGGGAAATAATCAGAATCTAAGACGACATTTTTAAATCTGGAAAAATTCTTTCTGGAAATAAATTCATACGGCTCTTTTAAAGAAAACGAAAGGGCTTTATCTTTCAAAACGAAGTTGCCGCCTTTTCGGCGGCCTGTTCCGGTACTGAACAGCGAACCTGCTTTTTTCTTTTCATCTTTACACAATTGTTATAATAATATATAATGTGTTGTGTAAATATGAAAATGGAAGAATTAAAAAAACTATTACAAGAAAAACATTCATTCTACAACAAGGCAAAGATACGCCTTGAAAAAGAGTTGTCTACCCTCCCGAAGGGTACTATTACAAAACGAAAAATATCTAACCAGTATTATTATTACCTTGCTTATCGCAAAGACAGTAAGGTACATCAGGATTATATAGGTAAAACAGAGCCGGTGAAGCTTTCTAAACAGTTCGACAGGCGTAGGCAGTTGGAAAAAGAACTCCGAGAAGTAAAAATAGCTCTTAAAATGCTCAGGAGTGTACGGCCTAAATATGAGTAAATACTTCCTATACGCAAGAAAATCATCTGAGTCCGAGGATCGGCAAATTTTATCTATAGAGCAGCAGTTGGTTGAAGTAAGAGAGTTTGCCAAGAAAGAAAATCTTTCTGTTATAGCGGAACTGACAGAATCTATGACCGCAAAGAAACCCGGCAGGCCTGTATTTAATGAAATGCTGGTAAGAATTGAAGCAGGGGAAGCGGACGGGATTATTGCCTGGAATCCTGATAGATTGGCGCGGAATTCCATAGACGGCGGAAGGATCATCTATCTTGTTGATACCGGGAAAATAGTGAATTTAAAATTCCCTACATTCAGATTTGATAATAATGCTTACGGAAAATTCATTCTTTCTATTGCTTTCGGACAATCAAAATATTATACGGACAATTTATCAGAGAACATTAAGCGGGGAATCCGTCAGAAACTCCGTAAAGGAATCTGGCCCAACTGGGCTCCGGTAGGATACCTGAACGATTTCAAGAGCAGAGCCATTGTGATTGATAAAGAAAAAGCTCCGCTTATCAAAAAAGCATTTGAATTGTATTCCACCGGAGACTATTCAATCAGAAAATTAAGGGATATTTTAAACACAGCCGGACTGAAAGGGAAAAAAGAAAAATATTTAGGAGCCGGGCAAATACAATATCATTTACGGAATCCCTTCTATTACGGAGTTTTCAAATACGACAATGAAATCTATGAGGGTTCTCACCCGCCTATAATAACAAAACAGCTTTTCGATAAGGTTCAGGCAGTCCTATTACAAAGACACCGGGCTACAAGGAAGAAAAAATACGATTTTGTTTTTAGGGGATTTATACAATGCAGTGAATGCGGAGCGGTTATAACTGCTGAAAACAAGACAAAGACACAAAAAAACGGGAACAGGCACAAATATGTATATTATCACTGTACCAAACGAAAAGGTAAATGCTCCCAGCCTTACAATACAACTGAAACAGTTCTCGCTGATCAATTAAGTTGTGGCCTTTCAAAAATATGGATTAACAACAAAACTACCGACAGGATACTGAAAGATTTTGATAGCTACAGAACTAAAGAGCAAAAAGATATAACGGTTGAAACAGAGACAATCAAAACCAGCCTTAAAAAGATTGAAGAACAATTGGAACGGCTCCTGGACGGATATGTTAAAGGGCTGCTTGAGCCTTCGGAATACCAATCAAAGAAACAGCAACTGATAGAAGAAAAAACTGATCTGAATCAGAAATTATCCAATTTAGAGGGCAGAGAGTCTGGTTGGTTCGAACTCGCAAAAGAAATAATAATGACCTGCAACTCCGTCGAGAAAACCGTAACAGAAAATAATTCCGGCAATTTGGTACAAATTGCCAAAAAAGCAGGTTCGAACTTCGTTTTGAAAGATAGGGCTCTGGAATTCAGATTGAAAAAACCGTATGAATTTATTTCCCGAAAGAATTTTTCCAGATTTAAAAATGTCGTCTTAGATTCTGATTATTTCCCCACCCGAGGGGAGGGAGATTCTATTGTCTCTTGTGCCGAAGGCACACGCGAAAAATTATTACAGTTATTTGTTAATAAATCGCTTTGGCAAGGATGGCGGAGCCTTTCAAACTATGTTCGAAATTTCGCCCAGAGCAATTATATAAAATTTTCCTGTGAATAATCAAAAAAATCTTGCATTCCGGGAATTTGTTCTTAAATCCCTGAAACTTATATAAAAAACGGAGCTAACGCTCCGCTACGCCGCGGTCTAACACCCCTCCCAATAATCCGGCAATGCCCGACCCGGCAGGCTCAGACACTCTTGCGTCTTCGCACTGCCGCCCATCCCAACGCATCCCACCCAAGACAGAATAGCGTTGCTATTGCCGCTTCTTAAATGATGCGGCTGTACCCGATGAGTACACTGTCTTTCCTTCCCGAAAAAGCTCCGCCTGCTCGGCAATTTCCGCCTTGCAGACTCCGCTGTAAGAGCCGACCCTGAAATATATGTCAAAACATGCGGCGGTGTTTTGACATATATTTTTCCCCGTAATTAAATCGGCCCGTTTTAAAAAATTATCGATTCCCATTTTTCTTTACTCTTTTTATGAAATATCTCCTTCAGTCATC
>Ga0209979_1004395_pt1 | contig 11698 bp, 7 predicted proteins | sample AnhtaG_FD_183114 | JGI IMG/M metagenome (GOLD analysis project Ga0209979, IMG submission 183114) | Deep subsurface microbial communities from Anholt, Denmark to uncover new lineages of life (NeLLi) - Anholt_01485 metaG (SPAdes) (version 2) | ecosystem: Environmental > Aquatic > Marine > Oceanic >...
CATCGCATCTACTCATCCACGCATTTACTCATTCACGGATCACGGGTCACGAGCGACGAGCGACACGCGCGCTCCGCGCGCGCAAACACGCAGGTCGCCTTTTCGAAAAGTGCCAAAAAGCGTGCATTTTTGTTAATTTTTTGTGAATTTTTGCGAATTTCTGTTAATTTCTGCCAATTTCTGTCAATTTTTGACCCCCTTTTTCGCACGACTTGCACAAGTTATGCGAAATTCCGTGGACTTGTTCTTGACAACCACCCCCATTTTTACCCCAAAATCGCCGATTGTGCCCTGAAATGTCCCCACATTATACCGATTTTCACAACAGGCGCTTGCGTATTTGCTTCGAACCACCCTCGATTTTGACTCAAAATCAAGGCCTCTTCTTTTTTGTTTTCTTGTTAAAACCTGCGTATTTGATGCGAAATTAGCTTGGCCCGGCCGAGCCGGGCTCGTCTGTTAGCCCTCCCGCCTTACGAGTTGCCCAATTACTCCATTTTCCCCATTTTCAATCAATTTCACCCGCACTAACTCGTTATTTTTCGCCATTGCTACTGTTTTTTCCAGATAAACCATAAAATATCTTTCGCTTCGCCCGCATGGCTGTCCAGCACTATTTTCCACCAAAATCGTGGCGTTTTCGCCAATGAATTGCTCTCGGAACCTTTTGCCCAATTCGATGCCCAAATCCCGCAATCTTTGTGACCTTTCCTTTATAACTCTATTATTTACAGCACCTTGCAAACCCGCCGCGATAGTGCCTTTACGCGCCGAAAAGCTAAAAACGTGCATTCTTGCAAAGCCTGTTTTTTTTGCCAGGTCGATTGTTTGCCTAAAATCGCCATCCGTTTCCCCCGGAAACCCCACAATGATATCGGCGGTTATCGCTGGCCTGTCGAGTTGTGATTTAATTGCCTCAACCGTTCTCATAAATTCGTCGGTTGTGTATTGTCTGCGCATCCTTTTCAGAACCGCGTTTGAGCCCGATTGCAGCGACAAGTGCAGATGTGGCATAATCTTACGATATTTGCAGAAAGTATCGAGCAGTCTCGGCGTTACATCAGCCGGCTCCAGCGAGCTCAGCCTGATTCGTGCAAGATCACGGATTTCCGCCATTTTTTCGAGCAAATCAGCTAATTTGTCCTTTCGCGGCTCATCCCAATTTTTGCGTCTGACGCTCGTTTGGCCGTAAGCACCAAGAAACACTCCTGTTAAGACAATTTCCTTATGGCCCGCTCTAACAAGCCCTTGTGCTTCCTCCAGGGCCGCTTCCGCCGGCTTACTGCGAACATAAGGGCGCGTCTTCGGTATGATACAATAGCTGCAGCATCCGTCACAGCCATCTTGAATCTTGAGAAAGGCCCTGGTTTGGCCTCTGAAGCACGTTAGTTGCGGGAGTCTCGGCGGATGAGACAACTTATTTTTACGCTTGATTTTTCCGGCGTTATCTGCTCTAATAATAGTGTATAGGCATGGTTGAGCCCGTTGGGGAGTTGCGATGGAGGCTTTGCCACTGACTATCTGGCTCAAAGTACCGGCGAGGTCGCCTTGATGCTTGATGAGACAGATATTTTCACCTGGGTCGTTTAGTTCGTCGCTTTGCCCCGTCGCCAAACAGCCGCAAACGACTATACGAGCATCGGGGCTTAGCCTTTGTGCTTTTCGAATGTATTGTCGACTTTTGGCCGATGCAGTATGGGTAACGCAGCAGGTATTGATGACAACCAAATCAGGCTCACTTTTGGACGGTTCAACCTGGTAGAGTCCGAGCTGTTCAAGCAGTTCTCGAATCTGCTGGCTTTCGTATTGATTGACTTTGCAGCCAAGAGTATCTATGGCAAAAGTTTTCATAATATGGTATAATTTATAGTTGTTGAGGCGAGCTTACAAGATTATTCAAATCAAGTTTGGAACGTAAAGCGAGAGGTTTGTTATGGCGTCGAAGTTCGGTGTGGTTTGGGCAATAGATATAGGCAATAATTCCTTAAAAGCATTGCACTTAAGCACTGAGAGGGGCGGTGTCGAAGTTATTGGGTTCGACAATATTCGGCACGGCAAAGTTCTTACCGGCATCGGTGTAACAGCAGCGGAAAGGGACGAGCTGATTGCAATAACTCTGCGCCGGTTTGTAGAGCAGAATGATTTGAGCAAAGATGAAATAGTCGTTTCTATACCGAGCCAGAACAGTTTTGCGCGGTTTGTGACCTTGCCGCCTGTTGAGTCGAAGCGTATTCCTGAAATCGTCAAGTTTGAGGCAGCTCAGCAGATTCCTTTTGATATTGATGATGTGCAGTGGGACTGGCAGTTGATGACGGAAGCCGACAGCCGTGACATCAAGGTTGGTATTTTTGCTATAAAGAACGAGGTGGTCAACTCGGTGTTGGAGCATTTCAACAGAGAAAATTTGACGGTCAACTACGTTCAGATGGCACCGATGGCTGTGTATAACTACGTTTTGTACGACCGTGCTGATTTGGGTAGTTCCGAAAATCAAGCCGTTATTGCTCTTGACATAGGTGCGGAGAGTACCGATTTGGTTGTCTGCACAGGCTCGACAGTTTGGCAGCGATGCATCCCTATGGGCGGTAATGCTTTTACGAAGGCGATAGCAGATACATTCAGGCTTAATTTTCAAAGAGCTGAAAAACTAAAGCGTACTGCTCCAATGAGCAAATATGCCCGGCAGATATTCCAGGCGATGAGGCCGGTTTTTACAGATTTAGCCTCTGAAATCCAGCGTTCGCTGAGCTTTTACTCCAATTCGAATCCCGATACTAAGTTACTCAAGGTCATTGCTTTGGGCGGAGGGACGAAGATGCGAGGCCTGCTGAAATATCTGCGCCAGACACTGCAAATACCTGTTGAAAGGCCGGATTCGTTTAAGAAGCTTGCGATGGGTTCGGGTGTCTCGGCGGCTAAGTTCCATGAGAACGTTTCGGATTTTGGTATTGTTTATGGCCTTGCTTTGCAGGCTTTGGGCCTGGGTAAGATAGAGAGTAACCTGTTGCCCCGCAGTGTTGCGCGGTCGATGGTCTGGGCAGGTAAAGTCAAGTACTTTACGGCTGCAGCGTGTATGTTGCTGCTGGTTTCTCTTATGTGCTTTGGGAGGGCCGGTCTGGACAGAGTCAATTATAAAAGAAAAAATGAATACCGACAAAGGACCAGCGATGTTATTAGGGATGCCAAGCAAGCCCGTCGCAAGCTCAGAGAGCAGGAAAATAGAGGCGCAGTTTACGAAGCGATGATAAAGAAGGCATTTGAACCTTTTGGTTATCGTGGTGTAGTTCCGCTTTTGCATCAAACAATAGTCTCGACCCTGCCGAACGAAGAAAACAATGACGAACAGGAGAAGCTTTATAAAGCTTTTGTCGAGCGTGATGTGGAAGCAGTTAAGAAGTTTCCGCGCAGGGAGCGAAAGCAAATATTTGTGACGAGTATGTCAGCTCGCTTTGTCGACGATGTTGCGACTGCGATTCTTGATGAGACGGGTTTTGTGAGCGGCAGGGGAAAGAAAAGTGAAAAAGGTGGTCTCGACGAAAGGGCTCTGGCGGAGTTGGAGATGTTTAAAGGATACGACAGGTGGAAGCCAAAGACGACGTATTTCAAAGAAGACCAAAAAGGTGATTCCGAAGAGGAAGGCGGGCCTGGATTTGTGGTAACTATAGAGGGGTATAGTCCCTATAAGGACATAGGTGAGCTGATGGACCCTGCAGGGGTGGAAAAGGAGCCCCGCAAATGGGGAGTTGTTACTCGACTGCTGCACCTTGATGATATTGTTGATGGTAACAGTCCATTTAAACTGTACGAGAAACTTGATCCCGGGCATTTCAAGCTGGAAACAGGGCAGGTGGATTTGGAGGCTGAAATGATGCCTGGGGGAATAGGTGTTGTTGATGTCAGAGCTGAAAAGGCAAGAAGCGAAAAGGACGGGCATGGTGCGAGTGGCGAGTTAGTGTTGATTGACCCTATGACTAAGGAGACTATCAGTAAAGTTGTCGAGTTGGACAAGGACGGGAAAGAGAAGCTCGACGCGTTTGGCAACGTTGTTTATGAAGTCAATGACCATTGGTTCGTACTAAAGCTTAAATTTATCTGGAAAGATACACCTGAGAAGCCTGTTGTTCGGGCCGCAACCCCGGCAACAGGAGCGAAGAATGTCGACGTGTCGGGATGGAAAAGCAAGAAGGCAGAATAGGTAGGTGAGCTAATTATGGATGCCTCCGAATATAAAGAGACTGTGCGAGGATTTTTTAAGAGTTATTCATCTTTGTTGGTGCCGATTGTGATAGGGCTGGTTGGCGCGCTTCTTTTTATACCTACGCAATTAATGAACAGTAAGCTCCAGGAGCAGATAGAAACCGGAAGTATTTCGATGGGCAATACGCTTCAGTCCCTTGGGAGGAATCTTGTTGCCAACAACCAATGGGAAGTGGAGCGAGGTTATCAGCAGGCTCACGCAGGAGATGCCAATCAGATAGAACTTTTAGCTGAACAAAGTACTCAAAGGGAGTTATTAAGCTATAACATATTTCCTGAGCCGGACGACAGTTCTTCACAGATTTTCAAGCAATTCGGCCAGGAGTTTTGCAGTGCGGTAGGGGAGTTAGTTACGCGTGTAAATGCCCGTGATTGTCCCACGGAAGCCGAGCTGGAAAGAATTAAGACGGGTTTGGGGGGGAGGAAGTCACGTAAAATGAGGTTGAGTGATGTTGGCGCTACGATAATAGACGATCTTTGCTGCGAGAAAGCGGAATCTGCTTCTGTCTATGCCAATCGGGCTGATCTGAGCGGATATGAATTCTGGGAAGAATATAAATATGGCACATCCTCCGACAGTTGGGACCAGGCAATTAGAGATTGCTGGTATTCGCAGTTGGCTTATTGGATTATCGAGGACGTTATCGATACGATAGGCGCTCTGAATTCCGCGTCGAAGAGCGTTTTCACATCGGAGGTCAAACGGCTTCTGGATGTGAGTTTCCCCGAGAGCGGCAAAAAGCGGACGTTGTTGAGGGCCACGTCATTCACATCGAGAGCCGGCAAAAAAGCGACATATCATAAGCCCAGTTATGTTCTTTCGGTTGAAGAGGAGGCTCCTGAGACCTGTACGAGAAGGATTTGCAGTGATGATATTGATGTTGTGCATTTTAAGGTTGCTGTTGTAGTTAGTACAGAGGCGGTTTTGCCGTTTATGCGGGAGCTTTGCAGCGCCAAACAGCACAAATTCAAGGGGTGGGACGGCGAGGATAACCCCCCAGAAACCTTCAAGCATAATCAAATAACGATTTTGGAGTATAAGATTGCTTCAGTTGACCGAGAAGATAAAATTCACGAGCTCTATCGTTATGGCCAAGATGCTGTTGTAGAATTGGATTTAATTTGCGAATATATCTTTAACAAGAACGGCTACGATAAGATTAAACCGGGAGCTGTTAAAAAATCTATTGAAGAGTCGCTGAAGGAGAAAAAAGCGAAAGTGAAGAGGGTAATAAGAACGAGGCCATCAGAGAAAACAGGAAAAAAGGACGAGTTGCTGGATATGTGATGATTAATTGTTTCGGAGTGCCGATTTGCGGGTATTTGAATTTTCCCGCGGACTGTGCGATAAATGGTTCAGTTTATATATTTGAAGATGGGACGGTCACCCTGTTGGAAATTCTGTAACGAGGTAATGAGTCAAGAGAAGGAAATTTCTAATGGGGTAACGAGGTAATGATGATTTAAAAAGATGTAAATTCCCAGCGGGGTAAAAATGAGTAAAGGAAGCGGCAACTTTTTTGAAAAACATATTGAAAAGATAGTTTTGGCCGTTGTTGGGCTTGTGTGCATCTGGCTTTTGGTTACCCGTGTTCTGATCAGTCCCAACAAAGTTGTCTACGCCGGCCAGAAGTTTGGCCCGAGTGAGATTGATAATCACATAAGCGACCGGGCTGGGAGATTGGGGCAGATGCTGAGCGGCGCGGCTGAGCATAAGCAGGCATACGATCCGTGTTTGCCGAGTCTTGTTAGTCTTTTCAAGTCGGCCATAGATATTAAGATTGGCCTTAACCCACTGCAGCCTCCTCATATTTCATCGCGAGTAAGTGATGACAGAGAGTATCGTATGCCGCTGATTGGTAAGGTCAGCGACGTGTCGGTCGAGTACATCGGGGCAGTTGCTTATGTGCCTACCGCAGATGTTGACGAGCAAAATGCTTATGACGAAGCCAAGAGCGAACCAGGTGATATTGATTTTGTTACTGTAGAGGCGAAGTTTGATATTGCGGGGTTAGTAGAGAATTTTCGTGAATGTTTTGCGGGCGAAGATATTCCGGAAGAATGGCGTGATCCGTGCCTTGCGAAGCCGATTTTTGCAGCTGTGCAGTTGCAAAGACAGGAGCTGCTTGGCGGCGGCTGGAGCGACTGGGAGAATGTGCCTCGAACGAAGATCAACCCCGGCAAAAAGATGTTTGAAGTTGCAGAAGCGGTTGGAAAGCTGCCGCCGGGTGGTGTAGAAAGGCATTTGCTCGAATTTGATGATGGGCGAGTGAGAATGGATTTGTTGCAGCCGGAAGCTTACAGAATTGCATCTGCGGAGGAAGAATGGTTTCCTCCCTCTTTGCACAAGGAATATGTTAAGTATCAGCAAAAGGAGGAAGTGCGAGAGAGGCGTGAAGCCAGGGAGGCAGAAAAGAAGGAGAAAGAAAGTAAACGTGAAGAAAAACTTAGAAGGCGAGAGCCTGGTTTCTTCGGAGCACGAGAGGGTGGTCTCTCCGGAGATAGCACGGTGCGCGGCAGCGAACCACGGACGAGAGGAGGATGGGGAGGGTACGATAGAACGGCTTTCACAAGGCGAAGAGAGCCTCACAAGAAAGTGAGTTCTGTAAGAAGTAAGGAGGCTTCGAAAGCTACATCAATAGATGATATTTATGATAAATTAAATGAGCTTTTGATTACTGAGAAAACAGATATTTCCAGGGTGCGTGAGCCGTTGGTGTTCTGGACGCACGATGATACTGTTGAACCGGAGAAGAGCTACCGATACAGAATTCGGTTAGGGGTTTTTAATCCGATAGCTGGGACGAATCAGTTCAGAGAGCAAGAGGAATCGCGAAAGAACGAGGTTATTTTATGGAGCGAGTTTTCTGCCACAACCCAGACAGTAGCGATTCCAGGGAGGTTGTACTTCTTCCCACTACAAGACGCCGCCAAGGTTGTGACGGTGCAGGTCTTCAGGTATGTGCTGGGCTATTGGTACAGTAGGAACTTTGCTGTCAAGCAGGGAGAGGTTATAGGTAAGGTTGTCGAGCACGAGCATGAGGTCCAGGAAACTGCCGAGGCCAAAGAGGGTATTACAGTACCGGAGACAATTGATTATGCTACTGGAGCGGTTTTGGTGGATGTTGTACATATGAATGATTGGTTGGGTGGCGGTGGAAAGAATCTGCGGCCGAGGTACTATTCTGATATGCTTTACAGTTTTGATGGAACCAGTATCGCGCACATGCCTATTAAACTGAGTTATTGGCCCGGAGAATTGCGGACTACGTTTCGTGAAGTCGAAAAGGCCAAAAAAAAACCGAGAAAACCTTTTCGACCCTTCGGCAGCAGAATGGCTGGTCGCAAGCGTGTTTCAAGACCGAGAACCGAGAAAACTGAGGTTACGGATAAGAGTGAAAGAGGAGGGAGAGAGGAGGAATCAGAAATGGAGGCATTTCGGCAAATGATGGAGTCGAGAGGGGGTCGTTAATCGGTCTGGAATACCGATTTGAGTGGGTTTTAATGAAGTACGGACTCGACTGAAGAAATTTACTGTCCACGGCAGATTGTTGTCACAAACTCGTCCGGGACAAATCGGGGCTGTCATATCGTGTGTTTTACCGTCTTCTCGTAATGAGGGGCGGCTGTAAACGTCAAATCGACCTATTAGTGAATTTGCGGGAATAACCGGGTTGCAAATTCTATCGATTGGCTTTACACTATAATTTTCGTATCTGTTTTTGAAAGGGTTCATAAATGAAGTGTGATGTGGCTGATTTGTCGTTGGCGCCGCAGGGCAAGAAGCGCATTTTCTGGGCGGATAATGATATGCCGGTTTTGGCGGCAATTCGTGAGAGGTTTGCGAAGAGCAAGCCGTTGAGAGGCAAGAACGTTTCAGCTTGTCTGCACATAACCGCTGAAACGGCTAATCTGGCCAGGACACTAAAAGCGGGAGGGGCAAGTGTTGTTCTCTGCGCGTCCAACCCGCTCAGTACACAAGACGATGTGGCCGCTTCGCTGGTGAAAGACTTCAAGATACCGGTCTTTGCCATCTGCGGTGAAAGTCGGAGCACTTATTACAAACACATCAACGCAGCGATTGACCATAAGCCGGTTATTACGTTCGACGACGGCGCTGATTTGGTAAACGAGCTGCATACCAGCAGGAAAAAAGGCAGCCATAGGATTATTGCAAGTATGGAGGAGACCACTACCGGTGTTATTAGACTGCGGGCGCTGGCAAATGCCGGCAAGTTGAGATTTCCTGTTATTGCGGTAAACGACGCTGCGACCAAGCACTTGTTCGACAATCGCTACGGTACAGGTCAGTCAACGGTTGACGGCATTATTCGAGCGACCGATTTTCTAATGGCTGGCAAAAGAGTTGTGGCGGCTGGTTACGGCTGGTGCGGTCGGGGCTTTGCTATGCGAGCGAGAGGAATGGGGGCGATCGTTATCATTACGGAGGTTGACGCAATCAAGGCTCTTGAAGCGGCTATGGACGGCTTCGAGGTTATGCCGATGGCACAGGCAGCAAAGGTCGGCGAACTGTTCGTGACACTTACGGGTAATAAGAATGTTATACGGGCCGAGCACTTCCGTGCGATGAGAGACAGGGCAGTTGTTGCCAACAGCGGGCACTTTAATGTTGAGATAGACATACCGGCCCTGAAAAAGCTCAGCAAAAAGATAAACCGTAATGTCCGCAACCACGTTGACGAATATATCCTGAAAAATAACAAGCGAATTTATCTTCTGGCTGAAGGGCGGTTAATTAACCTTGTGGCCGCTGAAGGGCATCCTGCGAGTGTAATGGATATGAGCTTTGCTACACAGGCGTTAGAGGCTGAATATGTGATAAGAAAACAGGGCAGGCTGGCTGTTGCGGTCCACGAGGTCCCGATAGAGATAGAGCAGCGAGTGAGCAGGCTAAAACTGAAATCAATGTCAATTGGAATAGACAAACTTACACCTGAACAAGTCAATTATCTTACCAGCAGCGGCGAAGGGACATAACCGAACTCGTATTGCGTACTTCTTTTTTGCGCTATACCGGATCCGGCAGACGCATGACGAGGTAAGGCTTATGAATGATAAACAGGCTGAAAAGACGCCTATAGTAGCGTCGGGGCTCCCCAAACGCAAAAAAAAGCGTTTGGGGGACCCCTCGAAGTCTTTTATAACTGTTGGCCCTACGCTGCACTACAGCCATAAGAATGTCGTAAGATGTTGGCTGCTTGCGGTTGCGGCATTTGTGGTAAGCTCATCTTTCTGGTCGAAAATCCTGACCGGCTCATTCTGGTCATTCAGCTTTGACGGCATAACTTCTCCCGAACTTTGGCGTTTGGAGCAGTCTGTTGTGACCGGCGTAAGTATATTTGAGTATCCCTGGCAGATCCTCGTTTTGGGACTGCTTATGGGTATCCTGGCAGTTGTGCCGGTGTTGGTGTCGCAGCTTATGAGCTTTAGGTACAGTTTGCCTTTCATATTGGCGGTGTTTTTCCTGGCTGATTTGCCGGCCTTTGCGGTTTGCCTTTTGATAAGTTGCGTTGCGGCGGCCTGTCGACCGCTGCGGTTTCGCTCTCGCTTTACTGCGATAGCGTTGTGCACGGCGCCACAACTTCTTTATTGGGGATACTTCGGAGGTGCAAGGGGGGTTGAGCCTATTAAATGGGGATTTTCTTTTGCGCCCTGGATTTGTGCCTGGCTTATTGGTTTAGCGATAGCTGGGCTGGTTCTCGGCATAGGTCATTTTACGCGTTATCGACCGGGCCTGGTCTGGACGTTTACGTCTGTTTTCTTCTTGTTGGCTATCTTCACTTTTGAGATAAGAATAGGCTTTGATGAATTAGACTATCAGCTTTATATAGCCAGGAATAATCCGGAAGACGTCAGCGAATTTTACGATCACAGCATAACAAAGACGCTGGATGAGCAGATTACAAATCCTGCTGCCAGATTGAGAAGACATATTGAAAGTCGCTTTTACCCGGCCGAAGCGATACCGCTTCGCGCCAGGTTGAAAGGGGAAATCCAGACGCAGCTAAGCCTCGACCGCTGGCCGTGGTGGTTTATGGTGCCGGAGGAACTAAATTATCGGACAAAAAAAAGATGGCTTTTCCAACAGTACGAGTTATTTATAAGCCGGCGTTCCAAAAGCCGTCGGATGGCTATAGCGCTTTACTACAAAGCGCTTTTGAGTGAGTATAGCCCGGATATTAAGGTTCTTGAGCAAAAAGAAGTGTTGCATTTTTACAGTGATTACCCATATGAGAGGTCGCAAGATATCTGGGGATGGCTGTATACGGAATTCCGCAGTAGCCCTGAATCACTTGAGGCGCGTTGGCGGATAGCAAAGCATTGGGCTGGTCAGGGCAGATTTGAGCAGGCCGACAGGCTTCTTGCCGAGGCCCAAACTATGGCGGCCGAACGATTGAAATTGCTCGAACAAGAACAAGCGCAAACAGATACGTTCTTGAGTCTGTTTCGTCCACCGGCTGATTCGGTGATGACGTCGTTTAAGTTAGCTGAGATGCAAAGAAGATTGAATGAGCTGCGCAATCTTATAGGCTCGCAAAATCGGACCGACAAGGCGGAATCTACCGAACGTTTGGCGAGATTTGCTATGTTGAATCCACACAGTCGCTATTATGCCCGAGGCCTCGGTGGATTGCTCGAGCAAATGGGCGATAAGGACCCCCTGCGTGACAATATCTTATTGGCCCAGACAAAACTCGTTGCCGACGAGCAACTACGGGCCGAAAAATTAGCCGCGATGCATGAAAAATTCGAGGGTACGGACGGCGGAATGCAGGCTTTATACGAGTTGGCTCGTTTGAAGATTCGTCTATATCAGAATGAGTCGAATTCCGAACAGAAGAAAAAGTATTTAGCTGATGCGAGAGCAACTCTGACGAGCTTTGTCAGCTTGTATCCTGACAGTTTTTGTGCTGAGCAGGCCCAAAAGAACCTGGCTGACCTGCCGACAGTTGATTAGATTTCAGGCAGACTGAAAGGTGGGTTTCGTGGTTAGATGTTTGGTAGTAGCTTAAGATGGTACGATATAAAATAGATTTTGAATCTATGTCTTGGGATACGGGGACGGTTGGCGTTGAATTCAAGGCTTTTGAGCAGGGTGGAAAAAAGCTGTGTTTGGTAGAGTTTTTACAGAGGTGGTGAAGGCGATACTCGTGGAAGATGTCCTGTGCAGCTGAGGTTTCCTGCCGGAATTATAGCTGACAGAGATTGCTCAAACTTCGGGGTTTTTTGAAAACAATTTTCGGGGGACGATTCGCTCAAGGTGCACTCCTTGTGTATGACGATATAAGGGGCAGTTTTTAAATTTCTATAAACCCTTATTACACAAGGAGGTGCGTTATGTTGAAACGTAAAGCTCTAATGGAATCAATATCGTCTAACCTATATGATTTTCTCAAGAAAATAAGCAAAAATTTATCAT
>Ga0209979_1004396_pt1 | contig 11698 bp, 11 predicted proteins | sample AnhtaG_FD_183114 | JGI IMG/M metagenome (GOLD analysis project Ga0209979, IMG submission 183114) | Deep subsurface microbial communities from Anholt, Denmark to uncover new lineages of life (NeLLi) - Anholt_01485 metaG (SPAdes) (version 2) | ecosystem: Environmental > Aquatic > Marine > Oceanic...
GATTTAGGCTGTTTTCCAAACTTTCGAAGACCCAGGGTGATCTGGATAGGAGTTGAAAAAGGGAAAGAGGAATTAGCTTTGATGCAGAAAAAAATTGAGGCAGAGATGGAGAGGATAGGTTTCCCTGAAGAGGATAGAGAGTTCTCTCCTCACCTGACTATCGGTAGGGTTAAATCTCCCCAAAATATCGAGAAATTATCTGAACTTATAAAAATCACAAATTTTCAAACCGAGGAGATAGAAGTCAAAGAGGTAGTGGTGATGAAATCCCAGCTTCATCCAGCCGGGGCCATCTACACGCCGCTGAAAAAAATAGTTCTTTTAACCTGAACTAAAGAAAGTGAGGAAAATATGACAAACCATTCATCAGATGAGAAGAAAAAGGCATTGGATCAGGCGATCTTGCAGATAGAAAAGCAGTTTGGCAGAGGCTCGGTGATGAGATTGGGGAGTGAGAGTTTAGGGATAGCTGTCCCGGTGATCTCCACTGGCTCAATTGTCTTAGATGCAGCCCTGGGGGTAGGAGGGGTTCCCAGAGGAAGGGTGGTGGAGATATTCGGTCCGGAAGCATCCGGTAAGACCACCTTAGCCTTACATATTCTCTCAGAGGCTCAGAAAGCAGGAGGAGTTGCCGCCTTTGTGGATGCAGAACATGCTCTGCATCCAAATTATGCTAAAAGCTTAGGTGTGGATATAGACAATCTTTTAATCTCCCAGCCTGATACCGGTGAACAAGCCTTAGAGATTACGGAGACTCTGGTGAGAAGCGGAGCTGTGGATTTAATCGTTATCGACTCAGTAGCTGCCTTAGTCCCCAGAGCAGAAATTGAGGGGGAGATGGGGGATGCGCATATGGGTCTTCAGGCCAGGCTTATGTCCCAGGCTTTAAGAAAGCTTAGTGGAACTATCAGCAAATCCAAAACCTGTGTGGTCTTTATTAATCAGATCAGGATGAGGATCGGGATTATGTTCGGAAACCCTGAGACTACAACTGGCGGAATCGCCTTAAAGTTCTATTCCTCAGTCAGACTGGATATCCGGAAGATCTCCTCCATAAAAGAGGGGGAAGAGGTGACTGGCTCCAGAACCAGAGTCCGGGTGGTAAAAAATAAGGTGGCTCCTCCTTTTAAAACAGCAGAGTTTGATATAATCTACGGAAAGGGGATCTCTAAGCAAGGGGAGCTCATCGACTTAGGAGTAGAACATAAAATCCTGGAGAAAAGCGGCACCTGGTTCTCCTATAAAGGCGAAAGATTAGGTCAGGGAAGGGAGAATGCCAAGCAGTTTTTAAGGGATAACCCAGATATTGCTAAAAACATAGAGGAGGAGATAAGGGAAAAACTCAATCTTAAACCAGTTAAGGTAGAAGAAAAAGAGGAGGTTGTGAAGGGCAAAGGGAAATAGCTTTCCGAGAAACGGATCCGTAGGACTGGATTTTTTTAAGATGCCCCGGATAACTAAAATCGAGACCCAGAAGAAAAACCCCAAAAGAAGGTCGGTTTTTTTAGAGGGTAAATTCGCTTTTGGCTTGGATGAGGAGGTTTTATATAAGTATGGTTTGAAAGAAGGGGAGGAAGTTGATCAGAGAAAAATTGAACAGATAATTCAATCTGAGGCTAAAAAAGAGGCAAAAGATATCGCTCTGAAGTTTTTATCCTACCGCATGAGAAGCGAGAAAGAGGTCCGTGATAAATTAAAGAATAAAGAGTTTGTAAAAGATATAATAGATGAGGTGATAGAAGATTTAAAAAGGGTAAATCTGGTGGATGATTATGAATTTGCCTCTGCCTGGATCAGGGATAGAATCTCGAATAATCCTCGTGGGAAAGCCCTTTTGAAACAGGAGCTGTATAAGAAAGGGATAAAGGAAGAGACTATAAAAAAAGTTTTAAGGGAATATTTTAAAGACGAAGATGAGGAGCTGAATTTAGCTAAAAAGCTTTTAGAGAAAAGAAAAAAAAGATATGAGAACTTAGAAAAAAAGGTGGCTAAAAGAAGGATGATGAGTTTTTTATTGAGAAGAGGGTTTTCGTATGATATTGTTAAACAGGTTTTGAAAATTGAAGAGTCATAGAAAACTATTAGATAAGATGAAAAGTATAGAGATAAGAAAAAGATTTTTGAGATACTTTGAAGAAAGAGGTCATAGAATTGTCCCCAGTTCCTCTTTGATTCTTGAGGATGACCCCACTTTGCTTTTCGCCAATGCGGGGATGAACCAGTTTAAAAAGCTTTTATTGGGACTGGAGAAAAAAGATTATAATAGAGCGGCCTCTTCTCAGAAATGTATAAGGGTCTCCGGCAAGCATAATGATTTAGAGGAGGTGGGCAAAGATACCTATCATCATACCTTTTTTGAGATGTTAGGTAACTGGTCTTTTGGGGATTATTTTAAAAGAGAAGCCATAATTTATGCCTGGGAGTTTTTGACTGAGGTGTGTAAACTTCCCAAGGAGAAACTCTGGGCAACGGTTTATATAGGAGATGATGAGTCTGAGAAATTATGGTATCAGAATACGGATATCAAAAAAGGGAGGGTTTTAAGGTTTGATGAGAAGGAGAATTTCTGGGAGATGGTAGAGGTGGGTCCCTGCGGACCCTGCTCGGAGATACATTATGATCGGGGTAAAGAGTTCAGCTGTTCCAAGAAAGACTGCGGGGTGAACTGCGGTTGTGGCAGAGTGATCGAGGTCTGGAATTTAGTCTTTATGCAATATTACAGAGATGAAGATGGTAAACTTACTGATTTACCGGCTAAGAATGTGGATACCGGAATGGGTTTTGAAAGATTGGTTGCGATTTTACAGAATGTGGATTCAAATTATGAGACCGACCTTTTTCTGCCCATAATTAAAAAAATAGAAGAGATTTCCGGTCTCAAGATGCATTCGCAACAAAAATATAAAGGTTCCCCACATTTCCAGAATGGATCCATTCGGACCGAATCCTTCAGGGTGATAGCTGACCATATACGGGCTTTGAGCTTTGCTATTGCGGATGGGGTAATTCCCTCCAATGAAGGCAGAGGTTATGTCACAAGGAGGATTTTGAGAAGAGCGGCCAGACACGGCAGGCTCTTAGATTTACACAAACCTTTTATCTATAAGCTCTCAAGTGTAGTTGTAGATTTAATGGGTAAGGTCTATGCGGAGCTTGAAGCCAAAAAAGAGCATATCTCTCTGGTGATAAAATCTGAAGAGGAAAGGTTCGGCGAGACCTTGGATTCAGGGATTGGACTTTTTGAGGAAGTGGCGGATAAGGTTATAAAAAAAGGGAGAAAAGTTATTCCGGGTGAGGAAGCATTTAAGCTATATGATACTTACGGTTTTCCGATTGACTTGACTCAGGTGATGGCAGAGGAGAAAGGTCTTTCTGTGGATATGGAAGGGTTTGAAAAAGAATTGGAGAGACAGAGAGAACGCTCTAAAGCAAAAGATAAATTTACTTCAATTGCTGAACGTTCCATTAAAATTCCAGCCGAAATCGTTGATGAAAATTATAATGAAAGTAAATTTCTTGGATATGAACATTTTAAGACAACAAGTAAAATCATTGGGGTTTATCCTCAAGATATTGTTCTGGATAAAACTCCATTTTATGCAGAATCTGGTGGACAAATAAGTGACGAAGGCTGGATTGAGATAAAAGGATTAAAACTAAAAGTAGATTATGTACGAAAAGAGAATAATTTTATTTTCCATAAGATTAAAGAAAGTGAAAAACTGACAAAAGATTTTTTAGGTAAAACTGCAAAAGCTATAGTAGATATAGACAGACGCAAGTTGATAATGCGAAACCATACGGCGACTCATCTCCTGCACAAAGCTCTAAGGGAAACTTTAGGGGAGCATGTGCATCAGGCTGGGTCGTTAGTTGGTGCGGATAGATTCAGGTTTGATTTCACACATTTTAAGGCATTGACTGATGAGGAACTGGAGAAAATAGAATATAAGGTTAATCAAAAAATCTGGGAGAATTTGAAGGTTAAGACCTTTAACACCAGTTTGGAAGAGGCGGAAAAAATTGGGGCTATGGCTTTGTTTGGTGAAAAGTATGAGGATACTGTCAGGGTTATAGAGATAGATGACTATTCAAAAGAGCTCTGCGGTGGCACTCATGTTAAAGCCACCGGGGAGATAGGTTTTTTCAGGATAGTCTCAGAACAAAGTATTGCTGCGGGGATGAGGAGAATTGAAGGGGTGACTGGAAAAGGCGCCTATGAATTGATTAAAAATGAAGAAAAGACCTTAGAGGAACTCTCCACTATTTTAAAAGTGAAAAAAGAGGAATTAGGGACCAAAGTGACTGAGCTTTTAGAATGCACCAAAGAGATGGAGAGGAAAATAAAAACCGCAGAGGCAGGGAGCGCCAGGGAGAAGATCAAAGAGCTATATCAAAATGCGTATGAGTTAGATGGTATAAAGATAATCTCATACAAAGAAGAAAAAGGGAACCGGGAAAACTTATTGAGCTTAGCAGATGCGCTCAGGGAAAATCTTAAATCCTCAATTGGGATATTTGCAACAGTATCCGAGGATAAAATCTCTTTTGTAGCCACAGTAACAGATGATTTAGTAAAAAAGGGGATGAAAGCAGGGGAGATTGTTAAAGAAGTAGCAAAGCTTACCGGTGGAAGTGGTGGAGGGAAGCCCCATTTGGCCCAGGCAGGGGGAAAGGATTTAACCAAGTTAGATTTTGCCTTATCCCAGGTCCCGGAGATAATTAAAAATATTTTAAAAATGAGGAGGGTCTGAAAAAATTTTTGGAGTGCAAACCTTTAGGTTTGCTCTGCTGGTTGTTGGTCTGAAGACCAACAACCCACTTCTTTGTTGGTGAAGACACCAACAAAGAGCGAGTTAAGGCTGAAGTTTTACACTTCAGATTATTGAGATGAGGGGAGTTTGAGAGTTTATCAAAAATTATTAAGGGTTATAAAAGAGAAAAAAGCTGGCTTTTTAGTTTTATTAGATCCGGATAGATTAAGCCCTAAAAAGATTGCGGATTTAGCTTATAGGGCAGAGAAAGGGGGAGCAGATGCAATTTTAGTTGGCTCAAGCCTGCTTCTATCAACTCATTTCGATGAGGCGATTAAAAAGATAAAAGAGAAGGTCAAACTTCCGGTGATAATCTTTCCAGGAAATGCCAATCAGGTCTCCAAATATGCAGATGCGGTATTATTCTTATCCCTGATCAGCGGCAGGAACCCAAATCTTTTAATCGGTGAACAGGTAAAAGCCGCCCCGGTAATAAAAGAGTTTGGGTTGGAACCGATCCCCACCGGATATATGTTAATCGAGTCAGGAAAGATGACCTCAGTTCAGTTTATGTCCGATACCCTGCCCTTACCTCCGAATAAGCCAGATATCGCCTGCGCCCATGCCTTAGCCGCAGAATATTTAGGGATGAGACTTGTCTTTATGGATGCTGGTTCCGGGGCTGACAGTTCTGTGCCTGATTTTCTGATAAAAGAGGTGAAAAAGTTTATCACCCTTCCCTTGATAATCGGAGGCGGAATAAAAGACCCGGAAATCGCTTGTGCCAAAGTGAAATCCGGAGCAGACTTCGTGGTGATAGGAAATGCCTTAGAAGAAAAGGGAAATGATAAGCTTTTGAAAGATTTTGCCAGAGCGATACAGGAGTAGGGGCACGATTTATCGTGCTCTAAGATAAGGGTTTGATAAATCAAACCCCTACATCTAACAATTCTATGGATAAAATTTCTGTTACCAAAGATGTTACAGAAAAACATCACCGCCGTTCTATCAGGTTAAAAGATTATGATTATTCAAAACCAGGGGCGTATTTTGTAACCATATGTTCACAAAATCGGGAATGCCTGTTTGGGAGAATTGTGGATGGGAAAATGCGATTAAATAAAACCGGGAAGATGATTCAAACTATCTGGAATGAACTGCCGCAAAATTACCCTGGTGTAGATATTGATGCATTTGTTGTGATGCCGAACCATGTTCATGGTATTATTGTTTTAACCCCTGTAGGGGCAGGTCCCTGTGCCTGCCCTGAAGGTGGGCAACCACAAGGGGTTGCCCCTACAATTTCATTACCGGATGTAGTTCATCGGTTCAAATCATTGACCACAACTCTTTATCGCAAGAATTTAATCCAAAACAATGCGCGATCTTTCACTATCAGATTATGGCAAAGAAACTATTATAAACATATTATCAGAAATGAAGAAAAATTAAATCTTGTTCGGGAATATATCCTGAATAATCCTTTGCAATGGCAATACGACAAGGAAAATCCTGAGCATATTAAAGATAAAATTTATGATAAAAAATGGGGTGGTTTTGAAAATGTCCTATATGGTAAAACAAAACAAACAGAGAAAGTTACTATACTCTTATAGAACTAATCCAGCCCTTTTCAAACAGGTGGGTCAGACATTCCTGTCTGACAACAATAATCAAAAAATAGGAACAGACAGGGATGTCTGTTTTACCGGATGGAAATGATTTTCCTAATATATTAAACAGATTAATACAATGACTAAAAAATCAAAACAAATTTTAATTGCCCAAGCTCAGATCGAGGAGAGCATTGCTTTAAAGGCAAAGGTCAAATCTGAGCTTTCGGGTAAAATTGTTAAACTGGCAGAGATTTTGAGTGGTTGTCTGAAAAAAGGGGGAAAGATTTTGCTCTGCGGAAATGGTGGGTCTGCGGCGGATGCTCAGCATATTGCCGGGGAACTGGTGGTAAGGTTAAAATCTACCTCTAAAAGAAGAGCCCTTCCAGCAATTGCATTAACGGTTAATCCTTCGATCTTAACTGCAGCCGCTAATGACTTCGGGTTTGAAAAGGTCTTCTCCCGACAGGTAGAAGCTTTGGGCAATAAAGGGGATGGTCTTTTAGCTTTGAGCACCTCGGGTAAATCTTCTAATGTGAATTTTGCTTTGAGGACTGCCAAGAAAATGGGATTGAAAACCCTGGCCCTTTCAGGCAAAAAGGGGGGAGAGATGATCCGAATTGCTGATTTTTCCATTATCGTCCCTTCTTTTGAGACCCAGAGGATTCAGGAGGTGCATCTATTGATCGGGCATATAGTCTGCGATCTGATCGAGAGGAATATCAAGTAAATTGCGGAGATAATAGAATTTGGAGATACCTCATAAGATTTCCGCTCCTTCCATAGCAAAAAATGCTCTTTATAATTTCCTTTTCAGGGGGACCGGGCTTTTCTTAGGCTTCATAACCTCCATAGTTATCGCCAGAGTATTGGGTCCGGAAAAACTTGGCGAATATAGCTTAGCTTTCTGGATTCTAACCCTGGCTGGATTTTCAGTCAATTTAGGTCTGCCCACTACGGTTACTAAGTATGTCTCAGAATATTCAGGCAAGAAAGATTACACTTCTGCGGGCAGTATTCTCAGGAACTGCTCCAGATGGATCTTCTGGGCTGGAGTTATTGTCACAATTTTATTATTCTTTTTTTCCTCCACCATTGCGAATTTTTATCATAAGCCCTATCTGGGCATTTATCTCAAAATCGGGGCTTTGGGAATGATCCCCATGGGGCTTTTAGCCATCTATATGGCTGCCTTCGCCGGCTTTTTAAGATATGATCTGATCGCTTTTTTAACTTTTATCCTTTCCCCTTTAACTTTTCTTTTGATCCTCTTAGCTCTGGTTTTAAAAGGAGAAGTGGAATATCTTTTCTGGGTCAGTTTTATCTCCAATCTCCTGGGCGTATTTCTTTATTTTAATTTCTATCATTCAAAAAAATATCCTTTTGTAAAAAAGGCCTTACCAACAGATTTAAGAAATAAACTGATAGATTACAGCAAGAGTATTTTTATCATCCTGCTTTTAGAGGCTTTTCTGTGGGAGAGGTTCGAGCTATTATTTTTGGGAGCTTACAGCACCGAAAAGCAGGTGGCTTTCTATAATTTAGGTTTCAATTTAGCCAGCAAGGTAATCCTGCTTCTGCCCGGTGCCTTGGCTGGGGTATTACTACCCACTATGTCTCAAGCCTATGGAGGGGGCGAAAAGGATAGATTGGTAAATATTCATTATAATTCCACCAGGTATTTGGCCCTTTTAGCCTTCCCTTTGTGTGCTGGCGGGATTTTTCTTGCCCCCAGGATCATAACCAGTATCTATGGAGCAGAGTATCTCCCCTCAGCTTTGATATTTTCTATTGTCCTTTTGGCTGGAGCAATTGGCTCTATCTCCCGGGCTTCAGCCTCTTTGCTTTACAGCTTGGAAAAACAAAAGGTAATACTTAAATTTTATGTCCCTTCAGTTTTTTTGAAATTGATCTTAAATCTTTTTCTTACTCGAAAATATCAGGCCTTAGGGGCGGTCTGGGTGAACTTTTCTGCTCAGGTTCTCTTCGGGTTAGGGATAATCATTTATGTCTATGGTTTCTTTTTAAAAGAGAAATTCCCGATAAGCTCGCTTCTGAAGATCAGTTTAGCCTCGTTTTCTATGGGTCTTTTAATTTACTTTTCCTCTTTATTTTTACCGGGGTTTTATGGTCTTCTTATCTGTATATTGCTTGGAGTTATCTTTTATCCGATTCTCTTAGCTTTTATCCGTGGCTGGGAGAGGTTTGATTTTGACTTCGCTTTAAGATATATTCAAAAATTACCTTTTGGTCTGGATAAAATATTCAAAAATCTTATAGAGGTTTTAAAGAGGCTTTCTTTAGGCAAGTAAATTTTATGTTCAATTTATCTTTAGAGAGAAAAATTAAATCGATTTCACCTCAAGCTTTAATTAATTTCGGGCTTCTTCTCTTTGCATTTTTTTCTCCTTTTTCCATCGCCGGGTCTCAGACCGGGCTCTGTCTTGCTCTCTTAGGCTGGGCCTGGAAAATTGTATCCAGGAGAAGTTTTTGCTGGAAAAGCTCTTTTTTCGAACTGCCGGTTATAGTCTATTTAGGAGCTTATCTTCTCTCCATCATCTTCTCCCAAAATAAACTGGCAAGCCTTATCAGTCTCAGGAATGAATGGTTGCTGGTAATCCCATTTCTTTTGATCAATAATCTTAAAGAAGAAAATTTCATAAGGAAGTTAGTTAATCTGGTTTTTTTGATCTCCGGGCTGGTGGCGCTTTACGCTATCTGGCAACATTATGCCGGCATAGATCTTATAAGGCACAAGCTCTTTGACCCGGTTCTTCCCTCTGGGAAGTTTCGCTCCACCGCCTTCTTTGGCCTCCCCTTAACCTACTCCTTCTATGCTATGATAATAGGTATAGTTAGCTTCTGCTTGGGAACTTATGAAAAAAACCCCTCCTTAAAGATATTTTATTTTGTGGTTTCAGTTTTATGTGTTACTGGAAACTTGTTTACCTATACCCGGAGTACCCTTTTTGCGCAGATTTTTGCCTTCATCATTTTTTTTATCTTCTCAAAAAGCCGGCACAAGAAAAAAGAGATTTTAGCGGTTGTGGGATATTTCATTGCCATCTATTTAATCGATCCCGGGATATTGAGCAGGTCGATTATGGCGGCAAAGGCCGGCTCTTTACAACAGGCGGATATCAGGTCTATCATCTGGTCCACTTCTTTTAATATCTTCAAAGATTATCCTGTCTTTGGGATAGGGTTCGGAAATTTCCTCGAATTTTACCAGAGCTATTTGAAAATCCCCTCTCAGATCTTCGGACATGCGCATAATGACTTTTTAAATGTAGCGGCCAATGCCGGGGTAATCGGACTTTTAGCTTTTATTTTCTTGTGGGTAATTTTATTGAAAAATCTTTTAGGTAGATATAAAGAGAAAGAAGAAGGGTATTCTAAGGCTTTAATCTTAGGTGGAGTTTTAAGCCTTCTGGCATATCTTTTAGCCTCACAATTTCAGTGCTATTATACGGATGCGGAGGATAATATGATTCTGTTCTTTTTCTTGGGTTTGAGTGAGGTTATTTCCCGAATCCCTTCTAAAGACAAGTTGACTTAAGTTAGGTAATCAAAGCAAAAAGTTTTGAAGATTATAAAGTGGGTTGATAATGTAGAGGATTTCATCTAAAATTATTCCTCAGGGAAGGGGTATCCTCCAGTTTGAGTTATTTAATTATTTAGTTAAGAAATTCCCTTTAGCCAAACAGAGTTAGCATTTCCCAATGCTGAGGCAAGAAAAGAAAAACATTTATTGAAAAAATCTTTAAAAAAGGGACTTTATTTCGTAGAGTATTTAGATGATTGCATATATGTATATAAATCTATTACTTGGTGAGGCATAAAATGTTAAAGTGCGAGGATTTTTTCAAAGCTCTTTCGGATGAGACACGACAGAGGATATTGAAGATGCTGGAGCGAAAACAGATGTGTGTCTCCGAAATAGCAAAAGATTTTAAGGTGTCTCAGCCGACGATCTCTCATCACCTGGATATCCTGAAGAGAGCCGGGCTGATAGGGTCAAAGCGAAACGGACAGAATATCTACTATTTCTTAAACAAGGACTGGTTTAAGGAATGTTGCGGTGATTTCCTTTCCATGTTTGAATGCTCAGCGGATTTCCTAAAAACACACAAGATCGTCAAGAAACCTAAACAAGAAAGAGGTAAGTGATGAAAAAAATGGAGGTAAGTAAGGATGGATAAAGAAAAAACTAAAAAAATCGTAAAAGAAGCCTACGGCAAAATAGCTCAAAGGCAGGAGGGCTGTGGTTGTGGGACTTGTGGACCTGACACCAGAGAATTTGCCAAATCCATTGGCTATTCAGAAGAAGAACTCAAAAACATTCCAGATGAGGCCAATTTAGCTCTCAGTTGCGGAAATCCGATAACCTTAGCCAGCCTCAAAGGAGGTGAGGTGGTGCTTGACCTTGGCTCAGGTGCCGGATTTGATTGTTTTCTGGCGGCCAGCAAGGTTGGGCAGAAGGGTAAAGTCATTGGCGTGGACATGACTCCTGAAATGATCGAGAAAGCAAGAGACAATGCGAAAAAGAACAGTGTTGAAAATGTTGAGTTCAGACTTGGAGAGATTGAAAATTTACCTGTGGAGGATAACTCAGTGGATGTGGTTATAAGTAATTGTGTCATTAACTTATCAGCTGATAAGCCAAGGGTTTTCCGAGAAATCAATAGAGTCTTAAAGCCGGGTGGTAGAGTGGCCATCTCCGATATTGCTCTTCTGAAAGAACTCCCAAGGAATATCCAAGAAAGCATTGAAGCCTATGTGGGTTGTGTGGCAGGCGCAATGCTTGTCAATGAGTATAAGAAACTGGTTGAAGAGTCAGGGTTAAAGAATGTCAAAATCACCGTGAAAAACACTTCATCTTGTATTGAACCGGACACCAAAGACCCCATAGGCAGGGCGATTTTAGACGGTTTAGGAGAAGGTGAAACCCTGGATGGCTATGTGGTTAGTGTTTATGTGGAAGGACGTAAATGACAAAAATTAAAGCGGAAGTTGTGTGAAAGGTTCTGCGACCGTATCCGATCTCAAGATCCTGTAGACCTACACAACTTAGCAAACACCCAGAAGGTCAGATGAGACCTATTTTAGAAAGGTAGGAGTCATAAAGAGATTAGTTTTAATCGCAATCGTATCTGCTTTTATCGTTAGCAGTGGTTGCGCCGCCGGAAGGAGAGGAGTAAAAGACAATAATATCGTGAACACCCTTAACATTCATTGGCAACGGTTGGTAAGTGAGAGCGGAGGGACCTGCTCAAGATGTGAGTTAACCCAAAAGGAAGTTAAAAATGCATATCGAAGTCTCAAACGATC
>Ga0209979_1004397_pt1 | contig 11696 bp, 6 predicted proteins | sample AnhtaG_FD_183114 | JGI IMG/M metagenome (GOLD analysis project Ga0209979, IMG submission 183114) | Deep subsurface microbial communities from Anholt, Denmark to uncover new lineages of life (NeLLi) - Anholt_01485 metaG (SPAdes) (version 2) | ecosystem: Environmental > Aquatic > Marine > Oceanic >...
TAGGGTGAACGTGGGAAAGGCGCAAGAATCCCAGATGCGAACCCTTTGCCCCCTTTGGTCTAAAGTTTCATCAGTTATATCAAAGCAATGACAGGTGGGGCAAAGATAAGTACAAACGGCACAGTCAAGGCATTTTTCATGCAGCCAGTCCCAGAAGGGGTCATCAAACATCACATCCAATTTCTTCTTTATCTCTCCCGTCTCTACTTTGGATCTAATTAAGTCTCCTGCCGTCTCTATAACGTTTCGCATTAAGGACAAACTATGTTCTTCTACTTCCTTAAATTCGCTATGTTTTTTAAGAAACTGTTCGCCCTTCTCAGTAACTGCTTGAACCACATACTCCTGTTCGATATCTACCAGAAGCAGGTCTGAGCCGTCTCGGGAGAAGGGACCTCCTCCTAAAGAGGTGCAGAAACAGGTGCTGCTTGGCCGGTTACAACCTATGGCAATGACCAACGTCTTTTCTCTTTTAGCTATATAGTAGACATCTTTATACACTTGGCTATTAAATATATCATCAAGAATAACCAGGCTTTTGGCATCACAAGGGCGGATGCCAAAGATTACCATCTGCTTATCTTCAAGGGAAGGTTCTTCTATCCCTAATCCCTCTCTACCTAAACGGTAAGTAAACAATACCTCGGACTGAGGGAAGAAAATTTCCTTAGGTGGTTTCTTGGAGTTATCATAATCGAGCAGGGCTTCACTACCTGAATCAATCTCTTGGAATACAACAAAGCCGTCCCTTTTCACCGGAGCAAATACCTTATACTCGCTAATTAAGGTATCCAGGAAGCTAACCAGCTCATTTTTAGCAATTTTTATTTCTTTCATTAGTCACCTTCAGCGGTTGGGAATATTTACTTTATGAATTGTTGAGGGTCACCTAGGTTAAAGGTTGCCAAAGGTGGTACCTCCTCAAGATTTACTCCTGCTTGGTAATGGAATAGCTCTTTAACATCCTTTTCTATCTTCTTGGTAAGCTTTCTGATATCAATGCCCACTGGGCAGGCTCGGTCACAGGCACCGCAATCAACACAACGACCCGCGGTGTGAAAGGCACGAACAATGTGAAAGATTGAAGTATCGCTAAGATTAGTCGTCTTCCCAATCCATTGAGGCTGGGAGCTATCTACAAAGCACTCCTGGCAATAGCATAAAGGGCAAGCATTCCTACAGGCATAGCATCTAATACATTTGCTAACTTCGTTGGTGAAACTTTGCCATCTCCTATCAGCAGACTGGGTTTCAAACTCTTTCACTTCTCCATATTCATCAACCCCCTGGTTTTCCTCTACCTTGTCTCCGATTAGGACATCATATATTACCGGATTCCTATAGTTACAGGTCTTACAAGAGTTATGAAGAAATTCTTCCTTGGCTACAATCTCGGTAAAGTCATGGCCTTTAAGGATGACCCTTTCACTTACCTCATCAGCTTCTAGAATTTCCTTCCCGTCCAATTTGGCTTCTATCTTTCTTCTATCAATCATCCCGTGGCATGGAACACCAATAATGAACACTTGCTCCCTAGCGATCTGATTCTCTTTAATGAGGCTAATGATTGAGCGAGTATCACAGCCTTTGGCAACAATACCAACCTTCTCCTTTCTCTTCCGTAGATACCTGGCAACATTGTTCTCACAACTCGCATTCCAAATAAGCTTTTCTGCTTCCTCACTTGTCCTGACAAAACAAGGAGTGCTACGCAGAGGGAGGGTACCCCTTTCAAACCCAATTATGAGGTCAACCCTCTTCTCATCAAGCAATTTCTTGGCTGTATCTCTTATCATAACCGATGTATCTGGCATAGGCTCACCTTAATCCTGCTTTTTAACCAACTCCTTGGCTGGTCCTAAAGCCCTAACTTCCTCAGTAATCTCTTGTATAAGCCCAGCAAACCTTTTCCCTTCGGCGGCAGATACCCAGGCGAAATGAACTCGCCCTTTCTCAATACCTAGGTATTCAAGGAGATTATTCAGAATGGCGAACTTCCTTCTGGCTACATAATTACCACTGATATAGTGGCAATCACCGGGGCGGCATCCTGAAACAAGGACACCATCGATGCCATGTTGCAAGCTTTTTAAGATAAGCAGCGGACTTATTCTACTTGAGCAGGGAACACGGATAATCCGAGTATTGGGAGGGTATTGAATTCGGCTTACCCCGGCTAAGTCTGCGCCGGCATAACTACACCAATTACAGAGAAAGGCGATTATTTTGGGTTCCCACCCATCTACTTTTTGACTAGGTTGTTGCACTTTGTTTATACCCATTATCTTAATTTCCCAGAGCTCATTACAGTCCTAAGAGGCATTAATTATGGCCAAAATCTGGGCATTACTGAATCCCTTCATATTCATCGCCCCACATATACAGGAGGAAACACATGCTCCACACCCCTTGCATAGAGCCTCATTAACCTCGGCTACCTTCTTTTCAGCATCAATGTCTACCGCTTGGAACGGACAAATCAATGTACAAACGCCGCAACCACTACATTTGTTCTCATCGACAAGCGAGACTAATCCTCCGACTTCAATCATATCCTTAGATAAGATGGTACCAGCCCTAGATGCAGCCGCCTTAGCTTGGGCAATAGTCTCCTCGATAAACTTAGGGTTATGAGCCAGACCACACATAAACACACCTTCAGTAGCAAACTCCACTGGGCGTAGTTTCATGTGGGCCTCTAACAAAAAGCCGTCCTCGTTCAGGGGCACTTTGAATAATTGGGATAACTTCTTGTTATCGGCGGCAGGAATGGCAGCTACAGCTAAGGCCAGTATATCCGTGTCTATGACTAAATCCTCGCCCAATATCGGGTCTTCCACGGTAACCCTGAGCAGATTCTGATTGTCTTCGGTTATAGTTTCCACCCTAGGTTTATCATCGGCTTCATAGCGAACGAAGAGCACCCCCCTCTCCCTGGCTTCCTGGTAGTAATCTTCCTTGAAGCCATAGGTTCTGATATCCCGATAAAGGACATATATATTCATCTCCGGGTTTGCCTCTTTTAGTTTCAGGGCGCATTTTATAGACTCACTACAGCACACTCGGCTGCAATAGGGCCGGTTACTTTCCCTTGAACCTACACATTGAATAATCACCGCGTTATCACAGTCAGCAATCCTACCGTTGCCTTTAGCAACCTCGTCTTCCAATTCAAGCAAGGTCAGCACTCTAGGGTCTTTCCCATAAAGGTATTCGCTGGGCTTATACTCCTCGCCCCCAGTGGCAATAATCACCACTCCGTGCTTGAGTTCGTAGGCATCTCGGTTGGGCCCGGCCTCTACCCTGGTAGTAAAATTGCCTACATAGCCAGAGGCTTCAATAATATCAGCATTGGTATATACCTGGATTAAGGGATTTTCAGAGACCCTGGTGATAAGGTTCTGGAGATAGGCCTGGATGTCATCACCTTCCAGAGTATGTCGTATCCTTCTGGCTATCCCTCCCAACTGTTCGCCTTTCTCAACCAAATAGACCTCAAATCCCTGTTCGGCCAGGTTCAAGGCAGCCACCATCCCGGCTATCCCTCCACCAATAACCAAGCCACTGTGAATTACCTCCAGAGATGTCTGGGCTACAGGGTGGATAAGCCTGGCTTTGGCTACCGCCATTTTTACTAATTCCTTAGCTTTCTCAGTAGCCTCCTCGGGATACTCTTTGTGCACCCAGGAGCACTGGTCCCGAATATTGGCCATCTCAAGCAGATACCGGTTTAACCCTGCCTCCCTAATTGTCTCTTGAAACAGGGGTTCGTGGGTGCGGGGGGTGCAAGAAACAACCACTACTCGGTTGAGATTATGTTCTCTAATTGCCTCCTTTATCAGCTCTTGAGTATCCTGGGAGCAGGTGTATAGATTAGCCTCAGCATAGACCACATTGGGAAGGTTGGCAGCATATTCCCTTACCTCAGGGACATTCACCACCCCACTAATATTGATGCCGCAGTGACATACAAAAACACCAACCCTCGGTGGCTCTCCCCTTATATCTCTTTCTAGGGGATACTCCTTCCCCTTTACTAGGCTATTACGCACTGAGGAAAGTGAGGCAGAAGCCGAAGCAGCAGCGGCACTCGCCTGCATCACTGTCTCGGGGATGTCTTTAGGACCCTGGAAAGCTCCACAAACGAATATGCCCGGCTTAGAGGTCTCAACTGGTAAGAAACTGTCAGTTTTACAAAACCCGTATTTATTGAGTTCGATTCCCAGTCCATTCGCCAGCTCTTCAGCCTCTTTGGGTGGCTCGAGCCCGATGGAGAGGACAACCAGGTCAAATTCCTCCTTTATTAGCTTGCCATCCTCAGCCTCATACTTTATCCTCAGATTCTTTGTCTCTGGTACCTCCTCTATCATAGATGGTCTACACCTAATAAACCTCACCCCATATTCGTTCATTGCCCTGTCATAGTAGGCCTCAAACCCCTTACCAAAAGTCCGCATATCTATAAAGAAGATGGCGGTGTCTAGGGGGATAGGGCTGTGCTCCTTGGCCACTATGGCTTCCTTTATAGCATAAGTGCAACAGACTGAGGAGCAGTAGGTTTTGCCATGCATTGAATCTCTTGAGCCGACACATTGAATAAAGGCAATTTTTTCTGGGACGTCTCTATTGGATGGCCTTGATAGTTGACCCTGATACGGTCCGGAGGCGCTTAGAATCCTCTCAAACTCGATACTAGTGATGACATTGGGATATTTGCCATACCCATAGTTATACATAAGACCGGCATCAGGCAATCCGTATCCAGGACAAAGAATGATGGCGCCGACATTTATCGTCTGGAGCTCCTCCCTATCCGAATACAATACCGCTTTAGCTAAGCATACCTTCTCACACAAGCCACAACCAATACATTTATCCCTATCTATGGCGTAGGCTCGTGGCACTGCTTGTGGATACTTTACATAAACGGCAGCCCGATTACTCAGCCCCTCATCAAAGGAATTGGTTGTTCTTACCGGGCAATGTTTGGCACACTCTCCACACCCGGTACATTTATCAATATCGATATACCGCGCTTTCTTAACCAGGGTAACCTGGAAATTGCCAGCTTCTCCTTCAATGTATCTTACCTCAGCATTAGTGATGATACTAATATTTAAATGCCGGCCACACTCAACCAGTTTGGGCGACAGGATGCACATTGAACAATCGTTGGTGGGGAAGGTTTTATCCAGCTGAGCCATCACCCCGCCAACAGCCGGCGATTGTTCGACTAGGTAGACATAGTATCCTGACTCGGCCAAGTCCAGGGCTGCCTGTATACCCCCAATACCACCACCAATGACTAGCACCGCTCCCGTTTTATCACTCAAGCTAGCCTTATCCATCCCTGTTTTATCACCTATCTCCTGGCGTATTTTGGTGTCCTGTGCTCAAGCGCGTGAACGAGCACAGCACCTGACTGCTCAAGGTCGACCAGATATGAGGAAACAATCTTTGGGTCAAGGCCGGTAGCCTGAGCTATTTCTCCAACCGACATAGCCTGCTCTTCCAAAAGAATAGCTGTCCAGTTCTTAATATATTCGTCGTAAACCGTGGTATCCAGAAGCGATTCAAATTTATCTGGAGATATCTTCTCGCCAAACACGTTTCCTTTCTCCAGCAGACTAATCTCGTTTCCCACCAGCCAGCGCACCTTTTCCGTCTGCAAGGTAGCTCTAACCGCCTGGAGACGCTGGCGTAAAGATTTGTCCTCGCCATCAGCTTTAAGAGGACCGATAGATTTAATTTCATTGATGAATGAGGTAACGATGTCAGCAAATCTCTTCCCCTCCGATGCTGATACCCAATCAAGGCGAAGCCTTTCCGGGTGAATCCCGGCAATATCCAGGAGTCTTTTGGTCATTCTCATCTTTTTCTCGGCGTAGTAGTTACCGGTGAGATAGTGGCAATCACCAGGGTGGCAACCTAAAACAAGAACCCCATCCAAACCGGCGAGAAAGGCAGTGATAATAAACACCGGGTCAACCCGACCTGAACACATGGTTCTAATAGCCATCACATTAGGCGGGTACTGGAATCGGGATATCCCAGCAACATCAGCGCCAGCATAAGAACACCAGTTGCACAGGAACGAGAGTATCTTAGGCTCGAAATCCGTGTTTGACATTTTCCCCCTACGTAACTGCCAGAGCATTAATCTGGGCTATCAGCTCATCATCGGTAAAGTGTGCCATGGTTCTTGCCTGCTGAGGGCAACTAGCTGCGCACACTCCACAACCGGTACATAACGCAGGAATGGTCTCAGCCTTATTGACCCCGTCCACCTGCTTAAGCGCGATAGCCTTAAAGGCACAAACTGACTCACATAGTCCGCAGCCAATGCATTTTTCCGTATCGACAGAGGAAACAATACCCTCTGCCGTGACATAGCCTTTGGCTAAGGGAATTGAGGCTCGCCCAGCAGCGGCCATAGCCTGAGATATTGATTCGTCTATCATCTGCGGAGAGTGAGCTACACCGCACAAGAAAATACCCTGGTTGCTCGAATCTACCGGCCTGAGCTTCACGTGGGCTTCCATGAAGAAGCCATCCTCATTGACCGGAGTTTTCAGCAGCTTAGACAGCTCACCATTTTTGTTTGGAACAATGCCGGCACTCAGTGCCACTAAGTCACAATCAATAACTACCTTCTCTCTCAGTATTGGCTCCGATACCACTACACTGAGCTTACCATTCTTTGAGGTAACCTCTGGCTTATTGTTATCATCAAATTGGATAAAAATTACGCCCTGAGACCTTGCCTGGGTAAAGAATTCCTCTTTAAACCCGTAGGTTCTCATGTCTCTATAGAGTACATATATATTTGAAGATGGATTTACCTCTTTTATCTTCAGGGCATTTTTGATAGCCTGACTACAGCATACCCTACTGCAATACGGTCTTTCCTCATTACGGGAACCAACACACTGAATCATTACCACATTGTTTAGCTCCTTATCCCCCACGGCATGTGTTGCCAGCTTTTGTTCTAATTCCCGCTGAGTTATTACCTTAGGCTGTTCACCATATAAATATTCCTTCGGCTTATATTCCTGGCCACCGGTGGCTACGATAATGACCCCGTGCTCTAGAGTCTTTTCTCCTTCTTGGCTCGCCGCGGTGGTTCTAAAATTACCAATATAGCCGGTAATATCCTTAATCTCAGCATTCAAGTAGACGTCAATTAACTTATGCTTGTGCACTCTGTCTATGGTCTCTTTCAGGAACTGCTGAACATCTTTCCCGTCTAAGGTCCAGTAAATATCCCGCAAATTGCCTCCGAGCTTATCGCTTCTCTCAACAAGAAAGGTTCTAAATCCCTGGTCAGCTAGCTCCAATGCTGCTGTCATCCCGGCTACCCCACCACCGATAACCAGAGCCTTATCGACCACGCCTACACTGAGTTCCTTCAGAGGCTGGAAGAGCCTGGCTTTGGCTACTGCCATCCTCACTAATCCCTTAGCCTTCTCAGTAGCTTCCTCCGGGTGCTCTCTGTGCACCCAGGAGCACTGGTCTCGAATATTGGCCATCTCAAATAGGTACTTGTTTAGGCCTGCCTCTCTGACGGTCTCTTGGAATAAAGGCTCATGGGTGTGGGGGCTACAGGAAGCCACTACCACTCGATTGAGGTTATGCTCTTTAATCGCCTCCTTTATCATCACTTGGGCATCCTGAGAGCAGGCGTATAGATTATCCTCAGCATAGACCACATTGGGGAGGGTGGCGGCGTAATCCCTTACCTCAGAAACATTAATTACCCCACCAATATTGACGCCGCAGTGGCAGACAAAGACCCCAATCCTCGGTGGTTCGCCACCTACATCCCTTTCCGGGGGGTATCTCTTCCTCTTTACTAAGCTATTACGGGCTGAGGAAAGAAAAGCTGAGGCTGAGGCAGCAGCAGCGCTGGCTTGGCTTATTGTTTCCGGAATATCTTTTGGCCCACTGAATGCCCCGCAAGCAAACTTACTCGGTGCCGATGTTGCTACCGGCGAGAATACATCAGTCTGACAAAAACCGCTGCTGTTCAGTTCTATCCCCAGCTTAGCTGCCAGGCTCTGCACATCTTTAGATGGCTCAAGCCCAACCGAGAGGACAACCAGGTCAAATTCCTCCTTTAGTAGTTCGCCATCCTCAGTCTCATACTTTATCCTCAGATTCTTTGTCTCTGGTACCTCCTCAATTACCGAGGGTCTACATCTGATGAACCTTACCCCATATTCGTTCATTGCCCTGTCATAGTAGGCCTCAAACCCTTTGGCAAAGGTCCGCATATCCATAAAGAAGATGGCAGTGTCTAGAGGGATAGGGCTGTGCTCCTTGGCCACTATGGCTTCCTTTATAGCATAAGGGCAACAGACTGAGGAGCAATAACTATTCTGTGGAAACTCCCCTCGTGAGCCGACACATTGTATCCAAGCAATCTTTTGGGTTCTTTGCCGGTCAGAAGGTCTTAGTAACTCACCCTGATATGGTCCAGAGGCGCTTAGAATTCTTTCAAACTCGATACTAGTAATGACATTGGGGTACTTGCCATACCCATACTGCGGAACAAGGCTAGCCTCAAACTTGTTAAAGCCGGGACACAGGATAATTGACCCTACCTGTAGCTCAATAATCTGATCGGTTTGGGTGAAATCAACAGCCTTAACCGAACAGAACTTTTCACAAACTCGGCATTTACCTTTTTGGAAGTAGGTGCAAAGCTCCTTGTCAATAACCGGCACATTGGGTACTGCCTGAGCATAAGGAATGTAGATGGCTTTTCTTTTGCCCAGGCCTTGGTCGAACTCGCTATCCGTCTCCCACGGGCACTTCGTTTGGCAGATGCCACATCCGGTACACAAAGATTCATTTACATACTTGGCTCGCTTGTTAACCCGAACCTTAAAGTTGCCCGGTTTCCCCTTAACATCTAAGATATCGGCATAGGTTATGATCTCAACATTTAGATTCCTTCCACATTCCACCAGTTTTGGGGAAAGGATACATATGGAGCAGTCATTGGTGGGGAAGGTCTTGTCCAGCTGAGCCATCACCCCACCAATAGCCGGAGATTGTTCAACTAAATAGACATAGTATCCAGACTCGGCTAAGTCCAGTGCTGCCTGTATGCCACCTATACCCCCACCAACAACAAGTACCGCCCCTGTTTTCTGGTTGGCAGCCTGCTGAGCACTTAATATCGCCATTACGTTTCTCCCGAAAGAATAAGAAGGGGCATCGCCACCTCCAGCCCGCAACCGCTATCTTTACGCTATACATTATACTGTATTCTCCTCGCGCTCTTCAATTTGACCAGCTGAGAATATGAAAGATATAATGCCCGTGTAAGAAGGAGTAGGAGGTTGGTTAAGACGGGCAAAAGGTCAAAAACGATAAAGGTTGCCCTGGATAGCCTGGGCTGTAAGCTCAATCAGGCTGAGACAGAGCTTTTAGCCCGACAACTGGCTGAAGCCGGGTACCAGCTAGTATCTCCAGCTGATGAGGCTGATGTCTATATCCTAAATACCTGCACCGTCACTCACACCGCCGACAGTAAATCGCGACACCGGCTCAGATTGGCTCACCGGCGAAGTCCTGATGCCTTGGTGGTAGCCACCGGTTGCTATGCCCAGCGAGCCCCCCGGGAACTGGCTCAGATTGAAGGGGTTAGCCTGGTCGTGGGCAATAATGAAAAGGCATGTCTCCCTCTGATGCTAAAGGAGTCTGGCTGTATGGGTAGCCCAGCCCCTGTCCAAGAGGATTCAACTATCAATCATTATGCCGGTTTCAGGACTCGTGCCCTGGTCAAGGTCCAGGATGGCTGTAATAGCTTCTGTGCCTACTGCATTGTCCCCCTGGTCAGGGGCAGGGAGAAGAGCTTACCGATTGACCACGTTGTTGCCGAAGTCAGACATCGGGTGGCTCAAGGCTATAAGGAGGTGGTGTTAACCGGGGTCAAGATTGGCGCCTATAATTATGACGGGGTTAATCTAAACGGCTTGCTGGAGCATATACTAAGTGAGACCGGTGTAGCCAGGTTAAGGCTGTCGTCCCTCCAGCCCCAGGAAATCTCCTCTGAGCTTATCGGACTCTGGCGTGACCAGAGGCTGTGCCCTCACTTTCACCTGTCACTTCAGAGTGGTAGCGGTGGGGTGCTCGGTCGGATGAAGCGGCACTACTCCCTTAGTGATTATGAAGAGTCGGTATCTTTAATTCGGTCTCAGGTACCCGAGGCAGCTATCACCACCGACGTTATGGTCGGCTTCCCCGGCGAGACTGACCAGGAATTTGAGGAGAGCTACGATTTTTGCCGGCGGATGGAATTTGCCCGGATTCATGTCTTCTCCTACTCACCGCGCCAGGGGACTCAGGCTGTCCAGCTTCCCCAGCAGGTGGAGGATAAAGTCAAAAAGCAGCGAAGCCAGAAAATGCTGGCTCTGGCTAAAGAAAGCGCCCACAACTTCAGCCGTCGCTTTTTAGGCAGGACAATGACGGTATTATTTGAGCAGCAGTCCAACGGCATCTGGTCAGGTCACACCGCCAACTACATCAAGGTCTATACCAAAACCACCGCCGACTTAGCCAACAAACTACTGCCACTAAAGCTGGTGGAAGTTAAAGGGGATGGGGTGTGGGGGGAAATATATGGATAGCTAAAACCAGCAAAAATAAGCAAACATTCTTTACTATTTAGTAAGGCGATTAAAACGTTGAAAGCATGAAATACAAAAGGAATTTTCTCAAAGTATTACCTTATCTTGCTTCTGTAGTTGCTGGACTTCTGTTCTATTTTATCGGATTAGAATTCAGTGAGCATATCAGAGTTCTTTTTACAGCTATTTCCGCTGCCTTTTTCGCAATACCACTTATATATCTGTTTTATCAAAGGGCTTATAGTGCCTCTCAAAAGAGCTTAAATAAAGGGGGGATTGAAATGGAATAAGGTATAATGGCTGAAGAACTCAGGTGTAAATTGTTTTATCTGACCTTCCTTTATTTTTACGCTACAGTTCTAAGCCTCTTTAAGGTTTAAAGAAGGATAAGTAAAAAGGAGGAAAAATGAGCCTAGAGACGACGTTTTGTGGTAGAAAGATAAGAAGCCCTTTTGGTGCTGCCGCTTTGGCCCTGAGTTCACCGGGGGCTCAAAACCCAAAAATTTATACTGACAGGATTTTGAAATTTATTGAGTATGGATCTGGGATAGCATCAACTTTCATCATTCGTGAAGAGAGTATCAAAGACTACCCCAAGCATAAGGAACCTACTTACATCTGGGGGCGTATAAATCGTCCTGAACACAACTATCTTATCGCGCAGGCAGATGCGGAACAAATCCAGGGTCGTATTGAGGTAGGGCTAGAATTAACTAAGATCCTTAGAGAAAGGTGCCCCCCAGATGTACTGGTACAGGCAAATGTAGTAGTTCATACGCTTGAGCCTAAGCAGTGGGCAGATCATTGCAAGGCTTTCGAGGATGCTGGTGCAGACCTAATAGAGTTGGATGTCTCGTGCGGGGCCGATAAGCCTGGTGTGGAACCCGACGTACCATATAGCTGGATGGAAGGAATGCCAGCTCAATATATCTCAGACAGGCCACTTGTGTTAGCAGAGATAATAAAGGCTATAACCTCGGTGGTGAAGATTCCGGTTGGCTTTAAGATGTCGGCAGAAACTGGTTGGCCACGTTTCCTTTATATCGCTAAGGCGGC
>Ga0209979_1004398_pt1 | contig 11695 bp, 12 predicted proteins | sample AnhtaG_FD_183114 | JGI IMG/M metagenome (GOLD analysis project Ga0209979, IMG submission 183114) | Deep subsurface microbial communities from Anholt, Denmark to uncover new lineages of life (NeLLi) - Anholt_01485 metaG (SPAdes) (version 2) | ecosystem: Environmental > Aquatic > Marine > Oceanic...
CCACCGAACCCATCGAAGTTCCTGTTAATCCAGGCAAGGTCTATGACCCGGATGGCGACCCTTATAACTATGATGCGGGCGGTGACCTGGTAGGATATTTACTCTACCAGCACGACATAAATGGTGGCGATGGGCCAGTCGACCTGGTCAACTATCTTGCCACGCGCGAAACGAAGGGCACCTATACTGTTGATGCGTCTGGAACGGTAATCCAAGCGAGCACTGGATATTAGTAATCTGTGTTAAAGAGCTGGCTTAGCAGCAGGGTTTTGGCGGAAGCGGAGGTATGAAGGACAGGTGTCCAGAACACATAAAAGAGGGCACCTGTTCTGTTTTAGAGCAGGTTAGAAGCTGAGAATTGAAGGGATAGCAAGGTGTAAGACTATGGATTATCCGACTAAAATATGCCCTCGGTGTCAGGCACAATTACAGCAGGGGGATGGTGCCTTTGAGCTGGTAAGGAGAGGGATAGCAGGCTCAGAGCATTCGCCGGGGCTCTCTGTCACCCTTTATTTTTGCCCGAAGTGTGGCTATATTGAACTCTATGACCTTAAGGTAGTCAGTCGCATTTGAGATTGCTTTGGCACTTTGTGCCTCGCAATAAATAACAGTGTTTATTTTTCAGCTAATTTTATTGCCTCATTGCCTAGTCTCACGGCTTCCCAGGGTTTGCCGCTCTTTGATGGAAAGAAGTTAGAGTCTAGCTTAATGAGCATAGCGAAGAGTAGGTCTATAGCATCATGTTGAGCCTTACAGGCTTCAAGTAGTTTTTCTTCTAGTTCAGTCATGTTAAACCTCCAAAATAATAATGATTATTTATCTAGCTAGACATCCCTACTTACAAAATGTAACTCCATCAAATATGATACAATCAGCTTCTTTTATATACCTAAATTCGTGCCACTCCACATTTCCTGTGCTTACATCAGTCAGCTTAATTGACCTCGCAGAGTCGATGTCACCCGGAATGAAGTATTCACAGACACCGGAACCAAACAATTCGCTGCTTCCTATCATAGTATTCCCCTTGAATGTCAAGCTCGCACTACCAAACATAGTTTTGGTTGTATAAGTGCCATTCGGAGTATCCACCACTACAGATGACAAACAGCCCACTAATAAAACAAGACATACAACCAAGACCCCACTAATTAAAGCTCTCATTTTATTTTCCTCCTTTGCGTGTAACAGCCGTTATACGCCTACTCTAACTGTTCTAGTCGATAATCCGTAATAGCTACTGGCACCCCAGGAATATCATCCCATTCAACCCAATAAATACACACTACATCCTCGGTTATACCCTTCTTAGCAAGCTCCGGTATAAGCTCTGCTCTCTTTGCAGCGGGCAGTGGCCCCCAAGCGCCTACTATTGTGCCCAGAGCACCGTCTTGATGCGTGTCCCCAGGTTCACTTCGCACTTTCCTAACCCTTGTTCCTTTAGGCCATTCGCCTTCGTCTTTACTGACATAGATTTCCATTTTGCCTCTTAAAGTCGCTCAGCTTCAATAGACTCTTTAACCCATTGGAAGAGCCCATGCCCCTTCGAGTCCGATACACCACCAGCTTCTAATCCAGCTAGAAGCATTTCCTCACACTGCTTCTTCGCCTGCTCTTCATCATTAATGGTCGTCCCTGTGACAAACTTTCCCTTAATTACAATCTCCAATACTGGCATTATTACCTCCTCTGCGTATAACGGCCTTTATACGCTAGTTAATCAGGCAACTTCCTTTTCTACCTTGCTTAACTGCACAACTACGGCTGGTGGATATCCTAGCTCCTGCTCCACGCCATCCATATACTTGCTAACTATCCGGATGCCGTCTTCGTGTGGGTATATCCCAGCCACAAAGACTCCGTCGCGGCAGAACTCTACCATCTGGTTGCCTGGCAATATTCCATGAGGCTTGATTCTAAACTCGATATTTGCCATGTTCCCTCCTTTCTGCGTATAACACCTATTATACGTCTCCAAGGTCTTCCCTCTGAGTGAAGTGTAGTAGCTTGATTTTCTTCCCAGTCGGCGCCGATATGTCCCTAGCTATCGGTCTGAGACTCGCAAACTTCAGTTCCAGGGCGCCTTCATATAATTTTGGTCATGCAATTCGGCTGCTCGTTGGCAGAGAGCCATTCCCATAAGCTGATTAGACGGCGGATCCCATAATTTCCACTTCTGCCACTGCTCGCTCACCACCATCCCAAATGCTGCTCTAGCAACAGCTCTCCAACTGAAATGCACGTTGATTCTCCAAACTCGAACCTGTATGGCTTGGTCCTTAGTCATCATCAGCTCAACATATCTATGATAGGCTGTCCACCGTTCATCAGCCTGCTGGGCCAGTTTAGCTATCTCGGCCATAGTCAAGGGTCTGCCGGCCTGCTTCTCCTGATCCTTCTGAAACGCACTGAACTTCTCCGGCTCCTCTTTCTTCATAGCTTCAAGCGCTTGAGTTATATTCATCATGATTAGCTCGCCGCCCTGCGCTGCTTCCTTCAGCACTTCTTCATCCGTCGGGTCTAGATTACCTTTCTCGAGTAACCATCTGTCATTGGTTACGAAGACTATTTTGCGTTCTTCAGTCATGCCCTGCTTAACCATCAATTTCCTTCGACTTCAAACGGATAGGGAGCCCTAATAATTATGTTACCGTCCTTATCTGTAATCCTGAGCAGACCGCCCTCTATTACTTCCTTCGTCACACCGGCTTCCTGCTCAACCTGCTTTTTATGGGCCATTAGTTGTTGCCAAACTCCGTCGAGGGTCTGCCGCACTCTATCCTCTGCCTGCATGATTAAACCCACGAGGACACCTTCCTCAAACGAGTTGAGTTTGATAGTAAATTCCTTTACTTCTGCCATGTTCCCTCCTTTGCGTATAACCTCTCTTATACGCTAAGTTAGATCATCCCGCCCAAGTCGCCAAATTTTCCTTTGAAGGCCCGGGTGGCGGTATACCATAGCTTCAAGCTCGTCTCCTGGATCACGGTTCGTCCGTCCGGGAGGTCAATGCGGATTGCGAGGCTGAGTGCACCTGATGGTTTCATTCCGCTTTCCAGCGCTGCCACAATAAAAGGCCCAGTTAGATGGATTACCTTGTCTTCTTTACCCTTGAGGTCCTCGAAGGCGCTCTCACCTTCAAGGATGACCCGAAGCATTGTCATCTTTCAACACCTCCAGTTACCTACTTGTTTCACAAATTTATCTCTTTCTTGGGATTCCCTTGAACCACTAGGGAGTGAGCTATGACTTGGGGTGATGTCGGGTTAATCTTCGTTGTGCTGGTGGTCGGCAGCTTCGTCGCTGGTGCTGTGGCTACCTGGTGGGAGCAGCGTAAGTGGGATAAAAAGAGATAGAGTGGAATAAGATGGACGCCCCGGATGTAGTTGCTATTGTAAAGAAGCTGAAGGACAGGATTATGAGCTAGCCGAGGCTTTCCACAAGGAAGCCATAAGGTGGTAGTGACCTGCCCCATAAAGGATACCACTCTTCAAGTTATAGTTACCGGAATTTGAGCCTCACCCCAAAACTGTACAGGCTATAAGTAGACTATAGCCATAGTCTAATGAGGTTCAATTAAGTGTCTTTACTACCAGACTTACTCTCCCATTACGAGTAATTATTTACTGTCGCCATTCTTTTGTTTAGGTGACTCGAGTTCGGGAGATATCAATGTTACTTTGAATTGAGGATTTTTCGGATTGAACAGTTCCGTTTTCAATATCTCGAGAGCATCCTTATCAACCTTAACATAGTAGCCCAACCCGCAAAGAGGGCAGTAGTAATTACCTGTGACTGATGGTTGTTTATCGAGCACAAACTCAACCCCGCACTGAGTGCACTTCAGGACCTGCAGAGTTCCCCCGGTTAATTCCCGTATCAGCATATTCCAGATTAATTTGGGCGAATGATTCCCCGCTTTTACGTCATCAATGAAACCGGGTAAATTTTGCGCGAACTCCTCCAGCGGCTCGATCGCCGATGATTTCACGAACCCCAGGAAACTATCGAATATCCGCAGCCGCTTATTCTCACGCGCCAGCCTCTTTTCGACCTCCGAAAGGCTTGCCGTTACCTCGTCATATTCAGCCTTTCGTTTCTCGAGTCCACCGGTCGTCTCTTCTAATAGCTTAATCTCTTGGTTCAGTGCAGTTTTATGAGACTCCAGATCGGCTATTTGGTTCTCGATTTCGGTTTGTTTCTTGGATAGATAGCCAACCTCATTCTTCACTTTACCCAATTGGTCCTTCTGGCCATGAAGTTCGGAGACGTAAGGCTCCAAGCTGGCTTTTTCTGCTTTCAATGCATCAATATCAGCTTGTATCTTGCCTTTAAGCGCTGCTTTTTCTTCCAGACCAGTAGCTTCTTTCTCTAAGGCATTGATCTTGAGCTTCAACGCCTGGTTAGCCTGGCTGAGACCGCCATATTCCGTTAGCATATCAAGTAGCATTTTCCCTTTGTCCTTCGTGGTAGCAACTTCAGTTTTCTCCAGAATCGATGTAAACATGTCAATGCTGATTCCCGCTTCGTTGAGCTGCTGCTGCCTTTGGAGATACTCCTCAAGCTGCTGGTTCTCAATGCCCGCTTTTTTGAGAGATAAAGCAAGGGCTTCTACCTTCATTAACCTGTTCTTGTCCAATCCCACCTGCTCTATATGAGATGCCAGGTCATCGGTAGCCAGTTTCTTTTTCTTTTCCATGTTCTCCAGGTCATTCTTAACGTTGTCCAGCTTACCGTTTATCTCTTTAAGCTGAGTCTGGTCTTTTTCGAGCTGCTGGCTTACCTTGGCAGCCTCGTCAGCTATTTCCTCGTATGTCATGCCAGTATTCTGCTCCAACTCGTCGAGTTTTATGGCAGAGTCGAGAAAACCCTCCTTGTGCATTATGGCGGCAATCTTGATAACACTCTGATAGTCCTGCTCGATACCGAGTTTCTCGAATGCAGACACTACTCTCAGACCGGCTACAGCCTCTTCAACCGTGAGCTTTTCATTCATTAAATCTACTGCTAAACTGTGTAACATCTCTATCTCGTACATAATACCCATCTCCTCTGCGGCACCAGCAATGCCCACCTCATCGGCCCGAGCCTTAAATTTACCGACCTGAAAACTGACTGTCGACTGGTCGATATTCAGTTTGTGGGCTATCGCCGTTTGCGAATATCCTTGAAAATATAGTTTTAAGATTTTACCGACTTTAAACTGTGACAACTTCTTCGGCATATAGTCCCTCCCCCGGGGTTATTATACCCGGTAGTAACCCCGTATTCCATGCTATATACCCTGGAATATACGGGGCATTAACATAGGAGTCATAGCAGCCATAGTAGCCATAGTAATCATAATACCCGCCATAATAACAATATTTTTAACAATGACGCTTCCCTAAAATGTGACGATAATATTGTAGGTTTCTCTGCATATTCAAGAGGAATATACGAGAGAAAAAGCAGCTTTGCCGGAAATATAACCGGGATATTTTATTTCTATATACTATGTATAAATGTTACCGATATAGTAACTTGACTAGTAATGATAATTATGTTACACTACTCATACATTTTTGTCAACTTTTAGGAGGAAGAGCATTGAAAGAGATACCATTCAGTATCCCCGTGTCTGGAGTGGTCCGTATCGATGAAGATTCGGTAATTATCATCGTCAACAAGACCGAGACCAGCATTTCCCTTTCCCCTGTCCCCCCAAGTAGTAAAAGGCTCTTCCGGGAGCAGGGGAAGACCATGCTTGATGCCGTGCTCGAGGCAGCCGTTAGAGTCGTCAGGAGAAAAGGAGTCAACAGGTTTTCTCCTCCAGAGATCTACGAGGAAGCACTGAAAAGCTATCCGAACCTCAAGAAGAACAGCTTTATGGCCCGCGTCATTGCCTGCGCCCCCAATCACAACTCTTACAAGTACCATGCCTCGAAAAGGGACTACCTGCACTACCTGGGACCGGGGGCTTATACGCTAAACGACCAATACACGGAGAGACAGCCTTCACTTCAGAATATAATCGTCCAGAAGGTAAACACAAAGGAACAAACGGAATAATACTGGGAGGACACCATGGATAAAAGAGATACCATTCAGCAGAGGGTCGCTGCATACGTAAGGGTGAGTTCGCAAGAGCAGGTTGTCGAGGGAGTTTCGATCGAAGCCCAAGTAGCTGCCCTGAAAGCCAACGCAAAAATACAGGGCTGGGAGATTGTCGACGAGTATATAGACGGCGGTTACGGTGGTGGCACCGATGATAGACCGGCCCTGAAACGGCTCCTCGCCGACGCCAAGCAGAAGAGATTCGATATCATCACGGTATGCAAACTAGACCGTTTCTTCCGTAACCTCAGGCTTCTTTTAAACCACCTTCATGGCTTGGAGCAACTGGGAATAAAGTTTATATCCACCCAGGAAGGGCTGGATACCTCCACACCGTACGGGAAATTCGCCGTCCAGATGATGGGGGTTATCGCCGAGTTCGAGCGGGGCAGGATCGGAGAGAGGGTGAGGGACAGCCGTCATTACCTTGTTGCTAATGGGAACTGGCCGGGAGGGAAGACGTTATACGGCTACCGATGGCTAGCGGAGGAGAAGAAATGGGAGGTGGTGTCTGAAGAAGCAGAGATTGTCCGAAGGATATATCATCTGTACCTTGACCAGAAGAAAGGGATGGACACCATTGCCAGAATACTGAACGATGATGGTTTACACACCCGCAGTGGGAACCACTGGACGACGGGTACAGTCCGTCACATACTTATCCATTCCGCCTATAAAGGCCAGCACCCGATGGGCATACCGGTACCGGCCATCATCGATGAGAACACGTGGCAGCTTGCCCAACAAAAGCGGGAGAATGCCCGGACCTTGACTACTGACCCCAAGGGCTGGCTACTCCAAGGGATGTGCTACTGCGGTCAATGCGGCCATGTCTTGAAATGCCTTCGGAAGAGACCTCAAGACCCTGGTTACTACGCCTGTAGGGGTCGAATACAACCCCGTATTGTGCAAAATGGTGATAAGCGCTGCGACCTGCCGTTTATAAGAGCCGACTGGTTGGAATGGGGAGTGTGGAGAAAAGTTAAAGAGGTCCTTAACGACTCCGATAAACTGATCGAATGTGTTAATAAAGCCCTTCTCGAGTTAGAGGAACGAAAGGCACACATCGGGGCTGAGATAGTGGATGTGGATGGCAAGCTTGAAACGCTCAGGGCGAAGATGGAACGCCTGGGAATGGCGTTTGCCGATGGAGCCATGGAGGAAAGTGCCTATAAATCAAAGTTGAAGCAGCTGAAGAAACAGGAGGCATCCCTTGTCAAATGCCGCCATAACATAGACCCTCTGGAGTTGACGGAACTGGCCGAACTCGAAGGGCGTATTGCCATGGTACAAAACGTCTTAAGTCAAGGCAAGCTCAGCGTTAACGAATTTGGTATATTCGGTGAAAAAGATAATGAATATATTCCTGCTGGCTTCAATGCCTGGCGGGAATGTGATGGTGAGCTGACAATCGGCGAAGTAACTGAGATGGATTACTTTCGTTTAGAAGGCACTGATATGTACATGAGGGGTATAGACGCGCCACCCGGTTTCTGGGAATGCGGTGACTATGGGGAACAGTCCAAGATAATCAAGAAGAATATGAGAGCTATATTACAACTTTTCAATATCAGGGTGATTGTTTTCTCCGACCGTGTCGAAATAAAGGGAACTATTCCGCAACAGGTCCTGTATCAGGGGGAAGTACCGGAGCCGGAAACTGCGCTGTTTATTAGTTCCCCTTCCCCTTACTAAGGGGAAGGGGAATATAGTTTCTGAAGGGGCTGTGCCCCTTCAGACTTCCCGTTGCTTCATAAAAAGAGGGGCTTCGCCCCTCTAAAACTCTCCTCAAGGAATACCTCAAAAATTAACCCTGTGCTATAATTATCTAGTTTTTAGGACTGACTAAGTAATGATTATTGATTGCCACGTTCACCTTTCAACCTTTAGCTACGAGGGACTATCATTCTCACAAATCTGCGATAATTTGGTCTCATCCATGCAAGAGCACGGGATCAACCATTCGTTTATTTACCCTGATTGTGAACCAGATACCGGTGTGTCAGACTTAGATATTACCGTAGAATTGGTCCGCAGGCATCCTAAACTTTTTATGCTTGGTACTGCTAGCATTCCAGTAATTGATTCGGAGATTATTGACAAGTTGGACACTCTTGCTAGTACTGGTGATATTATCGGAGTCAAGCTCTATCCAGGGTTTGAGTTGTTCTACCCTGATGAAGATAGATGCCATGCTATATATCAGCTGTGTACTAAGCATGACATACCTGTCGTATTCCACTCAGGTGAAACGATGAGTGAACCCTGGCGAGAAGAATACAATCATCCCTTTGAAATTGCGAAGGTGGCAACACAATTCCCGTCGTTAAAGTTAATTGTGGCACATTTCTCTCAACCTCATATAGCCGATTGTAGAGACGTCATTTTGAAAAATCCCAACGTTTATGCGGATATTTCTGGCTTGGCGCATCCAGATGTAACAAGAATCTGTGGAAAGGATGCTATTTTATCTGTCCTAGAAGATGTTGCTACCCAGCAGCCCGAAAAAATTTTATTCGGCACAGATTGGCCAATTTGTAGTGTGGGAGAACACTTGAAACTTGTTAATTCTCTAACCGTTTCAGAAAAGGTAAAGACCCTGATACTATCAGGCAACGCGGAAAGTGTGTTTGCTCTGGAACTTGACCTTGAGGGTAGTTTGAAGGGGCGTTAGCCCCTTCAAAGAACAGTTATTCCCCCTTCCCTTGTAAGGGAAGGGGGTTAGGGGGATAGGTTGCTGAGCAGTCTAAATAAAACTGTGCTTAGTTTCTATACCCTTATGGCTAAAAATAATATCCCAAAACCTAACCCTGTGCTATAATTACCCCAAAAGCCGAGTGTAGAAGGGCAATGTTCACTCATCTCCATATCCATACTGAGTATAGTCTGCTTGATGGCATGTGTCGTATTCCCCAACTGGTGTCACGAGCCAGGGAGTTGGGGATGGACAGCCTGGCGATAACCGACCACGGTGTTATGTATGGGGCTATTGAGTTCTATCTGGCAGCTAAAGAGGCAGGCATAAAACCTATTATCGGCTGCGAGGTTTATGTCGCTCAGGATAACCGCTTCAGCCGTAGTGCCAGTGATAAGAACAACTATCACCTTATTCTACTAGCCAAAAACCAGACCGGATACCGCAATCTAATCCAGCTCACCACCAAAGCGCACCTTGAAAGCTTTTACTACAAGCCGCGGGTAGATAAAGAGCTTCTCCAGGAGTATCACCAGGGCCTTATTGCCCTTTCCGCATGTGTTGCCGGTGAGGTGCCCCGTCTTATTCTGGAAGGACGCTTCCAGGAAGCAAAGCAGGCTGCCTTGTGGTATAAGCAAGCATTTGGCAATTTCTACTTGGAAATACAGAGACACCCCATCCCTGAGCTGGAGCAGATAAACCAGGGTCTCATATCTATGAGTAGCGAGTTGGATATTCCGCTGGTGGCAACTAATGATGTCCACTATGTTGACCAGGAGGATGCTTCAGCCCACGACCTACTCCTATGTATTGGGACGAACTCTTCCATCCATGATGAGAAGAGAATGAAGATGGCTGGCGATTTCTTCTACCTCAAACCCCCCTCGGAGATGGCAGAGTTATTCAAAGATATTCCTCAGGCGATGGAGAACACCGAGCGCATTGCTGGAATGTGTAACCTCAAGCTTGGGTTTGGCCGCCTTTACCTCCCTGAGATAGAGCTACCTGAGGGGAAGACCGCCGACCAGTTTTTGGCTGACCTCTGTTATGAGGGTCTGCCTCAATACTATCCCCAGCCTACCCCGGAGATAGAGCAGCGACTTAGCTATGAGCTGGAGGTAATAAAGCAGACCCAATTTGCTAACTACTTCCTTGTCGTCTGGGACATCATTTCCTTTGCCAGGAAGCACAACATCCTGTTTGGGGTTAGAGGTAGTGCTGCTGCCAGCATTGTCCTTCACTGTCTGGGTATCACTGAGGTTGACCCTATTGAAAATAAGCTGGTCTTTGAGCGCTTTCTCAACCTGGAACGCCGGGAGATGCCAGATATAGATTTAGATTTTGAAGATAACCGCCGTGACGAGGTTATCTCCTATGTATCACAGAAATACGGACAAGACCACGTAGCCCAAATTATTACCTTCGGCACACTAGGTGCCAAGGCAGCTCTCAGGGATGTGGGGCGGGCTTTAGGGATGCCCTATAGTGAAGTTGACCGTGTAGCCAGGCTGGTTCCTTTTGCTCCGGGTATGAGCCTAGCCAGAGCCCTGGATGAGAATAATGAACTCAGCAATATCTACCGTGAGGATACTATAATCAAAAACCTGATTGATTCAGCCAGGGGGGTAGAGGGTATTGCTCGCCATGCCAGCACTCATGCCGCTGGTGTAGTTATCTCTAGAGAGCCCCTCACCAGATATGTCCCCTTGCAGCGGGCAAGTAAGGGTAACGGTGAAACCATGGCTATGACCCAGTTCGCTATGGAAGACATTGCCCAGATTGGTCTACTCAAGATGGACTTCCTTGGCTTAGCTAACCTCACCATTTTGGGTAGGGCAAGGGAGATTATTTATCAGAACCGTGGCGTTGATATTGACCTGCACCATACCCCGATGGATGATGCTAAGACCTTTGACCTGTTGTCCTCAGGGGAGACGGCTGGCATATTTCAGTTGGAGGGAGCTGGTATGCGCCGTTACATCAAGGAGCTTAAACCAACCACCTTCAGTGATATTTCAGCTATGGTGGCACTGTATCGCCCCGGACCTATGGAGCATATTCCTACCTTCATCAAGGCTAAGCACGGCATTGAGCCTATCCACTACCCCCACCCCGCTCTAGCCAGCATCCTTGAGGAAACCTACGGGGTGATTGTGTATCAGGAGCAGGTGCTATTTATTGCCCAGGCCTTCGCTGGGTATAGCCTGGGGCAGGCTGACGTCTTCCGCAAGGCAATGGGCAAGAAGATTCCTGAGGTTATGCGGAAGGAGAGGCGTAACTTTATGGCCGGAGCTAAGCAGAATGGATTCTCCGCTGAGGTAGCCAGTGAGGTTTTTGCTCTTATTGAGCCCTTCGCTGGCTATGCTTTCAATAAAGCTCACAGTGTCAGCTATGCCCTTATTGCCTATCATACTGCCTATCTCAAGGCAAATTACCCGGCAGAATATATCACCGCTTTTCTGATTACCAATGCCGGACAATCGGAGAAGGTAGCTAGTGCCATTGCTGAGTGCCGCCGCCTGGACATTTCAGTGCTACCGCCTGACATAAACCGTAGTCAAGCCAGCTTTTCTATAGAAAAGGATAGTAAAGGCAATACCCCGGCTATCCGCTTCGGATTAACCGCTATTAAGAATGTGGGGCTGGGGGCAATAGAGCCCATCATTGCTGAGCGTAATAAGCAAGGCGACTTCAAATCTATTGAAGACCTGTGCCGTCGTTGTGACCTGCGTGGTATAAACAGGCGGGTGCTGGAAAGCCTGATTAAGGTTGGAGCCCTGGATTGCCTGGACAGCCGTGGGACTCTACTTCACAACACTAATCGCATCCTATCCCTGGCTCAACGGGAGCAACACCTCCGGGAAACAGGGCAATCTACTATGTTTGACCTGTGGGGGGAGGCAA
>Ga0209979_1004400_pt1 | contig 11694 bp, 10 predicted proteins | sample AnhtaG_FD_183114 | JGI IMG/M metagenome (GOLD analysis project Ga0209979, IMG submission 183114) | Deep subsurface microbial communities from Anholt, Denmark to uncover new lineages of life (NeLLi) - Anholt_01485 metaG (SPAdes) (version 2) | ecosystem: Environmental > Aquatic > Marine > Oceanic...
TCTGCTTATCGCACTGGGTGCATCGTTGGTATGAAACGTGCTCAAAACAAGATGGCCTGTCAATGACGCCTTTATTGCAATTTCGACCGTTTCCTTGTCCCGAATCTCACCTATTAGAATTATGTCAGGGTCCTGTCTCAAAATTGCTCGCAGGCACTTTGCAAAATCCAGGTCAATTTCCGGCTTAACCTGAATCTGGTTAATTCCGGCAAGACGGTATTCGACAGGGTCCTCAACCGTTGTAATATTTTTCGTCGAGTCCTTGACGTAATTCAGAGCTGAGTATAACGTGGTACTTTTACCACTGCCGGTCGGTCCGGTAACAATCATTATTCCGTGGGGTCGTGCCAGCATGCCTTTAAACTCTTCAAGAAGCTCAGGCTCAAGCCCAAGTTGACCTAAGTCGTGTTTTACCGCCGATGCATCCAGGATTCGCATCACTACCTTTTCGCCATATATTGTCGGAATTACCGATACTCGTACGTCTATACTTCGACCGGATGTCTTCATTTTGAATCGGCCGTCCTGGGGCAGCCTGCGCTCGGCGATATCCATCCGCGCGATAATCTTAATTCTGGCAATTACCGCTGCCTGCATCTTTTTGGCCGGGGGTACCATATCACGGAGCAAACCATCAATTCGCATGCGAACCACCATTGTTTTTTCCTGAGGCTCTATATGAATGTCACTTGCTCTGCTTTTGACCGCCTGGCTCAGGAGTAAGTCAACGAACCGAATCACAGGCGCTTTGTTTGCATCTTCTTCGCTGCTGAGATCCGGTTCCTCGGATTCTTCTGAAAGTATATCTCCCTCTATTGTCCTTTCTTCGTCGATTTCACCCTCTACCAGGCTGCGAAGCTGCTGTTCTTCGACATCCGAACCGTGATAAATGAACTCTATCGCCCGGCGAATCTCCTGAGGAGAACTAATTGCCAGCTTAATCTTACGCTTCATTTTCACTGTAACTGTATCTATGGCGATAACGTTGAGCGGGTCAGCCATCGCAACGACAACTTTGTCATCAGCCTCACCAATAGCCACAAGATAGAATCGCTTGGCGATACCCTCAGGCAGCATACGAGCGATATCCATATCTATCTTGCTGGTATCATCTAAACGGATGTATTCCATCGAGAGGTGCTCAGCCAGGGCGAGAGTAATATCCTCGTGATTTAGCTTCTCAAGTCGAAGCAGGACCTCACCCAGTCGCCCGCCTTCGTTACGCTGCTCGTTCAGCACTTTCTCTAATTCTTCACGGCTTATCAGACCCTTGGAAACAAGCAATTCGCCGAAAGGAAGATTGGCTTCCACTTCAGGAATATCGGTGACGGTTTGTGTTGATCCAAAAATCTTGGAGATGTTTTGTGCCGAGTCCATCCGATTACTATTACCTCCACTAAAGTTTGGAGTGCCTAAAGTGCCTAAAGTTTGGAGCTCATTTTAGCTCACTTTAGGCATTTTGTTCTGGTTTCTTGGTAGCAAATACTTGCTGATATAGTTTTTCGGACAATCTGCAGAAGTAATTTATCCCTATCTTGTAACTCTATGATGTAAGACGTTGAACTTCCTTGCATTCACGCAGGATGCCCACAGCTTTAAAATGTGATGTAAGCCCTTGTTCATAAAAGCATTAGGCTGCTCGATGCTCGCTGCCGGCTGCTCGATGCTCGTCGAGAATCAAGTATTGAGTATCGAGAATCGAGGCTGCTTTTGTAAAGCCTGTTATGGTTTATAGGACAGTTTGGGTAACCTTGTTTTATCAGAGACAGAACGTCTGTTTCGACTCCGATACAACCGATACAACTCTCAAAATTGTACTCAGAAGCAAAAACGACTGTGTTATTAACTCAAACTGACTGTTTTTGAATCTCGTATTACTGTAACTATTGCTCTGACAATAATATAATACAATTTGTCATTCCCGCGCAAGCGGGAATCCATTGTGCCGATACAGTTCTGGAACCCTGCTTCGGCAGGGATGACAATATGAATCGGTCAGTTTGAGTTATTAAGCCCTCTCTTTTCGTAAATTTAGTCCTATGGCCACAGAAAACCGCCAAGTAGATAGTCTCAGCTTCAAAGCAGCCCTGAGTTGTTCTTAAAGATTTATCCTGTTAGAAAATTTTTCCTTTTCGTATCATAGCTCTTACCGGTTGTAGAATTTTTAGCGAGGTTTACACTAAAATCCTTGACGAAACGGCAGGAACCGTTAATATTGGTATCACCTAAGACATTGTTGTCTGGGAAGTGTCCAAATAGAAAACCTTGCGGATGTGGCGGAATTGGCAGACGCGCAGGCTTCAGGTGCCTGTGGGCTTCGGCTCGTGGAGGTTCGACTCCTCTCATCCGCATTAATCACCCAAAACCAGCCTTTTTGGCCTCATATCATACACGCAGGATACGATTTAACGAAAATTGTGCAATTAGGCCGATAAATAAGAAATAAACGAACGCCCGTTTTCACGGGGACAGGAATATGTTTTCTCTGTAAAAAACTTGTCATTTCGACCGAAGTGAGCGAAGCGAACGTAGTGGAGAAATCTGATAAACTTGTATTTTAGGGTTTTTCGACTTAGGTCGCCCCGAAACCTTTGCTCGAAATGATCTGAACATTTTTTTTCAGAACACTATAAGTTTATAAAAACACTATGCTTGAAGTTTTACAAGATTTTGAATCCGCCATTAGTGGGTCGGTACGTCTCAGTCCTTTAGTTTTGGTCGGGCCTGGCTTGGCGGCTGTCATAGTCGGGCTATTTATCTGGCTCGGCGGGCTGGGCTTTAGAAAACTTTTAGTCGCAGTTGCCGGTGCGATTAGTGGATGTGTTTTTGGATTTGTTGCAATCGGCCAAAATATCGTCTCGGCAACGTTCGCGGCAGTTCTAACTGCCGCCCTCGCAATGGTATTTGAAAGGTTATTTATCGCAATACTTACAGCCGCATTAGCTGCGGCGTTTGCCTTTGTCGTTTTAGCCGGTCCCCACATTGAATATGCACAAAAAGCAGCTACAGTAAGGCCGGGCGAAAATTCAGCTCAGGGCCAAGCTATCAGCATTCGTGAAAGTGCGAAAATAATGAAAGCTTATATAATCGATGCCGGCCAAACGATAAAACACGCTGGTTTACAAATGTCCATGCATTACTGGGCGATAATAATGGTGTTGGCACTGATTTTTATAGTGGCGGGAGTTTGCCTGTGGCACTTGGCCATGGCTTTGTGCTGTTCGGTTCTGGGAACGATACTTATTTTCGCCGGAATGATTTTGCTGTTGTTGCATAAAGGCGCTGTACCTGTCAGCATCATTTGCAGTAAGTCATCATATTATGCCACTGCCTTTATAGCAATGATAGCTTTCGGCACGATTGAGCAGCTATTACTTTGTAAACATCCAAAAACACACTCGGCACGAAGAAGACGAATTGGTAAGAATAAGGAAGAATCCGGTCGAACAAAGGAACGTTGGCGGACGTCATAACAGGTCAGGCGTTTTGCAAAAAAGCCTAACTAAAAAGAAAATTTAAGGAGAAAGATAATGGATTGTGTTACCATTCTTGCACAGGCGGTTGAAACTGCTTCGGCGCAGGCCGCTGAAGAAGCAGTTGTCCCAATGGAAACCTTTTGGGCGTATATTACTTCTCTCAATCTGGTCGAAGCGATGACTTTCATATCTTTCGGTGTGGTTTGTCTTTTCTACGGCTGGCGCGTCTTCAAAATATTGGTCGTAATCAGCTTTGCCCTGTTGGGTCTGTTCCTGGGCATAGCAATAACCGACAAAGTCGTCGGCCTGAACAGTCAGCTCTGGGGCGGACTGATAGGCATGGTCCTGCTGGCGGTTCTTTCCGTGCCCTTGATACGATGGTCTGTTTGTATATTAGGGGCTGTAGCCGGCGGAATACTCTCCTCTGGGGTATGGTACGCTTGTGGTTTAACAGAAAGATACATCTGGGCAGGGGCACTTATTGGGATGATTGCAGGCGGTATGATCTCATTTATCGTCTTCAAAATCGCTGTCATACTCTTTTCCAGCCTCGGCGGCAGCGGACTAATCGTGGTAGGATTCCTGGCGCTTTTATACATTTATCCGCAGACATCGGAGCGTGTAGAAGAAGTGATATTTACTAAAAAATGGTTTCTGCCCGTTGCCCTGATGGTGCCGACATTAGCCGGCATAATCCTGCAAAATAAATTCATAAAGGGCTCCAAAGACTGGGACATCTAACCTTTTGGTTAATTGGTGAGTAGTGAGCTAAAGTGCCTAAAGTGAGCTAAAGTTGGGTAGCAGAAGACAGATGACGGAAGACAGAGGACGGAAGATAGATGACGGAAGACAGAGGACGGAAGATAGGAGACGAAAAGAATATCCAATATCGAACAAGGAATTTCGAATGAATAAGCCTCACAGTGTTCAGTGCACACCTCCCCGTAATAAATATTTTTGAGACCTAACTGTGGTCAGGATAGACCAAAGAAGGCCTTGCTTGTGGCGGTTACGGCATTGGCGAAATCGGCTAAATCCATCCCTTTTAATTCGGCCAAATATTTAGCGGTGTGAATCATCAGGGCCGGCTCGTTTATCTTCTGCTTTCGCATCGGCTCCGGTGACATATACGGACAATCGGTCTCGAGCATCAATCTATCTGCCGGTACAATTTTGGCGGCCTGGCGGGTAAGCCCGGCGTTTTTGAAAGTAACTACGCCGGTAAAAGAAATATAAAAACCATAATCGAGAACAATTTTTGCCTGCTCGGCGGAGCCGCTGAAACAATGAAAGACCACGCCTTTAAGGCCCCGGCCAAATCTATCTAAAATCTCCATCGTCTCATCAAAGGCCTCCCGGCAATGGATGATTACCGGCAGATTTAATTCTTTGGCGATTTTCAACTGTGCAGCAAAAGCCCGCTTTGGGTCCGTTTGTTTTGAGAAGTTGTAATGATAATCCAGACCTGTCTCGCCGATGGCAACGACCTTTTCGTTTCGGGCAAGCTCTTTCAATTCAGTCAACGTTTCAGCAGTTACATCCTTGGCATCGTGCGGATGGATTCCAACAGCGGCATACATATTCTCGAATTTGTCGGCAAGCTCGATGGCTTTGCGGTTCTGCTCTAAGTCTGTGCCTACAGTTATCCAGCCGGTGACACCCGCAGCGATACTTCGCTCGACAACGGCCTCGACGTCACCAGCCAACTGCTCGAAGGTCAGATGACAATGGGTATCAATCAGTTCCATTGTTTTCAGACATTATATCATTTTTTCCAAAGGATACATTTATTATATCGTTGCCGCGTTTGAGAGTGAACGTGACAATTTCATCTTCCTGCTTATGTAGTTGTGAAAAGCACTCAACGAGTTCCGCCAGACCATAGGCCGATACATCCTGATCGTCAACCTTTAGAAGGACGTCATTTTGCCTTATGCCTTTTTCGTACGCAAGGCTATTGGGGTCAATCGAAGAGATATAAATACTGCCACCTTTGCGCTGAATTTCAAAATCAAGTATCTTAAGCTTAACGGAGACATCGCCTGGCCGGTCAAAGCCCTCACCCTTTTTTAGATACAATCTGTTGTTCGGGAAATCAAACGTCACTAAATGGCGGGAAAGGAACGGAATACCCAAAATGGAATCATCGCTTTGTTCAAAAATAACGTCTTTATACTCAAGCGAGCCAATGAAAGATTTAGCAACCACCGTGAATTTCGTTGAAACAGAGTGTGTCTGGTCGACAAGTGTTACCTGCTTTATTTTCCTGGTTCTTGAGAAGGTCTCAGAGCTGACCTTCTCAAACACCTTGCTTTCCAAGTCTGCGGACAATGAGACAGAACCCGTTTTAGACTGTATCCAAAAACCCGTATCGACAAGAAAAGTTACAGTATTGCCATCGATGTTGCCGTTAATATATGGAAGTGAGGAAAAGAGCTTGTATTTAATGGGAATCTTTTTTCCCCAGTCAGGATGCACATTCTTTTGTGGCCGAAGGAATGAAAATATGCTTCCATCGCTGGTGGGTTTATGAAATGAAATCAGCCCTTCGTCAAAATCTATCTGAACTGTGTATTTTTTCAGGAAATCCATTCCAATAAGGCCGTGGACTTTTCTTCCCAGAACGGAACTTACCGGCTCAAGATCTACGACCGCTATCAGACCGCAATCCCTCAGGTTCAGAGGTCCCAGATAAGCCTGTGGAGCACGAAAAAGCTCTAACTTAACCGGTTTCCCGCCGGCTGCTTTGCCTTTTTTAGGCCAAAGAAAACGCTTTCCGAGCTTATCCTTTAAGGAAACATCAAATATGATTCGAGATGCTCCGGTGTCGAGCAGGAAATCATATTCTTTGCCATCGAACGTGACCGGAAGAAGTATCGCTGGTACATCGGCAGAAATTTTAAATTCAGCGAGCACTTCCGGCTTAGCGCAGGTACCGGAATAACTTTCCGGCAAAGTTGCACAGCCGGCGAAGAGGAAGAAAACACAAAAGCACAAACTCACAAGACTGTTCAAAATTATCTTTCGCATAATATTACCGTGCAAATTACTATTTCCTCACGGTCGTGGCTCTGTTGTTATCAAATTACTGTCTAACGATTTTACAACATCCGAGTTAAGGTACAAAAGCGTTTTTGTAATATCTTATCTGCGGGGTGCCTTTTGGCCCCAGGACTATTATAACAACATCAAAACGGAAAGGCCTGTCATCGATATCGTTTGTTGCAAGAAAATAACGGGCGGTCCTTAGCAATCTGGTTTTCTTGGCGAATGTGATAGACGATTCGGCTGAGCCGAAAGTTTCGTCGGCCCTGGTTCTGACCTCGACGAAGACGATAGTTCTGTCGGTATCGACCATAATCAGGTCGATTTCGCCGGCGTTGCAGGAGAAGTTGCGGGTGAGGGTTTTGAGGCCTTTTCTTTTTAGGAACCTCTGGCAGCGTTTTTCACCCCATCGGCCGAGCAGCTCGCGGTCGGCCAACAGCTTGCGTTTGTTCAGCAGCATATCGTTGTTTGTATAAATTAGGGGTTAAGTAAAACCTGCGGTAAAACTACAGAATACGAAATATTGCGTCGCCCCTTCGACTGCGCTCAGGGCAGGCTTACCGGCGACGGCTAAACGACCCCCAGGACAGGCCTGGGGGCTAAACGATTATTATTTTGAGACGGTGTGGGTACTGTGTCGCTGAGCGAGCCTGATGGCTTTGCCGGTTCGCTTGCGGAGGTAATATAATTTTGCCCGTCTTGTTTTGCCGCTTCGGATGGCCCTGATATCGAGAACATTGGGCGAATGAAGCGGGAAGATTCGTTCGACGCCCTCGTTATTGACAATCCGCCGGACTGTGAAGGTTTCGTTAATGCCGCGGCCTTTGCGGGCGATTACCGTGCCGGTAAATACCTGCGTACGCTCTTTGTCGCCTTCTTTGATACGGCAATGGACATCTACGATATCGCCTATTTCGAAGTGCGGTGTTTCTTTCTTCAAACTTTTGCTCTCAACCGCATCCAATATTTCCGTTTTCACTGATTTATCTCCTAACCTCGATTTTGCAAAAGTCTTGTCCTAATAAAAAGAGCACAAACGCACAAGCGCGCGTGAACACTCATAGTTTATACAGTCGGACTTAATATATCCATTTTTGGCATAAGGACAAGTACTTTTTTGAAAATTGTTGCTCTGTAGAAAACCTTTACAAAATGTCATTGCGAGGCCCGAAGGGCCGTGGCAATCTCTTGCGTAATAGGCCGAAAAAGCCATCGTCGCATTTAAGATTGCTTCCCCTTCGACTCCGTTCAGGGCTGATATGGAACGACCTTTGTCAAGCCATAATGTTCAGTTGTTTTATTCTTTTCTACATCTTCTTAATGACACTTCGAGGTGCAGGCTGCTTCGACGATGAATCAGTCTGATACCCGTGAACGGTTACTGCGGACGTAACGAAACCGTAAATACACTTCATCATACGAGGAAAAGAGCACTACTATGCCGGTAAATTTGCTACATTCTCGTATTTTTTGGCATTTTTTTTGTATTTTTCGCAAAAATTTGTAAAAATGCACGTTTTTTAAGCAACACAGAAAGGAGTTAGTGCTCTGTTACTCATATTATGAGGGATTATCATTCCGCACTTGATGCGTTGGGTGGCAGCCTCAAAGCCGAGTATGTGTTTAGCCAGACAATGGCGCAAGCCATCCTGTGGACTGAATATGCAGTTTCCTGATGTTGCACGGGCTTCCAGCCCGTGAATACACGGCCAAGATGGCCGTGCCACCAAGAAAACAACTGAGGCTAAACACATACCCGCTTTTGCGGGGACAAGTTTACCCCTGCGGGAGCAGGGGCAGGCAGAAGCTTCACAGGAATGACCCCGCACTAAATTACCCCCGCTAAAGAAATGCGGGGGCAGGCGGCAGGGGTCTATCCTTCGATTACACTCAGGACAGGTTTCGTGCGTGGGCAGGCATTGGGGCGTCGTCGTGCCGACGACGGCTAAACAACCTTCAACAAATTTCGGGGGGGGAAATCCTGGGTGAAATCCATAGATCACTATTTTTAAGCAATACCGAATTCGCTTTGAGCGAGCCTTTGGCATCGAACAAGTTATGTGGGTCATACGGTTTCTGTTTGTACGCTGGATTCGGAGGCGTTTTGTTCGCCGGGTTTGAAGGGCAGGGCCTCGGCGAACTGAACAGCAATACGACGTAAAAAGCTACTTACGTTATCAACTCGACAAACATGGGCTGAACGGGTGAAATTTGCCATATCAAAGGAATCATCCGAGCCATAACGGGGGACACTGAAACGAGCGGTTATATGTTGGCCGAGGTAGGGACAACCATCGTCAGCATGGCAGGTAAACGCAGCGCCTCTGCTGGAAACATCAACCATCTGTCCCTGCGAAAGTGTCTCGTTAGTGTCCTCGGCAAACCAGACCGGCCAATAATAACGCAGTCTTTGTTCTGTTCTTCGCTCGTTTGACTTGTCCATTATAAACACCCTTCAAATCTCTTACTTTTGTTTTAATGATTTGCGAATCGACAAATTCAGGGGCTGACTTTATAAAGGAACGCCGAGAAAATCGCGGCTTACCTAACTGATAGGGATAGTTTGTGGTTTTTTGGTTTATTATTGTGGAAAACCGGTTTGAAACTTTTTTATAACTTTTTTAGCCTTTGGCAAGGATACTCCTATAATCAGGCGCCGACTTAAAGCGAAAGCTGGTAAAAAAATGATTTTATTTAGACTAAAATGGCTAGTTCGATTGTGTTATAGACGACGAACGTTCGTTCTAAGACAAAACATTAGGATTTAGATGATAGAAGATAAGCTGCTTATATGGAGATTTAAGCGCGGCAGCACAGAAGCTCTCTGCCGGATATATAATAAGTACAAGGACAATCTGCTTAGGCTGGCAACTGCTCTTTTGAACGACACAACCACTGCCGAAGATATTGTGCACGATTTTTTTGTGTCTTTTGCACAATCTCCGGAAAAATTAAAGCTTAACGGAAGTCTTAAAAGCTATCTGGCGACCTGTGTTGTAAATCGTGTACGCAACGCAAACAAAGCAAGACAGAGACAGGAAACTGCCAGCCTGGATGGAGCTGCATCAGTCGGATCGAATTTAAAAAGGCCGGAACAATGGATTATTGACAGCGAGCAATTGAGGCAGCTTAACGACGCCCTTGCTCAGCTTCCGGAGCAGCAGCGAGAGGTAATTATCCTGCATCTCCAGGGAGGGATGAAATTTAAGGCAATTGCCGAAATTCAGGACGTTTCAATTAACACGGTCCAGAGCAGGTACCGTTATGGACTGGATAAACTGCGGTCAATTTTAGACAGCGAGGTAAAATTATGAGACCGGCAGAAAATATAGAAAAGTTAATTAAGAATATAGACATCGATACCAATGCCAAAACAGACAATGCAGTTCTTGGTGATGTCATCGAGGCATTTGAAAAATCGAAAGGCAAAAAAACATCTGCCACAGAGCAGAATATCTGGAGAATAATTATGAAAAGTAGAATTACAAAATTAGCCGCCGCGGCGGTGATAATAGTAGCTGTGATTTTAGGATTGACCATTACAGATGGGCCTGATATTGCAAGTGTTACCTGGGGTGATGTGCTCAAAGAAATGGAAAAAGTCCCCACAGTGATATTTAATATGACTAACGTCACAACTTTTGGGGACAATAAAACAATGTCATCAGAATCAAAAGTGTATGACGCCGGAGAAAATGGCTGCAGGATTGATATGTATATGAACGGTGAGCCGTTTATGCAAAAATATAGACTTCCTAAAGAAAAGGTTGCTTACAGGATCCGGCCAAAAGAAAAAACGTATTCCCGTTTCGTCCTTTCGGAAAGTCAGGCTGAGACCGAGAGTGATTTCCCGCGACAATGGGTTAAAATCATTCTGTCGGAAAATTACACCAAACTTGGTAGGGGCAATATCAATGGAATTGACGTTGAAGGAGTTGAAGTCCATAACTCAGAGCTGCTGGCGGGCGATGAGGGTGTGGTGCGACTTTGGGTTGATATTGAGACAAACCTGCCTGTGCGAATGGAACTTGAAGGTAAAATGATGGAAGCCGGTGCCAAGAGGCCGATGAAGTTTGTTATGGACGATTTTCAATGGGATGTTGAACTTGATGCCAGCGTTTTTGAGCCCAATATTCCAAACGACTACAAATTGAGAGAAGAGCAGAGAGAAGAGCAGAAAAGTCCTCAGCAAGTTGAGCAGAAGCCCCCAAGATTACTTAAAGATAAAGAGAAAGATGAGCAACCGATGGTCAAGGAAGTCGTGAGGAAATTATTTCAGGCGTGTAATGATGAGGATTGGGATGAATTTTCAAATCTCTGGCCGGGGTTAAAAATCAACCAGATGCAAAAGACTATTCTGGGCGGGCTGGAAATCATTCACATCGGTGAACCTTTCAAAACGGATGACTCTGCCACGTGGTATGTTCCATACCAAATTAAATTGAAACTGGGAGAGGTCAGAAAAAGGAATCTACGAGTGCGTTACGACGAAACTACCAAAAGATTTATAGCGTGCGGTGGGCTTTGATGGCTTATCCGCTCCAAAGTACAAATAATGTCTCATCCACGGCCGGGCTAGTTTGGCTCGGCCTTTTTTGTTGTTATTTTATCAAGCGCTCGCACGAGTCTGATAAATTCGTGGCCGCGGTGCTGGAAATTATCGAACATATCATAGCTTGCGCAAGCAGGACTTAATAAGACGACATCGCCGTTGCCTGCAAGGTGAGCGGCTAATTGGACGGCTTCGGCGAGAGAATCGACAAGCTCGATTTTCGTATCTCGTTTCTCGTTTCTCGTTTCTCGTTTGTTGAGATTGCTTCGTCGCTCCGCTCCTCGCAATGACAATTTGGCGTTATTTATTGCCGATGCGATTTTTGGGGCGGTCTGGCCTATGAGGATGGCAGCTTTGGCGTTAGTGGCTATTTTTTGACCGAGTTCCTCGAAGGGTAAATCCTTGTCATATCCGCCGGCAATGATAATCTTTGGCTGGTCAAAGGCCTCCAGTGCGGCAATGGCACTCTGCGGTGTAGTGGCTATCGAATCGTTGTACCAGGAAACGCCATTTATTCGCCCGACAAATTCGAGCCGATGAGGTAATGGCTTAAAGTCCGGCAGGGAATTTTTAATGCTGTTATCGTCAATGCCAAAGTGCTTCGCTATTGCGATGGCGGCG
>Ga0209979_1004401_pt1 | contig 11689 bp, 7 predicted proteins | sample AnhtaG_FD_183114 | JGI IMG/M metagenome (GOLD analysis project Ga0209979, IMG submission 183114) | Deep subsurface microbial communities from Anholt, Denmark to uncover new lineages of life (NeLLi) - Anholt_01485 metaG (SPAdes) (version 2) | ecosystem: Environmental > Aquatic > Marine > Oceanic >...
AAGGGCATCGGGCGATGCATATTCCTCCTGAACCAAAGCATAGAAATGGAGACGATCCTTGCTCTGGGCAATTCGGGAAAGGCGCCCCAGTGTTCCAAGCACGCTTTGGGGAGGCTCCCCCAGCCTCTGCGACAGGAGATCAAGGTCCCGCTGAATCTGGGCTATGGTTTTCTTTAGCTCCCCAAGCCTTCTCAGGAGCAACACCTCCTGCCCCTTTACCTCCTCAAGGTTTGCTGCAGGCTTCAATTCCTGGCAAACGAGGCAGGCATAGGGAAGGAGCTCGCTCCAGGATGGCTCCCCACGATAGCAAAGTCTATCGAAGGCATCCTCAAGGCCGCTTTGCCACCAAATTTGGGGAATAAGATCGGCAGTCAAACTGGCCTCGGGGGGTTCTTTCCCGGAGCGAAGGAAAAATGCATAATCAGGCTTCAATCGAAGCTCGACGGCGGGTTTCTTATAGCGGACAAAGCATAGAAGGTAAAGGGTGACCAGGGGCCAGGTCAAGCCATAGCTAGAGACGAGTTCACGGTAGAGGGCAAAGAGCGGCAGGCTGCCACCCAGACCCTCAAGCCTTTCGGCGATGATGGAAAAAAGTGGACAATTCTCGGGGTCAAACTTAAGGGGATCCCCAGGCTTAGCCAGTCCTAGGGCCACAGCGAAGTTCTTCAAAGCATCTCTTGCCTCTGGATTATCCCCCTTGCCAAAGAATCCGTCGAAGAGCTTGGCTACATCGCCCGGGGAGAGGGTTTTCTTAAGGGCTGAGGTATCTATGGGCAGGCGAGGGTAGGCATTGGAGAGGAGAGTAAAGGCAATGAGACGGAACCTGTTTTCGTTGTCTGGGGCGGAGAAAACCTCTCGGGCATCGATGGGCAGCCTTCCTTTAGTGCAGACCTGCCCTGCGGCGTAGATGCTCGCTTGCTCCCTCAAGAGTTCCTTGGCCTTCCTCCCAGTCCGATAGACCTCCCTTTCCTCCTTGACGGCCCTGGCTGGGAGGCAAAGGGCAATGCGGCGGTCGGCAATAGAGGGAACCTGCTGATGCCTGGTGAGGACCACGATTCGAAAGTGGATATCGTTGTCGATCTCGCCCAGCTCCGGTCGCCAAGTTTCAGTAACGAGGACCTCGCCAGGATACTCGATTCCCTGATAAACCGCCCTAAAGGGCCTGGGCTCACCCAGTTTGAACTCGGCGAAAAGGCTAATTTGAGCTATCATGCTTTTTAGCAATTCTTACCAGTTTTAGAGGAAGTTTATTTATTTGCCTCCTCAAGGAGGTGGCGGAGCTCCTCCTCGCCAAGCAGCCTTGTGCCCAGCGCTCGCGCCTTTTCCAGTTTGGATCCTGAGTCTGCCCCCACCACCAAGAAGGTGGTCTTCCCGGTGACGCTGGAGCCCACAGCGCCGCCAAGCTCTTTAATCCGGGCCTCGGCCTCGCTTCTGGTGAAGGTCTCAAGCCTCCCCGTGACCACAAACTCCTGACCGGCGAGGGGCAATTCCTTTGCTTTGGCGACCTCAGCCTGGAGCCTGACCCCCGCCCGCCTCAGCTTGTCGATGACCCTGAGGTTTGCCTCCTCTCTAAAGAAGAGATGGATGCTCTCTGCAATCTTAGGTCCGATGGTAGGTACCGATAGGAGCTCCTCTTCAGAGGCCCTCGCCAGCCTATCCATGCTCCCGAAATGACTGGCAAGAAGCTCAGCCGTCTCCGCGCCGACATGCCTGATGCCCAGGGCAAAGATCACCCTGGAGAGGGGACGATCCTTGCTCCTTTCGATGGCATTAAGCACATTCTGGGCGCTCCTCTCCCCCATCCTCTCGAGCGCGGCAAGATCTTGCTTGCGGAGAGAATAGAGATCGGCAACATCTTTCACCAGCCCTGAGTGGAGCAAGGCTGCCGCTAGCTTTTCACCGATGCCATCGATGTCCATGGCAGGGCGGGAGACGAAGTGAGTGAGGAGCTCGTAGATCTGGGCGGGACAGGAGGTGTTGATGCACCGAGCCATAACCTCCCCTTCGGGCTTGACCACTTCACCACCACAAACGGGGCAGCGGGAGGGCATGACAAATATCCTTTCCTCTCCGCTGCGCTTCGAGACCACCGGGCCCACCACCTGGGGGATGACCTCGCCGGCGCGCTGCACGATGACGGTATCGCCAATGCGGATGTCCTTACGCCTGATATCCTCCTCGTTGTGGAGCGCCGCCTGCTTGATGGTCACCCCGCCAACGGAGACCGGCTCCAGGATGGCAAAGGGGTTGAGGCTGCCGGTTCGCCCCACGCTGATACCGATGTCTAAAAGGCGGGTGGTGGCCTGGATTGCGGGGAACTTATAGGCCACCGCCCAGCGGGGGTCATGCCCCACGACACCCAGTTGCCTCTGCAAATCGAGGGAATTGACCTTGATCACGATGCCATCGCTCTCAAATTCGATATTCTCCCTTTCCTCTAGCCAATGCTGATAGTAATTCTCCACCTCGCTAATATCGGTGACGTAAGCGTTGTAGGGGCTTATCTTGAATCCCAGGGACTTGAGATATTCCAGGGTTTCCCAGTGGGTAGGGGGCACGTTTCCCTCAGCCCAGCCCAGGGCGTAGATATACATGTCAAGGGGGCGCTTCGCCGTGATCCTTGGATCCAGCTGGCGCACCGAGCCAGCGGCGGCGTTTCTGGGGTTGGCAAAAAGGGGCTGCCCTTCCCTCGCTCGCTCTTCGTTCAGCTTCTCAAAGCCCGCCTTGGAAAGATAGACCTCACCCCGAACCTCAAATTCTTCAGGGGCGTCTTTCGGAAGGGAAAGAGGTATGCTCCTAATAGTCCTCAGGTTCTGGGTGATATCCTCGCCGCGATAGCCATCGCCCCTGGTAGCACCCGTGGTAAGGCGTCCGTCGCTATAGGTCAAGGCAACGGCAAGCCCATCCAGTTTGAGCTCGCAAACGAAGTCCATAGAACGCCCGGGAATCAGGTTTGAGGCTCTGCGATGCCAGGCGAGAAGCTCATCGTAGGAAAAAACGTTGGCCAGACTGAGTAGAGGCACGAGATGCTCCACGACACCGAAGGCCTCCACGGGGGCGGCGCCCACCCGCTGGGTGGGGGATTCGGGGGTGATAAGCTGCGGCTGCTCCTCCTCAAGGCTCCTCAGCTCCGCCATCAGCGCATCATACTCAGCATCGCTTATCTCGGGGCTATCGAGCACATAATAGCGATAGTTATGATAATTGATCTGCTCCCTTAGCTTTTCGATCCGCTTCTTTACCCCTTCTTCCACCGCGCTCACCCCCTTGCCAATCAACCCAGCTTCCTCAATTCCTTCTTCAGGATCTTACCCACGATATTCTTGGGCATGGCATCGATGAATTGCACCGACTTGGGCGTCTTAAACCTAGTGAGCCTCTGCCGACAATGGTCGATCATCTCCTCCTCGGTAGCTTGCTCCCCGGGCTTCAACACCGCAAAGGCCTTGATATCCTCACCGTAAATGTCGTCCTTAATGCCCACGACCGCAACCTCAGCCACCTTGGGATGGGTCATGAGGACCTCCTCAATTTCCCGGGGGAAGATATTCTCACCGGCCTTTATTATAAGGTCCTTCTTGCGCTCAGTGATGAAGAAGTAGCCATCCTCGTCCTTATAGCCGACATCCCCGGTGCGGAGCCAGCCACCCCTAAGGGCCTCTGCCGTCTCCTCGGGCATATTCCAGTAGCCTTTCATCAGCATGGGGCCCCTCACCACTATCTCCCCCTCCTGCCCCACAGGAAGCTCGTTATCGTTGTCATCAAAGATCTTTATCTCGGTTCCCTTCATTGGCTTGCCGATAGAGCCAACCTTAACCGGCCCGGTGAAGGGATTTACCGCATTATTGGCCCCGGCCTCGGTGAGGCCCCAGCCCTCATAGATGGTGCCCCCGAATTTCTCCCTAAATGCCCTGGCAGTCTCCAGAGCCAAGGGGGCGGCGCCGGAGACCCAATATTTCATTGAGCTCAGATCGTACTTATCCGCTTCAGCGGAAAGCAGCATGAAGATATACATCATAGGAACCGCAGTGCTAAGAGAGGCCTTATATTTCTCCACAAGCCCGAAGAACTCCTCCACCTGGAACCATCTCATCAGAGCGATGGTGCCCCCAAACAGAAAGTTGCTATTCATGGTGGCTATGCCATAGGAATGGCACAGTGGCAGGGAGCTTACAATAGTCCTCCCCGGCTCCAGGTCGAGGGTTTCATGCTGCATCTTGGCGTTGTAGTAGAGGGCGTAGTGGGAGAGCATGACCCCCTTCGGTCTGCCTGTGGTCCCCGCGGTGTAAATAAGGGCTGCCAGCTCATCGTCATCGGTTTCTGCCTTCTCCAGCTCCTCTGAGCCCTCCTCCACAAGCCTGGGATAGTAGAAGGTGTTTGGCGCCTCCTTGTCAATAAGGATTATATTCTTAACCTCCGGTGCCTTTGACCTGGCCATCTCTATCTTCCCCATAAAATCCGTGCTGCTGATCACCGTCAGTGCGCCAGAATCTTGGTAGATGTAGGCGGTTTCCTCATCCCCCATGAGAAAACTAATGGGAACGGCCACTGCCCCGATCTTCCATACTGCCTGGAAGCTCTGTAGAACCTCAGTGCAATTGGGCATCTGAATAATTACCCTGTCCCCCCTCCTGACCCCGATCTTTCTCAGTCCATTGCCCAGCTTCCTCGCCACCCGGTCCATCTCTACATTGGTAAACCGCTGCCCCTCAAAGATTAGAATTACATACTCACCAAACCTCTTGATGCTGTCCTCGGCAAGCTGTGCTACATTCATTCCCCACCCCTTTCCCCTTCGATTATTCTGACGTCAGAGTTTCACTAGCTTAATGGTATAGATATCGGGGATAGCCAGGAGCTGCTCCCGCTGCTCCTCGCCGATGGGCTCATCGAGGGCAAGCACCAAGAGCGCCGGCCCTCTGGGCTCGAGCCTGCCCAACTGCATGGAGCTGATATTGATGTCGACGTTGCCCAATATGTTGCCCACCGCCCCGATAAGCCCAGGGCGGTCGCGATGATCGCTGAAGATGAAATAGCCTCCCGTGGGCACCATATCGATCCAGTAGCTATTGACCCTGACGATGTGGGGCTCGCCCCGCATCACCGTGCCTGCCACTGTGGTCACCCCAACGCTGGTGGTGACCTCTAGGGTGATCAGATTGCCATAGATTTCACAGATTGGGTCCTTCTGCTCTATGATCTTCAGCCCTCTGCTTTGAGCAATGATATTGGCATTGACCAAGTTAACCCTTTCCTCGCAGATCGCCTCCAGAAGACCGCCGATAATCGCTGCCTTGAGCACCGCGGTGTCGTACTTGGCGATCTCCCCTTCATATTTGATGGCGATGGCGCTCATCTGCCCTTCAGCCAGCTGGCTCAAGAGCCTGCCCACATGCTGAGCTACGCCCAGGAAGGGAGCCACCACAGAGAGGATCTCCGGCGAGATAAAGGCGGTATTGACCGCATGTCTAGCGGGCTGACCTTTAAGCACGGCCACAATCTGCTCCGCCACGTCAAGGGCAACATTCGTCTGGGCCTCAGCGGTGGATGCCCCCAGATGGGGGGTGACCACGATCCTATCGCTCTTGAAGAGGACGCTCTCCCTTGCTGGCTCCTTAACAAAGACATCGATGGCAGCTCCCGCTACCTTTCCCTTCTCAATAGCCTTAACCAGCGCCTCCTCGTCGATGATCCCGCCCCGGGCACAATTGATTAAACGCACTGTTGGCTTGACCTTGGCTAGCTCCTTAGCGCCGATCAAACCCTTAGTCACCCCGGTGAGCGGAGTGTGCACGGTGATGAAGTCTGATTCCTTGAGCAGTTCCTCCAGAGAGACCAGCTCTACCCCCAGAGCGCGGGCATATTCCAGGGAGACGAAGGGATCGTGGGCAATGACGTGCATCTCCAATCCTTTGGCCCGCCTCGCCACCTCGGAGCCAACGTTTCCCAGGCCAATGATCCCCAGCGTCTTGTTTCTTATCTCGATGCCGACGAACTCATGGCGGCGCCACTCCCCCGATCTCAAGAGGGCGTTCGCCTGAGGAATGTGGCGAGCCATAGCGAGCATGAGGGCGATGGTGTGTTCCGCGGCGGCGATGGTATTCCCTGTGGGGGCGTTGACCACCACGATGCCCCGCCTTGTTGCCGCCTCAACATCGATATTGTCCACCCCTACCCCGGCACGCCCAATAACCTGAAGCCTCCCCCCGGCCTCAATAACCTCTTGCGAGACCTTGGTCTCGCTTCGCACCACCAGGGCATCGTAATCACCGATGGCGGCGACAAGCTCATCGCGACCCAGCCCCAGCCTGACATCCACCTCACCATGAGCGCGGATAGCCTCGATGCCCTCTTGAGCAATGGGATCTGCAATCAAAACCTTCATTTTTTCTCCCTTTACCTGGTCTTCAACCAAAGCCTTTCTGGCTTGAAAACCTCGCTCTAGGCGAGAATCTTCTCAGCCAGGAATTTATTCACCGCATCCGAAACCTCCCCCTTGGAGCATCTCACCCGCCACATCCCCTGGGGAAGGTTGAAGATCCCCCATTTCCTCTGGATGCCCTTACCGATAACCACAATGAAGTCCCCGGTCTTTGGGTCCTCTGAGATCTCCATAATACCCTTGTTTTTCAGTCCTCGCATTCCCAATCGAGTTCCGACCCCGATCTCCTCGATCTCCATCTTTGCCTCCTATCTACTTCTAAAGCCCGCTTGAGGAAGGGCCACCTTTAGCGCCTCCATCACCTGTTCGATGTCCTCCTCATTTACATAACCCAGGTGGCCGATGCGAAAGATCTTCCCATCCAGCCTCTGCTGTCCCCCGGCAAGGATGGTGCCCTGCTCCTCCCTTAAAATGCCCAAAAGCCTCTTCACCTCAAGCCCCTCAGGGGCCTTGATCGCGGTCACCGTGTTCGAGGCATGGCTATCCTCAGGGAGAAGGGAAAGCCCCAGCGATTTCACCCCCTCCCTTGCCTTTGAGCCCACTCGGATGTGGCGGGCCACAACGTTGGCGAGCCCCTCTCGCTTAAACATCTCAAGGGCGGCAGCGAGGGCGTAGAAGACGGAAACGGCCGGGGTCCAGGGCGTCTGCCCCTTCTCCTCCAGAAATCTCTTCGCCTTGGCGAAGTCCCAATAGTATCGAGGCATCTTGGCCTCGGCATTTGCCTGCCATGCCCTCTGGCTAACGCTGACCATGGCCAGCCCCGGGGGAGCCATCCAACCCTTCTGCGAGGCGGTGACCACCACATCGCAACCCCACTCGTCGCTGGGTAGGTCAATGGCGCCCAGGCTGCTTATGGCATCCACCAAAAGGAGCTTATCGAACTCCCTTACTACGGCACTGATAGAGGCCAGGTCGTTGGTTACCCCGGTGGAGGTCTCATTGTGGGTCACCAGAACCGCCTTAATCCCAGTGTCTTGGGATAGAGCCTGGCGCACCGCTGGGGGATCGGCAGGATAGCCCCACTCGAAGCGAAGCCGCTCCACTTGGGCACCAAACTGCTCGGCGATGTCGGCGAAGCGCTCGCCAAAGAAACCATTTGACACCACCAAAACCTTGTCTCCCGGCGAAAGGGTGTTGACGATAGCAGCCTCCATCCCCCCCGTGCCTGAGCCGGTGAGGATGAGAACATCCCCCTTGGTCTGAAACATCTCTTTAAGGGTGGCGGTCATACTCTGGATCATCTCAGTAAACTGGGGCCCCCGATGATTGATCATCTGCCTGCTCATCACCTGAAGGATCTCGGGGGGGATCGGGGTTGGACCGGGAATGCGCAACTGCATCTAAGCCTCCATATCTATAGACTTTTGGATATTATACACTAATAATAGTCTGTTAAGCTAGAGGGAGATACAAATCAACCGCAAAAAAGGGAGGGGGTGAGGGGAAACCTTAATCAGGTTTTCTTATCGGCATCAACGATCTTCACAAAGCGGCGCTTGCCGACTCTGATAATGCTGCCGTCTCTGATAGTTACCATGTCGCTGCTAACCGTCTTGCCATCAATTTCAATGGCTCGTTGTGTTAAAAGGCGTTTCGCATCGCCACGGCTTTTGACGAGCTTGGTCTCCATCAAGACAGACTCAAAAACTTTGAGTGGAATGGGAGCATCAAAGGCTATCGAGGGTAGACGATGTTCCAGAATCTCCCCCGGCAACTCCTGCCTCTGCACCACCCTCTCGAACTCTGTCTCCGCCTCCTGAGCAGCCGCTCGGTCGCGGAACTGGGCCACGATCTCGCGGGCGAGGCGCTTTTTAAGTTCCATCGGGTTCACCGATTGAGCAGCTAGCTCCTCTTTGAATTCCGCCAGCTCCTCATCGGGAACATCGGTCAAAAGCTCGAAGTAGTCCATCATCAGGTCGTCGGGGATGCTCATCACCTTGCCATACATATCATTGGGGGGCTCGTCGATGGCGATGTAATTGCCCAGGCTCTTTGACATCTTCATGCTGCCGTCGGTGCCCAAAAGCAAGGGAACAAGGAAAACCTGCTGCGGCGGTTGACCCGCCATCTGCTGAAGCTCCCGTCCCACCAGGCAGTTGAACTTCTGGTCGGTGCCCCCAAACTCCACATCGGCCTCGATAACTACGGAATCATAGGCCTGAAGCAGTGGATAAAGGAGCTCGGTGATAGCGATGGGGCGACCCGAGGCATACCTCTTTGAGAAGTCCTCCCTCGCCAGCATCTGAGCCACGGTGAACTTGCTGGCAAGGCTTATCACATCGCTAAGGGTGAACTTCCCAAACCACTCGCTCTGCCAAACCACCTTGGCCCTCTCCCTATCCACCACCTTAAAGAACTGCTTCATATAGGTTTCGGCGTTGGCTCGCACCTCTTCAGGGGAAAGCATGGGGCGGGTCTGGGACTCGCCGCTGGGGTCGCCGATCTGGGCGGTCCAGTCGCCAACGATGAGGATAACCTGGTGCCCCAGCTCCTGAAACTGCCGCAGCTTCCTCAGCCCCACCACATGCCCCAAGTGAATATCGGGGCAGCTTGGGTCAAAGCCCTGCTTGAGGCGAAGAGGCTTGCCCGCCTCGAGAAGCCTCACCAGCTCCTCCTCGACGATGATCTCGGCAACCCCTCTTCTTAAAAGAGAAGAAAGCTTCTCAGCGGTCATCATCCCACCTGTAATTCCAATGACCTAGTCTGTTCCACGTCCCTCGTTATCTGAGCCTTAAGCTCATCGGCGCTGGCAAACCTGATCTCGCCACGCAGCCGCTCCACCAGCTCGATGTCAAGCTCTCGCCCATAAAGCTCCCCCTCAAAATCGAGGAGGTGAACCTCCACGATGCGCTGGCCACCGCCGAAGGTGGGGCGTATGCCAATGTTTGTCACCGCCTTATAAAGCGTTTCGCTAAGGAAGGCTCGCGTGGCATAGACGCCATCGGCAGGCAGGGCTTGCTCGGGGTCAAGGATTAGATTCGCTGTAGGAAATCCCAGAAGCTTGCCTCGCTCATCGCCCTTTGTCACCTGCCCCGCCACTCTGAAGCGCCGTCCCAAAAGCTCGCTCGCCTTTATCATATCGCCTTGCCTTAAAGCATGGCGTATCGCCGTGCTGCTCACCACCTCGCCTTGCCATACCTTCGGTGGCACCACCTCTAAACTGAAATGAAGCTCCTGCCCCAGGGATTGAAGGGTGTGGGCATCGCCCTCCCTCCCCCTGCCCAGCGCGAAGTCCGGTCCAATCACCAGGACTCGCATCCTGAGCTCACTCTGCAGTAGAGCGACGAACTCTCGGGCACGAAGTTGAGCCAGCTCAGGGGTGAAGGAAAGGGGAACGATAAGCTCCACACCAAGGCTTGTTAAAAGTTTAATCCGTTCCTGAAGGCTGGTCAAGTAGGTAACCTTGATCTCTGGAGAGAGCACAAGGCGGGGATGGCGATGAAAGGTTACCACACCGCTAAGGAGGTCCTCCCTGTCAGCCTTTTCCCTAAGCTTCTCAATGAGATACTGGTGACCCAAATGAACGCCATCGAAAACGCCAATGGTGAGCGCTGTCTCACCCTTTGGCACCACCTTCGCCAGCTCCTCTGCAACCAGCATCTCTTCCCTCGGTCTTCAATTACCAAAGGCGCGGAGAAAGGCCTCTACCACATCGGCGTCCCACTGGCTCCCCGCCCCCTCCCTGAGGATCTCGACAGCCTGCTCACTGCTCATCGCGGCACGATAGGGGCGGGCTGAAGTCATCGCATCATAGGCATCGGCGACGGCGAGGATACGTGCCCCCAGTGGGGTCTGTTCCCCTTTAAGGCTGTTAGGATAGCCCCCACCGTTGTAGCGCTCATGGTGGTGCTCGATAACAGACAATGTTCCATCAAGGAAACCGAGGAAGCGCAGCATTTCCACCCCCCTTGTCGGGTGGAGCTGGATCTCGACCCTCTCGCTGGGGGTGATCGCGCTTGGCTTGAGCAATATGCCATCGGGAATGCCGATCTTGCCCAGGTCATGAAGCCTGGCCGCTGTCTCTATCTGCCTCATCTCATCCTGGGAGAGCCCCAGCTCGAAGGCGGTCTGTCGGCTGATCTGAGCCACCCTCTCCGAATGACCACGGGTGTAGGGGTCGCGGGCCTCCAGGGTGAGAACGAGGGTTCGGGCCATCTTCAGATAGGCATCCTCAAGCTCTCGCGTTCCCCTCTCCAGGGCCTTGGAACTTTCCACAAGCTGGTGATAGGCTACCTCCAGCTCCTCCTTGCGCTGCTTTGCCTCCTCATACAGCCTGTCATTCTCGATGGCAACGGCAATCTGACCGGCCAGCTCCTCGAGTATCTCTTTCTCCCTCTCGCCATAGGCATTGGGGTGACGGCTGGTGAGGTTAAAGGTGCCAATGACCTCACCCTTGGAGAAAAGGGGGAGGCGAATCGCTGATCTCAGCCCACTCTTGAGGTGGCGCTCATCGATGGGGAATTGCCTCTCCTGGGCGAAATCCGTTTCAATGTTTGTCCTTTTGTGGGCCATAACCCACTCCGTAATCGAGTCCTTTAAGGGTATAGTGACCCCCGTGCCCAGTTCCCTGTCCACCTCCGAGGAGACGGCGATGAACCTGAGCCTATCCCCCTCCACCAGGGCGATGCTGGCGCGGTCGAAATCCACCAGCTTCTTCACCCCGGCGGCAAAGGCCTCATATACATCCTCGATGTTGAGGCTTGAGACGATGATCCGGGTCAGCTCAGCGGTCACCGCCAGCCTTTCAGCCCTATCTTTAGTCTCCTCATACAGCCTGTCATTCTCAATGGCAACCGCAATCTGACCTGCAAGCTCCTCCAGGATCTCTTGCTCCCTCTCGCCGTAGGCATTGGGGTGACGGCTGGTGAGGTTAAAGGTGCCGAAGACCTCACCCTTGGAGAAAAGGGGGAGGCGGATCGCTGATCTTAGCCCACTCCTGAGGTGGCGCTCATCGATGGGGAATTGCCTCTCCTGAGCGAAATCCGTTTCAATGTTTGTCGTTTTGTGGGCCACAACCCATTCCGTAATCGAGTCCCTTAACGGTATACTGGCCCCCCTACCCAGTTCCGTCTCCACCTCCGAGGAGACGGCGAAGAAGCGGAGCTTATCCCCCTCCACCAGGGCGATGCCGGCGCGGTCGAAATCCACCAGCCTCTTTACCCCGGCGACAAAGGCCTCGTATACATCCTCGATGTTCAAGCTGGAGACAATGATCCGGGTCAGCTCAGCGGTCACGGCCAGCCGCTC
>Ga0209979_1004402_pt1 | contig 11687 bp, 9 predicted proteins | sample AnhtaG_FD_183114 | JGI IMG/M metagenome (GOLD analysis project Ga0209979, IMG submission 183114) | Deep subsurface microbial communities from Anholt, Denmark to uncover new lineages of life (NeLLi) - Anholt_01485 metaG (SPAdes) (version 2) | ecosystem: Environmental > Aquatic > Marine > Oceanic >...
AGCCTCTCCACAAGGGCGTGGACGGCCGCGAACAGGCGCGTGCTCTCGGCGGCGCCGTGGGTAGGGCGGGGGAAGAGGGCCCTGCGCAGGACGTCGCTGTTCAGGTGCGCCAGTCGATAGCGTTTGGTCAGCTCCCGGCTGAAGTAGCTCTTGCCGCTGCCCGGCAGCCCGCTGACCAACACCAGGGCCAGCCCGCCGGAGGCGGGTGGGGGCACGTCTGACAGAGAGGACTCCAGCTTGCGGATGTCCTCCTCCAGCCCGGGCTGCGATGCCTGGGCGGGTTCGACGGAGACGGCGTCCGGGTCCCAGCCTGGCGGTTCGCCGGAGAAGAGGGCCACGCCCACGAAGCCGGGGCCGGTGTGGGCCCCCATCACGCTGGTGAACTCCGTGATCAGGAGTTCATCCGGATCGAAGCGCCGGCGGATGGCATCGGTCAGGTCATCCGCAGCCGCGGGAGCGTCGGCGTGCATCACGGCCATGTGCAGGGGGCGCTGGCCGTCCAGGCGCTCCTCCACGTGCGAGAGCAGGCGGCTGAGGGCGCGCGGCATGGTGCGGACGCGCGCTATGGCCCGGATCTCTTCCCCCTTGGCGGCCAGGATGGGCTTGATCTGGAGCAGTGAGGTGGCCCAGTGCACCACCATCGGCACGCGGCCGCTCTTGGCCAGGTAGCGCAGCGTGTCCAGCGCCCCGATGAGGTAGGACCGGGTGGCGACGTCCCTCACTACCGCCTCCGCCGTGTCTATGCTGGCGCCCTTCTCCGCTGCCCTGGCCGCCGCCAGGACGGCGAAGCCGTGACACATCGCCAGACAGTGGGAATCGACGACGTGGATGGGGAAACCGGGCAGCTCCTGCTGGGCCAACTCGATAGCGGTGAGGGCGGAGCTGTAGGTGCCGCTGAATGTCGAGGGCAGGGTTATGCAAAGGGCCGCTTCCGCGGTCTGGGCAGCCTGGCGGAACGCCTCTACGAAGGCCGCTGGTGGTGGGGAGGCTGTGGTGGGGAACTTGCGCGAGGCGCGCAGAAGAGCGTAGAAATCGCGGCTGTTCAGGCTGCCGTCAAGATGGGGATCGCCGTCGAACAGGAACGCCAGGGGGACAATCGTGATCTGATGGGCCCGGATCAGCTCCGCCGGCAGACAGGCGGAGCTGTCCGTCACTATCGCTGTCTTGGGCATGTAAGATCATCCGACAATCGCCGATGAACTCTCCCTGCATCAGTATACTTCGGCCTGATTGCCTCCGTCACTGCGCTTGTGCTATACTCGGCGGCGACGGAATAAAGGAGGAAAGACGCAGAGGCGCTGGTCGCGCGAAGTATGCTGACTCAGGCGGAGAAGAAGGAGATCACGGAGCAGAACCGCCTGCATGCGTCCGATACTGGCTCCGCGGATGCGCAGATTGGGCTTTTGACGGGGCGCATCCGTCAGCTGACGGAGCACCTGCGGGTCCACCGGAAGGACCATCACTCTCAGCGCGGCCTGATGAAGATCGTGGGACGGCGACGTCGGCTCCTGCGCTACCTCAGCCGCACGGGGCCGGAGCGGTACAAGGCGCTCATCGCCCGGCTGGGTATCCGCAAGTAGACGGAGCCTTTCGCTCTTCCTTAAGAGCCACTCCTCACGGAAGAGGGTAGGAAAAGCGAACGCTGCGCCGCGAACGGCGTGACTTAATGCAGCCGACATACAGGCAAAGCACATCCATATACCCGAACGGTTCTCATCCTGGGGATGAGCCAATAGCTGGTCACCTATGGTGGTGATGGGAGGTTTCACAAGGCATGATTGAGAAGTTCAGCCGCAACATCGGCGGTCGCGAGTTGTCCATGGAGGTAGGCCGCGTGGCCGGTCGGGCCAACGGGGCGGTCATGGTCCGGTACGGGGACTCGATGGTCCTTGTCACCGCCTGCATGGACAAGCCCCGGGAGGGGATCGACTTTTTCCCCCTGACCATAGACTATGAGGAAAGGCTCTACGCCGCGGGCAAGATTCCCGGCAGCTTCTTCCGACGCGAAGGACGGCCCAGCCACACGGCCATCGTCACCGACCGTCTGACAGACAGGCCCCTGCGGCCCCTCTTTCCCAAGGGCATGCTTAACGAGGTCCAGGTCGTCGCCACTGTCCTCTCGGCCGACCAGGAGAACGACCCCGACATCCTGGTGATCACGGGCGCCTCCGCCGCCCTCATCATATCCGATATCCCCTTTGAGGGCCCGGTCGCCGGCACCCGCATCGGCTATGTCAACGGCCAGTTTGTGGTCAATCCCACCTTCGCCGAGCTCAGCAACAGCGATCTGGACCTCGTGGTCGCGGGTACCCGTGATGCGGTTGTTATGGTGGAGGCCGGGGCCAGTGAGGTGGCTGAGTCGCTGGTCCTGGAGGCCATCCGCATCGGACAGGACGTCAACACCGAGCTTATCAGCCTCCAGGAGGAGATGGCCGAGCGGGTAGGCAAGCCGAAGGCCCAGGTGGAGATGGTGACCCTTTCCGATGAGGTGCGCGACGCCGTCGAGGAGTTCGTCCGCGCCCGCGGCTGGGACCTCCTGGCTGTCAAGAACGAACGAGATGAGGCAACGGCTGTGCGACACAAGGAACTCATCGAAGCCCTCGGCGAAACCTATCCCGAGAACCAGCTCAAGACCGCTCTCAAAGAGATGATGAAGGCCACCGTCCGCAGGCGCATCCTGGAAGAGGGCCAGCGGTCGGATGACCGAAAGACGGACGAGATTCGCCCCGTCTCCTGCGAGGTCGGTCTCCTCCCCCGCACCCATGGCTCCGGCCTGTTCACCCGCGGTGAGACTCAGGTCCTCACCATCGCCACCCTGGGCTCCATGGGGGAGCGGCAGAAGATTGACGGGATCGAGCCGGAGGAGTCCAGACGCTTCCTCCACCACTACAACTTCCCGCCCTTCTCCGTCGGCGAGGCGCGGTTCCTCAGAGGGCCCAGCCGACGCGACGTCGGCCACGGCGCCCTGGCGGAGCGTGCTCTCCTGCCCGTGATACCTGATGAGGAGGAGTTCCCCTACACCATCCGCCTGGTATCGGAGGTGCTGTCCAGCAACGGCAGTACCTCCATGGCCAGCGTCTGTGGCAACACTCTCTCCCTCATGGACGCCGGCGTTCCCATCAGAGCGCCGGTGGCCGGGGTGGCCATGGGCCTCATCAAGGGCGACGACCGGTTGTGTGTCCTCACGGACATCGCCGGCCTGGAAGACGCCATGGGCGACATGGACTTCAAGGTGGCCGGCACGGAGAAGGGCATAACCGCCCTTCAAATGGACATCAAGGTCAAGGGGATCACGATAGAGATCATGGAGGCCGCCCTTTCCCAGGCCCGGGAGGCCCGGCACTTCATACTGGGCAAGATGCTGGAGACCATCCCCGAGGTGCGGCCGGAGCTCTCTCCGTACGCACCCCGCATGTACCGCCTATCCATCCCTCAGGACAAGATCGGTGCCGTCATCGGCCCGGGCGGCCGCGTGATCCGCTCCATCATCGAGGAGACCGGCTGCACCATCGACGTCGAGGACGACGGCACGGTGTTCATCGGCTCGCCAGACGAGGAGCAGGCCCAGAAGGCGATATCCGTCATCGAAGGCCTAACCAAGGAGGTGGAGGTGGGCGAGATATACACCGGCAAGGCGATGCGCCTCACCTCCTTCGGCGTCTTCGTGGAGATACTGCCGGGGAAGGAAGGCCTGGTCCGCCTGGGTGACCTGGCGGAGGCCCCCGTCCGCCGCCCTGAGGACGTAGTCCGCATCGGCGACGAGCTGATGGTAATGGTGATCGAGGTGGATGATCTGGGCCGGGTTAACCTCTCCCGCCGCGCCGTGCTGGAGGGGCTCTCCCCCAAGGAGGCCCTTGAGGCGTCCAAGCGGGCCCAGCCTGCCCCCGTCGCTGAGCGCGGCGGTCGAGAGCGGGGGCGAGATCAGCGCCCGCCGCGACGGGACTTCGGCGGTGGCCGTGGCGGCGGACAGGGCGGCGGACAGGGTGGCGGACGGCCGCGCGGCGGCGGCAACGGCCGACCGCGCGGCGGCGGCCGACCTCAGCGACCCCCTCAGCGGCCCGACGGCGGCTTCCGGCGCGGCCCCGGCGACCCGCCGCCGCCCCCTCCCAACCCTCCTGGCAGGCGCTGGTAAAATAGGCCTCGGAGTCGCCACATGCCGATCAAGGTCCTTGTCAGCGGCACGGGGAAGATGGGCCGGCAGGTCCTCGAATCCGTGTGTGCGGAGCCCGACCTGGAGCCCGTAGGCGTCCTCGACCGCGTCTCCGGCGAAGAGTATCTGTCGCTCCCTGATGGCACAGGCCTCGTTCCCTTCAACACCGACCCGGCGGCCCTTTTCACCAGGACCCGCCCCGACGTCGTAGTCGACTTTACCAACGCCGAGTACACTCCCCAGGTGGCCAGGGAGGCGCTGGAGGCGGGGGCGCGGCTGGTCATCGGCACCTCCGGGCTGTCCGAGGCTTTTCTCCATGAGCTGGGGCGTGAGTGCCGTCAGCGGAAGCTGGGCGCCGTGGTGGCCGCCAACTTCGCCCTGGGCGCTGTCCTCATGGCTCACCTGGCCGGGGTGGCCGCTCGCTTCTTCGATCACGCCGAGATCATCGAGATGCACCACGAAAGCAAGGCGGACGCGCCCTCGGGCACGGCCATCGCCACTGCCCGTAAGATGGCGGACGGCCGTGAGGCCCCCTTCCAGCGGCCGTCCACCCAGCGGGAGACGATCGAGGGCAGCCGCGGTGGGGCGGTGGACGACATCACCATTCACAGCGTGCGCCTGCCCGGCTTGGTGGCTCACCAGGAGGTGATCTTTGGTGGCCCCGGTCAGACCCTGACCATCCGGCATGACTCCATCAGCCGCGAGTCCTTCATGCCGGGCGTGATGCTGGCCATCAGGGATGTGATGGGCCGCCAGGAGCTAGTCTTTGGTCTGGAAGCGCTGCTTGGGATAGAATAGCGTCTCGAGATGGTCGGCAAGACGGTAGCCGTCCTGGGGGGCGGGGTCGGCGGCTTGGTGGCCGCCAACCGGCTGCGGAAGCTCCTCCCCCGCGAGCACCGCGTCGTCCTGATAAACCGCAGCGTCTGGCATAGCCTCGCCCTCGCCTACACCACCGTCATGCTGGGCCAGAAGGTCGCCCGGCAGATCAGCCGCGATCTGCGCCGCCTCAACCGCAAGAGGATCGAGTTCATAGCTGCCGAGATCACCGGCATCGACCTGTCCGGCAAGACGGTCCGCTTTGACGGGCAGGAGCTGACCTACGATTATCTCATCGTCTCTCTGGGTACCCAGTACTCCGTGGGGGAGATCTCCGGGCTGGGCACCGCCTACACCTACTACACGCTGGAGGGCGCGGAAGGCCTGCGGGAGGAGATCGCCAAATTCACCTCCGGTCGCATCGCCATCGTGGTGGCGGGCCTGCCTTACAAGTGTCCCGCCGCGCCCTACGAGGGAGCGCTCCTCCTGGATCACTACTTCCGCCGCCAGCGTCTTCGGGACGATGTGGAGATACGGCTGTTCACTCCGGAGCCCGCACCTCTGCCGGTGGCCGGCGAAGCCATAAGCCAGGCCGTGACGGAGCTCCTGGCCGGGCGCGAGATCTGGTACAGCCCCGGCGCCCGCCTCCAGGCGGTGGATCCCCAGGGGAAGAAGCTGGTCTTCCAGGACGGCGTCGACGCCTCCTACGATCTCTTGATCGCGGTGCCCCTGCATGAGGTCCCCACCGTCGTCCGGGAGGCCGGCCTGGCTGAGGAGGGGGGCTGGGTGAAGGTGGACCGGGAGACGATGGCCACGCCGTTCGAGGGGGTGTACGCCATCGGTGACGTCACGCAGGTTTCCCTGGCTAACGGCCTCATGCTGCCCAAGGTGGGCGTGTTCGCCCACGGGGAGGCGGAGGTGGTGGCCCGCAACGTCGCCGCGGAGATCAAGGGTGGGGAGGGCCTATGGGCTTTCGGCGGCGAGGGAGGCTGCTTCCTGGAGACGGGCTACGGTAAGGCGGCCAAGGTGAAGGGCAACTTCTACGCGGAGCCGGATCCGGAGGTGCGGATGCGCCAGCCCAGCTTGCTCTGGCGCTGGGAGAAGGAGGGCTCCATCCGCACCTGGCTTTGGCGGTGGTTCTAGCCGTCGCCGGAGCGAGGGCGGTATCGAGAGCTGCCTCGGGCTGCCCTGTTGTCACTGCGATGGTCGATAGGCTAATATGGTCGCACCGCAGCAGGGACTGACTGTGGTGCTGTATCTGGAGTAGTGGGATGTCGAACACTTACAACGTTGCAGTAGTGGGTGCCACCGGCTTGGTGGGGCAGGAGTTCCTCAGGATCGCCATACAGAGGGGCTTGCCCATGAAGAGCCTGCGCCTGTTGGCCTCCAGCCGCTCGGCCGGGCGGCGCGTGACCGTGGGCGAGTGGGAACTGGAGGTGGAGGAGACCACCTCCAAGTCCTTCGCCGGCGTGGACATCGCCTTCTTCTCGGCCACCACGGAGGTCTCCAAGGAGATGATCCCTGCCGCCGTCAAGGCGGGCGCCGTGGCCATCGATGACAGCTCCGCCTGGCGCATGGAGCCGGACGTCCCTCTGGTCGTGCCGGAGGTGAACGCGGCCGATCTCGATGGCCACAAGGGGATCACTGCCATCCCCAACTGTCCGACCACGCCTCTGGTGGTGACCCTGTGGCCCATCCATCGCATCAACCCGGTCAAGCGCGTCATCGTCGACACCTACCAGTCGGTGTCCGGCGTCGGCGCCCAGGCCGTCCAGGAGCTCAGGGTGCAGGCCCGCTCCGTCCTGGACGGCAACAACGCCAACGCCCATATCTTCCCCCACCAGATCGCCTTCAACCTGCTGCCTCATGTGGGCGTGTTCCTGGGCAGCGGCTACACCAAGGAGGAGTGGAAGATAATCAACGAGACGAAGAAGATCATGCACGAGCCGGAGCTGGCGATATCCGCTACCTGCGTTCGCGTTCCCGTCTACGTGGGCCACAGCGAGGCGGTGCACGTGGAGTTCAGCCACCCGATCACGCCGGAGGAGGTGAACGACATCCTGCATGAGGCCCCTGGCGTCACCGTCCAGGACGAGCCGTCGGTGAACCTCTACCCCACTCCCTGGGTGGTGGCCGGCAAGGACGACACTTTCGTGGGCCGCATCCGTCAGGACGTGTCCCATCCCAGTGGCATCGCCATGTGGATCGTCAGCGACAACCTGCGCAAGGGTGCCGCCCTCAATGCCATCCAGATCGCGGAGGAGCTGATCGCTCGCCGCTTGATATAGGAGTCGCCCCATGGAGATCGGACGCCTACTTACCGCTATGGTTACTCCCTTCGACGGCGAAGGGAGTGTGGACTATGGGCAGGCCCAGCGCCTGGCCCCTGCCCTGCTGGACAGCGGCAGCGACGGCTTGGTGGTCGCCGGTACCACCGGCGAGGCGCCTACTCTCTCCCACGACGAGAAGCTGAAGCTGTTCGCCGCCGTCAAGGAGGCGGTGGACGGCCGCGGCGCCGTCCTCGCTGGCACCGGCACCAACGACACCGCCGCCAGCATCGAGCTGTCCCAGGAGGCGGAGCGGGCTGGCGTGGACGGCCTTCTCCTCACCGCTCCCTACTACAACAGGCCGACGCAGGAGGGCCTCTACCGCCACTTCGAGGCCATTGCCAGTGCCACCGACCGACCCTGCGTGCTGTACAACATCCCCTCCCGCACCGGCGTCAACATGGCGGCGGAGACGACCCTGCGCCTCTCCCGCATACCGAACATCATCGGTGTCAAGGAGGCCTCGGGCGACCTGGTCCAGATCGCCCGCATCATCGATGGCGCTGGGGAGGGGTTCCGGGTGTGGAGTGGGGACGATGCCATGACCCTGCCGATACTGGCCGTGGGCGGCTACGGGGTCATCGCTGTGGTGTCCCACCTGGCGGGCGTCCAGATGCACCAGATGATCGACGACTACCTGGCCGGACGCATGGCTGAGGCGGCCCGCATCCATCGTCGTCTCCTGCCTCTGATGCAGACCCTGATGACAACGGCCAGCAACCCCAGCCCTGTGAAGTACGCCCTCAACCAGATCGGCTTCAGGGTGGGCGCGCCCCGTCTGCCCCTGGTGGAGCCGGAGGGAGCTGCCGCCGAACAGATCGTGGCCGAGGTGCGGCGCCAGCAGATAGACCTGGCGGTGACGGTGTAGCCAGGCGAGGATGTGCTCATCCTGAGCCTGCCGGCAAGCAGGCCTGTCGATGGATGAGCCGCGGGACTTTATCGCTGCCCTGCGGCAGGCCGCTGAGCCCGGGCAGTCGCGGGACCCTGAGGCCGCCGGCACCCGCCCGCGGCGGCGCCGGAAGGTCGGCTAGCCTCCCTCCCGCGCCCGCAGAAACGCCTCCCATCTCCTGCGCAGCTCCGACTGGCCCCAGCGGTAGCCCACGGCGTCCCCCACGCTGTTGGCCAGGTTCGCGGAGCCGATGTAGAACATGAGCATCAGCCCAAAGAAGGCCAGCACCGTCCACCAGTTCACCCCGTAGAAGGTCAGCGGCAGCAGACCCAGCACCACCCCCAGCGTCAGCCCGCTCCAGGCGATGCTCCGCACCGTCCACCCCTCCCGCGACCGCTGGGCGCGGTACATAGCGAAGACCTCCTCCGGCACTCGCGGGACGGCCGGCCAGTCAGCGGGGGAGCGGCCGCAGTGTGGACAGAGGCTTGCCCTGCCTGCCCGGCCAGGGAGCCCTGTCGAAGGGTCCTCTTCCGCTGACTGTCTGGCCAAGGGCAATGGGTGGTAGCAGTAGCCGCAGAACCGGCCGGCGTTGGGCGCCCTGCCCTGAAGGACATCGTCCAGGAGGCCGACCAGCCGCTCGGAGAAGATACTACGGGCCTTCTCTTCAGTGGCGAGGCCCGGTTCTTGTGTCCCCTGTCTCGTCGCTCGACCTCTAGTCTGCCATCATCGAGCTGACGTGCTCCGGCTCGATGACCATGATCACGCGCTGCTCTCCCGGCTGCCGCCAAGGGTAGCGGTCCTGGCCGATGTACTTCTTGGCCAGTCTATCGATCAGCTCGTCCGCTCCTTCGTGACGCATCTCCGCCACGCGGCCCCGGATGAAGGCCGACGTGTAAGGGTTGTCCTGCCTGACTATGGATATGGCCACCCGCGGGTCGCGGCGGACGTTGCGGGGCTTGGCCCGGCCCTCCGCGGTGTTGACCAGGATGCGCCCGTCTTCCAGGTCCACCCACACGGGGGTCACCTGGGGCGAGCCGTCGGGCATGAGGGTGGCCAGATGGGCGAAGTTGGACTCAAGGAATAGCTTCTTGACGCCTTCGGATAGGGTTGCGGGCATGCTCGACCTCCTTCTGTGTGAGGGGCGATGGGCTGAAATATAGATTAGCCTGAGGGGGTGTCTTCAGGCCAGGGCCTCAGGCGTGCCCGATCCTGTGCTCCGGCGTGATGCGGTCCCGGAGCAAGTGCTCCACCTCGCCCGGCTCGGGCATGCGCTTCATGCCACGGTTGGTGTCCGTCGTCGGCTTACAGGATGGGCTTGATGGGGATCGCCTGCTCCCGCTCCGGGCCCACCGAGACCAGGTGTACCGGTGCTCCCAGGAGATCCTCGATCCGGCGCACGTAGGCGCGGGCGTTCTCCGGCAGGTCCTGGAAGCGACGCACGCCCGAGGTGTCCTCCCGCCAGCCGGCCAGCTCCTCGTAGATGGGCTTGGCCCGGAACAGCGCCGCCCCGCTGGCCGGCAGCGAGTCGGTCCGCTCCCCGTCCAGCTGATAGGTGGTGCACATCTTGATGGTGGGCAGCTGGTCCAGGACGTCCAGGCGAGTCAGGGCCACCGCTGTGACGCCGTTGATGCGGGCCGTGTAGTGGGCGGCCACGGCGTCGAACCAGCCGCAGCGGCGCGGCCTGCCGGTGGTCGCTCCGTACTCCGGGCGCGGCCCGCCCTCCCGCAGCAGGTCGCCCGTCTCGTCGGTCAGCTCCGTGGGCATGGGGCCGTTGCCCACGCGGGTGTTGTACGCCTTGTACACACCGAGGACGAAATCGATCTGCGTGGGCCCGATGCCGATGCCGATGGCTGCCCCGCCGGCCAGCGAGGACGGCACGGAAGAGGTGACGTACTCGTAGGTGCCGGCGTCCAGGTCTAGCAGCGCGCCCTGCGCCCCCTCCAGCAGCACCGTGTCGCCCTGGGCCAGCGTCTTCTGTACCAGCCCCGCCACATCGGTCACGAAGGGCGCCAGCCGCGAGCCGTAGTCGGCGTATTCGGCGTGTACCCTCTCCAGGGAGAGGGGCTCCGCCCCGTATAGCTTCTCCAGTATGGCGTTCTTGTAGGGCACCAAGAAGGAGAGACACTGGAGCAGCGACTCCCTGTCCAGGAGGTCGGCGACGCGCAGGCCGGCGCGGCCCACCTTGTCCGCGAAAGCCGGGCCCACGCCGCGGCCGGTGGTGCCGATGGCCCCTTTGCCCCGCAGCTCCTCGTCCAGGCGGTCGATGAGGGGGTGCCAGGGCATCAGCACCTGGGCGCGCTCGCTGAGGGACAGCCGCCCCCGCACGGAGACGCCGCGCGACTCCAGATCCTCGATCTCCGCCAGCAGCACCGCCGGGTCGACGACGAGGCCGTTGCCGATGACGCAGACCTTATCGGGGTAGAAGATGCCTGCCGGGACGAGATGCAGCCTGAACTCACCCATCTCGTTGACCACGGTGTGGCCGGCGTTGTTGCCTGCGGAGTATCTGGCGACGATGTGGGCCTTCTGGGCCAGCAGGTCCACGACCCTGCCTTTGCCCTCATCCCCCCACTGGCCGCCCACTACTACGATAACTGGCATGAATAACCCGCCTCAGGCGGGCTCCTTTCCTCCTGGTCAGTCCGCAGCGGAGTATAGGAGCCTTGGCCCAGCCGGTCAAGGGGTGGGAGGCAGGGGTGTAGCATCGATCCCGTCCATGCCCCAGCCTTGAGGCTGGGGTCTCGTACCCGCTACGAGCCGCTGGAAGCGTCCGCACTGGCGGCGCAGTAGGGCGCCGCGCCTCTATCGCCCCTTGTACTCCGGCTTGCGCTTCTGGGTGAAGGCGGTGGGGCCCTCGCGGGCATCCTCAGTGCGGAACACCGCCTCCGACAGCTGCGCCTCCAGCTTCAGCCCCTCCTCCAGCGTCATCTGGCGCCCCTGGAGGACCGCCTGCTTGATGGCGCGGACGGCCAATGGTCCGCACTCCAAGATTTTCCCGGCTACCTCTTCCACGGTGGGCATGAGCTGGTCGGCGGGGACCACGCGGGAGACCAGGCCGAAGCGGAGCGCCGTCTGAGCGTCGAAGCGGCCGCCGGTGAACATCACCTCCATGGCGAAGGCCAGGGGCACAGCCCGCGGCAGCCGCTGGGTGCCGCCGGCGCCGGGGATGATAGCCCGCGTGGGCTCCGGCAGCCCGAAGGTGGCGTGCTCGGCGGCGATCCGGATGTCGCAGCAGAGAGCCAGCTCCAGGCCGCCGGCCAGGCAATAGCCGTTGATGGCAGCGATCATCGGCTTCCAGCACTCAAAGTGGCGGGTGATCCCCCCGAATGGCACTTCCCGCCGCATGCCGCCGCTCGCGAGGGCCTCGGCCATCGCCACCAGGTCGGCTCCGGCGGAGAACGCCACGTCGCCGGCGCCAGTGAGGACGGCCAGCCATAGCGCATCGTCCTCCTTGAAGTCGTTGAAGGCGTCGAGGATCTCTTTGGAGGTTTCGTCGTCGACGGCG
>Ga0209979_1004403_pt1 | contig 11686 bp, 11 predicted proteins | sample AnhtaG_FD_183114 | JGI IMG/M metagenome (GOLD analysis project Ga0209979, IMG submission 183114) | Deep subsurface microbial communities from Anholt, Denmark to uncover new lineages of life (NeLLi) - Anholt_01485 metaG (SPAdes) (version 2) | ecosystem: Environmental > Aquatic > Marine > Oceanic...
CCAATGCTTCAGATCGGGTGAAAAGCAGATCCATATGTGGGCCTCTCCCCTAATGAGGGGTCGGTGAATCAGGGCAAATCGGCCTTTAAAAGAGCGAGGAAACAAGGAAGCATCCTTATCCTCCGGTGGCAGCAAAGGGCCCATTCGATGGAAGTTCTCAAAATCTTCGGTCGTCATCAGGGAAACCAGAGGCCCGCCGGATGAAAAAGAGACGTAAGTAATAGCGTATTTCTTCTCTTCCTTTAGCCAGACAATTCGAGAATCTTCAAGACCGTATTGCTCCTCCCCCGCACTAATCTCTGGTTTCAGAGTAGGATGGGGAGAGATGCGCCAGTTTGTTTTGCCATCCTTACTTTTGGCCACGGTGAGGTGCGAGAAACCTCTCAGATCCTCGACCCGAACCAGCAGTATTGTCTCACCTTGAAATTTGGTGGCCGCTGGGTTAAAAACCGCATTCACCTGATAAGGCCAAAGTGAGCGCGTAAGTATGGGGTTACCAGAATATCGCCGGAAAAGATGGTCCGGTCTTTTAGAGCTGATGAGTGCTGACAATTTCTACCTCCTTTTTATGTTTGTGAGAGAGTGTCAGCGCCGCTGTAAGATTAATCAAAATTGCCGCTTCACGTTCTATGGTTGGCCGACTGTCACTATTTACCCCTTCTCTGTGTGGTTCGAATGAGAAAGAAAGGAAACTGGGTAAGGTGGCGGAGTCCACCAACAGTCGAGAGATTTCTCGCTGATCTTCCTACCTCCGCCATCAGTTCACGAAGAACAACTCTCTCCTTGACCTCTCCAATCTCCTTTACCATGGCGAGTCGGTGGATAGAGTATATACCGACTAAGAACGCAAATAAAAAGAAAAAATCCCACTGTTGGAGATTGAGTGTGTGGAAAACGAGTTCTCTCTCCGGACCTATCCACCTGAGGGTCCAGGAAAGTTCACGTGCCGCGAAGAAGTCCGCAAGCCTGCCACCTAAGACTGGTCCAATGGCCGCTCCTATCGAAACAACAATGTTTCTAGCCGCTAAATAGGCCGTTGCCTTGCCCTTTGGTGCCAATTTGAGTCCAATGTTGGCCGAAGCAAGATTTACCCCCGCAGTAGAAATACCCATCAGGATATGTATCACTATCAGTAACGGTATAGTTAACATATACTTCTCGGGCACGGTGGTGAAAGTCCAGGCAAGGATGCATCCCACGAATAAAGGGCCACTAACCCCAAGCACCGATTTATTACTGAAACGATCGGAGAATCTTCCCCAAATCCGCAAAAAGAGGAGGCTCATTAGTTGACTTAGCACAGCCAGAGCAATAACAAAGGACATGTCCAACCCGAGTCTTTTAAGCATGTATACCGTAAAAAAAGGAGCAGCTAAACTGACAGCAAAACCCCACGAGGCTGAAAAGATGATAAGATTCTTGAAGTTCACATCTCTAAATGGTTGTAAAATCAACGTGGAAAGCTTTAGCCTTACCTTAATGGGTGCCATGCGGGGCTCAGGGATAGTTGTAAGGAAGTAAACGCCAAGCATACCTACTAGGAATCCCAGTAGAAAAAGGATTGAGTAGCCCTCTAGTTCGTAGCGAGGAAATAGCCTTTTCCAAGAATCAATGTAGACACCAGCTGCGAGGCTAACAACAATACCCAGCGCAGTGGCCAGGCTCATTCGTTTGGCAAAAAAAGATCCTAGCCTATTCTCTGGCACAAGATCGCGCATCCAGGAGTTCCAGCTAGTACCTCCAATTGCAGCAAAAGCTGAATGGAGGAAAAGCGCTACGATAAGAACAGTCAACCCTGTTTCAACGGAGAATAAGAACGGGATCAAGACGATCAACAGCCAGGAAGCTCTTGCCAGTCCAGAAGCGTACACAGTGATTGCTCGTCTGAGTCGATATCTTTCAACCAAATGAATCGAAGGAATCTGGATGAGCTGCGTTAGGGGAGCAATAGCGGCCAAAAGTCCAATCACTAGGTTAGAAGCTCCAAGTTTCAATGCAAAGGCAACCAGGAAGGCACCTCCCGTCAGTGTTACCATGGTTTGGGAAGCTAAACCATCTTTTATAACCGATCTGAGGCCCGATTGGATTTCTTCATTCGTGAGGGTGTCTTTGACCGGAAATCTCATGTTGAATCCCACCTAAGTGATCTCTTGCATCTCTGTAAAACTACCATAGCAGACAAGGTTATCTCCTGTGTTACCTACCGCACGACGCGGAAGTAAGTCAGCTCTTTCATAACCACTTTTTCCTTCTAAAGTAGACCAACATTGAGATGCCTATAGCAACCATTGCTAGCAGAACCAGAGGATATCCCCAGTGCCATTTAAGTTCTGGTATGTATTCAAAATTCATTCCATAAATACCTGCTATGAACGTCAGAGGAATGAATATGGTAGCAATAATGGTTAAGACTTTCATAGCCTGATTCATTCTATTACTAATGCTTGAAAGATAAATATCAAGCATCCCGGAAAGGAGATCCCGGGATGTCTCTATGGTATCAATGACCTGAATTGTGTGATCGTACACATCTCTCAAGTATATCCTTGTGGATTCATGAATCAGTTCTGATTCTCCTCTTTCCAGAAGGCTGACTACTTCCCTCAGAGGCCAGACTGACTTTCGCAGAAATGTCATTCCTCTTTTTAATGTGTGAATAGCCTGTAGGATCTCCGGAGTTGGATTGGTGATGAGCTCTTCCTCCATAGATTCTATCTTTTCTCCAAGTTTTTCTGGGATGAGAAAGTAGTTATCCACGATTGTATCTATCAGAGCATAGGCAAGATAGTCCGCTCCCATTTTTCTTATGCGACCCTTCCCACGTCTGATTCTTTCTCTAACAGGGTCAAAAACATCTCCTTCCCTTTCCTGGAAGGAGATCACAAAATCTGATCCCAGAATCACGCTAACTTGTTCTGCCTGAATTTCATCCTCTTTCTCATTATGATGAAGCATTTTTAAAACAATGAAGATATAATTCTCATAGTCCTCTATTTTCGGGCGCTGTCCTGTATCTACAATGTCTTCTAAAGTGAGCGGGTGTAGGTCAAAATGTTTTCCGACTTTCTCCACGGTGTCTATATGGTGAACCCCGTTGATGTTAATCCAGGTTACCGTTGGCTTCTCCCTAGATGGAAAGCATTCCTCAATCGTTTCTGTGTCCTTTTCCTCAAGCTCCCTTTCACCATAGTGCATAATGGTAATTCTTACCTTCTCGGCCTTTTCCTCTCTTGAAGAAATAAGCGTCCCTGGAGGAAGACCTACCTCTTTTGGTCTTTTCCTAATACGTTTCAGCATCGTTAATCACCTCTCTCGCTGAGTAATGTGGAAGACAAGGCATACACGAACCTACCACTTGCTAAAAACTCCCTGATAGCATTCTCTGCATGTAATTATGGTACCTTTGCTTTTTGATAGTTTGGAACATTAAGAATCATTTGGCCCCTTCTGGTTCCATGTACTTTGGAGGTTCTATTCTTATATTCGTGTATGACTAACTCATAAATGTCTAGAATTTTTTTGGTAATTATATCCCAGGTGAACATCCAGGCTGTCTCCTTTCCTTTCCTGCTTATTCTTTGACAAAATTTTGTGTCAGACAGTAATTGTTCTACTGCGTCAACAATCTGATCGGGTCTACCATAGTCAACCAAAATCCCATTTTCACCATCTTTGATAAAATAAGGAATTCCTCCTTGTCTTGTAGCTATAACTGGTTTTCCCATTGCCTGTGCCTCTAAGACAACTATCCCCTGTCCTTCTTTCTTGCTGGGTAAAACCAGCATGTTACAGGATGCTATTGCCTCCAGTTTATCCTGTTCAGAGAGCTCCCCGGTAAAAATCACATCTTTGTCCAGGCAAAGATTTTGGGATAGTTCCATTAGCATCTTCTTTTTTCCTCCATCCGGTCCGACAATGAGAATCCTTGCCTTGCGTTTCTTAAGAATTGACGGCGCTGCCCTTAATAGGTACTCTATGCCTTTTTTCTCAACCAGCCTGCCGAGATATAGAATTATCGGGATACCTTGTAGACCGTACTTTTTCCTGAAGGATACCGGGTTGATATTAGTATTAAAGATTTCTCCGGGAACTCCGTTGGGAATGATACAGATTCCTTCCGGGAAAACCTTTTTAAGCACATACGGCTTCTCCGCAGGAGAAATGGCAATGACCCTATTAAAAAACCTTAAAGTGTGTCTCGTCACAATGCTTGCCCAGATCCTTCTCCTTATGTCCTCTTTATGCGCTGAATCGCCGACCCCCAAGGCCCCGTGTGTGGTCGCAACGCTAGGGATTCTCTTTATCTTGCTGAGTATAGCACACAGATCACTGTGAGGAAAGCCAATGCTATGAGCGTGAATTATGTCTGGCTGAAGTTGAAGAATCTCCCTTGCCAAGCCCTGCCAGATGCGCAGCCCTGCTCCAAGATTAAAAGTTTTAAGCCTTCGAATATGTATTCCGCTAATCTCCTCTGATTTTGCTAATGGGGGACCACTGTTGGTGGGTGTGCAATTCGATGTTAACACAAAGACCTCATGACCTCTCTCTACTAAGCTTTTTGATAGATGGAATACATGGGTCTCTGCTCCGCCTATCACTGGATAGAAATAGCAAGGCAACATACATATTCTCATGTGTATCTACTCACTATGACTGGGAGCTTTCCTGAGGTATGGTAGCATTTTGTAAAGTCTTAAGCCTGAATACCCATCCTAAGACTGATCCTCTGGTATGCCAGATGCTGTAACCTATAGCCAGACATAAGAGTATTTCCACTATCCGGTCTGACAGAGAGTCGACAATTTCTCCAAATTTGGAGCCAAGATCTTTAATCCTGGCAATTTCCCCATCAACACCATCCACAATATTGATGAGCTGGACTAATATGCCTCCAGCGATAAAATTTCCATAAATATAAGCAAGGGCAGCTCCAATTGCTAAAAAGATGGTGGAAATGCTTGCCTGATTGGGTGTGACATTTTTGTCAATCACAAGTCGCGTAATTAGATGATAACAAGGACTGTTAATGTACGCAGAGACAAATGCTGTTTCTTGGTGTTGATGAGTTCTTTTAAGTGAGTTCCATTCTTTTTTGGAAATCATAAGGCTTTATCCCTGCCGGAAAGTCATTTACTTCCAGGGCGTAGAGGATCCCTTTCTCGAGATGCACAGTTGCACCGCATATAGGGCATGCTTCCACCTCCGCATAGAACGGATCTTTCTTTTCCCTGGTTGCCTTTCTCAACTACTCTCCACACTTCAGCATTTCGTATATCCCTTGCTCCTTTTTTTTATATCCAAGAGATACATGTGTTTCATAGTTCTTGAACAATAGAATACAGCGCTTATGCATGAGAAAACTGCTATAGCCGCCAATGACCAAAAGGGTCTATTGAGCAGGACCCCAACCAAGATGAAGACGATGTAACTGTTCTTTCTGCCGTCAAATTTTCTGAATAGCTGCTCAATTCGTCCGTAATCCGCTAAGGGACGGTCCTTTATTGCCTTCCCGAATACCCGCCCGCAATGAGAGGAAAAACTATCAAAGAGGACTACGAAGGTGGGAAGCAAAATCACTGAAGGTGAGAAGAGTTTTGATAGGTAGATGGCTAAGGCGATATACCAGGAATGCTCAAATAGAAAGTCAAAGGCGTGCTCCATTCTTCCAATATTTGAAGAAGCCAGTTTTATTCTTGATAGTTTTCCATCCACACCGTCCATAAATGAAACGATAAAGGTGAGGAGCGAAGCAAGTAATAGAGACCCTTCAAGGAAAAAGAATGTCGCTATGTAAGCAATCACGTTGGTTAGTAAGGTGACTTGGTTTGGCGTAATTCGCGTATTTGCCAGTCTCGTGGCAATAAAATTCTCTATCGGCTTATTTACATAGGTTGCAAGTAAATCATTTCTTCCTTTGCAAGCATTCTCAATCAACAGCCTTTTTGCTTTGACTAAATCCTGCCTTGTGTCAATGTCTATCCAAAAAGGCTTGATGTCTTTCCGCATTCCTGGAACATAACTGTCAATTTGCGTGATGTCGAATATCTCAGCGTCGCTCCTCAAAGCAGCCTCCTTAATACCACCTTCAAGCTCCGTCTTACCTTTTTTCATTCTTGTCCATTTTCCGTCTCTTACGGACTCTCGAATATAAGAAAATATCCTCGGCGAACAGAGAGAAATACCGGTATCTATGCAATTTCCCTCCTCTATGTCCTTGCCTATGTCAACGATCTTGCCTCTCTTTTCCAGAACCTTGGTATCCCCTGGTGATGCCTTCCTCCTATCAACTGCCAGAATGACACAACTTCCTGTATCACAGCCGATAAGTTTCTTTAGGATACGGCCATCCAATATGTGGTCTGCCATCAAAAGGATAAACTTTCCAGTTAATAATTCTTCGGCCTCCAAAACAGAGATGCCATTTGTTGTTTCCCGTATTTTACTTTGAATGTAAGTTATCTTCACACCTAGTTTTCCCCCATCTCCTAACTTTCTCCTTATTTTTTCTCCCCGATAATCAACAACAACCACAAATTCATCAATACCGGATTCTTTTGCCGTAAGTATCACTCTTTCGATTAGAGACAAGCCCAAAACTCGGACCAGGGACTTGGGTTCATCTCTGGTCAGGACTCTAAATCTACTACCCTTTCCAGCAGCAATTATTAAGGCTTTCATGCTTAGCTCGCTTGGTCTCCGTATAAAGTTCAGGGAGACCTTTCAGAAAAGTGCTCGGAACTTATACAAAAATTCAAACGCGCCTTCTCCTGCCTCGGAATCAGAGAGCTCCATTGTTGGTCCTCGAACAACCCTTAAACGACGCTTGGATTCGTCCAATCTGGCCAATCTTGCATCTTCCAGTGGGCGGGACTTTCCTTGAGGGGACTGTATCCAGAGGAGGAAGATTTTGATTGGTAAGCAAAGAGTTGGCAAGAAGAAGATGCTTTCTAGCCTGAACTCCAAAGGAATATTGCTGAGCATAATGTCTGCTCGACATCTGTACTTCTTTTTTGAGTTCGGGATGCAAAGTGAGTCTCTGAATTATCTCAGCTAGTTCTTCCAGGGTCTGCCCACCAGGAAGCCCGGAAAGCTCCAAAGTCTCTCCTATTCCCTCTATTTTGCGACCAATGATGCAGGCCTCCACTCCCTGAGCGTGGGACATCCTCCCCGATTGAGTCCCGCCCTGACACCAGAAGACACCGAAGTCCAGAGCTTTGAAGGCGACGGGAAAGATTTCTTCAGAGAGGTAGTGCTCAAAGAATAGATTCTCCTCTCCATCGTGAAAGCTTCTCAGTTCTTGCAAAGTAGCCGAGTTTTCCCCTATTTTCGTGTCCTTTTGCAACCGAACTCTCCCAATAACAAGAGATAGTATGCGATACTGAGAAAGTTTCTGCTGCACAAGCTCACGAAGTCGGTAAAGGTCTGAGAGAGCCTTGCCAGTAGCAACGAAACCGAAATTTCCCAGAATGACTGTTTTGGGGGAGAAAAAGTGAGCGTAGGTTTTCTCAAGATCCTTTTTCTTTTGGGAAGGAATACCCGGTTCATTGATTAGGTATTTCAGTAATTTCTTTTTTGCTTCTTCCTGTCGAATGGGAGGATAAAGATGAACTCCGTGGCGAAGAACGAGTACCCGGTCCTGGTACTGAGGAAAGGTTCTTATTACTGCCCGGTGGGCACCTTTGGTAAAGACGGTCAGAGCGTCTAGCAAGGGCAGAGCTTCGTTCAAGAGGTCCTCTTCTTTTTTTCGCAGACCAAATTCTGTCTCAGGGGACTGAAAATGGATGGTGTGAAAGCTGGTAACCACTTTCTTATTCCTCTTTTTGGCGTCTTCAACAAATCTGAGAAAGCACGAAGGATCTTTTCCCCAGATTCCAAATGTATGTTGAAACCAGATAACTTTTTCCTTTAAGGGAAAAGGCAGGGTGGATTCGGTTAAAGAAACACGGTAGGAAACTTGATCACTCAAATCAAAAGTTTCCGGTAAGCGGAAAGACCTATCTGGAGCGAAAGAAGTTACTCTCCAACTATCCGAAGGCATCTGGGAAACCAAATATTTGGTATAAGTTGCTACTCCGCACATTATCGGTGGAAAAGTAGAAACGAAATTAATCATTAGTTTGTTCCTTGGGAGTGATATTTTTGCTAATTAGAAACCGCGTAATTAAGTGATAACAAGGACTATTGATATACGCGGAAACAAATGCTGTTTCTTTATGTTTATGAGACTTTTTGAGTAAATTCCATTCCTTTTTTGGGATCATACGAGCTTATCTCCTCTTGACCTATCGCACATGTAGTTTCAACTAAATAATCAGCTATCAGCTCTTGCCAATTTTCTATGCGCTTTATCCCTGCCGGAAAGTCATTTACCTCCAGGGCATAATAGCCATCTTTACCCTCTATCAAATCCATTCCTCCTATCTCCATTTTCATCCTATCAAAACAGCGTAAAGCCCCCTCCATTATCTCATCTGGAAGAGATACCTCCCATGCCTCCCCCCCATCGGGATGGAAAAAACTCTTAACAAGCTTTCCTATCCTGTATATTCTGGTTACACCGTCATTGTTGGGAATAAATTTTTGTAGATAGATCCACTTTTTCCGCAGATTTTTTAGATTCTGTAAAGAGTTTACGTAGATTATTCCCTTTGAGCGCCCATATAGAGGCTTCACCAAAGCCGGAAAGATAGAGTTATCTGAGTTGTCTAAAATTTTTTCTTTCAAGGCAAACACCGTCCTCGGTACTCTCAAACCAGACTGTTTCATTATTTCGTCAGAAATCAGCTTATTGCCACTAAGCGACAGGGCCCTGCAGGAGTTTATCACCTTAATTCCTATCTCCTCAAGGTATTGGGCCAGCCAGAGATACTCGCGCTCGAGGGTCCTTACTATCACAGCATCGTAGTCCCTTACTGAGGAAATATCGGGATTAATCAGCCAGGAGCTAATTATTTGAGAACTTATACCCTTGCTTAGGAAGTAATTATTTAAAGATACAATGAGCCAATTGGGTGATTCGATTTTTTTAGAAGTAAGAAGTCCTACCTTCATGTAATCTCCTTTATCTTTTCACAGCCGTGTCAAAAACTTTGTTTATATGCTATCTATTCCTCTGCTCAGTAAGTTTCATCAGGCTTTTTATTCCTTTTTATATTTTTGAAAGGCACAGGTTTGGCAATACATTATTCTTTCCTTTGCGGAGCATTTGCATTCCCAGTCGTTCTTCAGCTGCATGTAAAATAGTCTCCAGCATTTCAGCATAGGATAGCCGTGCAATTTTTGCCATCTTTGCTAGATGGCTATCCCAGCACCATCCCGGATTTGGATTCACCTCCAGGAGCTTAGGGGCACTTTCCGCATCGAGTCTCCAGTCAAACCGGGTGTAATCACGACACTCAAGTCTCTCGAATAGTTTCAGACACCATTCCACAATGGATTTCTGTGTCTCCTCTAAGAGGTCAGCTGGAATGGATTCAATCTTCCAATAAGGCGAGTCAGGAAGCCACTTAGCCTCATAACCACATATTCTGGGAAATCCATCAGGAAGCCCCAAATAATCTTCCTCAATGATAGGAAGCACTGTGTAAGACTCGGGGGGATTTCCTATTATGCCTACGCTTAGATCTTTCCCGGTAAGGAATTCTTCTACCAGCATCGGTTTATCATAGCCAAATCTCTCTCTTACTTCTGAAATAGCATTCACAAGCTCCTCAAAGTTGTTTACCACGCTTCTTTGAGTAATTCCAAAACTTGCATCCCCAAAGTTTGGCTTGACAATTAGGGGAAAATCAAAGGGAAGCTCAAAGGTGGTGTCCTCTGACCTTATGAAAAAAGCTTCTGGAACAGGGATTCCCATCTCTTTTGCGATACCGCGGACAAGCGATTTGTCATAGCAGTAAGCAAGACATTGAGGTCCAGCACCCGTGTAGGGGAACCCTAATGCTTCCAGCAGAACAGGCACATAGAGTTCTTTTCGGGGATCATTCTTGTACCCCTCATCACAAAGATTAAGGGCAAAATCTACTTTTCCGGCCAGTTTTGCCAGCTCTTGAATGAGGGTATGATGATTATCTACATAGATGAACTGGTAATCTTTGAGTTCTCTCAACGCCGCCTTTAACTGATCAATGGTATACAAATCATCATCGTCGAAAACAGAGCCCGGTTTCAAGAGATCAGCGTTATTCGGGTCACCCAAGATGACTGCCAAATTTCTTACCGCCTCTTTTGGCTTCGCCTTGAGCAAAGTCCACCCCTTCTTAACTACAGCTGTTACAATGATGCGCTGCTCCATCATACCCAAGTCTTCATTTCGCTGAGAATTGGTAGAAAATTTACCGTGAAAATTGATATCACTGAAGCCCGCTGTTTCTAAAAGCTTAGTCAAGCTTTCCTTGGGGTAGAACCTTTCGGCATAGAATTGGTCTGCAATAACACCCTTTTCCACCTGGGTAACAACCTCTCTTGATATGAGACGTTGTCCATCAAGGGAAAGAGAGCGCTCCCTACAAACAAAGTGTTTTTTGTCTATCCACTCCCATGAACGAGGCCGGAAATGTTCTCTCAAATATCTACCATCCGCAACATCTACAAGCAGTCTACCCCATGGCCTGAGGACTCTTAAGACCTCCTTTAGCACTCTCAAATCATCCTGGATGGTTTCAAAATAGCCAAAACTGTTCCCCAATATCATAATCACATCAAAGGTATCAGGTGAGTATGGGAGTTTTCTCGCGTCTCCTTCTCTAAATGTAAGATTCAGACTCTCTCCTTTCGCATATCCCCTAGCCTTTTGGATCAAATAATGGGACCGGTCCAAGCCCTCAACATATTTAAATCCTCTTCTTGCCAGTTCAAGAGAATGCCTCCCCTGCCCGCAACACAAATCGAGAATCCTGTGTTCTAGTGAGAGGTCCAAAATCTCCGAGAAAAGGTCCACTTCTTTACAAGTGATAGCGCGATCCTCTACCACATCGGCATCGGTTTTGAGGTAGAGGGAGTTGAAAATATGGCGCCACCAATCCGGGCGAAGATGTTCCTCAAGATTTGGAACAGGTCCTAATACTTTTCTCTGTTGCCTCCCGTTTTTTCCCCGTGGTGGAGGCCTATCCGAAGATGTTTTTTTTTGCATGGTTTCTCCTCCCGTTTATCCTCAAAGAAGTAGCTCATTGGCACTAAGGGTGAGTGGTTCGACCGCTTACCAATAATCTCTTCAGCCACCACCACAGGCAAACTAAGCCTCGTCTAACTCCCTTGGACGGATATACTCTCATCCCGCAAAAGGGACAGACCTCGACCTCCCCGATCCGCTTGTCGATCTTGGCTTCCTCAAACCACTTCCCGCATTTAAAGCAGTTATACACCTTCCTCATCACTTCCTACCTCCTCAAACTCTTTTTCAGGAGCCTTTGGTTTTGACATTACCTTTTCTGCTCCTTTTTAGCCTTTTTCCCCATCTCTGCCTTTTTAGTCTTTCTTCCTCTTTGATATCTTTTTCTGCCGTATTCCCGGCCATAACTAACTCACCTCCTTGAGCCTCCGATTTAAAAAAAAGTGAATAGTGGGTAGCGAACCACCTCATGAGGAGAAAGGCGGCAACAGATACCACAAAAGAGATAAGAAGAGCTACTCTTATTCCAAGGAGATTCATGAGTCCAACCCCCAGAAAAGGTGCAGTAATACCTCT
>Ga0209979_1004404_pt1 | contig 11685 bp, 9 predicted proteins | sample AnhtaG_FD_183114 | JGI IMG/M metagenome (GOLD analysis project Ga0209979, IMG submission 183114) | Deep subsurface microbial communities from Anholt, Denmark to uncover new lineages of life (NeLLi) - Anholt_01485 metaG (SPAdes) (version 2) | ecosystem: Environmental > Aquatic > Marine > Oceanic >...
AATCCTCTTTAAACTGCGTTACTTTTCCACTTTCATACAAACTAACCGCCCGCTCAAATGTCGGCTCGTCTGTGGCAAATTTTATTTTGTCTAAGTTATAAGCTGGTCGCATAAGGAATCTATTACTCTTTTTCACCCCCTATAATTGCTCCTTTGACGCGAGATTGAGAGGAAAAAAGATACTTAAGAAGTCCTCTTCGCTGAAACGAGGAGTTATGCTTAACAAGAGTAAGAGCAGGCCGAATTTTCATAGAACTTTCCTTTCGGAACTTCGTCCCCAATGTGGAGTGATGAACGAAAACACTACGAAGACTTGAATCCTTGTTGATTGTGTGGCAAGTAACAGTTTTGTGACACAACCGGGCCAGCAGGTTTGTCTTCTGTGCTTTTTCTGGATGGTCATGGTTTCGACTCTTATACCATTTATTACCCCCTTATTGTCTATCCATTCATTTTCAGCATTCTATGGTTGTGCCTCACATACACAACCTAACCCAAATCTGAGCACTTGTCAATCTGGTTTTTATTTTGGAGGTTCGAACGAATTCATTGACTCAGAATTCCTGGAGTACCGCTTCCTTCGAATGCAGCAAGCCTACTCACCAGAGCTTCATATGGTTTCATTTAAAGGACTGATTAGGGGGCCTTCCTAGAACATCACGAAGAACAGAGACGAAATCTCTTTTTCTCTTCAGCAAGACCTGGGAACATTAGTTAGGTAAGTTCTGCAGTCTGATGGAATAGACTTGCGATGGGCAAAAGAAAACGCGAATTGACTCCTTTTTTCTTTTCGCTATGATTCTACATGAGCGCACGATATAGAGATATAGGATAACCCACAATGATGCATAAAAATGCTCTTGTTGACCTTCGTCAGAAAACCGTTTGGTTAAGGGAGAATCGAAAGAGATTTGAAATAGACCGGGAGAGATGATCGGGGCTTCCTTGTGATGAGTTGCTTACTAGAGTAACCAGTTTGGCCAACATTAGGCCTTTGGAGGGCAGCTGATGAAGCGAATACTACGTAAAGATGCAATGAAATATGAGTTTAACAAAGATGATGAGCCTGTTCTAAGAGTCAAAGAAAGAGAGAGCTTTGAAGCTGAGACAGAGGATGCCTTCTCCGGGTATCTTAGGTCTGAAGATAGACTACCGATACCGGAACATTTGCCTACCCTAAAGTTCCGTTCTCCCAGAAGTAATCCCATGGCCGGGCCTATATACATAGAGGGAGCTAGAAAAGGAGATCTTCTGGTACTAAATATCGAAAAAATAGTCCCCGACCAACAGGGAGCAACTACTATTCGCAACATGGGCCCTTTAGCCTGACCTGCCCCCCAGAATCGGTCCAGTTATTATGTTAGAATAGGGATCGAAAAGGGGGGAATGTAGATGGCCAGAAGAAGCTACACGCCGGAGAAAATAGTCAATAAGCTCAGGGAAGCAGAAGTTCTTCTCAGTCAGGGGTCAACGATATGTGAAGCTGCTAGGAAGATTGGAGTAACAGAACAGACTTATTATCGCTGGCGCAGAGAATACGGTAGTATGAGGATTGAGCAAGCAAAAAGACTAAAAGAGCTTGAGCTGGCCAGAATTATTCTCTTGTAGAATATAGGAGAGTATTTCTCAATCCAGGACGTGCAAATGCTCTCACGAACAGCACTTCAGACGTTGGTGCACCTGGCGGGACGTTGTTAGAACTTTTTTGGAGGAAGATATAGAGATCCCAATCTACGATATTCCGGTCCAAACAACATGAACCAAGCCAAGTCTCAGTACTTGTCAATCTGTTTGGGGAATCGCAGTTGGCTCCTAGAATAGCAGTTGACAAGGAATTCCCCTCATTCCGAAAAGGTGAGCCAGTTCAGTGGCTTTCTGAGCAAAGAATTCGTTACTCCTCGCTCCCTCCAAACCGTACTTTCGGTAGATCCAATCGGCATAGTGATAGTTCATTCTGTCAACAAGGACACAGTCCATCTTCCCCTCTAGTTGGGAGGGCAGGTTCTCTGTCTCTGGAAGTATGGGAGCAATCATGACGTACGTCCTCACATTCTCTCCATGTAGGATCTTCAAGGCCTTGATCCTCTCTTCAATCAATGTAGAGTTGGGCTCGAAGATTGATCTGACTCCATCATCCCCGGTCCCAATACTGAAGCCGACTTCTATTTGTTCAAATTTTGTCAGCAGGTCCAGATCTCTCAAGACTAAGGGTGACTTAGTTTGGATTGTAACTGGCCATCGGTTCCTTTGCAGAACTTCAAGGCAGGCTCTGGTAAGCTCATACTCTTCCTCAACGGGTTGATAGGGATCGCAGACTCCACTTATCCAGACTCTGCCAACCTCCTTTTTCTTCACTTCCTCAGCCAACAATGCGGCTGCATTGACTTTTGCATCGACAAACTCGCCCCAGCGCTCCCTATGATGGGTGAATCGCTTCACGAACCTCGCGTAGCAGTAAGAACACCCGTGCTCGCAGCCACGATACGGGTTGATGGTCCAATCGTGGACCTTTGACTTGGAAAGAATACTCTTTGCCTGAATCTCCGCAGTCTTCATTTTCTGCATAGCTCAAAAGCCTGCTTCTTTTCTCAAAGACTCCTGTTTCATGTTGCAGGTCCTTCCCGAGGTGATCGAGGTCAAATCTCAGTACTTCCGAGTCCTTTTGGAGACTGACTTTCAGGGACTAGCAGAGACGAAGCTATTTGGTAGTCTCCCCAAAGATGGAGTGATTCGCCGTCGCTACGGTACTGGCTACAGGTCGGTACAAATGCTCAATAAGTCGATAGAAGACGCGGACCGGATAGGCTGCATTGCAGCGGAGAATCACTGTCGGAGTGTCGTTCCATGCTATAACCTCAAAAGCTCTTCGCGGAGACAGTTCCTAGGTCTGGGAAAAGAAGACTCTTGTCTTTTCGTCTCCCAGGGTTGTTTGGTATCCTGCTTTATTCAGTTCATCCATTGATAGTCTCAGCCAATACCCGAAAGAGCCTCGAGTTAGAATATCTGGGTTGATAGAATCAGTATAAGGATTGCTCTCTCTTTTGGCAATCTTCATCAGTATGTTCTTTGAGCTCCAGTAATCAAGGGCAATTGGATCAGTACTTGCTGCAATCATATTGTTCTCGACAGCTTCAGCATATGAAACCCTGGGTCCAGATTCTGGACTGATCCAGATCGCATCCAATACGTTGAGAATAGGTATTCTTGTTCCCACCATCTGCGTTCCCATTCCTCCCAGTCCGACGCTCCTGTGGGCGGTATGCTTTGTGAGCTTGTCAGAGACCACCCCCATATAGTGTTTGACGGCCCCGGTGACTCCGTAGATGCTATGAGGTTTCAAAGCTGGCACATTAAGCACTTTCAGTTTCGCACTGTCATAGGTGTTTCGTTTCTCGTCCCAGATTCCCTCCTTGAAACTCACGTATGTTCCGAATCTTGTTTTGAACTTCGGATAGCTGATTTGAATTTTGGTTCTGGGAGAAGGAGTGGGATCTAGAATATAGCCATCCTCAAGATCTCCTTCTGCGTACTCTCGTACTCTTTCTTCGGTAATCCTATCCCACAGATAAGTTGAAACCCGGTAGCTACGGGAAAACATGTTCACAACTTTCTGTATTGACTGAGATTTGTCTCGAGCATTGTTCTCATCCCAATCTAAACTGCCTCCCCTTCCCTTCGCTCCGAATTGAGCCTGTCCGTTGTCGGCCACGATGATCTCACCAGTAAAACCGTCAGGGTGATCAACAATAGCTTCAATAATTGACTTCACCAAATCAGTGCTCGTTCCACCACGCTCATCCCATTGGCTGTTGACTTTTATGATGATAACGTCATCTTTTGCAACTAGTCCATTAGGATGATTCTTGACGTTTTTTGCATCCCGTTTGTAGAAACCCAGACCCTGTTCTTCCATCAAACTAATGAGCCTTCTGAACCCATTGTCTGTTTCATCGGTATTCCCTACAACAAATACCTCCGAGAAAACCCCTTGGAGAGATTGCATTTTCCCTTGCTCCCTATCACTCGAAATATTCTGAGATGCGGTGCCACCGCCAGTAAAGATCCTCAAAGCAAGCATGGCAAGTACAAGCACCGACACCACACCCAATCCCCAAAATGCCCTTTTGGCATCGGAGTGCCTTCTCCGCTTGTCACCGGTTGATCCCACGAAGAAAGGGATCATAAAAAGAGTCACCCAAGAGGCTGCGTTCGCTGCAGCCACTTTTTGACAGGGATAGACCACCCGTGTGGGCTTTGTCCCCGTCCTCACAACGAGCCATACGAGACTTAGCAGGCCACATAGGAAATAGCAGTTGAATATCTTCTCAAGGAGTCTCTTCATTCCCGCGGGGTCCTCTTGAAGGTCCCTTTTGCTTTCTCTCATGTGATTGCTCATTCTCAGTCGGTTAAGACACGCTTAGTCACGTCTTCTTGGGAAGAGCCCACATTCCCTCCCTCCCGTTCCGGAAGCCGTCGGGTCTTGAGTTTGCTCGTGCCCCGGTTGTATTCCGCCTAACCGGAGACCATCGCTGGACGGTCTGAACCTACGCAAAATCTCAGCACTTGTCAATCGGGTTTTTGGAGGGGTGTGGAGAATCATGCGACTAAATCTCACGATAGTCTAATGTCGGATTCAGATGCCTGTATTATTGAAGCATAAGTGAGAAGTCCGTCCTAAGATTGAGCCGAAGTTTCCGAGGAAAAATTGGTCGAGATAATACATTGGGAGATGGTTCGAGCGCTTTGGAGGTCATAATTTCTCACTCACAATCATGAATTCGATGGATCCATAACTTATCTTCTCTTTACTGAAGGGATTGGCGCCTAGTAACACCCTAAAACCGTGTTGTTCTAGTACCCATTTCAACTCCGGAAAGGTATAGCTCCGATCGCTACATTTGATTGTCTTCTTTTGACCATCTTTCTTGACTATTTCCTCCTCAAAATAGAAACGACATGTCATAGGGTCGTGCTTGTCATCTCGAAAAAGACTCAAAGCAGTAAGGATAAATATCCCATGTTTTCTTAAGGACCTCTGAACTGCCTTCAGTACCTTGTAGTTCTCATCATCATTCTCCAGTAATCCAAAGGCTCCTTCGCAAAGACACAGGACAGCGTCAAATTCATTTATAAAGGGCAACTCTCTTGCATCGCAGACTCTAAAATCAATCTGGACATTTTTCCTTTTTGCAGCTTCCTTTCCAGCTTTAATCATGCTAGGGGACAAATCTATACCAGTGATATTTCTATAACCTTTAGTTACCAAACTAATAGCATGACGTCCAGTCCCACATCCAACATCGAGAATCTTCATTTCAGGATCTCTCAAATACTCTTTAATCATCCACTTGACTTCATTTTCAGTATTCTTTGTGAATGGGTAGTTTTCGTACTCTATTCCTATTTCTTCAAAAAACTCTCTGTACCATTTGGGATTCAAGTTTTTTGCTCCTTTGTTGGCCAAGATGGCATGTGATCTTTCGATATCCGACTGCCTTAGTATAACTCCTTCACTCTTGGACTATTGAGGACAATGTAACGCCCGGGCTCCAATAATAAAGCTACCGCTTATCCAGAAACTCCCCATCGTTCCCGCTTAAAGCGTAGGCCAAACCTCAGTACTTGTCAATCTGTTTGGAGGGCTCCAGTCGCAATTCCTTGAGCAGAGCCTTAAATCGGAACAACTAAACTGTCTTAAAAGGCAAGATACGCTGCCGGCTTTCATCCGCAAATACCTGTTATTTCGCAGGAGGCCTCTGACCCAGCATTCAATTCACAGAAGAAGACTACAAGTTGACCATCTTACCCAAGACTCCTTGAGGTTATTGGTTATTTTTCCTAAGTTCAGGCTTTCTCTAGCTGGGTGGAGAAAGGAAAGTAGCTCTACTAGAAGTCAAAGATAAGAAAAACTTAATTAATTTATTCTCTAAGATCGGATAACTACTATTCTTCCAAGATTGCAGACACGGTGGGTTCAGCCTTGTTTCTTCTATTTACAAAAGCCGGGGGGAGGTTTTACCCTCCCCCTTGATCTATGTAAAAGGAGAGAAAATGAAGTTTTCCTTCCCTGGTTGGCTTTTGGCTATCGCGAACAGCCGTGGTAAGTCGCAGGTCCTCTATGACCCATGGCTTTGCCGCGTCCCCAACCGAAACCGAATCTGGGAAGTTTCTCCAGCTGCTCTTCGGTGAGAAGGCTCTTGACCTCTGACCAGAACTCAATCATTTCTTTCTGGATTTTCGCTCGGATAGGAGCCACCTCGTCCACCAGCTCATAGACTCGGGTAAGATTGGAGCTCTTTTCCAAAAGAAGCTTTTGGATCTCGAGCTTCTTTTTTTGAAGCTCGGTGCGTAAATCTAAGGTCTCCTCCTTAAAGGTGAGCTTCAGATTAGCTAGCTTTTCCTTCTGCTCCGCGCTTAGGCTTAACCTCTTTCCGAAATCAGGGACCTTTTTCCCTTTCCAATCTCTGTGGGCGAATCTTTGTCCTTTGAAACCAGGATCTTCAGCTTTCCAGCTCTGAGCTGCGGCACTACTAACCAGTCCCGCCATCACTAAAGCTACCATCGGCAAAACTAGCCATTTCTTTCTCATCATTAGCCTCCTTATTCAAGGTCTATTTTCTTAAGAGTTAAATCTTTCTCTTAGCCCTCATACAACAGATCCACCTCTTTCTTAGATTGAGGGCTTTTAGTGAGATCGTCTTTTATTAAGAACTTTTGTTTTTCCTCTGAGCTTGTTATCTAAATAAGCTACCAATTTTCGTCTTACTCTCCCGCACCTCATGTTATTGTCCATTAATATAAACACAGAATTTCTTAAAAACCCCCACTGTTTCCCATTTGGATAAAAAAGTAGATTCCCCCAATGGCTATTAGTCTGTCGATGTCTTTATCGCTGAATCTTATTCTTTGTGTCTTGCGTGACCGGCACCTACGGTGTCGATAGTAGCTACGATGTGGCCATCTGCCATCCCTTCGGGCGTGTGCCGAAGCTACCGGGGAAATTCCAGTTACTGAAGATATGAAGACCGAAACCCTCAATAATACTTACCAAGGTCAAGGCAATTCTTCTTTTTTGAGTGAACATTTCGCCCTCGTTTCAGTACGGATGAAACCTCCCTAAGGATCACCTATTCGATGTTTTATGTCATCTAGCTCAACTGCCCACAAGTTAGTTAGACTCTCAAAAATAACTAATGTTCCATAGAGAGTTAGGATGAGGGTTTAAAATAGGGATCTTTTAGGGTAAGAGTAGAGTAACAGGCCTGATTTTGTATAGAGAAGGACAGATGAGGAGGATAATCAAAAAAGGAGCAGAGCCTCAAGGTGAAAAAAGTAACTGGCCTAAAAGGCAAGATTCGCCGCCGGCTTTCATCCACAAATATTTGCTATTCTTTTAAAAGGTCTCTCGTCCAAGTTTTAATTGAGCAAAAGAGAGCAACTAGCCGAGTGCACCTGGCAGGACGTTGTTAGAACTTTTTCCCAAGGAAATATAGAGATCCCAATCTATGACATTCCGCTACAGCAGAGGGTCAGAACACGCTAACCCCAAATCTCGGTACTTGTCAATCTGGATTTTGGAGGGATATGGATGCACTAGAGACTAACTTTCGTTAGACTTGGCTTCGTCACTTCTTCCTGATTTTGGTATCCCGATCCACTTTGGTGTTCTTTTCATGTATATCCTGTAGGCATCACCATATTTCTCCAGACACGTACGCTCCTCCGCCCTCACCACAATATTAACCAGAATGAGAGAGACTACCGACAACAGAAGGAATACCCAAGAAGCACAGGAGATACCAGTTCCCAGCATTATCAGGAAAACACCGAAGGACATCGGGTTTCTAGTGGTGGCAAAGATACCTTTCACCGCAGGCCCGTCTGCTGGAGTAATGGCGAAACTCAGTACCGCCAGAAAACCATAGACCAAGCCTACTAAGTAGACAGGGAATCCAACATAGAACCAGGCTGACCCCAGTTTCAGAGGAAGGAAAATACTGTATGCGAAAAGTCCAATCAAGGTCCCCATCAAGCCAGCCAGGGCGATTCTCTCATGTTTTCTGTACTTGGGCCTGAGGAATAACCCAGCCTTGCGATTCACAATGGAATAGCTCAGGACTTGAGAGGCAAAGATAACGGGAATGACCAGAAGCCAGGCGTTCCAGATACCAGCTCTAAAAGCCGGAACAATTACCATTTTTCCCTCCTTCATGTTCTCTGCAGGGTGAGATTATCCCTCACTCTGGGTACTTCGGTCGCAAAAGAGGATCGTTCAATGGCAGACCCTCATTTCTTCACGGCCTCCCTTGGCCATCTGAGCGCATAGAGGAATACTCGCACAGGTAAACGAGGAAAAGAGAAGGTTCGAACCTCCTGAAACCCCTGATTCGCTTGAGCTTGAGTCTCCTCTCTCACCTGTCAGTCTTGCTTGGCTCCCCTCACTAGACGATTTCCGCCACTTTCTGGCGAGTGACCGGGCGGGGGTCATATCACAGAAATGCAATACCTTGGCGGCTGCCTAAGATAGGTGCAACCCCCCAACCCCTACCTTTTGCTTATTGGCTCGCCGATATATTGGGAGAGTCGGATTCCTTGGACTACTCAACAGATGTGCGTTTCCGGGAAAGCTGAGCGGAGCCAAAAACAGCAGCAATGATAGCGACCACAACCCAGGTCAGGACAACATTTAACAGAAGAGGCCGGGCCCCTTCAGATGTTATTTGAAAGAGTCCCAAACTTCCCAAAGTCGTATTGATGGCTGCGTGAAATAAAATCATCATCAGCACACTGCCATTTGTGTTGTTATATATCCATGCGAACATCACTGACCAGGCCGTCACTAAGGGTAGATACCATACAAAGGGGATATTGCCAATCACCGAAGCCCCTTCAAGAAAAATGAAGAATGGTAAATGCCACAATCCCCAAATCACCCCAATGAGGAGACCAGCGTAAAGTGCCCCTATTCGTGCTTGAAGTTTGGGCAAAGCAAATCCCCGCCACCCAAATTCTTCAGCTATCGGGCCACCTATGAAGATGTTGCTCAAATAAAGGATCGGCAGAAGAATGTACAGTTGCCCGGAAGGTATGGTAAGCTGGGGAACAGTACCACCCAGCGCAACGTGAATAGCGATGGCGGCGGCTCCAATAAGTGCAATACCAAAAAGCACAATTGCGTACCACTGGATTCCAACCCGCCAATACAGCCCACGCCGAAGTAGTTCCCGGATGCCAGCTTTTCCGCTAATAATACCTGTAAGCAGAATAGCGGAAACTGTTGGCGCCCAAACACCTACCAAGATCAAGGCAGTCAACAGATCTGGTGCGAGTATGCCGGCAAGAATCCAAATGACCCACGCTATGGCATAGCTCAAGGCAAAGAAAGCTATGAGTGAGTGTTGTTTGAACCATGTTCGGGTTGGTGAATTCATGATGTTTGTTCCTGTTATCATTTGGCGATACAGGGATAGCAAAATATTTCTAAGGTTTTTGTCAATTCATAAACAAGTATAGCATAATTATCTTAATTTATCCAATTCCGCATTAAGTCATCTAAAATCTAACCATAAGGGTATTGGTTGTGCCATTAAAAACCTAACCGAAATCTAGTATCATACTCCTTGACTTAACGAGAAGTCAGGGAGGAAAGGACAATGGATATGCACTCAAGAAAGGAGTACCTTAAGAGACTGCAACAAAGATACTTTCAATGTCAATCAAAAAAGGAGAAAACTTCTATCCTGAATGAGTACTGCAAGAATACTCGCCAGAACAGAAAGTATGTCATTAGCAGGATGAACTCTTCTTTTTCTTCAAGACCCAAAGAGAAAAGAAAGCGAAAACGTATCTACGATGGCTACCTGAAGGCTGCTTTGACAAAAATATGGGATATCTTTGATGAGCCCTGTGGACAAAGACTGGCTCCTCTCCTAAAGACTGAAGTAGACCGCCTAAGACAGCTAGAGGAGATCTTCATCTGTAATGAGGTAGCAGGCAAACTCAAAAGGATCAGCCCCAGAACCATTGACCGAGCCTTAAGGCGCCAAAAGGAGGCTCTTCACCTTAATCGAAAGTATCGGCAGAAGAGGAATCCTTTGATCTATCAGAAGATCCCCGTGAAAGCAGGAGGCTGGGATCGATCCGTACCAGGGCAACTCCAGGTAGATTTAGTGGAACACTGTGGCCAGTCAGCTTCTGGACTCTTCGGGAATACAGTAAGCGTGGCTGAGGTTGCATTTGGCTGGTGGGAAGGAGAGGCAGTCCTGGGAAAAGGACAGGAGGCGAGTTTTGATGCTCTGAAAAGAATCCGAGAAAGGTCTCCTTTTAATTGGGTACATGTTCATCCTGATAACGATAAGAGTTTCATCAACTGGCATCTCTTCAGATATTGCAAGACAGAAAGAATTGAGTTCTCTCGATCAAGACCCTATCAGAATAACGATAACAACTTTGTGGAACAGAAAAACTCTACCCACGTTAGAGCTGTCATTGGGCACTTAAGATATGATACTGAGAAAGAACTGGAGGTTATCAATAGCCTTTACCGAGGAGAACTCAGACTCTATAAGAACTTCTTTCAGCCAGTAATGAAGCTAAAAGAAAAGATTCGAGATAAAGGAAAGGTTCACCGAAAGTATGATATTCCCAAGACTCCCTATCAAAGAATAATGGAATCAGAAAAGATCCCTGAGGAGAATAAAAAGGAATTAAGGGAGCTTTACCAAAGGCTTAACCCGGCTGAACTCAAAAGAAAGATCGATGAGAAGATTCATCTGCTCTTTAAAACTTATGAGGAAAAGAACAGAGGAAGACAAGCCTTGCCCTCTAAAAAACAAACACCTCGTAGGGTTAGGTTTTACATGACCCAACAACAACCAATTGGGTTAGGTCGTTAAATGGCTTGACACGATTCGCGTGTTGAGTCACATAAAATGTAACCGAAACAAGTCAAACTAGTCCTTGGTTAGACAACAAGTAACCAGGGAGAAGAAGAAAATGAATATGTGAGATGAACAAAGCAAAAAGAAGACATTAATCATGAAGTAAGGTCATAATTGTTCTTTGAAATGACCTGCCCCAGAATCAGTCTAGTTATTGTGTTACTCCAAGGATAAAGAAAAGGGGAGATTCAAATGGTCATGAGAATATACACACCATAGCGAATTCTGAGCAAGTCGAGAGGAGTAGAAGTCCTTCTCAGTCAAGGATCCAAGGTGGGTGAGGCTGTCAGGAAGATGGGAGTCACTGATGAGACCCACTGCCGCTGGTGTAGAGAATATGATAGAATGAGGATTGGAGAGGTCAGAAGACCAAATGGAATTGAATTGGACCAACTTATTCTTGAGTAGGCTATGTAGGAAGAAGTTAACCAACCAGAAACGTATAAATGCTCTCCAAGAGCACACTTCAGGGGTTGGTGCGCCTGGCAGGACTTGAACCCGTGACCCGCGGTTTAGGAAACCCATGACCCACCATTCTGACAGTCCCGCTGAATGAGCAAATCCTGGATCTAGACTATCTTCTAGCTTCTTTGTATTCCCACCAATTTGGCCGAATTTGCCTCAATTTGTACCAATTATAGTCACAATATGGTCACAAAATTTTTATTAGGGGATTTTACTTTTGCTACCTTTAGAGTGGAAAGTAACGCACTTAATGTCTATCTCTGAATGACAAATATGCAGA
>Ga0209979_1004407_pt1 | contig 11671 bp, 9 predicted proteins | sample AnhtaG_FD_183114 | JGI IMG/M metagenome (GOLD analysis project Ga0209979, IMG submission 183114) | Deep subsurface microbial communities from Anholt, Denmark to uncover new lineages of life (NeLLi) - Anholt_01485 metaG (SPAdes) (version 2) | ecosystem: Environmental > Aquatic > Marine > Oceanic >...
GGTGGAACGGTCAACTGGAAACAATTGGTGGACCGTGTGGTTGTGACGTGGGAGAACGTTCCTGAATACGGCAGCAACAACTCTAATACCTTCCAAGTTGAGATGTATTTTGACGGGAGAATACAGCTTTCCTGGCTTGGGATTGGAGCTGAGAACGGTATTGTAGGCTTATCAGACGGTCTTGGTGTGCCAGAAGATTTTCAGGAGACGGATTTTTCAGAGATATAATCACGCACACTGGAAACGATGGTAGGATCCTTCGACTCCGCTCAGGATGATGCTTCGGCTTCGCTCAGCATGAAGGGGCAGTCTGCGCTTCCTCCTTCGCTATTCTACTTCGCCGGAGGCTACGTAGAAACCAGCTACGGCGGACAAGGCGACGGATAAGTTGGAGGGCAAGCGGGATAAAATTTATGAAGGCGGAATGGTGAACAAACTCAGCCTTTACCTTTTGCGTTAAGTATGTTAGAATATTTATATGAAGCTTGCTAAAAACCATGTTAAGCTCATTAAAATGGGCCGTGAGGAAGACTCTTTTGTTAAGGCCTTGCCAGCCGAGCGGGTTAGCTTTATGTGGGAGCTAACCAAAGAGCTGTGGTCATTACGGAATCGGCAGGATGCTGAACGAAGACTACAAAGAAATGTTGCAAATCTTGTTAGGCAACGAGACTAAGTTCCTTGTTGTCGGTGCCTACGCCCAGAGAGAGGAAATAGAAATCGAGGGTATTAGCATTCCGTTTATTTCAAAGGAAAATTTGATAAAAAACAAGCTGTCAACAGGGCGTAAGAAGGACAGGCTTGATGCAGACTATTTGCAATCCAGCTCCGATGCCTAAAAGCCACATCGTGAAGATATCGCTTAGTGACCGATGTTAGTTTCATAGTCAAATCATATCCGTTTACAACTTGATTATCTTCCATTCTTAACCTAAAATTAGCAAATGGATTATCTTTGGTCAACTATACTGGTTCTTCTCAATGCTTCCTGGTTAGGCTTGGTCGTTTTCGGCCTGCCGGGCAATTGGCTGATTGTCATATCCACCTGCCTGTTCGCCTGGTGGCAGTGGGATAATAATGTCTTTTCCATCTATACATTGATTGCGATAGCAATCTTAGCAGCTCTTGGCGAACTTGTAGAGTTCTCTGCGGGTATGATAGGAGCCAAGAAATCAGGCGCAAGCTGGCCCGGCTCTGTCGCGGCACTTTTCGGGGCTGTAACAGGTGCCGTGCTCGGCACGTTTCTGTTTCCTATACCATTTTTGGGGACCCTGCTTGGAGCCTGCTCCGGGGCAGTGTTGTGCGTATGGGGAATGGAGTTCTCCCGCGGTAAAAAGGCTGAACACTCTTTACGCTGCGCTGTGGGAGCGGGGCTCGGTGAATTCTTCGGCATTATTACTAAATTTGCCCTCGGCATTGTCATCTGGTTAATCGTGGCGGTTGCTGCCTTTTGGCCGTGACGGCTTTAACAAGCGTCCTAAAAAAACACTCCTAACGATATTATTAGAGCGACCATTAAATCTTATCCGGAAGATTTAACAGGATTTTTCGCTTATAGCAGCTCTTTTATTATACTTTATTTGGTGGAGTAATTGTTTGGTTACTACGCAAATTGGGGGTGAAGAAAACTGTTTGAATACGGAATCAGAAACGTATTAGATTTTAGCTATGGTGCGTATGTTGTTAACGGAGCTTACAGCGGGAACAGTAATCCGATAGGGGCGCCAAAACATAACGACGCCGTGGCAACAATTCGAGAGCTGCTCAACGGCAACATCGCAGATGTTCGGCTAAGTGCCAGAGAGGCCAGCACTGCTGTCTCCATCATTTAGACATTTGCCAACGCCGTCGATAGCATCGCCGCCAAATTAGCCAGAATGGAAGAATTGGCCAAGAAAGCGTCCAGCCCGGATTATTCACAAGTGCAGATAGAAGCAATGCAAACGGAATTACAGGACTTAGCTACTGAAATAAACGACATAGTCAAGAGCACCGAATATGACTTCAACAAGCCTTTTACCGCCGCCGGCCAGGCCATATCAATTCCAATCGGTGACGGCTCAAATATAGATATTTTCGCAAAGGACTTCAGTTTTAATGCTCAAGGCCTGGACCTGACTATCGAGCCTAAGACTGTGCTGTCAAATATCAAAAAGGCGATAACAAATCTTAATGAATACAAGCAATACCTCAATAGACAGGTTGCACGCGTGGAAGATGCTACGGCTATTATCAAATCTGAGCTGGAAAGCGCCATGGGTGTTGGGTTGGACGATTTCACACTGGACTTTGCCATCGAAACGGCTATTCATTTCGCAAGCCAGCTTTCGCAGGATTCATCCACTGCCCTTGATACTCAAGCCAATACAGAGCCTTCCAAAGCTTTACAATTGTTCAAAGAAAGGTAGGGGTCTATTAAACAGATTCCCGCCTTGGGGGATCTTCGACCTCGACTCCGCTGCCCCTTCGGGTTCCCCTTCGCTTTGCTCAGGGCTTCGGCTAATTCAGGCCTAAAGGCAATTTCCGCTCGGAACGACAGTTCATCATTTCATGTGCGATAGAACAGAAGTTTTTTGGCTGTGAAGCCTATGTTTTATAGTCCGTAGGGTTCGAGCAAACGCTTGTGTGCCTTGAAGTGATATTGACACTGGTCCGGCGGCGTTCCGAGGACTTGCATTTTGTCCAGGTCGCCCTGGCCCATGCCCGCCTGAGCCATGCTTGTCAAATACATTATCTGGGTTGGGTCAAAACCCATTAGCTTGGTTGCGAGAATATCCATTGCCAGCGGGTCCAGGCTGGCTAGAGCCAGGCGGGCATCGACAGGTGTACCACTGGTAGGGCCGTTGCCTTCCATAGCAACAAAGCCGTCAATGACACCCAAGTCGGGATAAATCTCCTGGGCCAGATGGAACATGTTGTAGTGCAGGAGCGCCTCGCGGGAGAAGTTGTATGCAGAGTGGGTCAGTCGCTTATCATTTGTCTTGTAGTCGTTGAGTGGTGCCCCGAGCAAAATATTTTTCAGCGATAAGGTTGTTACAACGCGGTCGTGGGTTTTCATTTTGGCGGCGGAGATGATGTACAAATCGGGGTCCAAGAACGTTGAGATAATCCGAATTGGGGTCGGACGGTGACCTTTGCCGAATACGTAACGGTACTGCCAAGGCTGGTGATTAAGGTCAATCAGCTTGACGTTGTATTCCTTTTCCAGCGCAAGATAGCCGTAGTTTTTGAATCCGTCAAACGTGCCTTGCCTGGAGATTGTGGATTCGCCGACAATAATCTGATTTTTGTAGTGGGGCCTTAAAAAATCGAGGATTCCTCTGACCGCGTCCACGTGAGTAGCTGCGAGCTGGCGAGTTGTGATCACAAAGTTTGGCTTGATAAGAATCTTTTTGTCGCCGATGGAAGCGAGGACTTCATCTTCAATCTTTTTCAGTGCTTGATATACAATTTCGCGTCGGTCATTGCCTTTTATCAGAGAGACCTTTGCCGATGCTGGTTTAGTTCTGAACAACCCATTCTTTTTGATCCAGGGGCTTCCCGGGGCCGCATAGCCGATGGCTGAGCCAAAAGGCTTTCCACCAAAAGCAAGGCCCAAGGCCCCTAATCCAAAACCTTTTAGAATATCGCGTCGATTAAGATGATTTCTATTGCTTGCCATTATTAGCAGCTCCTTTTGAATAATCAAAGTCTCATGTCCCCCGGATTGTACGTTTTTCCGCCGCCAAAGGCAAGTGTTAAAAGGGCAAACGTGTGGTGTTATTTGCTGCTACTTTGCAGTCTCCGCGTCAGGCAATTTTGCCCGCCATTGCTCGGCCTGCTGGGGCTTGCCCCCTCAGCATCGCTCATCCGCATACCTCTGTTTAAAGGTCCCATACCCTTGAGGATGACCTGGGCAAGATTCTATCTCATTCGATAGTATTATAACATGCTACCAGAGTAATGTCGAGAAAGTTAAGGGCGCCCCAAACAAGCCTTCGACGGACTCAAGCCGGGGTTTGAGGGCTGTCATTCCGCACCCATTCGGCTTTGCTCAGGGCAGGCTTTGATGCGGAATCCAGTACCATCAATAAGTCTGGATTCCCGCTTTCGCGGGAATGACGTATGTGTTTAGTCAGACAACTGAATCAGCAGTTTCCTTATGTGGCAGGGGCTTCCAGCCCGTGAAAACACGGCCAAGATGGCCGTGCCACCAATAAAACAACTGAGGCTAAACACATACTCCGCGGGAATGACAAACCATCATTTGAGCCTTGACAAAACACTATGGCCTTTTATCCGGTTATCTCAACTTGCGAATACGAACCTCAATATCCTTCGAACGCTTCAATAGATTAACGAGCATGTTTGGATCCGTTTGTCCGTAGTGATACGGGTACAGAATCTTTGGTTTAAATGCATTTGCCGCATCGGCTACCATTTCCGGCGTCATCGTATAGGGCACATTCATCGGCAAGAATGCGATGTCAATATTTTTTAGCCTTTTCATCTCCGGTGTGTTTTCTGTATCGCCAGCCAAATACACTCTTTTATCGCCAAAAGTTACCACATAGCCGTTACCCCGACCTCTTGGATGGAAAGGTACTCCGCCGGAGCGCTTATGCACAATATTGTAGGCAGGTACGGCCTCGATATTCAGCCCCTGAACGGTTTGTACATCACCGTTCTGCATGATAATACCGCCGGCAACTCTTTCTGCGCAGGCTTTGGTTAATACAATTTGTGTTCCCTCTTTTCGCAACATATTGATAACCTTGGTGTCCAGGTGGTCGCCATGTTCGTGCGTGACCAAAATCAGGTCAGCCTTGGGCATATTTGTATAGTCGGCCTCTCTGCTCACGGGGTCCACATGAACGACCCTGTCTTTGAAGTTGAACATCAATGTTGCATGTCCAATAAAGGTAATCTTCAGATCACCGGCACTTGTCTCGATAATATCCTGCTCAAATCCCAGCTCTGTCCCGGTTGGTTCCTGCTGGACGCCTTTAACCCGCATCCGGACCGAATAGAGTGAGGTTCTGGCAGTGATAAAGAGTGTTCGTTTGTCCGGCCCGCCGAAAGAGACATTGGCCGGCCCCTCGGGGACCTTGATGGTTTCAATTTTTTCGCCTTTTTTGTTGTAAACGGCTACTACTCTCGTCGTCAGGTAAATGTTGCCCTCGTTGTCAATAGTCATACCGTCGGAACCTTCCGGAGCGAAAAGCTTTTTGTTCGACAGCGTCCCATTGTTGTTGATTTTGTACGCAAAGGTCTTTTTCCCGCCGTGGTCGGCAACGTAAAGCAGCTTGCCATCGGGAGTTCCTATTACTCCGTTCGGCCTGACCATGTCATTGATTACGCGGATGAGCCTTTTGCGGTCCGGCGAGAGGTAATAGACATGCTCGCCGTCCTGCTCCAGGTTATCTCTTCGACCATAGCTGGGGTCGGTAAAATAAATACCTCCTTTGGGGTCAATCCAGAGGTCGTTGAGACTATTGAAGGGTTTGTTTTGATACTTGTCGGCCAGCACTGTCACCTTACCCTGCGGGTCAATAGATACCAACCGCCGGCCACCTCCTTCGCAGGCCAAGAGATTTCCCTTCTTGTCAAAGTAAAGGCCGTTAGATCCGCCTGAGCTCTCACGGAAGGTTGATAGGGTGCCATCCAGCGACCACTTGTGAATCCGGTTGTTCGGGATATCCGAAAAGAAGATATTTCCCTTGGCATCCGCTGCCGGGCCTTCGGTAAAGCTAAAGCCACCGGCAAGTTTTTGCACCTTCGCGCCTGGTGCGACAACACTTGCTGCTTCGACGCTGCGACCGATTAACATAACTACCAACAGCAGCAGCACAACCAAACCATACCATTTTCTGTTCATTTCGAGCTCCTTTCTCTGTTAAGATTGGTCTTTTAATTCAAAATTGTAAGCTACCTGTTAAAAGTTTTTAGATAATAATGTGATCGAGGCTCCGCCTCAAATCGTATTATTTCTGGATTCCTGCTTTCGCAGGAATGACAGACTCAGGTAATCGTCAATTAGTAAATATAATCAGTATTACAACTGTTCGCTAATGTTGGGCATTGCCGGCTTTTGGTTTGATTTTCACCTTCGCTAAATAAATACTGGTTTTGCCCTCGTGGCTGGAGTAGTAGCTGACGTAAAGCATTTTCTTGTGCCAAACGAGTCCGGGATAACTTGTATCTCCGCCGCTGGGCAGTTTTATCAATTTTGTCATTGTGGCGTTCTCGATATCAATGTAGGTCAACGCAGTGTGCGCACCACCCTGGTGCATTCGGCCAGCGGCAATCCAGTGTCCGTTAGGTATTCGGATAAGGTTTGGCCCGCCGAATCCATTGAAATCAGTACCGAGGTCTTTGAATTGCCAGTGCTTGTAGTCAGGCCTGCTCACCCCCAATAACGCGTTGCTTGATTCGGTCCCATAGCGGTCGCGGCGGACAAGGGCATAACAGGTACGGTCAGTGTCAAAACGCAGTGTAACTTCCGTCGGGCGGCCCTGCTCGAACAGTTTGGCTACGTGGTGCTGGTAGTTAATCCCGTCGTGGCTTACAAGTAAATCGAGATAGCGTGCTCCTTCTCCGGCTGTGTAGGAGACGCCATAAGCCTTTGCTTGGTTCCAGGTAACGCACCACAGCCAACGGCCGGGCTGGACGACAATCTGTGGCCTGGACCATTGTTTGCCATCCTGCGAAAAACTCACGAACGTGCCGGTAGGGGCAGATTGATTGTCCTGTTTCCGCGGGGCGGCACCACCAAGCAGCATTAATCGGCCGTCCGGCGTTACGGTCAAATGCGCATCGCGCAGGTCAAAGCCTTCCAGAGCAATAAGGGCCGCCGAGTTCCAGCGATTTGCGTCTTTTGATTCGAGAATTCGGATTTTACCATCGGTTGAAACGTGGCCTCTGCCCTCGCGAAACGCGCAGTAAAACCTATCATTGGGTTCCCGCGAAGCGGGGTCTCTCCAGCGTACAAGGTCGGTAAATGCGTTATGGGGGGCCTTATCCCAAATCTTTTTGACCTCAACAACCTCCACCGTTACCGGGACATCTGCGAAACTGAACGAAGTCCCAATGAAAAATAATACTGTTAGAAAATATCGTTTCTTAGTCATTTTTATCTGCCCTCGCTTTTCAGAACCCAAACACATATATAGAGCAACCATCTCGTGCAAAGCACAAATCTATAAAGCAGATCCTCTTACTCACCCAGTATTTTTTGCTATATACTGCATAGAGACAGCTACTTTGAAAAGCGTCCGACGAAACCGCCGCCGTTAATCATCTCGATTTTGAGCATATCGCTACGCCGCACGGTCCTGTCTTCCGTAATCACTGCGGCGTCGTTTTCCTTATCATCGTGGACCAGCGACGCGTTATATCGACCATCGCCAAGGAACGACAGCGGCACCTGGATCGTCTTGGCCTGCGGGTCGCACATTACGGCCAGGAACCACATATCGCCTGTGCGCCTTGCGAAGATGGCCAGCTCTCCGATTTCGGACTCCGGCAACACGATGGTTTCGTCCCAGACGGCCGGAATGCTTTTGATTACGTCAACTGCCGGATTGTCAAGAACGGACTGCGGATGTGCGGCGACCGTCAACATTGGGCTGGCGAAGATGGCCAGGCTGGCAATCTGGTGCGCCCAGGTTGAGTCGCGGCGGCGCTCGCCGAAGTGCATCGTCGTATAGTCGGCGTGACCGGCCAGATAACGAGTAAACGGCAGGATAGTTTCGTGGCGGGCACGCTCGCGGAGCGAGCTGCTTTCCATGCCTCGGACCGCCTCGCGAACTATTTCATTTGGCCAGGTGCGGGCCCGACCAGTCGGCTTGTTCGCCCCGTGGAAGTTGACTACCATCTGATTTTCCACGGCCTTCTTTAGAAGCTTCTCGTAATGGTCGATGACCTCCTTTGCTTCATGATCGAGGAAGTCTATCTTGGCACCGGCGACTCCTAAGCCGTGCAATCTCGTGAAAAATTCCTCGCGGGCCTGGGGCGTGCCCAGTCGGTTGCTGTGTATCCAGAACAGCAGACGCACGCCTTGCTGCTTGGAGTACTCCACGATTTCCTTGATCTGCTCGTCGCTCCACCTGCTCCAGAAGCCCTCAAGGATGTGATATTCGTAGCCCAACTGACCAGCCATCCGGGAAAACTCCTTCATGCCTTCGAACGAGCGGTCTCCACCGTCAAGATAGCGCCATACCGAAAGACCGGGTTTGACCCATTCGGTCTTGATGCCGTCGGGAAAGTACTTCGGGTCAGGTGGGGGGCAGAGGTTGGGCATAATAGTGCTGTTTACCAGCGTATTCAGGTCTCGGCCAACCATCACGACTCGCCAGGGGGTTGTTATCGTCCCAATGACCGATGCCGGCTTGCCCAGTCGCCTGGCTTCCTCTCGGCCGTAGCGCAGCTCATAGGGATAGTTCAGCGGCTGACGGTGACCCAGCCCCGCAATGAAACCGCGGCGACCATCGGCCTCCAATGCCATACCGCTGTAGTTGACCAGGTTGGCCTCGGTGATGGAGCCGTAGCCGGCGCTGCCCGGCAGCTTGAATGTTACCGGTGGGCCAGCCCATTGCCCCGGCGAAACGTTGGAAATCTCGTTCTTTTCGTATGGAGCCTCATAATGACCATCCAGGTCGTGGTACCAGACGGTAGAGCTTTCGGGGATTACGAAGGCCGTGTACTCGTCCGGCACGCGAGTGACATCTTTATCGCCCGGGATGACGTGGCGGAAAGCTGCGCCGTCGTTGAAGACGCGGATTTCCAGGACGTAGTCAATGAACGACAAATCGTTCTGCAGCGAGATGCGGGCACCGTTGCATTGATTGACCGCCGTGCTGTGGACGCCTTGCCAGGGATAGGTCTCGTTGACCTCATAGTGTTCCACGTTGCCGAAAACAACTCCGGTTGAAAGATCATAGCCGTCCAGATTCATAACAATAGTAGATGGGTCGAGCACTGTTGTGCTCCCCAGCGTTACCGTGAAGGTCAGACGCTCGGCGTTGGGCAGGACTGTCAACTTAACGTTGCCATCCGGGCCGGCTACCTGTACCTGTTCCATACGTACCCGTTGTGACCGTCTTGTCCTCGACCTCTGGCTTGCGAAGCTCGGCTCCACGAGACATAGTGCCACTGTGAGACCAACAATCATCAATAAGATAATGTTTCCCCGTAAGGGGTTTTTAGGACTGTTCCTTCTTTTCTGCATGACTTTTTCTCCTATAATACTCATTTAATCTCCAGAAGTGCTCTGCACACTGAGAACCCTTACAAGAGCTCCAATAGTCGAACATCCTCATAACGCCTAAAATATGTCCTGCGCAAGAGCATTATTTATTCTTTTCCGTCGGCACGAGGCGTTTCAACTCCTCAGACCAATTTAGCACGACGTTGATGCCAAGAGGTGTGGATTCCTGTGATTCCTGAATCATGAGGAACCGCCCATCGGGTGCGATGTCATAATTTCGATAGTTTATAGCTTCGAACAATTCCTTAAACTCGACGACTCTGAACTCCGGCTCGGTCTCAATGGTCGCAGCTATCATCCTGGGACTACCATGACCACTAAAATATAATAACTCTTTACCGTCCCGCGACCACACAGGCTGGTAACCACCTTCAGTCGAAATCATGGTCTTTGGGCCCGGGCCTGGATAAGGCTCTACGTAAATCTCCCAGCTACCGGACTCTTCCGAACTGTATGCAACCCATCGTCCATCCGGTGACCATACGCCATGTCTTTGATTATTGTTTCTCCGGATGAACGACCGAGGACGAGGCTTTCCATTCTGCCTGTCCAACAGGAGGACTGAGATGTCATCGTCCAACTTCGGATACTTCGGGTCAGACACGGCAAGCAGCAGCTCCTTACCATCAGGGGAGCAGGATGTGAGAACTCCCACAAATTCTTCGAGCGTTATGAGCAACTCTGGTTGGCTGCTTCCGGCCACGCTTTGCTTAAACAATTGGGGCTTTCCATTTCTATATGACCCGAACAGCACACTCCTGCCATCCGGCGTCCAAATGGGATTACTACTGGCCCCATCAGATGTCAGCGGGTTTAGGGTGTGGCGCATCAAGTCGTATATCCAAATGTCAGAGTTATCCCCATCCACGATAATAAATGCCGCATACGCCCCATCGGGTGAAATCCTGACATTGTTATAATTACGAGGTGTCGCCGCTGGTAACGGCTCGACCTTCCCTTGTCTATCGACCCATACCGGTCTTAGCTCAATGCTGCGCGTTACGAGCGGGATATAGGCGAGCGAACCATCCCTGGAAACGGCAAACTGCGCCGATGCACTCCAGAATGCGAGCGAGGTCATAACATCCGGGATGACCGGAACATGAGAGCCAGTTACCTTGAATTGCTCGATGTCAAAGGGTACGGCATAAAGGGTCTCTCTGCGCCCATAAACCAAGTGTCCACTGGAGACATATCTCGCGCATGTTCCACCTTTGCACACAATGTGTCGTTTACCCGTCTCGAGCGAGTATAGTTCGATCTGATTCTTATCAAATCCGCCGCGCAAGTTTGTAAAAAGCACCTGCTTACCGCCCGGTAGGATTTGCGGCCAGAAATGGCCCAGCTCACCCTGGTCCGGGTCCGGCACAGTTAACTCCTCTAACCCTTCACCAGATGCAGAAATTCGCCAGAGGCCGCCTCCTTTAGCTGTGCCCCCGGCAGGGGTGAAAATTATGTTGTCATCTGTTCCCCAGCTTCCGCCGCGAAATTGCAGGCACTCGCACAAGACGACAGGCTCACCGCCCTTGACAGATACTTTCTTGAGCTTTCTTTGGAAATGGTCGACGTACCCCACCCACTGGCCGTCGGGTGAGAAGAATGGGCTGAGGGCGCCTTCCGTGCCCGGGAGCGGTTTTGCCTTGAATTCGTCCATCTCACGAATGTAGATTTTTCTTCTCCCATCGCTGCCTGTTTCCACGTAAGCCAGGCGTCTGCTATTGGGAGACAGGGCCAGGGCACAGTGCCACAAAGCTTCCATCGCAAGGGTCGTTTCGGGACTGATGGTAAAACTTCTTACCGGCTGGGTTTGTGGCACGCCCGGTCGCCAATGGCTCCAGATGGCGATAGCGCCCATAATAATTCCGAGCAATAGACAGACCGCACCCACCACTATTAGTTTCTTCCAACCGGCCGGATGTGCGATTTCGAGAGATGTAGTTGTCGTCGGAGGAGCGATGGCAGGCAGGTTTAATGTTTCATTTATTTCAATTGCTGCGTCCGCGATGTCATGAAGGCGCCGACGTGGGTCCTTCTCCAGACAGCGACGCAGCAAAACCCCAATGTTCGTCGGGGTGGTCTGGGGCAATGCCTGCCAGTCAGGGTCTGCTTGTAGAACATTGGCCAGCATGTCGGAAACCGTCTGGCCTTCGAAGGGCTTCCTGCCGGCGAGCATCTCGAACAGCACACAGCCGAATGACCATATATCGCTGCGCTTATCGGCCGGCTTACCACGGGCCTGCTCCGGGCTCATATAGGCCGGTGTTCCAATTACGCAACCCGGCTGGGTGATAGTGGTTGTTTGCTGGTCCACCTCTTCACCGCCGACCGCCTTGGCCAGGCCAAAGTCCAGGACCTTTACCTTGCCTTCCGGGGTTATCTTTATGTTGCCGGGCTTCAGGTCGCGGTGAATCACATCATGCTCGTGTG
>Ga0209979_1004408_pt1 | contig 11669 bp, 9 predicted proteins | sample AnhtaG_FD_183114 | JGI IMG/M metagenome (GOLD analysis project Ga0209979, IMG submission 183114) | Deep subsurface microbial communities from Anholt, Denmark to uncover new lineages of life (NeLLi) - Anholt_01485 metaG (SPAdes) (version 2) | ecosystem: Environmental > Aquatic > Marine > Oceanic >...
TACCCTGAGGTCGGTGATACTTGGAGGGCTTAGATGAGGTCGGAAATCGCTCGCCGGGCCGAGGGAATCGCCCTGAGTGTAGCTGCACCCGGTACCAGACAACATTCTCAACCCTCGAAGGGGCTATCCCTTGAGGAGACGGGCTCACTGTGCTACAATTCTGCTGCAAGGGATGGCTCTAAACTTTTGAAAAGCAGGAACCCGAAAGGGCTACATGCCGTGGTGAACGGCGTGTTGAGGAGCTGGACATTCTCTCGGAAGGGATTGACTGTATGGAAAGAAAGTTTTCGGTTGAGTATGAGAACACTCCTTTCCTCGGAACTAGCAAAACGGCTGTTCACCCGAATCGGTTAAACTGGCGATGTGAAATTCTACTTACTCGCAACCAAGTAGCAATAAGAGGCAAAAGAATTCTTGACCTGGCGAGTCATGACGGGAGGTTCTCATGCGCGACCGTCGGTTGACTTGACGACTATCGTGGCAGGTGCTAGAATTTCAGAGCAGCATTTGCACTGGATCGATCGCAGTCCGGTCGCATGGCTCGGATCTGCCATTTGGGGCGTTTACTGCGATAAGATGAAGGTTGGCAGGTGAACATATGCAGGCCGATGACTCCGCTGGTGCCTTGCCGTCTGCATTGCTTCAGCACATAGACATTTTCCGTTGTCCGGCCTGCGCGGGACCTCTGAAGGTACCCCGTGACCGCGGGGGGATGGAATGCTCCAAATGCAATAGGTATTTCAGATGTGAAAATGGAATTCCTCTGCTGTTCTGGCCCAATGAATGGGAGGAGTCCAAAGAGGATGTTACAGATGCCGTAAGGTCGTTCTATGAAGAAAACCCTTTTCCGAGCTACGAAGATTGGGATTCTAGCGAGAGCTTGAGACAGAAGGCCGAAAAAGGGGTCTTTGCCCGCCTATTGGATGCCCAAATCCCTCATGGGGCAAAGGTACTCGAGGTCGGATGCGGCACAGGACAGTTGAGCAATTTCCTGGGCATGAGATGGGGGAGAAGTGTTTTCGCTACCGATATATGTTTGAATTCTCTAAGGATGGGCCAGGACTTCAAAGAGAAGAACCAAATTGCCAATGTCGCTTTTGTCCAAATGAATCTATACAAACCAGTGTTTAGACAGGGTATTTTTGACCTGGTTATATGCAACGGTGTGCTACCTTGCGCAAGTGATCCATTTTCTGGTTTTCAATCGATATCGAGACTCGCTAAGAAGGGTGGATACCTGATTGTAGGACTATACAACACTTATGGCCGGATTCCTCAGGATATCAGGCGTCTCATTTTCAGACTCACCGGCGATCGTCTTAAGTTCCTCGACTCTCGCTTGAGGGACAGCAGTATTGGCGATGCAAGAAAGCATATTTGGTTTTTGGATCAATATAAGAACCCGCGTGAATCGAAGCAGACAATTGGCGAGGTGTTGAGTTGGTTTCAGGAATCTGGAGTTGAGTTCGTTAACGGCATACCAAAGTGCAAGGCATTTGAATCGTTTTCTCCAGGGGAGAAACTCTTTGAGGTACGGAGCAGTGGGACAAGGCTTGATCACTTCCTGGTTCAGTTGGGTATGCTACTCGGTGGAGGTAGAGAGGGTGGGTTCTTTGTCATGATTGGCCGCAGAGACTCGTAGCGTGCTTGCGCGGCCGTCGTGTCAGCCTAGAAGATCACCGACCAAGCCCAGACTGCAAGCAGAATAGACAGACGAGGCAGTCCTGCTATGGAGACTATTTCTTTTCTAGTGCTGATTCTTTTGTGCTTAGTCGGCTATTCAGCCGGGGCTGTAGCGAAAGCAGGCAAGTCTGTGGAGTTAAGGCCCCAGATTGTCGACTTGACGTTAGTATTAATCATTTGGGCGGGAGCAATATATACCAAAGTAGCTCTTGATTTGAATAGATGGCTCGTGGTCCTGGTGTGGGTGGTTTTGAGCATCATGGTCGGAATACTGGCTATCTGGCCGCGAAGACTGCGTGAAGAGAACGTTTCAAGCGCGAAAGCGCCCGAGGCAACTCCCAATAGTCTTGTCAAGAGACTATGGCAAAGCTGGGCGAACTTCTCCAGGAGAATGGGGAGCTTTCATAGTAGAATAGTGCTTTCCTTGTTCTTCTTCACAGTAGTCACCCCCTTTGCCACGGCGGTAAGGGTTCTTTCAGATCCTCTCAGGATCCGACATCGAACTGAGGTGACTCACTGGGTCCCCAGAACAGAAACAGATGTTGACTTAGAGCGATTCAGGAGACAGTTCTGATATACATCCTAGGAATCTCTTGTTTCTATCATGATGCTGCGGCTGCTCTATTACGGGACGGTCAATTAATAGCGGCTGCAGAGGAGGAACGGTTTACAAGAGTAAAGCACGATTCCGACTTTCCGGAGAACGCTATAGCCTTCTGTTTGGATTATGCTGGGATATCAGCAGAGGATCTGGATTGGGTGGTCTTCTACGAGAAGCCTTTCCACAAATTCGAGCGTATTCTAATGACAACATTCCAGACTTTTCCAAGATCATGGAACGTTTTCCGAGAAGCAATGATAGCATGGCTTTCAGACAAGCTTTGGGTGAAGAGCACTATTAGAGATAAGGTAGGGACTGAATACGCCAAGATTCTTTTTGCGGAGCATCACCTCTCCCACGCAGCCAGTGCCTTTTATCCTTCTCCCTTTGAAGAAGCAGCAATTCTCACAGCGGATGGAGTTGGCGAGTGGGCAACCACGACAATGGGCATAGGGAAAGGAACAGACATAAAGTTGCTGAAAGAAATAAGGTTTCCTCATTCTCTCGGTCTTCTCTACAGTGCCTTCACGGCTTTCCTGGGTTTCCAGGTAAACGAGGGTGAGTATAAGGTCATGGGAATGGCACCTTATGGCAAACCACTGTATGTTGACACGATATACGATAATCTCGTTGAGGTTGCAGATGACGGTTCTTTCCGGATCAACATGGACTATTTCTCCTATCACTATTCTGACAACAAGATGTTCAATTCCAAATTTGAAGCGCTATTCGGCAAACCAAGAGTACCTGAGATGCCTTTCTTTACTTCCAACTCAAGGTTCCCTTCTTACTTTGGCGAAAAACCATCAAATTACAGTGAACTTTGTCGAGAGAACGAACACTACGCGAATATCGCTGCCAGCACTCAGAAAGTAACAGAGGAAGTCTTGCTGAAACTGGTAAATTCGCTGCATAAAGAGACAGGATTGAGAAATCTTTGTATTGCAGGAGGAGTCGGATTGAACTCAGTGGCTAATGGAAGAATTCTGCGAGAAACCCCGTTTGAAGAACTTTTCATTCAACCATCCGCGGGGGACGGGGGAGGCGCGTTGGGTGCTGCACTACATGTCTATCATAGCCTGCTAGGAAAGCCAAGAAACTTTGTCTTGGAGCACGCCTACTGGGGCAAGGGCTACTCAGAAAGAGAAATCAAGGACTTTCTGGACAACAACAACATCCCTTATGAGTACTTTCCACATGATGAGAAGCTCTCAGACACAGTGGTAGCTGATCTGATCGGTGGGAAGGTTGTGGGCTGGTTTCAAGGCAGGTTTGAATGGGGACCAAGGGCACTCGGAAACAGGAGTATTTTGGCTGACCCAAGAAGCGAAGAAATGAAGGATTTGGTCAATACGAAAATCAAGTTTCGTGAACCATTCAGGCCCTTTGCTCCAGTGATAATCGAGGAAAGTACAGGCGATTTTTTCCACGACGGCGCCAATGCGGCCAGACAATTTCCCGCAAGGTACATGCTCTTCGTTTTGCCCCTGCGGGAAGACAAAGCGGATATCATAGCTGCAGTTAGCCACATGGGAACGGGAAGGCTCCAAACCATAAGGGAGGAATGGAATCCCAGATACTATGGAATCGTGAAGAGGTTTGGTGAGGCAACAGGTGTCCCCGTACTTCTGAATACCTCCTTCAACCTGAGAGGTGAGCCAATCGTATCATCCCCGACTGACGCTTTGAATACTTTCAGCAAGAGTGGAATAGATGTATTGGTCCTACAGAACTTCGTAGTAAGAAAATAGTCACCACTACGCTACTGGGAGGGAGATCAGAAAAGTGGGACGAAGAAGAGACCTCGTCTCCAGGTTCGGAATCCTTGGTGAACTCCTGTTCTTTCTTTGGCAGAGGAAACTTTGGTGGTTGATTCCAATAGTGGTGATGCTGGCGATATTGAGCGCTTTGCTGATTCTCGGGTCCACCGGAGTAGCACCATTCATATATACGCTCTTCTGAGGTTGTCACTCCCGCAAGAACAGGTTCTTGAAGATCTCAAATATCCTGGCTGCAACCACTTCATTCCCCTCTTCCGATAGGTGGGACCAGTCAATGTAGTACGTGCTTGTTCTCTCGCCGAGTGCGTGAGAAATATCGAAGAACAGGGGCGGCGATCCTGCCGCTAAATGGTCAGCAGTCATCCGACAAAGCTTACCAATCTCAGTGTCGCGCCTCAATGCATATTCGGCCTCTTCATCCGTCACCTTGGCCTCCATGCATGTGATCGGCTGCCAGAAGCAAACGTACTCAAAGTTGTATGCTTCTGCAAGACGATCCAAGGCTTCCATTGAGTTCAGGTAGTACTCGGCGATGCCAACAGCAAGCAATTGGAGGTCCTCGTCCGAATAGTCTGAAGCAACGTCACAAGGTTGCCATTGCGCAGAAGCATTGTCTGCCAAACGGTCAATTGCCCGATAGATCATGGAGTGTCTGGTGAACAGAGTGGATATCGTGTCCCAAACGAGACCCGGTGACGGTTTGTCCTGGCCTGCCCTCAATGTCTCCCTAATGGAAGAAAGCCTATACGTTGTCCCTGGAATTCCAGATTGGCAAGCAGTCTGAACATCGGCGATGCCGTCGTAGAACACCACATAATCTGGTCTATCTCCCTCTCTTAATAACAGAGTCAGGCGGACGATTTCTTGTGTGAACGTGTAGCCCATCTCCCCATAGTTGTGAACAACGAAGCTATGCCCATCATCATGCAGTAGCTTGGATAGACGTGAAGGAATTGTGAAGTCATCTCTTGCACCTAGCCCCCAGACCGTTGATCCTCCGAACACGTATATGGTGGCGGGCAGTTCCCCAGTGTGATGTTCTGGGTTCCACGTCTTCCTCACCCCTCCAGAATCAACATTTATGTACTCCGAATGAAATTCGCTCGCCTGCCATCCGACATACTGTTCATATGGGCGGCGTAAGTCTCCCAACAGTTCGAAATAGGTCTCCGCCCACTCCTCTCCTTGGTAGGGTGACCTCAAGCTCAGTCCCGCATATGGGTTCCGTTCAAGGTCAGGTATGCGCACCACCAGATTGATCAGATGCAAGCAGCCCTCTATTGCGAGAATCACAAGGAGTACCGTAACAAGGCCGAAAGCCACATGCTTCCTACCTGTTGGGGTATTCCCTTTGAAGAATACCAACAGACCACCGACGACAATGAACACTTCGAAAAAAACGAGAAGTATCTTGCCTTGAAGTGTGACAATACCCACGCCCGATATGTGGCTCAGCAGCCACGGATTTGCCAATAGGCCAACAGCAACGAGGCAAAGCCCCACGAATCCGCTGAGACTGGTGATCCTGTTGCAGGCTTTTCTCACAGTAGGCTGGTCCCACTGGTATTAGAGGCTTTGTGCCCACACATTATAATGGTCGCCATCGGTCAGGTCAACCATCGCGGCTACCAGCCAATGAGACCTAGACGACAATGTGGTCACAAAGTGCAATCTGCGAGCGCTGTTACACGCAATGTTGACCAGAGCGTTCTATTCTGATACGATTCCACTGCTGAGGAACTTCGCCCCACGTTTGGAAGAAAAAGGGACCGAGGAGAGCTGCATGCCGTAGTGAACACAGAGTTCGAGACCCCGTTACTCTCTCGGAAAGGATGGATTGTATGGGAAGAGGATTTTGTGTTGATTATGAAGGTACTCCTTTCCTCGAAACCAGCAAGACTGCTGCACACCCTAATCGCTTGAACTGGCGTTGTGAAATTCTACTTACGCGCAACCGGGAAGCGATAACAGGGAGAAAAATCCTCGACCTGGCAAGCCATGATGGGAGGTTCTCATATGCGTGCTTAGAATTGGGGGCTAGTCATGTTACAGGAGTTGAAGGCAGACAGCATCTGGTTCAATCCGCTAACGATAACCTAATAGGTTTAGGGTGCAAGCCAGAGCGCTTTTGTTTTATTGAAGGCGATGTTTTTGATTATCTGCATAATGCGAAACCGAATGGATTCGATACAGTTCTCTGCTTTGGCTTCTTCTATCACACGGTGAGACAAAACGAGCTAATAGCACAGGTTAGACGCATACAGGCCCAATGCTTCCTACTCGATACATTTATAGCCAGAGGTGTATTCGCGCTGTCTCCGCCGACCTTCAGGGCTACAGATGAAGGTGCATACCCCAGGCGACGATCCAAGCTGGTGAGCAGATCAAGCGCCGTGTCGAAATTGGGTCGGTTCATCCAAGCGACGGACATTCTTAGAAGAGTGGTGAGATATACCTCATCTGGTGGGCAACGAGAAAGGCCGTGCCTCGTATTTACGCGGGAAAGCCATATCATTGAAGCCGCAACAATTGACCCTCTCGGTTTGGTCGCATCGCCGACGAAAGCTTTCATTGAGCTCGTACTTGAGAGTTACGGTTTCACCTTTCGAGAGCTGCGCTGGAATACGAACGACATTGACAATTGGACAGCGATAGAGGACTATAGAACCCAGGCGAGGGTTTCCTATATCGCACAGCGGCTTTACTAGAAGAGTGATCATCAGGGACATAGAAGGATGTTTGCTTGTTTAGATTCCGCCGCGGGCCTTCAGCCGCTCTATCGTCTCTGATACGCGTCGTTTTTCGTCCTCGGGCTCGCCTTCCCGATACACTATGCCTCTCTTGGCCGACTCGCTTGTGTTCTCGAAAATCCCTTCCACCACCCGGCCGTCCATCTCCGCAGGTACAGGTAGACCGAGCACATGCAGGATCGTTGGTGCGATATCGTAGATCCTGAGGTTTGTTAGCTCCTGCGACGAGGTTTTGATACTGGAGCCGTAGGCAAGGAAAACCCCTCTCAGGTCATGCCATGCTCCTTCGTCAAATTCCCCATAGACCTCATCGCCCAGGGCAGGACTGATATAGAACCCGTCGGCTATTACCAGAATGTCAGGAGCAGATTCAATGAATGGGCCTGAGTAAACCTCATCTTTCACCAGCACCTCTTTAAAGACCCGGCGTCCGTCATGTTCGAGTTGTCGCAGTACTTCTACCATGTCTTGAACGATTTCCTGCCGTCTTTCCCTTTTACTCGCCCCAACGTATACGCTCATGGATTCACGGGTAGGAACAAACACTGTGGACCTTTCAAAATCAATTCCGGCTTCATGTTCAGCCTTTGCACCTCCGAGAATCGCTTGGAGAATCCTCTTCGGAATGAGTTTCACTCTAGGGTAACTAGACAGTCTAAGAAGAGACATTCGAGGCCCTACGGCCCTCTTTTCGTGTATCCCAAATGTCTTTATGAGATGCTTAGCGTATGTTTCATCTTCTGAAGTGCCCTTGATTCGTGTCTTTATTAAGCCTTTTTCCATGAAGATATTATTCAGGTTGATCTTGAAGGGACAGTCTGCAAATCCATGATCAGACATCAGGAATAGCGTAGCGTCTCCATCCATTTCATCCAAAACCCACTGGAGAAACTCATCAGCTATATGGAATACTTCCTTGGCTTTTTGTCCCGTTGTCGTATTGTCCCTGATATCTTTCCAGAAATGGTGTGCGACGCCGTCTGTCGCAAAGAAATGGAAGAAGTAGAAATCCCATCTTTCCCTCACGAACAGCTCCTTGGCCACCCTAACCTGGCTTTCGGCTGTGTCAACCATATCATCGAGGAGATCCGCTGCCGTCCCCATTAGTAGCAGATTTGGAAATGCCCGATAACTGTCAATGTAGTCGGTTTTCGATTTCGGAATAATCTCCTTACGTGGATATAAGAAATCAGAGACCATGACGCCATTGAAATCACTGCTTGGGGGAAAAGACAGAGGAAGGCCTATGACAATGCTCCTTAGATTTCTCTTTGATAGGATCTCATGTATAGCCTCACTCTTGACATCCTTTGATTGACATAATCGTAAGGCGTTATTCTCTATTTTCACAAAGTCAAATATGCCGTGTTTCCCTGGATTCTTCCCGGTAGAGAAAGACGTCCAAGCGGGGCCCGTAACGGGTGGAATGGTTGATTCCAATGTCCCCCAGACCCCATTCTCCATTAGCTTCTTGACTGTTGGCAATTCTCCTGCATCAGCCCAGGGCTTTAGTAAATCCCAGGTTGCGCCATCTAGACCAACTACGATGACTCTTGACATCTTGGCATCCTTTGGTTAAGAAAATTGCCTTCTCACGTGCCCAATGTTATATTATACTGGAGTGTATGTAAAGTGGACATTGAATACGGTGAATCAGTTCAGTCAAGAGAGCCTGAAGTGTACCTCATCCCCAGCTAGAATCAGCACCTGGGATACAAGCAACCTATTCTATGATAGCCGTTTTTCGGCTGCTAGGCTAGGACTCCATGAATGAAGTTGCTCCAGTACGCACGGATATGAGGCTTGTCAACATGAGGGACGATACAACGTACGGAGAATTTGGGCGATGTCGGGGAAAGAAGCGCTGCAAGTAGCTTTGCGTCCACTTCTGAATGCGGGTTGCTTCTCAGGGGGCTTTCGGAGGTGTTACGTTTGCTGGCAGAGTGTTTATGGGATTTGTGAGAGGGTATATAGGGGGAACGATGCCACAGAAGATCTTGATCATTGGCGCCGGACCCACCGGTCTGGGTGCGGCATACCGACTCCACGAACTGGGTTATGGCGATTGGGAGATACATGAGAGGAATTCATACATTGGTGGTCTGTCCGCTAGCTTCAAGGACAACAAGGGCTTCACGTGGGACATCGGCGGACACCTCCTTTATCCACGTTATGACTACGTGGAGAGGTTGGTAGTCCAGCTTCTCGGCGAAGACTGTCTGCTGCACCAGAGGAGCGCTTGGATCTGGCTTCTCGACCGCTGGGTGCCATATCCGTTCCAAAACAATATTCGTCACCTACCCAAAGATAGTGTCCTCGAATGCCTGCTGGGGCTAATCAAGGTGCAGGGCAAGGAGTTGCCCCGCGACAACTTCCAAGAATGGATTCTCAGCACGTTTGGGGAAGGCATTGCTAAGCACTTCATGTTGCCCATCAATCGCAAGTCTTGGTCTTGCCCTTTGGAATTGATGGACAAGAACTGGATCGCCGGAGCTGGAAGCATAAGCGTTGTCGACGTAGAGACGGTCTTGAGAAACGTTATCTATGACCATGATGAAAGGGACTGGGGAGCAAACAGCCAGTTCAAGTTTCCTTTGCACGGAGGCACGGGCGGGCTGTTCAACAGGTTCATGCCCTATGTTGAAGAACGCCTGACACTGGGCGCGGAAATGGTGGAGGTAGATGTAGACAGAAATGTTGTGCGGTTCTCTGACGGTAGAGAAGCCAGCTGGGATTTCTTAATCAACACTATGCCTCTGGATCAGTTCGTCTTCAGGATGGTCCCGCAAAGGGCTCACTTGATTGAAGCGGCCAGATCGCTCAAACATACCGGCGTGCTCAGCGTGGGGGTCGGGATCAGAAAGCTGTGCCCCAGTGACAAGTGCTGGGTCTATTTTCCCGAAGACAACTGCTGCTTCTATCGAGTAACATACTTCTCCAACTACTCGCCCAATAATGTTCCTGATCCTCAGCGCTATTACTCACTAATGTGTGAAACTTCCTACTCAGAGGACAAGCCCGAACATAAAGATGAGATTATCGAAAAAACGATAGATGGCCTGGTGAATACCAAGCTTATAGTTGAGTCTGATAAGAATCTCGTTGAGACAACACATGTTATAGATGCAGACTATGCCTATCCGATACCAACTTTGGAAAGGGACAAAGCGCTGAGCATTATTCAGGCTCATCTTGAAGAGAAAGGTATTTTCTCCAGAGGGCGATTTGGGGCTTGGAAATACGAGGTAAGTAGTATGGATCAATCGATAATGCAGGGGGTGGAAGCAGTCAACAATATCCTGGGAATGGAAGCTAGGTGAGGGATAGGGGCTTGATGCAGGGCACTGACAGAATCTGTGGCGTAGTTGTGACCTACAATAGAAAAGCGCTATTAGAGGAATGCTTGACGGCGTTGCTAAACCAAACCAGGCGTTTGGATGAGATAATTGTGATAGATAACGCCAGCACCGATGGGACTGAGGATCTCGTGAAGGCACAATTCCCGGGCGTCACCTACGTAAAGTTAGCCAAGAACACCGGCGGCGCCGGTGGATTCTACAAGGGCATGAAGCTAGCTTTCGAAAAGGGACATGATTGGATATGGGTCATGGATGACGACTCAATTGCTATGGCCGATGCTCTAGAAAAACTTGCGCGACGAGACCTAATGGATGTAGAGCAGGTTTGCGCAGTAGCGTCAACCGTACTCGACGCTCAGGGTAATATATACAAACCCTGTAGGAGGCTGCTCAACGGGATGAGGCTGACTAAGTGGATTTTTGAGGCAGACAAGCATAGTGTGCCTGTGGAAAGGTATGCAGATGCACATTTTGAAATAGACACTGCATCGTTTGTCGGTCTTTTGGTGAGCCGAGAGACTATAGAGAAGGTGGGATTACCTAAAAAGGAATTCTTCATCTACTGGGACGATGTTGAGTACTCACTTAGGATACGGCGGATAGGCAGAATACTCACAGTTCCGGACAGCAAAATTGTACACAAGCCGCCCGTTGGACCATCAATCATTGGTCGGCGAAAGCTATATTACTTCCACAGGAATCGGGTGTATACGTGCAGATTGCATGATAGGCCCAACATCGCTTTCTACTGGCAGGCACTGGTTACTGCTTACCCAGATCTTCGACATCTTGCGGTTAGCACCGTCGTCGAGCGTGTTAAGACACTTATGAAGCAGTTCGGGCTCAGATCTGAAACTAGTTAGGGGCATGAATCAGAGAACTCAAGAGGGTGTCAGGCGCAAATGCCTCTGGTGACTCTAAGGCTCTGTATAAGAAACCTATTCCGAGACTCTTAGTCTGAGACTCTTAGAAGGTCATTGAATGCCTTCAGTGGATGTCCGATAACGATCGAAATGCAACAGGAGAAACCATTTGCTGTGGCCCTTCAATCCATTATGATGTGGCTGAGATGATTTGCAGAATCTGCGCGAACTCCGAGAATAATAAGACATATCAGATAAGGGGGATGATGTTCGGTCTGAGAGACGAATTCGCCTATTGGGGATGTTCAGAATGTGGCTGCCTCCAGATAGCCGAGATTCCGGAAGACATGGAGAAGTACTACCCAGACAATTACCTGCGTTCGTCTCAGAAAAAGACTTCAGAGAACTGCCTTGAACGATTTCTGAGAACTCAAAGCGATAGATATGTACTGTTCGGAACAAGATTCCTGGGTGGTCTGATTCGAAGGCGTGGACAGGACCCACTCAATGTTCTGGGGATGATTGCCAGGGCAAGACCGAACCACAAGTCGAGAATCTTGGACGTGGGTTGCGGCTCAGGCGAGTTCCTCTATCGACTTCGGGATGCAGGGATCAAGAATGTACTCGGCGTT
>Ga0209979_1004411_pt1 | contig 11665 bp, 11 predicted proteins | sample AnhtaG_FD_183114 | JGI IMG/M metagenome (GOLD analysis project Ga0209979, IMG submission 183114) | Deep subsurface microbial communities from Anholt, Denmark to uncover new lineages of life (NeLLi) - Anholt_01485 metaG (SPAdes) (version 2) | ecosystem: Environmental > Aquatic > Marine > Oceanic...
AGGCCCCCGACAGCCAGTCGACCTCGGCGATGCTGTTGTGGTTCCAGTCGGACATCAGGTAGCGGCTGGAGAAGCGATTGCGGGGGAAGAGGCGAGTAAACACGGACTGCCGATTGAACAGGCCGGTCAGATGGCTAGGGAAGCGGCGGCAGGAGAGCTGCAACGAGCCGTCACTGTTGAGCAGCTTGGGGCCGAGGATGCCCACGCCCGGCTGCTCCCGGCAGTAGGCCACCATAGAGACGAAAGCGTTGTCGGCGATCTCCGTGTCGGGGTTCAGGAGGAGGACAAACTCGCCCTTGGCCTGGGCGATGCCTCGATTGCAGGCGGCAGCGAACCCCTGGTTGGCGGAGCAGCGGATGAGGCTGGCCTGGGGGAACTCGCTCTCCACCATCTGGGCGCTGCCATCCCAGGAGGCGTTGTCCACCACGATCACCTCATAGGCAGTGCCGTCCGTGTGTTCGAACAGCGAGCCCAGGCAGCGCCGCAGATACTCTCTGGCGTTGAAGCTGGCGATGACGACGGATAGGTCCACCGGCTAGCCTCTCGTTGAGCTCAGGGCTGCCTCATAGGCAGCCACCGTCCCGCGCGCCGTCCGCTGCCAGGAGAAGTGGCCGGCCCGCTCCAGGCCCTGCCTGCGCAGGCGGGAGCGCAGACGCCTGTCACGCAATGCCCTGGCCGAGGCCTCGGCCAAGGCATCCACGTCCGAGGCGTCCACCAGCAGAGCAGCGCCGTCCAGCACCTCGGCCAGGGCCGGGGCGTTGGAGGCCACCACCGGCAGGCCGCAGGCCATCGCCTCCAGGGGCGGCAGACCGAAGCCTTCGTACAGCGATGGAAAGACGAACAGGTCGGCCATATTGTAGACCGCCGCCAGGTCATCGTCGGGCAGGTAGCCGACGAAGCGCACGTCCTCCCTCAGGCCCAGGCCATCCACCAGCCGAAACAGCTTCTCGTACATCCAGCCTTTCTGCCCCACGATGACCAGCCCCTGCTCCAGGCCCTGAGCTTTGAGCCTGTGGAAACCACGCACCAGCGTCGCCTGATTCTTGCCCGGCTCCAGAGTGCCTACGTTGAGGATGAACGTGGGTGGCAGCCCATACCTGTCGCGAACCGCCTCCATCCTAGCTGAATCGTCCAGCGGGCGAAAGCCAGGGCCCGGCGCCTCGGGCACCACCCGTACTCTTTCCGCTGGCAGGCCCAGGTGACGTACGACATCACCCTTCACCGTCTCGGACACAGCGATGGCGAGATCGGCCAGGCGGGCGCCAGCACGACTCGTCCCCTGAAAGTAGAGCCGACGCAGGACGGGATAGCGGCGGGGCAGGAGAAAAAACGTGACATCGTGAAAGGTGACCACCCGCCGCCAGCCAGCAGACGCCAGCGGCGTCGTGTAGTGGGGCGAATGGAGGACGTCCACGCCCAGGCGGCGAAGATGCAAGGGCAGCATCGCCTGCTCCCAAAGCATTCGGGCCAACCGCGAGGGGAGGCGCACGGGCATCAGTTGGAAGCCATCCCTTTGCAGGCTGCGGCGATCGAAGGTCTCGGGTTTGGCGAAGACAAAGTAGGTGTTGTCCCTGTCCACCTGGGCCAGGGCCTGCACCAGGTTGTAGATGTAGGTGCCCGCACCCGCTCTCTGGCGGGGGACCGATGTGGCGTCGATGGCGATACGCACCTTCGAATGCCCCCTAACGAAAATCGGCCAGTTCGCGCGTGCGCCCAAGGCGGCCGCGAAAGAAATCGGCGATGCCCATGAGCATGGCCCTCAATTGCCGTCCTTGGCCCCTGGCAAGATACGACACGAGGTAGCCAAAACGAGTCGCCAAGAAGTAGGCCAGGAATAGCGCAAAGCGCGGGCGGGAGGAGTGCTTCCTCATGAGATAGAGGCGATTGCGGCTGGCGTAGTAGACCTTGAACGGCGATTCCACACCCCCGCTGGAGGCCGCCTTACGGTGGTGGATGACCGCCGCCGGATTGAGGCGCAGCCGATAGCCCGCCGCCCTGGCCCGCGCCACGAAGTCGAAATCGTCGTAGTACATGAAGAAGCGCTCGTCCATCAGGCCGACGTCGCGGAAGACGGCGGCGGGCACCAGCAGGCAGCACAGGCTGGCCATGCTCACCTCCCGCGGCCGCTCGAACCCAGGGGGCTCCGGCTTGCCGTAGAGCCAGCCCCGCCAGACACCCCGCCACCAGTCGAAGTCGCCCACCGTATCGTCCAGCAGCCCCGGCTGGCCGTAGAGATAGGTCTTGGGGGCGACCATCGTCCGAGCGTCGGCACCCTCTACCAGACGATCCAGGAACTCCTCACTCACCACCGTATCGTTGTTGAGAAAAAGAACGTGGTCGAAGCCCTGCTCCAAGCAGTAGCGGATGCCCACGTTGTGGCCGCCGGTGACCCCCAGGTTCTCCCCGTTGCGCATCAGCACCGTCTGCGGGAACAGCCGCGATACCTCCTCGGGCGAGCCGTCGTCAGAGGCGTTGTCCACCACCACCAGCCGGTAGTTGGGATAGGCGACCGTCTGCAACGAGGCCAGGAAGTCCTCGATGTAGGGCCTGCTGTTGTAGTTGATGGTCAGGATGGCTACGGAGGGAAGATTCCTGTCCTGGGCAGCCATGGACGGCCCCCTAGCGACCGGCCCTGGCCGGAGCGGTGAGAAAGTATTCCTGGAGCGCCTCCTGCCAGGGTCGCAAGACGATGCCTAGAGCAGCCGCCGCCCGATTGGCCAGCTCCGAATAGGGCGGCTTGCGGTAGGGCACGCCATACTCGGCCTGGACGACCGGGCGCAGTACGACATCCCCGCGGCCTGCCAGCTCCAGCACCCGCTGGGCCCACTCGTAGCGGGAGCAGCAGCCGCTATTCGTCAGGTGATAGATACCGTAGGTCGACCGGCCGATGAGCGCGACGATGGCTTGAGCCATGTCGCGGGCCCAGGTGGGCGAGGCAATCTCGTCGGTCACGAAGCGCAGCTCGCCTTCGTTGGCGGCGGCCTGGAGGACCTTGGCTGGGAAATTGTTGCCCCCGGCGGCGTACAGCCAGGCGCTCCGCACGATGTAGAAGCGATCGAGGATGGACTGGACGTATCGCTCACCCGCCAGCTTGGAGCGGCCGTAGGCGTTGATCGGCTTGGCCTCGTCCGATTCCAGATAGGCCCCGCCCTTCCGGCCATCGAAGACCTCGTTGGTGCTCACGTACAGCATGGCGGCGTCGCTCTCGCGGCAGGCCAGGGCCACCTGGCGGGTGCCCTCGCCGTTCACTCGCATCGCCAGCTCGGGGTCCGCCTCGCAGCCCGCGGTATCGGTGTAGGCAGCGGCGTGGATGACCACCTGCGGCCGAAACCGGCCGACGGCCCGGCCGACCGCCACCGCATCGGTCACGTCCAGCTCCTGGTGGCCCAGGGCCAGCACCGTCTCCGCAGATAGCGCCTGCTGGAGCTCGCGGCCTAGCTGGCCACGGCCGCCGCTGATGAGAATGCGCACACCACCACCCCCTCAGCCCATCTTGATGTCCCAGTCGTAGGGGATCTGGTCAGTATCCCAGGGAAGACGGTATTCGTCCGGCTCCTGCCGATTGTAGGGCTCGCTGGGGAAGTTAATAAGGAGAGAGGGCTCGGTGCCCACCGTTTTGTAGCCGTGCATGACCCCCACCGGAATCTTCAGCAGGATGTTGTTCTCCTCCCCCAGGAAGAACTCGTCCACCTGGCCCTGGGTGGGTGAACCCTCGCGAGCGTCGTAGAGGGCCACCCTGACCATGCCCTTCACCACCGCGAAGTAGTCATCCTGCTTCTTGTGGTAGTGCCAGGCCCGCACCGCGCCCGGATAGTTCAAGGCCACGTACGCCTGACCGAACTTCTGGAAGATAGCATCGTCGCAGCGCAGAAGCTCCATCAGGTAGCCCCGCTCGTCCGCGTGCTTAGTAAGCTGCTTGATCTCGACGCCTTCGATCACCCTTCCCCCTCCTGGCGAGCGGCTGCCTCCAGCCGCCAGCCGTACTGGCGCTGGTAGTAGTCCTGATAGGCGCCCGATCGCGCCTTCTGCCACCACTTCTCGTTGTCGCCGTACCAGGCGACTGTCTTGGCCAGGGCCTCGTCGAATCCGTGCCGTGGCGACCAGCCAAGGGCCCTTATCTTCGACCAGTCCAGACTGTAGCGCCTATCGTGCCCCGGGCGGTCCTCCACGTGGCGAAGCAGGCTGCGCGGCTTGCCCAGTAGCTCCAGGATGGCCTCGGCCACCTGGATGTTGTGGCGGTAGTTATCGGCAGCGATGTTGTACACCTCCCCCGGCGTCCCCTCATGGAGGAGCAGGTCGAGGGCCTCACAGTGATCTTCGACGAAAAGCCAATCGCGCACCTGGCGGCCGTCGCCATACAGGGGCAGAGGCTCATCGAGCAGGGCATTGGTGATGAAGAGAGGGATCATCTTCTCCGGGTACTGGCAGGGCCCCATGGTGTTGACGCCGCGGCTGACAACAACCGGCAGGCCATAGGAGGCGAAGAAGGCCAGGCAGAGCATATCGGCGGCCGCCTTGCTGGCGGCGTAGGGATTGCGGGGCCAAAGGGGGTCTGCCTCCCGAGACGAGTAGCCTTCGGGCACGTCGCCGTAGACCTCGTCGGTGGAGACGTAGACGAAGCGCTCGATGCCGTGCTCGCGGGCAGCGCAGAGGAGCACGTAGGTGCCATGAACATCGGTCCTGATGAAAGCGTCCGCTGCCAGGAGCGAGCGGTCAACATGGGTCTCGGCAGCCAGGCTCACGATGGCGTCCGCCTGCCCCACCAGCTCGTCCACAAGCTGGCGATCGCAGATGTCGCCCTGGACGAAACGATAGCGGGGGTCGCCGTCTACGTCGCGCAGGTTGTCGCGGTTGCCGGCGTAGGTAAGCTTGTCGACGTTGATGACCTCATAGGAGGGGTGCTTTCGCAGCAGGCGGCGCACGAAGTGACTGCCGATGAATCCTGCCCCACCCGTAACCAGAATCCTGCGCATGAAGAAGCCCCTAAACCGCTCGGATCCGGCTGTGGTCGCCCAGGGTGAGGGCGCAGCGTCCGTCCTCCACCCCACCGTCCCCTCTCAGTTCCACATACCGGCCGATGAGACTGTCCTCGATGCGATAGCCTACGCGCTCGATCAGGGTATGCTCCATGACCACGCTGCTGGCGATGCGGCTGCCTTTCACCTGACAGTGGTGATAGATGGAGGTGTGGGGCCCTATTTCCGAATCCACGATGCGGCTCTCCTCGCCAATGATCAGCGGGCCCTCCAGGACGCTGTTGGCCACCTGGGCGCCACGCTCGACGATCACCTTGCCCCGCACCCGCGAGGCGCTGTCGATGCTGCCTTCTTTCCTGGCCGGCAAGGCATCGAGAACGACCGCATTGGCCTCCAGGATATCGCCCATCTTGCCGGTGTCCATCCAGTATCGGTCCAGCTCCTGCGCACGCACGGCCAGCCCCCTATCGATGAGATACTGGATGGTGTCGGCGATCTCCAGCTCGCCGCGGGCCGAGGGCCGTAGCTGCTCCACCGCCTCGAACACATGCTGGTCGAACATGTATACGCCGATCACCGCCAGGTCGCTGGGCGGTCGGCGTGGCTTCTCCACCACCCGCGCCACCCGGCCGTCCACCAGTTCGGCCACGCCGAAGCTCTGGGGACTATCCACCCGGCTGAGAAGAAGCTGGCAGTTGCTGGAATCGCCGCGAAAGCGCTGCACAAAGGGGGCCACACCGCCCAGCACCAGGTTGTCGCCCAGGTAGAGCACGAAGGGATGGCCGGCCAGGAAATCAGCGGCGATCTTCACAGCGTGGGCGATGCCGAGAGGCGCCTCCTGCTCGATGTAGGTCACCCTGGCACCGAAGCGGCTGCCATCGCCCACCGCTTCCTCCACCTGCGCCCGCGTGTCGCCCACCACAATGCCGATGTCGGTGATGCCGCAGCCCACCAGGTCCTCGATGGCGTAGAAGAGGACAGGCTTGTTAGCGATGGGCACCAGCTGCTTGGCGCCCGTGTATGTGAAGGGGCGCAGGCGTTCGCCCTTCCCGCCGCTGAGGATGAGCCCTTTGGGGTTCTCTTTCGGCATAGACCTTCGCTCAGGATCAAGCTAGGGGTATTTTAGTCCTCGCCCCACTGTCAAGGCAAACGGCTGCGGCCGCCCGGCGGCGGGCCGTTCCTTGATTTACGACCCTCGTCCTGCTAGTCTACTGTCTGAAATTCTTGGCAGTTCTGGAGAAATCCTGTGCGAGTGGTGTCCATCCCTCTGCCGACTGGCATCAACCTGTCCCAGGTCACCCACACCTGGGAGCTGCTGGTGCTTCTCACCGCCCGCGAGGTGAAGCTGCGCTATCAGGGCACCATCCTGGGCTTTCTCTGGACGGTGGCCAAGCCCCTGCTGCTGGCCCTGGTTCTCTCCTTTGCCCTTAGTCGAGTGCTGCGGGTGGACGTGGGCGACGCTCCCTATCACCTGTTCCTGCTGTCCGCCCTGTTCCCCTGGGGCTGGTTCCAGTCCTCGATCCAGTTCTCTGCTGCCTCCTTTACCAACAACGCCCCCTTGCTCAAGAAGGTCTACTTCCCCCGTTCTGTCTTGCCTCTGTCGACCGTTACCAATCAGCTCTTTCACTTCTTGCTCTCGATTCCGGTGCTCATGCTGCTTCTCATGGCCTGGGGCTACTACCCAGGCCTCCAGTGGCTGGTCGGCATCCCTCTCCTTATCGCCATACAGCTCCTCATGCTGGCAGGAACCGTTCTGCTGGTGGCCTCTATCAACGTCTTCCTGCGCGACCTGGAGCATCTGGTCGAGGTTGGCCTGACCCTGTGGTTCTATGTCACTCCCATCCTCTATCCCTTGCACCTGGTGCAAGACAGGATAGGGCCCCTCATCCACTTGAACCCCATGGCCTCTCTCATCCAGGCCTGGCGCGACCTGTTCCTGGAGAACAAGCTCCCCAGCTTCGACATTTGGCCCGCCCTAGTTTTCGCAGGGGTGACCCTGGTGGCAGGGACATTGGTGTTCAACGCCCTCGAGGAACGTTTTGAGGATGCCCTATAACGATCAAGAGGTCATAGCCCTGGACAATATCTCCAAGCGCTACTTCCTCCAGCACGAACGCGCGAGGGAGCTGAAGACGGCCCTTCTGCATCTTCTCACCTACCTCAAAGCCAGCCGCGCCAAGGAGCCGTTCTGGGCCCTGAAGGACATATCGCTCTCCGTGCGCCAGGGCGAGAGCGTGGGCATCATCGGCGCCAACGGCGCCGGCAAGAGCACCCTGTTGCGGATCGTTGCTCGCCTGGCGCCGCCCACGCAGGGCAAGGTCATGGTGCGAGGGCGTGTCTCGCCGTTGCTGGAGCTGGGGGCGGGCTTCCACCCCCAACTCAGCGGGCGGGACAACGCCATTCTCAATGCCGTCCTCCTGGGCCTATCCCGCAAGGAGGCCCAGGAGAAGCTGCCAGAGATAACGGAGTTCTCCGAGCTGGGGGAATTCATCGACCAGCCCATGCGCACCTACTCCTCGGGCATGTATGTACGCCTGGGCTTCGCCGTGGCCGTGCATGTCAAGCCCGAGATTCTCCTGGTGGACGAGGTGCTGGCGGTGGGCGACGCCGAGTTCCAAGGCAAGTGCTTTGCCCACATCGATAAGCTGCGGCAGGAGCAGGTGACCATCGTCCTGGTTACCCACGATCTGGAGAGCGTGAAGCGCTTCTGCGACCGCGCGGTGCTCCTCAGCCACGGCGTTATCGCCGCTCAGGGCGACCCTCAGGACGTGGTAGACGAGTACCTGGAGCAGGTTTTCGGCCATGCCGGAGCGGCCCCGGCTGGCGATGGCTAGGAAACCATGATCAGGCTGGACATTGGCTGTCGCACCCACCGTCGGGACGTCATAGGCGTCGATGCCTATCTCGTCACCAGGACCGGCGTCAAGGCTGACCCGAACGTGGGTTTGCCCTTCAGGGATAACTGTGCCGACGACATCTATGCATACCACGTCCTGGAGCACGCCCAGGACCTGGTGGCGACAATGGAGGAGATCTGGCGGGTATGCAAGGAGGGGAGCCTGGTCTACATCCGGGTACCCCACGCCTCCTCCCCCTACGTGACCTGGATCGACCCCGGCCACAGGCGCGGCCTGACCATCGAGACCTTCGCTTCCTTTGCCATCAACGAGCGGGCCCCCTTCGAGCTGGAGTATGCCCGTCTGCAGTTCATCACCGCCGCCGCCAAGGGCCGGGCCAGCCCGCTGCGCCGCCTTCTGGCCGACGTTCTGGAGGCTCTGGCCAATCGCAGCCGCGCCGCCCAGTACCGCTGCGAGCGCTGGTGGGGCCCCTGGGTAGGCTTCGATGAGGCCTTCATCATCCTGAGGGCGGTGAAGGAATGGCGGCCACCGCGCCGTCGTCGCCGGCCGGCAAGAAGCTCGATATCACGTTGAGGTGGTGACAGCCTTGGCCCAGCAGCAGCCTGACCTCGACTACCATCTGGAGGACGTCTTCCCCGGCCCCTACCGCCCGGATACTCAGTTCTATATGGACCGCGTGAGCGAAGCCACGATCCAGGCAGCCAGGCGGCTGCGGCGGGGACGGATCCTGGATGTGGCCTGCGGGACCGGCAAAGAGACGGTCCAGCTTTCCCAGAAGGGGTGGGAGGCGTGGGGACTCGATGCCTCCGACGAGATGCTGGCAATAGCCCGTCGGGACGCAGAGCAAGAGGGTGCCAGCGTGACGTTTGTGAGAGGCATAGCCGAGACGCTGCCCTTCCGCGATTCCTCCTTCGACCGCCTGGTCTGCAAGGTCTCGCTCGACCATTTTGCCCACCCTCAGGCCTTCGTACAGGAGGCCGCGCGCGTGCTGAAGCCCGAGGGCCGAGCCATCATCGCCCTCGCCAACTACGAGAGCCTCTCCTGCAGGCTCGGCCGCTGGCTCTACCCCCTCCTCCTACGCGTCGGATACATGTCCAGAGGCGAGCGCCCCTACTGGGTAATACCGCCTGACCACACCTTTAAGGGCCATTACCACCAGATAATCCGTTTGGGCGGCAGATGGCTCAAGCTCAGGAAATGCTTCGGCGTTTCTCTGCTATGGCTCTTCCCCGGCTGGGGAAGCCTTCTGGACAAGCTACCCCGCCCCCTGGCCCACAGTATCCTCAGGACGGCCGACTCTATCGCCCGGCTCACGCCCAGCATGAGCGATGGCGTTGTGTGCACGTGGTCGCCCAGGCCCGAGGTCAAGAGGCGAAGGGCGCCTCGCCGAGCCAGGCGGCAGCGCAGGAGGACCGGATGAACATCTGCTTCCTCATGTATCACGGCAGCATGTACTCTGGCGGCCAGGGGATCTACCTCTACTACCTGACCCGCGAGCTCATGCGCCTGGGCCATGAAGTGCACGTCATCGCCGGGCCCCCCTACCCCACCATGGCCGAGGGCGTCCAGGTGCACCGCCTGGAAAGCTTCAGCTGGTTCCGCTTCGTCGAGGCGCGCCAAGAGTTTCTTGACCGGCCCAACCCCCTGGAGTTCTTCTACCCTTTGAACCTATTCGAGTTCGCCAGCACCCGCGCCGGCATCTTCTCCCTGATGTTCACCTTCAGCCTGCGGGCGGTAGCCAAGTTCCAGGAACTGCACCGCCGTCACCCCTTCGACATCGTTCACGACAACCAGGGGCTGGGCATTGGCCTGCTGCTGATAAAGAGCTGCGGTGTGCCGATGGTAGCTACCATCCACCACCCCTTGTCCATCGATGTGTGCAACGCTGTCGCCCAGGCCACAGGCCCCATCGAGAAGGCCCGTCGCCTCATCTACTACCCCATTTTCATGCAGGAGTTCGTCGCCCGCCGCCTGGATAGGATCATCACCGTATCGGAGGCCTCCGCCCGCATGGTGGAGCTAGCCTTCGCTGTGCCCAGACAGCAGATGGACGTCATCTACAACGGAATCGACACCGACATGTTCCGCCCTCTCAGGGTGGCCAAACAGCCTAACGAGATCATCTACGTGAGCAACTCCGAGGATCGGAACAAGGGCGCTTCCTATCTCCTCCAGGCCCTGCGCTACCTACGCGACAGCACAGACTACCGCTTGACCTTCGTCGATCGGCCGCGGGAACAGCTACGCCTGGCCCCGCGGCTGTTGCGCCGCTACGGCCTGAGCACTCGCGTCCGCTTCACCGGGCGCGTCACAACGCCCGAACTGGTGCGCCACTACTGCCGCGCCCAGATGAGCGTCTGCCCTTCCCTGTACGAGGGGTTTGGCCTGCCCGCCGCCGAGGCCATGGCCTGCGGCCTGCCAGTGGTAGCCACCACCGGCGGCGCGCTACCCGAGGTGGTGGAAGACGGCGTCACCGGCATCTTAGTGCCGCCGGCCGATGCCCATGCCCTGGCCGAGGCCATGGACACGTTCATGAGAGACGCCCAGCTGCGGCGGCGAATGGGGCAGGCGGGCAGGCAGAGGATCCTGGAGAAGTTCAGTTGGCGGAAGGCTGCTTTGCAGACCGAGGCCGTCTACCAGCAGGTGTGCGAGCCGAGTCCGGCTGCGGCGTCAGAGCCTGTAGCCGCGTCATAGCAAGAGTCCAGCCGATCCAGAAGGCCACGGAGAGAACCCCCAGGCTGCCCACCAGAAGAGGACCAGCCACCGCCCAGTAGCTGCGCCTTCGCACTCCCTCCAGCAAGGCAGCAGCGATGGCCAGAGTGGTCCCGCAGATAATGACCCCGTACAGGCGCGACCTGTCCGGCCTCGGCCTTCGCCCTATCCTCTCCGTCATAGCACCCCGAAAGAGCCAAGAGCTGGCGCCCCCGGCAGGACTCGAACCCACAACCACCTGGTCCGAAGCCAGGTGCTCTATCCAATTGAGCTACGGGGGCACATTCGACCCGTTGGCTGAGCCAAACCAAGCTACAGAGTGTTCAACAAGCCGTAGAAAGTTTATCATAGGCCCCGTGTGGCCTCAACCGTGCTTGCCTGTCGCCAAGCACGCCGGCTCACAACCATTGGGGAGCGCCAACGTGGAGCAAGACGCCGAGGTCAAGATCAAGACGGTGGAGGAGCTCCTGCGGGGCAACGCCCTGGAGGAGGCCGTCGACCTGGTATCCTCCATCCACCCGGCCGACCAGGCCAAGCTCTTCTGGCTTCTGGAGGCAGAGCTGCGGGAGGCCTTTCTAGCCCTTCTTTCGGCGGAGGGTCTCGCTCACCTGCTGGAGTACCTGGACCCCGACCAGCGGGCTGTAGTGGTGGAGAAGATGCCACGGGCGTCTCTGACCCGCGTCCTGGACAGGATCGACAACGACGTAGCCGCCGACATCCTCCGTACGCTGCCCCCGGCGGAGGGCGCGCGGGTGCTCTCCACTATGAGCACGGCCTCAGAGGTGGCTCCCCTCCTGGCACATGCCGACGAGAGCGCCGGCGGCATCATGACCCGCGGCTTCGTGTCCCTCCACAGCGAGATGACCACCCAGGACGCGATTAAGTATCTGCGGCTGCGCAAGCCCAACGTGGAGGAGGCCTACTACCTGTACGTCCTGGATGCCGCCAATCGCCTGGAGGGCGTCCTAAGCCTGCGCGAGTTGGTGGTAGCCCCTGCCGCAACCCCCATCCACCAAGTCATGAGCCGAGACGTGATCACCGTTGGGCCAGAGACGGATCAAGAGGAAGTAGCCCGTGTGGTCCAGCGCTATCGTCTGCGCGCCCTACCAGTGGTGGACG
>Ga0209979_1004412_pt1 | contig 11664 bp, 10 predicted proteins | sample AnhtaG_FD_183114 | JGI IMG/M metagenome (GOLD analysis project Ga0209979, IMG submission 183114) | Deep subsurface microbial communities from Anholt, Denmark to uncover new lineages of life (NeLLi) - Anholt_01485 metaG (SPAdes) (version 2) | ecosystem: Environmental > Aquatic > Marine > Oceanic...
CTATTAGGTGCTGCAGGTTAGCCCTGGATAGAGGAGTGGGTGGTGTTCTTACCTCAATTTCTGCGTACACTATGAAACATCCCCCAGAGCAGTTCCCAGATGATAAAGCCAGGGGCATGGTGGAGGAGTTCGTACAGGGAAGGCGTCAAAGATAAATCTGCCACACAGTATATGACGAATTTTCAAGACTCCAGGATACACAAAATCGCCCTAAACTAAAGATTTTGTACTGATTGCCAAAAAAGACCTCCGTAGAAGGGTCAAATCGGGCATATCTCTTTATCTGGTCAACGATGATATGATCTTGGATATACCACCTATTGGGGAATATATTCAAACCAGTTCGGACATGAACGACCTAGGCGTCATTCACCAGGAAGGGAGGATGATGAAAGGAATCTTATGCCAGCACGCAAGCGGAGCTTGATAGAAGCTAAGTTGGGTGAATCACTTGAGTGTTTCTTAAGGAAGAGAATAGTAGAAAAACAGGGAACCGCAAGTATTGCGAGAGAAATCGGTGTTGATCCTGCTACCGTTAGGTACTATGTCAAAAAGTTCAAGCTCAAAGGTGAACATATAGATCGCTGCCTTTGTGCTCTATGTACTAGTGACTGCGGCGAGAAAGAAAGAACCCATAAGCTAGGAAGGTGTGTCATCGCTTGTGTCAATTTCAGGGGAAAACCGAGTCCCAGCTAGTTTCTTCACACATTTTTATCCCCACCAATCTGCCTCAATTTGTACCAACTTGTACCTGTCATAGTCAGGCAGTCCCCGTACAATTGGGGTAAAAGTACTCAAACCCCGTTCTGTATTAGCATTAAGCCCTATTTTCGGGTAAGAAAATCCTACCCAACAAGTTCCCAAGAGAACAAAGAAAAGATGGTTCGTCCCTGGGTTAAGGTTTCTCTTTGTCAGTATCAGGAGCCCAAGAGACTAACAGAGAAGAGAGGTAAGCCACTATCTGAGATAATCCGAAAGGCTGTATCCGAGTTCCTGAAGAAGAAAGACTTTCCCGCCGGCCCAGCTGTCTCATCTCTTGCAAGAGAGACAAGAAACAGGTACAAATCTGTATCAGCCTATTTTCCCAGATCTGACTGGAGTATCTTAGAGGAAATTGCAAAGGATACAGCGAAATGTAAGACTGAGCTCATTAGCCAAGCCCTGGACGAGTATCTGGGAAAATGAGTATGAATCAATAATACTCTTGCTCTGTGTTGATATGTCTCGCGTACGGAAAGCCCTTTCTAAGCCAAACCTCAGCACTTGTCAATCTGATTGGAGGGAGGCGAACACATACTCACTATACACAAAAAGAGAGACATCGTGGTGAACATCCCTATTGAGATGATTGTGTACGTTTTTCTTCTTCTGATAAGGACGATCTCAGCTCTTCTCGGGCACGATGCCTTAAGGCACCGGTCATCCCCTGGATGGTTTAGGTCTTCGTACCGCTAGATAAATCATGAGAATCGCTACTACCAGGAGTACCAGGCCCACAACGAGAAGCCCTATACCGATTCCCCCCACTACGGGGGGTACCTTCACCCCGACCGATGCGGCCAGGTCAAGCCCACGAGACCCATCTTCATTCATCAAGGCAAGGGAATAGGTACCTTCCTCAATACCCCACTCTAAGGTCTGGGTTCCTGTGCCATGGGCTGAGGCTGTCCAGAATGCTTGATTAGTGGGAGCTTCAGGTGCCAAGGTCCCTGGATGATTAGTATAACCTAAACTAGGTCGACGGATTCTGAAATCGCTGATCTCATCATACTCAACATCTTTGAGGTAGGTCTCTAGATCTTCTGCCTCGGCCACTCCGATGAAGATCTGTTTCTCCGGATCGTTGCTGGAGCCCTCTATCTTGAGAGTGAGGAAGTCGCTCGGATGCCAACGTCTTCCCCAAGAGATCCATTCCCAATCTCCTCCCAGATCTATATTAGCATGTCCGGTTACAATAGCGTGGGAGTCTTTCTCAAGCTGGATGGCAGGTGTAGTGTAGAAACCCTCACTATCTCTTAGGGCTTTCTCTGCCCACATCAAGCCTCCCCCTGCCAAGAGAGGAACTAACGATATCAGTAGTACGATGACGCCAAAGACCAAGAGCACAATCTTTCCTGCTTTCATGATAACACCTCCTTGTTTCTTCTAGTCTATCCTTTTCTACTAATCGACTGTACGCTTCCAACCACTCCAAAGACAATCAAAAACAGGGCCACGAGATAGGCTACGATCGCTGGAACAATGAAGATTATGATCCCAAACACCACTGCCAGAACATAGGTCTATATAGCGTTCATTAAGAACCACCTCCTTTTGCCACCGGGTCATCTTTCAAGGAAAGGTGAGACCGCACAATACCGACGTGGCCTCGGAGACAATCTAGCCCAAATCTCAGCACTTCCCAATCTGTTTTGGGGGGCTGTGGCGCACAGGACTCTTTTTATGTTGGTGGTCCCAACGTGGTAGGTAGATTTAGGCTCGCAAAGTCCCCCATGATAACAGACTCTAGACTAAGCCAGCAAGGTATTTTATTCTCTTCAGCATATTGGGATGGGTGGTGAAAGCCTCCAGTATCTTTTCAGCGACGGTGAGTCGTATTCTTTTGTGGCGAATATCGGCAAGTTCAGCTGGGTCAATAGTTCCCGAAAAGTCTTTGTCTATTTCTTTGAGCTCTCGAATTTCACTTTGAGCCCGGGAAACGTCGTTCAAGAAAAAAGCCTTTACCCCTTCCACGCGTTTAAGCTCTTGTTTCACCCGGCGGTCTTTTCGAAGTTGGGCTGAGGCATACACCAAACGATAAAGAGCGGTCGCGAGGTGCTGAGGGGAATTTCCGAGCCTTACACTTCCTCGGTCGGCATAGTATTCCCGGATCCGGGAACCATAGAGAACTAAAAGGTTCGTGACAAAGTAAAGAAGCATCGCTCCGAGGCCAATGAGGGCAGAGTATCCTCCTTCTCCCTGTCTTCTGCCAAACATGCCTCCCCAGAGGGTACTCCAGGCCAGCCAGTAGAGCATCAAAGGGATGACCGAGAGGAGGGTCATAATCATCATGTCCCTGTTCTTGAGGTGGGAGATCTCATGGCCCAGCACGGCTTTCAACTGGTCTTGATTGAGGAGTGCTTGGATTCCCCGAGTCACACAGACCCGTCCATCCCTCAGGCTTTTTCCAAAGGCAAAGGCATTGGGAATGGCGAGTTCCGAAATTCCCACTCGTGGCTTGGGAATTGCAGCCATGTGGGCAAGTTCTCCTATCATTTGGTGAAGTTCAGGCTCATCCTTCTCCGTAACCCACCTCACTCTCATCATAAGCTGCACCAGTGAAGGTCCAATCACATACTGAATTCCTATGAAAAAGAACGCTAAGACGAGATAGAAGAGAGCGTTTCCTGCTCCCATCCAGGCTCCAATTCCGGTGATTACTCCATAGAGAATCCCGAACATCAAAGCCACTAATAACCACATTCTCATGTTGAGTCCCATCTTACCCTAGCTCCTTTTTGATCTTTCAACACATTCAAGAGGCTGACGCTATCGTCGGCGACAATAACGTAGGCCAAATCTCAGCACTTGTCAATCTGCTTGGAGGGCTCTTGGTGTGGGGATTCCTCTTTTGAGATCAGCAAACCCAGATAATCCTCAGCTCGTATCTAAAGAGTGTGCAGACTACAAACTTCTTCCCAATTCGCAAATTAGCCAAGTTGTAAAGGATTTTCCTGGGGAACGAAGCGAGTCATCAGTCTGGTATACAAGCGATATCACTTATTTCTTAAATGGAATCTCCATAGACTCAGAGACTTCATAGATAGTGAAATTGCCGGCCCTGTCTACCCCCGGTACTTCCAGAGATTCTCCATTAGGTCCTGGGATTAGAAGGGCGCTGTCTGGCTCTTCTCTTTTAAGAGCAAATAGAACACTCACTTCTATTTCTGGAGATATTCGGTCAATACCGGGGGGGTCAACAGGCCCCTTAAATTCTGCTACTTCTTGAGAGTATTCATCATACCAAACAGAATCATCCACGTCGACTACTAAATCTATTCTACCAGTTCCCACAGCCATATCCTTGCTGAATATATCTCCAGCATATTCTAGAGAAATGCCTTTTGGGTAGTAAATACGCTTAACCCAGATACAGAGGTCTGTTCTGCTTGGAAGATTTGTTCTAATATTGATCCTGATACGTCGATGATCGGTCTTATCAACATCGAGGTCCATATTATATACTCTTACCTTTGGAGTCTTTTTCTCTTCCTTCCGTTTCTCCTCAGCTTCTTCACTCTCTTGCTCTAGAGATTTCCATTTAGTTCCATACAGAGCCGAGTCGTGTATTCTAAATCCTTTCAAACCACGAGGACTAAATTCCCCTGCAGCATAGGCAGCACCTTCTGTATTCATATCAGGTAAGTACACAAAGACAATGAGCTCATCATAGCTTTTATTACCACTTTCCCATATTTGGTTGGCTATCTTCTTGAGTTGATCCTCAGGGGGTATAGAATCTGCTTCAACAACTACTCTCGTCACCATACGCGATGTTCCTCGGTAACTTGTATCTTCCCTCGCTACGAGTTTATACTCTAGAGTTTTCGCAACTTCTCCTGCGAGTTTGGTGGGCTCAGGAGGGCTAGGCTTTAAGAGTGGAGCGTATACATATCCAAGAGCTTCACTCTCATCTCGGATGGTTTCTTCTACCTCAAAAACAGCATACCAATTATCTTCTAGAAAATCAGCTTTTACCTTTTGACCAGCCTTTAATTGACCAACTACTCTTGATTTTGTAGTACGCTCTCTTCGTATGTTAGTCGTGGAATGCACATATCTTATTATGCCCCAATTATAGGCAAGAATTGGGAAAGCACTAAAGAATATGATTAGGAATGTCAACGGTAGAATACAGCTCTTTCTCATCCTAAACTACCTCGTATCCTGAGATAGTCTCGCCTAGCTCGTCTGTATCGGAAGTGCAGTGTCTTCTCTCGCACTCATCCGATGAATCTCACAGCTACTCTCCGGATCAGCATGACGTTGCGGGCATAGTCGGCGGAGTCTTGAGGCTCGAAGGTTGTCCGATATCGAGAGATCGCTTCCTTCCGCTCATTATTCGCAAGGTCTGTACAGTACCGGTAGTAGAGTGTGCCCGCACTGAGGTTATGGTCTATATCGAAGAGCCTGTTGAAGTCAAACTCTTCATCATACTTTCGCTCCAACTCCTTGAGAGCTGGTCGAGTAATCTGCATAAGCCCCCTTTCTCCCCGCGTCCCCAACGCCGTCGGATCGAAGCTACTCTCTTGAGCGATAATAGCTGCCACGGTATACACGTTAACATTCCACTCATTGGCCCAGTAAGAGATTCTCTCAGCGATGTAGGTGGCCTGCTGTGTCGGCATACTTGGTTGGTAGGCGTGGATCAGGTCAACCATCGTTGCCTCACCCCTAGCAGTCGCTCCCAGAACGAACCACAAGAGACACAACCACTTGATCATCCTAGCACCTCAAATCCTTTTTGAATACATGCGACTATGGTCTCATCGGTCGCTATCATAACACCTCTTATATCCGTAATGATTAGTTCAATCATGGTCAATCTGCAAGACAAGTTCTGAATGAGGCCTTCAAGCCAGTGTGCTCATTCAAAGAGTATGGAACCATTGCTTTTTCGGTAACAATCTACGCCAAATCTCAGTCCTTGTCAACCAACTTTTGCAGGAAACAAGAATGACGACATTTTTCCGTGTGAAAATTCATCTTCTAGTGAGTAATCTTTCTGACATTTTTGCCTTGACATGGGTGCCTTCCATAGTATAATGGATAAGGGAGGTGATGTCATGGCATATCCAGGTTATGATGCAAAGATAAAACTTGAGATTATCAAACGAATCTGGAAAGGAGCAAGAGTAGCTCCTCTATCCAGAGAGTTTGGTATTTCTCGGGATTCAATCCATCGCTGGATTAATGAAGTCGAGAAAGAGGCTCTAAAATCCCTTGCACCTTCTACTCCAGGGCCGAAAGTTGATCCTCTTCTTCCCTTGAGAGAGAAAAATGAAGAGCTCAGTTCTTTGGTGAGGAAACTGCAAGATAAAGTTGAAGCGTTATCACAATTATCTCAGATCACTGTTTCAACTAAGGCTCCTTCTCTTTTGGAAGAAAGACCGAGTAAGTGTCCTGAATGTGGAGCAACTCGGATCTGGAAGAATGGAGCCTATCGAGTTACGGGAGAGAGAACCTCTCGCTCTTTGAGAATTTCAGAAAAAGGAATCGTTCAGCGCTTTCGCTGCTCAGATTGTGGAGTAAAGCTTTATCTGGTCAAAAAAAAATCAAAAATGAAGAAGTAGAGAGAGTTGAGAGAATTGAGATTCACCTGAAAGAGGCGCTTTTAACCAGTGGGCCGCTAAAAGATACCTTCTCCTTCAAAGAAGAGATAATTAGCCTGGAAAAGGTAGAGCTCTCCTCGAATCTAGATTCCTCTTCTAGTGATAAGCCTCTTTTCCGAGTCATCTTGGCTAAAAGGCTCGATTTTCGTATAGAAAAGGAAAAGAGGTCTTTACCCGAAGTCGGTCTTGAAGAAACTCTCTCCAAAGAAAAGACTCTTTCTTTTGAGGGAGTTAATCCTCAGGGCAGTATCGAAATTACCGTAGGGCTTGACGAGTTCAGAGAAATTCTTCCTTCAGGTTTTTTGGCTATCCTCTCTTCTTTTGCTGAAAGCGTAGGCTTTTTCGATCCCTTCTTGAAGCACTTCTCTCTTCCCATGAAAGAGGTCAGCTACAGTGTAATGGATAAGATCGCCACCCTCTTTTCCTCAATCATAGTAGGGTGCTCCCACATTAAGGACATCAACCATAAACTGAGGCCCTATCCTTCGGCCGCCTCTTTATTCGGAATGGAAAGATTCCCCGATCAATCTCAAATTAACCGCTTCTTAAAGAGGGTAGGCCCGGGGGAGATCAGCGAGCTTTCCCTCATCTTTGAAGCAATTCTGGACAAAGTTGCTCTTTTTCAAGGCGAAGAGAAGGTGGACTTAAATGTTGATGCTACTGGCCTCATTGTCTATGGGGACAGCTACCAATTTGCCAAGAAAGGATACTTTCCCAAGAAAAGAGGCAGAAAAGGCTATCAATTATCCTTAGGAACCACTAACTCTGAGTATAGTCAGATTCTATCCCTCATTTTAGATCCCGGCAATATCTCTTTGGCTGTGAGACTGTGGGATACCATCTATGAGGTAGCCGAGGTTCTTGGCTCTTTAGAGAGAATCGGGACTGTTAGAGCCGATGCCATCTATGGAATTGGGCCGGATATTGCTCTACTCCTGAGGCACAATCTTTCCTTCTTGGTGAAAGGCAACAGCTGCTTCACAGCAAAAAGAATCTTAAGAGAACTAGCTCCCTCCTATGATGACTGGAGGAGGGTAGATGAAACCACCTTTGCCTTTGATGCAAGGTACGTCCCCATAAGACGCTGTCCCTATCCGGTAAGAACTGTCCTCACTAAAGCAGTCAATGCTAAAGGAAAAATTGAGTTTCGCCATATCTATACAAGCTTCCGTCCCAAAGAGATGGATGGGGTAGAGGTGGCTACCTCTTTCAGGAAAAGGAGTGATATCGAGAGTATCATCAGAGATGACAAGTACGGCCTTCATATCGACAATCTCAGGACCAAGAACTTCTGGGGTATCTGGGCCTATCTTTTTATCGCCTGCGCTACTCATAACCTTATCTCTCTTTTTAGAAAGAGGGTATTATCAGGAACCGGAATAGAGAATTTAGGAATTCAGACTATAACTAAGAAGCTCACCGATATCCCGGCTAAGTTTGAAAAAGAGCAGAACAGAATGAAGATCTTTTTCCCAGCTGGTCATGAGCTAGCTCGAAGATTCATTCAGGGGAAACAAGATAATCACAAAAGTAACCTTTTCCCCTTACAGAAGAAACTATACAACTGATTTCCTGCAAAAGTTGGTTGTCAATCTGTTTTTGGAGGGCTGTGGTGGAGAGTACTTTCTGATGATCGGTCCTCCTGGTGGACAGCAGCAGAATCTGGTAGGGTAGAGGATTCCTGGCTTTGAATGACGTGTCCGGACATCGGACAATGCGCCTAAATCCTTATTATTGCTGCTTGTGCGACAAGGTGAAAAAGAATGCGAGAGAGTTTCACGAGTGAACAAACAAGAGCATCGCTCACAACTCCTGTTCGATTTGACAACAAGCCCCAGAAGTGCCATAATTCGCATGCCTCAAGTGATGTTGTCAATAGAAGGATAGCCAAGAAGGTGATGTATCCGAAACTCTGGAGGGTTACCCCAGGATCCTTCTGAAGACGCGGAAATGTACCTCGTAGGGTTACCTATGAACGAACCCATTCTCCCAAAGCGGGAGAATGGGGTTTTTGTTTCTGATAGGGAATTGCAGAATACCACGACACATAGCCGTAGTTCGACTGGTCGGTTCCATCAATGAGAGTCCAAAACATCTAACTCGAGAGGGAGCCCCAGCGGAAACAGCAATGAGGCCTTTGCTCGGGAAGTTTATCAAACCTTGAGTCCAATGCTATTTTCCAGATAATAGGAAATCAGCATGAATAAAGATAGAACCTATCAATTGCGTGTTTCTGATCTCGCTATAGATGTGGTGAAAAAGAAGATAAAGAATATGCACCTCAAGGTGTACCCTGCCGGTAGAGTCCGGATTTCTGCTCCACTCAGAGTCAAAGATGAAGTGATTCGCCGGTTTGCCCTTTCAAAACTTGCCTGGATAGAAAAGCAAAGGCTAGAGTTTATCCGCCAAGTGCCAGAGCCAGAACCCGGATATGTTTCCGGTGAGAGCCATTATTTTCTCGGTAAGCGCTATTTGCTCAAGGTTCTTTATCATGATGCTCCACCAAAGGTAGATACATCCAATGAATCACACATTCTTCTCTATGTAAGAGAAGGAAGCGATCTGGAAAGACGAGAATCAGTAATGAGAGAGTGGTATCGCGCCAAGCTCAAAGAAGTTGCACCTCCCCTTATAGAAAAATGGCAGAAGGTCATAGGAGTCAGGGTCCGCCATTGGGGAGTGAAAAAGATGAAAACACGATGGGGCACCTGCAATGTCAAGACAAGAAGAGTTTGGCTAAATCTTGAACTAGCAAAGCAACCGCCGCATTGTCTAGACTTCATTATCCTGCACGAGATGATCCATCTCTTAGAAAAGAACCATAGCGATGAGTTTAAGTCCTACCTAGATGAATTCATGCCACCATGGCGGCAGTATAAAGAGGAGTTGAATCGTTCACGGAGCCTGGGCACCTCCTAAGGGTTAAGCTTGGGAGAATCCTTCGGTGGGTCATGCCCAGCAGGACCGCTGGGCATCTATCACGAAACGCCTTACCCGCCTCGTCGTCTTGAATAAACGCCGCCCGAACACACCGGTCGATGCCCTTATCAGCCGTAGTCACAATAATGGTGTTCCAATTAAAGGAATCATCAGACGAGTCAACGACTGGGAATACCGATAACGCTAGGGGTAGGCGGAGGGGTCCTCTTATCCGGACTGGTGTTCGGCTGGCTAAGAAGTCTCCATCCCACTTTTGGACAGATTCCCAGGGGAGCCAAATGGGTTTTCACCGACCTGAGACTGAATCTCTTCATCGCCTGTCAGCTCATAGCCCTCATAGGCAAGTTTGGGAGACCTCTGAAAAAGTCTGATTAATCTAGCTAAAGCAGTGAAACTCTTCCCGTGCTCTTTCTCAATTCATCCTCCTTGTATTTGACTACAATCCGCATCTAGTGTACATTCGAGGTGATTTCAGGTCAAAATTCTACAAGGAGAGAATCTAGATGTTAGGAAAAACTGATCCTCAAACTGACTTCTTCGATTCCTATGTTGAAGAGTACTGTCTACCCCAAGAACATGAACTTCTCAGAGATATGAGGAAAAGGTGAACTTCTCCTTCATTGAAGAAGAAACCAATGATCTTTATGCTGAAGCATCCGGAAGACCTTCATGGTGATGAACCTCAAGAGAATGGTCAAACTACTCGAGATAAAGCAAGATCCGCTGATGCTAGCCCTACCTTCAGGATAGAATGAGTCAAAGAACGTTAATCCTCAGGAGACAAAGGAGAATCCAAGAAAAAGACAGAGAGGAAAAGGAGTTCTTTCCTCCTACTTCGCTCAAAAAAATCAAGCTAGGATGAAAGACTGCAAGAATAACCCAATTATTCAGAGGTCTCTTTTATACGATTCAACCAATACCCCTTCGGTTACATCATATACGATTTGGTGCCTATCCGTGACTCTAACCCAAAAAGTTGTACAATGAATGGGGAGAGGTCAGGGCAAAAGTGGTAGAACGTTATCTTTAGGCGAGGTTGGTCCTAGGGGGGTGGAGTTCGTAGATATTTCTACTTAGATATTGGAAGTACTTTTTCCTGTTTTTTGTTTTGCCTACATGCTACCCGCTATTGAAGCATAAGGAGTGGAAAGACTTATGTCGCTGCTAAGGGGAGAAAGCATCTCCAAGTTCTACAGAGACAAGGTTATCATAGAAAGAGGTTCTTTCCAGGTGAACGAAGGGGAAAAGATTGGACTTATTGGCGCCAATGGAGTAGGAAAGACAACTCTTTTGGAGATCATTTCAGGGCAGACTCGGCCTGAGGAGGGAGAAATCAATAGAAAGAGGGGTCTGGAGATTGGCCATTTGGCTCAAGAGCCAAATCTTGCTCGGGAAAAGACCATTTATCAGGAGGGAATGGAAGCATTTCATGAGATTTTGTTTTTGCGAGAAAAAGCGCACAACCTGGCTGAAATGATGGGCAAAGAAAAGAACAATCTGAGCCAGGTTATGGAAGAGTACGGAAGGGTTGAGGAAGAATTAGAGAAGAGAGGTGGGTATGACTGCGAAGTCCGACTAAAAACTGTTCTCAACGGACTAGGCTTCAAAGAGACTGATTTTCAAAAGCGGGTAGAGTCTCTCAGCGGAGGAGAGAGAAGGCGACTTGCCTATGTCAGACTCCTTTTGAGAAAACCAGATCTCCTACTCTTGGATGAACCAACCAATAGTCTTGATATAGAAGCTACCGAGTGGCTGGAAAACTACCTTATCGCTTACCCACAAGCAATCTTACTTATTTCTCACGATAGGTATTTCCTGGATAGAATTGTAGAAAGAACATGGGAGATAGAAAGAGAAAGACTAAGGTGCTACCGGGGTAACTATACCCAGTATTTGAGGCAAAAAGAAGAAGAGACAGCAAGGCACGAAAAGAGGGACCGTCTGCAGCAAAAGGAGATCAGCCGCCATGAGGAATTCATCAGGAGGAATATTGCTGGTCAGAAGGCAAAACAAGCTCAGAGTCGAAGAAAGATGCTGCAAAAGATGGAAATAATCCCAGAGCCAAAGAAGAAAGAGAGGATAACCATCAAATTCTCTCCTCAGCTCCGAGGTGGCAATGAAGTACTTGAAGTAAGGTCCCTCAGTAAGTCTTTGAAAGCAGGTTTTCTTTTTGACGATTTGAGTTTCAAGCTGGAAAGAGGTGATCGGTTGGGGATTGTAGGACCCAACGGCACAGGGAAAACCACTCTCCTAAGAATAATCATGGGGGAGGACAAGCCTGACTACGGTGAGACAAGAATAGGTGAAGGCGTGAAGCTGGGGTATCACGACCAGCATTTAGCTGAGCTCAATC
>Ga0209979_1004413_pt1 | contig 11661 bp, 5 predicted proteins | sample AnhtaG_FD_183114 | JGI IMG/M metagenome (GOLD analysis project Ga0209979, IMG submission 183114) | Deep subsurface microbial communities from Anholt, Denmark to uncover new lineages of life (NeLLi) - Anholt_01485 metaG (SPAdes) (version 2) | ecosystem: Environmental > Aquatic > Marine > Oceanic >...
CTCCTAACCAGTTATCTACAGCAGTTGGATGAAGAATATTTTTTGGTTTTTCAAAACAATCTACTACAAGACCATACATATTACCTGTTCCTGGTACTCCGATAGTTCCATAGTCCACACCATGATCCCATCCTGCTTGGTAAAACTCTCCGTTTGCCCAATCCCCCATAATCGCAAATGCAGCGTCTCCTGCGATTATATCAGCTATAGCACCATCCCATGATAATCCAGCCCAATCAGAATTAATATAAGAAGTTGTAAGGTTTTCATAGATTTCACAGGCAGTGAGTAAATCAGCATAATGAGTTGCTGTACCACTATCAATCTCTCCATTTATCCATGCTTCATAGGCATCAATACCTACACTAGCAAGAACTTGTTCAAAAGCATGTGCAGCAGTCCATTGTTCTCCCATTGCGACTGGGTCGTCAATGTTATTGGTTTCATTTGCTATTAAGGTATCACATGCAGCCCAAAAAGCTGGCCAACTCGTAAGTGTAGCTGGATCTATTCCACTATAGTTAAGTACTTTAGCATTATACCATAATACATTACTTCTATGAATGTTAACAGGGACAGCGTAGTAATGACCATCAGGTCCTTTACTTATATCTTCTACAACATCAGGAACTGCAGCTTTTAACGCTGTTGTCCAGATATGATCTATATTATCTAATAAACCGGCGTCGTAAAATATTGTCCACTCATAACCGTTATGAATTTGGAATGTATCTGGAGGTTGTCCTGCAAGCATCAACGTTTTAATCTTTACTCTCATTTCAAAACCTCCTCCACCGGCAATTTGGACTTCTTGGACAGTTGTAGTGGGATAAAGTACTTCAAATTCATCTATAAGCGCAGTTATTGCTGCTGCTTCCCCTCCTGATGTCCACCAGTGGTATATTTCAAGTGCGTCCACTTCTTCTGCTGTTTCTGGAGGTTGGAAGACAATAACATAAGTTACTCCTGCAGCTATTCCGGCTGTAGCTAGTACTGCAATTAATACAATAATTATAGTCTGTTTTTTTGGTTCCATTTTATATCATATCATTTTTTTTATTTATTAAAAATTAATACTCATTTTTTGTTAGATATGAACGAATGTTTTCTCTTATTTTTAACATTTTCGTCCAATCATAATAGTTATCACGAAAAATGTTAAAATTCTCTATGTTTTACCTTATGTTGTTTAAAGAATCGCGGTAAGATATAATAAAGGTAATCCTTTATGTGATCACAACCGGAAAGAGAAGAATATAACCGAAACTGTTTTTAGGTATTCTTAATGCTATTGAGATAATGAGCGAGGAAGTAATGCATGTAGGGGGAATCTTGGATATTTAATTTATTAGATTTATTTAGATAATTTCTAATTTTTTCACTCTAGAAAGTTCATGACGAGGGACAGATATAGTTTTCTTAATTATATTAACCCCAATAAGTGAATTTAAAAATCTAAGGGTTAAAACTACGCTTACAAAACCATTCTGAACAAAAAATGAATAAAAAATAGATTAAATAATATCTAATTTCTTTCCAACTCTCTCTATAGCACTTAAAGCCATGTTTAAATCATCTTTTGTCAGTAGGGCATTCATCTGGACTCTTATTCTTGATAATTCTCTTGCGACCATTGGAAAGACAATAGGTGTTCCATAAATTCCTTCGTCTTCAAAAAGGACTCGCGCTAATTCTTGTGCTTTTCCCGGATCTCCAATAATTAAGGGAATAATAGGGGTCGATGATCTTCCCGTATCGTATCCCATGCTTTGAACTTCTTTTTTGAAATAATTAGTGTTTTCCCATACTCGTTTAACATGTTCAGGTTCGGTTTCGACTACATCTATTGAAGCAATGTTAGCCGCAACAACACCAGGTGGATGTGCTGTACTTAATAAGTATGTTCTACTTTTATTGGCACAAAATTCAATTAAATCCTTTGAACCTGCTACAGTTCCCCCAAACACACCAAATCCTTTACTCATTGATCCCCCTTCCACGTGAACTTTCCCTTGTAGATTAAAGTGAGCTACAATTCCTTTACCTTCTCCTAGTACTCCTTCTCCATGGCAATCGTCAACAAATATCATGGCTCCGAAATCTTCAGCAACTTTTGCAATACCATCTAATGGTGCTATATCTCCATCCATAGAGAAAACTCCATCGGTAATAATACAGATTCTCCTAGGATTTTGTTTTTCAGCTTCTTTTAACTGTCTTTCTAAATCTCCAACATCGTTATGTTTATAAATGATGCGACCAGCTCCTGCTAATCTTACACCATCAATTATTGAACCGTGGTTTAATTCGTCCGAAACTACGATATCTGGTTTACCAACTAACATCGGGATAAGTCCTGAATTAACTGCGAATCCTGTTTGACATAAAAGAGAGGCTTCAACTTCCTTAAAGTTAGCAAATCTATTTTGGAATTCCTTTGTCAAATCAAAACTACCAGCAATAACAGGAACAGCTCCTGCCCCAGCACCGTATTTTTTTGTTGCGTCTATTGCTGCTTGCATAATTTTAGGATGAGTCGCTAAACCGAGATAATTGTTCGTATTGAGCATCAGAACTTTCTTGCCGTCAACAGTAGAATGAGGTTTAGAGCCTTCCTCTAAATATCGAATAATCCATTCAAGATTGTTGTTTCTTAATTCAGTCATATCTTCCTTAAGAAAAGCAACTGGATCTCTTTTCATCATATCACCTTTTTTATTTTGAAATATGTGGGTAAATTAATAAATTAAGTGTATATAGATACCTATATTAGTTTTTCCTATAATTAATAAAGGGGTTCAAAATGGGAAAAATAGGGATAAACCTTTTTTAATTGGGTGAATTATGAATGTCATAATAGTTACACCGAATTACGAACTTAAAAATTGATGAAGATGAGTAGAAAAATACTTGTAATAGGTTCGGCCGGGCAGATAGGATCTGAGCTTGTTCCAGCGTTAAGACAAAAATACGGTGGTGAAAATGTAATAGCCACTGGGAGGAAAACTCCACTTCCCGAGACTATTAAAAATTCGGGGCCAGTTATCTACTTGGATGCTTTGGATAAAAATTCGATAGCTAAAGTTATTTTTGAATATGAAATAGATACCATCTTTCATATGGCTTCAATTTTATCTGCAACTGGTGAAAAAATGCCTCAAACAGCTTGGGACATAAATTTAAACGGATTAATTAATGTATTAGAAGTTGCAAGAAGTTACAAAATTGATAGAGTTATTTGGCCTAGCTCAATAGCTGCTTTTGGTCCTACAACACCTAGAGAGAATACTCCTAATATTACGGTACTGCAACCGACTACGATGTATGGTATAACCAAGGTTGCGGGAGAACTCTTAGCTGGTTATTATTACAGTAAATACAATCTTGATATAAGATCGATGAGATTGCCTGGGATAATAAGCAGTGAAACATTACCAGGTGGTGGAACCACAGACTACGCTGTAGAGATTTTCTACGAGGCTATTAAAAATAAGCAATATACTTGCTTTCTAAAGGAAGATACCGTATTACCTATGTTATATATGCCTGATTGTAACAAGTGTATGATCGATCTCTTAGAAGCAGATAATTCAAAACTGAAACGAAGGGTTTACAATCTAACGGGGATAAGTTTTTCTGCTGGTGAGATTGCAGCAGAGATAAAAAAACACATACCAGAATTTAAAATCGATTATAAACCAGATTTTCGGCAAGCAATAGCTGATTCTTGGCCTAAAACAATAGATGATTCACTTGCCCGAGAAGAATGGGGTTGGAATCCTAGTTATGATTTAGCATCAATGACGAAAGATATGATAGAAAAATTAAGTGAGAGATTTAAAAGATAAATTGATTCTAATGAAATTATTTTTAAATTAGACGCTCTATTTTTTTTGCTTTAATTTTGGATAGTAAGGTGATACGATTAATTTTCGTTGAATTAATGAATTTAATGCTTCGAGCACTAAGTCTTCATTGTTTTCTTCTATTAAGTTAATTGTTTCTTTTAATATAAAAGTTTTATTAAGTTTAGTCATAGATGCTACTACATTTACAATCCTTCTTTCCAAATTTGTTAGGTCTTCAGATTCTAATATCGAGTTATAATAGCTTTTATTTGGGGTGATTTCGAACTCTTTATTATAATGAAGTAATATAAATTGATTTAGTAAATCTTGTAATTCAATTTTTAGATGGGATACAGTTCCTGTAAATTTTTTTAAATCTTCACTAAATCTTGAATTAATCGCAACTGCGAGTAAATATAATTGTCCCTTTAATTGGTCTGATGCTTCACCTCTTAAAATAAGTAAAACCCGAATAGTTTCAACGTCACAAATTAAAAGCTGGAAAAATTTGAAGTCTAAATCGATAATCGTTTTCATATAATCATAGTCGGTGGTAAGTTTTTTAGATGGTTTAAACTCTTTTTCTATAAATGATTCGCCAAAAGCAGTAATAGCTTGAACAAATCCTGAAATGAGAGTGCTATCTTGATCTTTTTGGCCAAAAGATATTTCTTCGCTATATATTGGAAGTCCACTTTCTCTATGAATTAAAATGACTGCTCGAATGTTCCAAACATCCTTGAAAACTTGTATATTGTTTATTAATTCGGCTTCCCTCTCCCTTCTTCTTGGCAAAATCACGTAACTTCGTAAGCTTAGCATCCCTAAAATACTTATAATCGCTCCTGAAATTATGATTATAATCCATACTATGAACACAGAATAATCTGGTTCTTTAATTGCTAAGATAAATGAAGATTCTTGAGTTTTATAAACAGCTCCTTCTTTCTGGATTATCAATGTAATTTTATAATTACCGCCTATATTTTCTGGAACAACAATTTCCAATTCATATATTCCATCTCCAATTTCTTCAAAGTACCCTTGTCCAAAATCCCAGTAATATGATATATTTGCTTCTTCAATGAAATCCAATGTTTCGGATTCAGTTAAGTTAATTCTGATAATAATTTTTTCTCCAGTATTTGCTTCGATCGAATCTTGAAAATCAATAGTTTGAACATCAATTTCTATTTGATTAACTAATATTTGGAAAGAAAAAGTAGTAGTAGTATAATTATCTTGTTGAAATTCAATATATACATAATTAATCCCCAATGAAAAGTTAGAAGCTGATATTTGAATTGAGGTGTTAAACCAAGAGTTATTGTACTTCATAAATTTTTGCTCAAATTGCGTACTAATAAAGGTTATTGTTCCTCCAGATAAATATATTTGCTCAAGCATAGCAGATGCCCTACATGACAATGTTATCACCTCATTAAAATAGAAAGGAATTAATGAATTCTCGTTAACTTCAAGAAAATCAATAGCAACTGTGAGATTTACATTTTGATTACTAATTGTTACAGTTACGCTTTTGAAAGCAGTCGTATATCCTGCATGCTCTAATGTCATTAATACCGTATAATCGTTAATGGAAAGACCGCTGGTATCAAGACTTATAATAAACTCATCATCAACAGAAACGATATTAGATTCTCCTTCCCAATCTACACTGCAATTAGCTCCAGAGATTAGTTCGTTTGAACCTTCAATCGTGTAGTTGACTTTTAGATAAATAATTTCATTTAAGTAAGCATATACAGCCGATCTATTTGCGTCTGCATTTGTTTGAATTGGATTTACTATTATAGTTACACTTCTAAAAGCAGTCGTATATCCTACATGCTCTAATGTCATTAAAGCCGTATAATCGTTAATGGAAAGACCGCTGGTATCAAGACTAATAATAAACTCATCATCAACAGAAACGATATTAGATAACCCTTGCCATTCTACGCTGCAATTAGCTCCAGAGATTAGTTCGTTTGAACCTTCAATCGTGTAGTTGACTTTGAGATAAACAGTTTCATTTAAATAAGCATTAATTACAGTTTTATTTGCATCAGCAATTGTGTGAATTGGATTTACTATTAAAGTTATGAAACCAGTAGTAGTTCCGTAATTAGTTTTATTTGCAAAAATAGTAATTGTAAAAGATTCTAAAACACCTTGAGTTGGTATACCAAATGTAGAAAAGTTTAGAGTAAAAGTACCAAGGGAGTCATTTGTTATTTGATAGGGGTTATCCCAATCTGTTGTCATATTAGCATTCCCGGATAACAAAGCACCAGAAGTCGCTCCTGTAACATTTATTTGACAGATAGCATAGTTATTCGCCATAGCATTAATCGCACTGGAGGGGCCTTCTAACGCCAAAGGTTGGGCAATAATTTTTAAATGAATTAGGTCGATAGCAGTTTGATTCTCGTAAAATTCTAAGGTGGAATTGAATGAAAAATAATAAACTCCTAAACTTAAGGAACTCGTGTCTATGTCTATAAAATAAACGCCCGAACCAAGGTATATCATTACTCCAGATGCACCAAATGTAGAATTATATTTGACAGAAGCAAATTGTACTGCCATATTAATATCGATATCGAAAAATTTTACCTTTATCAGAAGAGGACCTCCAGCTATTCGTTCAAAATCGGAATCGACTGCTGTTAAATTAGTTCGGTGCCATACTTTAAACCCAAATTCTGCGAATCCCACTTGATCTCTCGACAAGTAAGTGTTATTATTTGTCCATTCAACTATTACTTGATAATCACCAACAGACATATTAGAACCAACAGAAAAATTACCAAATTTAAGATTATAAGAACTCAACTCTTTATTACTTTGCCAATAAAGAGTTCCATTAGAATGTTCGATAGTACAACTTAAATTAGTATTTACATAAGTTACTGTATTGTTTAATGTGACATTAATTTGAAAAGTATCTCCCCATGTAACTCTTGATTCTTCATTATAAGTTGTCCCATTCCAAACAATCAAACTCCCTTTAGAAAGATAGTTTTGACTAACCGCTTTAATCTTCCATAAACCCGGGGCAAAAACCCCCTTTGGTATTTGTAAATTCTCAGAACCAAGTTGATATCCCGTGCAACTTGCTCTTTTTTCTACGGTATATCCATCCGAAACAGAAGTGATATTCCAGTCACTAGGTTTTTTTATCTCAACCCAATTGTTTATATAAGTGAAAGGAAGAAAGTCAAAAAGGCACTCTATTTGCCATTCTATATTTGTACTAGAGGTATAAAGACTACCAGCATGCAAATCTATAGTTGAATTAAAAATCTTTACTGCTTCTGAAGAAATTGTTATATTGTAAACTTTCAATTCCTCGGTGAATGTGTCATTTTTCGAGATCGTGAATTTAATATCACTAGTTCCGGTTTTACTTCTTTCTCCATCTATAAAGATTTCTCCTTTGCCAAAATCAGTATTTTGATAATCATATTCTTCATTATCGTCGAGATCTTTAGCTATAATTAAATTTGATACATTAGGTTCAGTCCAAACTATAAATTGAATATTGTCAAGATATATATATTGGGCTTTACTTGAATCGGTAATAGTATTATTTTCTGTAATGACACCTACCCTTAATGTAATATTGTCATTATTACCAATAATTAGTTGATTAAAATTAGTAAGATCATAGGATACACTCATTTCAGTCCAATAATCTTCAACTAAATCAATGAGTTTTGCTGTAGTATTTATTTTTTCCCCTCCAATATCAATTGATATAAATAAACTAATGTTATTAGAAGAAATTCCTTGAGTGTGAATGAAATGATAATCTATAGATAATTGTGCAAATGTGTTTGATGCTGAAGGCTCTGGGATAGTAAAATTTTCTTCGAAATAGCCATAATCTCCTTTAGAAAAACTCACACCTTTGCTAATTTCGATTCCTACGCAGTCTTCACCTACAATTGGATTCCAAGGTTTTTGTAGAAAGTCTGAATTGTTTGCAAAATATTCCCATGGAGATTCACCTGAATCAAAAGTGCCGTTAACGACCCAATCCTTTTGATGGGATACTCCATCATAATTAATTGTGACATTTTTAGAAGTCCAACCTTCTAGTAAAGTGAAACTAACATTTGTTGGTAAAGAGGAGGGAAAAAAGGAGTTGGAAATAGTAGAGTGTTGATGAATCAATAACGGTTTTCCATTTGGTTCATTTGCGGCTACTTTTAGATCATTAATCACATCTGTATCTGAAATTGGATCCGTAGTTTGGTTTCTATTAGAATTACCATTATAATTTCCGAAATAAAATTGGCTAATATTAGAAGTTATCATAACGCAAAGAGCAAATAGTAAAAGAGTAATCGCTCTGTTTCTTTTTTTTAACATTTTACTTCTCGTTATACTCGCTATTCACTTTTTTGTTAGTTAAATCAGAACTTTTTTGAAATAATATGAACTCCTGAGGTATCTAAAATGAATTTTTAAACATACTAATACTTCCTTTTATACAAATATGTCTCTAAGTTCTATGAAAGAATTCATGATTATAAATTTGCAGTTATTTTGAGTTATTCACGTGAAAATAATTACAAAGTGGAAGATAATTATTTACTCTAGTAATGTTTGACAAAAAGTGTAAACCTTAAGTAAATATCGTTATATCTATTAAATTGGTGAGAATATGAAAATAGTATTTCACGAAAGATATTACAATTCTAATTACGCTATGGATCCTGCAGCAGCACCCGGACGTTTAGAAGGAATAATAAATCTACTTAAGGCTAATAAAGAGTTTGATTTTATCACACCACATCCAGCTACAAAAGAAGATATTTTGAGAGCTCATTCTGAAAGACACTATAGTTATATCAGCCGAGATCCTTTACTACTGGAACTTGCATCACTCGCAGCTGGAGGTGCTATTATAGCAGCAGAAGAAGCTTACGAGGGTAATCCTATTTTTGCTGTTATTCGACCTCCAGGTCATCACGCATCGGCAGATTCGTGTTGGGGTTTTTGCTACTTCAATAATATAAGCATTAGTCTGCTAAAATTGTATTCTGAAGGAAAAATTAACTCAGCGTTCGTACTCGATTTTGATTTGCACACAGGCGATGGGAATATTAATATCTTAACATTCAGAGATGATGTATTTCGAGTCAAAATCCTTAATCCCGATTCCAGTGGAAGGACAAATTATATTAAAGAAGTAGAGAACTGCATGAAGGAATTAGATAATATTGATATTTTTGTGGCTTCGGCTGGTTTCGATCAAGGGATCGAAGACTGGGGGCATCTTTTATATCCTGAAGATTATTTTAAGCTAGGAAAATTAATGAAGGAGCACTCAGAAAAGCTGTGTAGAGGTCGGAGATATGCTTTGTTAGAAGGAGGATACAATCACGATGAATTACCTAAAAATTTGAACTCTTTCTGTAAAGGATTTAAATAACTTTTTTTGCTATTAAAAAAAGAATAAACTATTTTAATTTATAGAACGACTCTTCAAACTCAGATTTTCCCTTGTATTTTTGTAAAAAGATGACACCCCCAGCATCCATGTTTCCTTCTTGAAACATTAAAGGATTAACCTTAATTCCGCAAGTTTCAAAAGCATTTTGAATGTCTTCCATTGAGGGCGGGCATCCTCTAATAGGTACTAATTCTTGAATATTAGGATGATCTTTATTTTTATTATATTGACATTGGCCAACTAGGATCGTTTTATTCATACCAGCTGAAGGTTCCATAATTTTTCCCGTAAGAAATTCGATACCACCAAAACTTTCTCCGTTCCACGCATTTTTCAGTAATACTAACAATAAACCATTAATCATACTGCAATAAGTACACATAGTGGTATCATATTGCCTGTATTTTATTCCTTTAAACTGTCTACGATAAAAAGGAAGTGGTAAATCACCAGCGTCATTGTAAATGAATTCCCATTGGTGATCGGAAGCTACTTCTTCGATTTTTTCACCAAAGATCTCAATTTCTGATAAACTTGTGGTTCTATCTCTATCTATAGCTGCTTGGACCAATTGTGGCACATCTGAAGGTTCTATACCTAACAGTTTCGCACCTACTATATCAGCCGATAAAATATCTTTAGAGGCGATTAATAAATTTGTTCTATGAGCTTTCCCATCCATTGAGGGACCGCGTTCTAGTGTGTAAATTCCATCAATAAGAGTTAAGCAAGGAGGAATGTTATTTGGAAGCTTTGCAACATTGAAATGAAGGTTTTTAACAGGATCTGCACTATGAAATTTCTTTCTAGAAGCAATATTGATAAATCCTTTAAGATTTTTCATTCCCAAACTAATAACTGCTTGACTATGAGTTTTCAACACAGGTAAATTTATTATATAATCAGCTTTTAGCGCATCAGAAGCAAAATTAACTAAAAACTCACACCCCATATCTAATTTTTCATGTGGTCTATCACCTGTATTTACTAACTTTACACCAAATCGTTCCTTAAGATCATTATACCCTAATTTCTTGAAGGCATCTTCTGCAGCTTCATTACTTCCAAATCCTTCGCCGATCGTTATGTCATTAATACCTCGTTCATTTAAAAGGGTTACAACATCTTCCATAACCCGGGATGTAGTAATGACCCCCCATTTAGGGTGAGGACCACTGCTCCAGTAGACAATATTAGGTTTAATGAATATTTTAACTTCTTTAAGTAAATCATCAAATAAATTAGATAACTCAATGACCTTACGGACAGATTCTAGAGGTTTTTCATATTTTACAACGGATACAATTGATTTAGCCATTTCTTTGATTTTAAAATATTTTTAATTTTAATTAGATAGAGTTCGCTGTATTTGATTAAAAATTTTTAGTTTTTAAATTTTTGAAATATCTTAGTAGAGTTTTGCTGTTCAGTTGGATATAAAAAAGAATTTGAAAGAATCTTAAATTCAATAAATTTTAGTTTACTTGATAAAAGTGTTCTTCAAATTCCGGTTTGTTCTGATACTTTTGCATGTAGATCAACGGAGCCTTTTCGAGGTTTTTGAAAATATAAGATGGTACCCGAATTCCTGCTTGTCTTAAAGCGCTTTGGACACTCTCAACTTTAGGTGGGCACCCATCAATTAAGATAAGTTCATTGATATTGGGGTGGTCTTTATGCTTATTGCATATGCATTGCCCAAGCAATATTGTTTTATTCTTACCCTCAGACGGCTCCATAATTTTTCCGGTTAGGATTTCTACATTATCAAAATCTTCACCCTTCCACGCAGTTTTTATTGCTGTTAGCAATACTCCATTATAAAAACTGCAGTAAGTGCACATCGTTTCGTCGTATTTAGGGTAACTTATTCCCCCTATACCCGCTCTAGCGTAAGCGAGAGGTAGTGTATTATTATTCTTGTAGATAAAATCCCATCCATGGGGAACTGCAAGATCTTCTATACTTTCTCCTTTGACTTCAATATCAGATAAATCTATCGGACGATTTCTATCCTTAGCTGCTTGAACTAAATGGGGGACAGCAGTAGGAGCTATACCTAGTAAACTCGAACCCACCAAATCCGCGGAGAGCATATTATTGGAAGCAACTATTATATCGCTTCTATGAGCTTTCCCGTCAAAAGTTGGACCTCGTTCAAGCGTATAAATCCCATCAATAATTGTGAGGCTGGGCGGTGCTTTATCTGCAAGATGTGACACATTATAATGTAAGGTGTATTTGGGATCATCGCCATGGAACTTTTTGCGTGATGGAATATTTATCAAGCCTTTCAGATTTTTTAATCCTAGACTAACAACGCATTGCGCGTGAGTTTTAAGAACG
>Ga0209979_1004414_pt1 | contig 11661 bp, 14 predicted proteins | sample AnhtaG_FD_183114 | JGI IMG/M metagenome (GOLD analysis project Ga0209979, IMG submission 183114) | Deep subsurface microbial communities from Anholt, Denmark to uncover new lineages of life (NeLLi) - Anholt_01485 metaG (SPAdes) (version 2) | ecosystem: Environmental > Aquatic > Marine > Oceanic...
CGCTGCCCCCTCCCCCTTGCGGTTTGAACTTTGATCACTGGATTTTGATATTACCATTTGTACCGTTTGTACCGTTTTTTCTCTATTCTTATTATATATATTCACTTTTTATCGCGCATAGGTAAAAAAGAATGAAGGAATTGATAATATAAAGGGAAAATAGAAAATATAAAGTAAGATAAGGAAAAAAGCGGTACAAACGGTACAAATGGTAAAGTTATTTGGGGAGGTCGCGATATGACTATAACCATGCCTGGCGTGAAGATATTGCGAATATATCGATGCCGAGGACCGCCTGAAATGCATAACCACCACACATAGATGGGCGGTATCTTTCACTAGACGGAGGGGGGAAGGGCGGCGGCCTGCAGAGCGGCCAGGGCTCAACAAATTTAACCTTTTTTTATTAAATGAATTGAAGACCAGGTGAATAGTGAATCAATAATAGGGATCTGGAGCTGTGTGTCTCGAACCACTTACGAGGATTTGATTTGATGAATCGGCACGGGCTAAAATATAGGTTAGGATACATTAGTACCCGGGCTGAGAATCGAGATCTCTTTTAAATGGTGTTTTTCGTGTGTTTATGGGGGTATCCGGCGTCTATCGTTGAAAGTGGAGCATCTTGAAACGAAAGAAAGGCAATTACAGGCAATTATGAGTGATCTGAGGCGGCCTGGGCGAAATATGGGATTTTTACGAAAGAGGATATTTGACTATTTCAGCCGGTTTGGTATTGGAGGATTGCTTTCAATATCGGTGATTCTTATACTGGTCTTGCTTTTGCGGGGTCCGATAATATCTTTTATGTAAACCTTTTGGCCATTTCCCGGTTGCCATTTCCGGCGATTAGGGGTGATTTTCCGGAGAGGTGTTTTGATGAAGATCGTAACTCAAAATCAAAAATCAGGATCTTAAGCCTTTAGATTTTAAGTGAGGATCAATTGTCGATCGAGAATCTGATGTCGATCATCGAGATGAGGAAATCGGAAATACGGAGAATTGAAAAGCCGAAAATCCCAAACCGGGTGACCGGAGTCCCGTCCCCCCATCTCACCTCCCTTACCATGAAAATTTTTCAGATTTTTCATCCTGGGCTTGACTAACTGATAATCATGATAATCATAGTAATCAAAGACAAACAAAAGTGATCTCTATGTAGGGGAAGGGGAGGACTAATTATGAGATTAACTCGAAAAGTGTCGCGAATTTTGTTGTGGAGCATATCAGTGGGAATCGGGGTGCCCCTGGGATATTATCTCATCCCGGATAAAATGTCGGTTTGGCAATGTATCTGGTATCCATTTATAATACCATTTTTTGTATGTTTTGCCTTGATGATTATCAAAGGAATTTTTGAGGAATATTTCCAGTAAATAAGAATTTACAGGAATGGATTTATGAAACTGCCATATGGAATCATAGAGGCCGTGAGAGTCGTCACTTCACGTAAGACAGGAGATTGGTGCCAGTATCCCTACCCCGGTCATCCTAAAGGATGTCCGAATTATGGTCGACAAGGTTGCCCTCCCGATGCTCCGTTTATTACTGAGATCATGGATCTGAGAAGACCGGTCTATATTGCATTCTCAGAGTTTTATTTAGATGGTCATATTGCCAAGATGAGAATGAAACATCCAGACTGGACAGAGAAGCAGTTACGCAATGTTTTGTATTGGCAGGGCACGTCACGGAAGCAAATGAGACAGAGAGCAAGAATAGCGCAGTTTTATAGTGGCGGCGGCGTGGTTCTTACATGTCCGGAAGCTCATGGAGTTAATGTGTATACAACCTGTTTTTGTTCCGGTTTGAAGATACAGAAAATTAAAAATATTACAACGTGCCGGCATATTGCCTTGGTTGGTTTTAGAAAGGAGAATAGTGATGGAAAAGGATTTAATAGTAACAGGATTTGACAAGATAGACGGTGAGATGAAGCAGACCGTGAATCTCAGGGATGTTCATGTATATTTGGGCTCTAAACAAGATTTTTCAGACTGGATAAAGAATCGGATTAAGCAAGGTGGTTTTATCGAGGATATAGATTTCACGCTCCATAAAATTATGGAGCGTGGAAAAACTGGTGCGCAGAGAAAGAAAGAGTATTTTGGCACCTTCGAGATGGCTAAGGAACTCTGCATGATGGAGCGCAACGAAAAGGGCAAGCAGGCCCGGCAGTATTTCATAGAGTGCGAGCGCAGGTTCAAGCAGAGCCAGATAGCTTTGATGGAAAAGACGGACCACAAAGCATTGATCCGGAGAACTAAAGAACTCGATGAACAGTTTGGCAAGGGTATGGATAAGCTGAACAAGACCATTGAGACTGTTGATAAGGGTTTTGTTTTAATCTCAAACAAAGTAGATGATATGGAGGAGAGGCTCCATGCGGTTGAGAGGATGGCCGTGCTGAAAGGTAGTCTTGAGCCTCCGGTCAAGAAAGAGGGTCTTGTGGGCTTTATGGAAGAGAATCTTCCGGATGATAAATATGCAGCGCACCTCTTCACAGACATGGAGGATGAATATAACAATATCCGGAACTTCATCAGGGTATTCTGTGTCATTGAGAAAGGATGCATAAGCCGGATCAAGTTACTCTATAAGGTTTATACCGGATGGTGTTATAAGAATTTCATGCTGCCTCTCGGGCGGAATACCTTTTACAACCAGTTTATAGAGATCCTCAAACCTTTCACCCATATTGTCAGGAAAGGGAGTATTACTCAGATGCATGGCATCCGTCTGAGGCGAGATGTGCTGGATGCCAATGTTGAGACAGATCACCCGCCATTACAATGACTTGATTTATGCAGGCATGCTAGAATTTATTCGCTTCCCTGAATAGGAAGCGAATAAAAACAAAAAGAAGCCCGAAAACACACTTCAAAAGACTTGTCAAGTTTTTTTTGCAAAAAAAGTTTGTGTATTAGTCATCGTTATCGTCCTATAATGTGTTTTTCACTTTAATGCCTTGTTTTCTATCTCTTCCTTTTAAAATCTCATGTTATATTACCTGCCGTTATGCCAAAGGTAGGTAAAATCGAAAAGCACGATCTCGGTCCTCGCATCCTTACATTGCTCACCGAAGAGGGGAAGGGCAGTAAGGAGATCGCCGTGATTCTCACCAAAGAAGGCTTTAAGCTTTCCCAGCCCACTGTCTCCCGCTGGATCAAAAACCAGAGGGAGAATCATAAAGACGAAGTTCAGGATATTATTACGAAGCATGTTACCAAGGTTCTCCCGGATGATCTACAGGCCCTTGAAGATATGGAAAAACAATGCCTTGCCTGGGCGGAAGAGGGACCCGATACGAAAGCCGAACGGATAGGGCTGTGGGAAAAGGTGAGTGCCAGCTTTCGGGAATGGCAGGGGATATTGCTTTCGATAAGCCTGGAAGTAAGCGAGAAAGATCTTAAAAAAACCATGGATCCTATTATTAAGCAATGCCTCAACTGGATCCTTGAGGATATCAATATACAGAAAGAGCGGATCGCGGCCATGCGCATGGGCAGCAGTATCATTGATATAAAACTGAAATACAGCGCACTCTTGGAGGGAGTTAAAGCCGGAAGTATCTTTATCCGGCCTGCAGAATCAGGTGATAAACCATCGCTTGAGCAGGCATTAGGACCCAAAGACCATCGCATACACCTTGTACCAAAGGAAGAAGATGCCGAGTGATCTATATTTTGATTTAAGCCCCACCCAATATAAATTTGTTACATCTGATGCGCATATAGTGCATTTGCTCGGTCCAATGGGTGAAGGAAAGACGTTTGCGGGCGTGGCAGGTCTTATAGCCCATGCCCAGAGATGCCGCACGAATATCCGCTGCGCATTGGTCCGGGATACCTTTCAAAATATCAAGACATCTACCATCCCCGATATTCATGACTACCTGGGATCATGGGTTCAGTTCTCCGATGGCAGCAAAAAAATGGTCATTAAGAGCAATCCCCGGGTGGAGTGTGATTTGTTCGGCATCGATGACGAGGCATCTATCTCGAAATTACAAGGCCCTCAATATGCTTGTATCTGGCTGGAGGAGCCGGCCCCCATCTTCGAGAAGGCAAATGCAGGACTCCCCCGCGAGGTGTTTAATCTGTCGCTGGCCAGGGCCTCACGCCAGAGGGGAACCATACTCAGGGTACAGATCACACAGAACCCCGCAGACGAAGACCATTGGACCAGCCTCCTTGCTGATGAGCCCGATGAATATATGACGATTCAGGATGAAGCAACCGGGGAATGGGTCACAATTCAAAAAAGAACCTTGCGGATCCCCAGAGGAGAGAATAAACATCTCAGCACCCTTACCAGGGCCGCGAACATGGCTGCTTTCAAGAATGATCCTGCCAAATGGCAGAGATATATAGAGGGTGAGACCGCCACGATCCAGCTGGGCAAGAAGGTGACCCCGGGATATGGAAAGATTCATTTTTCGGATAAGATCCTGCCGGTGTTTCCTTCAGAGGCCATTCAATTCTGGGACGGCTGGCACCATCCTAGCTGCATCATTGCGCAATATAATCCCTTTGGCCAGTTGGTTTTTCATGATTGCTTTAGCGATGATGAGAAGACTGCAACCAAGGAATTGGTGGAAGAACAGATAAATCCCTTATTGAGCACACCCAAGTATAAGGATAAGATTCCTTCTTGGCGCATCATCGGTGATTCCACCATGAGGACGGCCGACCAAAGCAGTATTCGCTCCTCGGCTGCCGGATATTTGGAAAAGACATTCAAGAGCCATTTCGAGCCTGGCCCGGTCCACTGGCGCAATCTCAGAGAGCCTTTAAATCAGTGTTTCCACCGTTTGGTAAATGAGGGCAGGCCGGCTGTTGTGAATTCGCGCTCTGCGGTAAAGCTTCACCGGGCGTTAAAAGGAGGATGGCATTACAAGACCGACAACAGCGGGCATGTCATTGGGGATAAACCGGTCCAGGATGAATACTGTCACCTCGGCATGGCATTCGCCTACGGGGTATCTATCTTGTTACCCTATGATCCCAGAAAAAAAATAAAGCAAGTAGCCAAAAGGATCCGGCAAAAAAGGGCCATGAGTTATCGAGGCGGGAATTTTTCCAGAGACAACAGAGTCCCTAATCCCATACCGGGAGCTCTAATTATATAAGGAGACCTAGAAATGCCGGCACCAAAAGGCTCAAAGGTAAAGCGGTGAAGGATGCAAAGAGGAATATTCAGGCGGGATTCTGAATACGGCAAAGAATGGGTCGATGAATACGGAGATCAATGTAAAGGTATATCCATGGCAGCCACCAAGAAAGGGCGCAATTACAAGGCCCTGGGGATTCGCGGTAAGTAGATGGGAAAGTTCGATAAATACTGGGAGATGAAAGAAGGCGGTCCTTATGATCAGGGCGAGGAGGTCTTCAAGTGTACGGATTGCGGGGCCGTAACATTCCCGGAAAAAGGTTTCAATGGGGAACCGGATCCCCGTCAATGCACGGAGAAGTGTCAGGCCAGCTCTGGTCGTTGGAAGCCGGGCAATGTTAGTAACACTTACCGGAGAAAATTAGATGAAGTTTTTCCGGATGCACCAGGAGCGGGTTTATGAAAATACTCTTCGTAGCATATACCGCATGTATTCGCACATTGAAAGAAGGTCTGGCCGTTGCCAAGCAGGGTCACAATGTTATCCACATCCAGAGGGACTTTGCCAATAGAGGGTTCATTTTTGCCGTTCCCCTGACATCTTTTTATGCGTCCCGGGAGCATTTAATACCAAAGTTGAGATCATTTGTCGACCCGGATATCATTCACGTCCACAATGAGCCTTCATGGTTGGGTCATATGGCAAAAGAGGCGCATCCGAATGTGCCGGTTGTCTTTGACGCCCATGATCTCAATGCGGTGCGGGATAATAGCGTACATGCGGATGAAGTCCGCTCCATGAATGTGTGCGATGCCGTTATCTTTCCCTCTAATGGATATAGAGATTATTGCCTCAATGAATTCAAAGATATCTTTACAAGACTTAAAGATAAGCCCACTGAGGTTATCTATTCCATGTGCAATGATTTCATGATGGATTTACCGCCTTTCCCTAGAGTCGGTGGGGTCGTATACCAGGGTGGCACAGATGTAGGTGTCAAATATCGGGATTATCGCGACCTGGCAAATGATCTGCGAGAAAGAAATATAGTCTTCTATGTTTATCACGCCGATAAGAGTAAAATGAGCGTGTATGAGAATACGGGCGCGATGTGTATGCCGACATTGCCATATCTGGATCTGCTCAGGAATCTTTCCAGGTTCGACTGGGGCCTGGTAGGTTCCCCTGTGAGGTGCCGCCAGTGGGATACCGCGATGCCCAACAAAATGTTTGAATATATCGCCGCCGGAATCCCCTGTCTTGTCTACCAGGCAGAGGAGGCAGCTGAATTCGTAACAAGCAATGATCTGGGTGTTGTTGTGAAATCTTTGGATGAAATTCCGGAAATTTACAATCAACACGAATATTATCGAGAGATTGTGCAGCAAAAACGCCATGAATTAACCATGGAGCGGCAGGTAAAGAAGATCCTGGATATCTATCATGGTCTTTTGGATAACAGGTAAATCAGGCAGCGGTAAGACAACGCTTGCCGCCAGGTTAGCAAAAATGCTCAGGCGGCACCCGGAGCGATATGGAGCCCCGATTATCCTCGATGGCGATGAGGTCAGGGGCTATTTTCCTGACAGCGGATTTACCGATAAAAAGCGAGAGGAACACATCATGAGGATTGCCCGGTTTGCGGCCATCCTTGAGAAACAGGGATATACAATACTGATTGCCCTGATTTCACCAAAGAAGATATGGCGTCAAAAAGCCCGGGCGCTCTTTGAGAAATCAGAATTGTTGTATTTATCTGGCGGTACCCTGTGGCGCGGCACGAAATATGAAGTTCCGGATCAAGAGGAATTCCATTCAAAATGAAAAAGCATTATTGGCTAACACCGCCTGATCTGATGCGGGCACTGGATGATGAATTTCGTTTCGATTTTGATCCATGTCCATTTCCTTTGCCAAAAGGGTTCAATGGTCTCGAAATTGAATGGGGAAAATCAAATTATGTAAATCCTCCTTTTGTTGGTGGTCCTGGTAATGGACCGACTGCATGGGCACGGAAAGCCATAACTGAATTTGAGAAAGGAAAACTGGTTGTAATGGTCTTTCCTATAGATAAGTGGATACTCCGGCTGACTGATATAGCCAGAGAGATTCGTAATCTCAAGGATGTAAGATGGTGTGCTATAGAAGATGGATCACCAGGGAAGGGAATAGGCAGATGGACCGCTTGTTTCATCCTTGATCCATCTAAGGAATGCCATGGCAAATAAAGGACCGATATTTATCGGTGGTCTGGGCAGGAGTGGCACAACGCTTCTGGCTCTTATGCTGGATTCCCACCAATATATAAAATGCGGGCCGGAGCTTCACTTCAGGGCACCGCGGGATCTGGGACCCTACATATTGGATTCTATGCAATATGTTGGTAAAGATTACTCTCTCGACTCTCGGCCTGGTGTGATGTTTATCCAACGAGTAAAGAGATTCGGCATTATGCCTGAAGAGCTCAGGCGCATATTATTGGAGCATCCAAATAAAATTGTCCAGAATTTCAAAGGCAGATGCGCTTTGATTAATCGAGTTGCTTTGTTGGCCATGCATAAGGCGGCAAAGACACGATGGGGAATCAAGATCATGACGGATATCGGCTCGCACCTAACAGAATATGCAGAGCAGTGGCAAGCGGCACGATTTATCCATGTGATCAAGGATCCCCGGGATAATATCAATGGGCTGCTCAAGGTAAATTGGGGACCTGATAGCGTGGAAGCGGCCGCGGATCAATGGGTCAGGACCATAGTGAGATCCCGGGATAAGGCCCGCAAAAATAAGATCCGTCTTTATGAGGTCAATTTCAACCAGCTCGTGCTTGATACAGAGATTACAATTCGGAAAGCCCTGGGATGGTTGGGTGAGATATATGATCCCAATGTATTGAGACATCATGAGATGCCACACACCTTTATCGATCACCCGGCCGGACACCCATCGGCTGATCAGGTCAAACATCCCATTGATGCATCTTATATCGGTAGATTCAAAGAGGGCCTCACCGCTGTACAAATAGAAACCATCGAGAAAATGACAATGCCATATATCAAGGAATTGGGATTCATAAACGGAAAAGTCAACGCGGGGATAGCTTAGATGGAAGAGCTCAATCATACCATGGTTGAAGATTCAGGTTCAACTCCTGGTCCCCGCTCCATCCGGCTCACCACTAAAACCTTTGTATTGAGCAAGGAGCAATATACCCGCGCTGAGGATTATCCCCTTGTGTCGGTCGATTTCAAGCCTCATTGCTGTCCTATGGCCGGAAAACATTTCAAGGGCTGTATTCAGCACTATATCAGGCTTAATGATCCGCATATGAAGCGGCTGGATGGGAAGACAATCAACGGCGGCCGATACGACATAGCGGCATATCTGGATCTGAATCAATGGGCCACGTATCAGGATTATATTCATGCCTGCAAAAAAAAGCACAAAGGCTCTGCCTTGCGCCATGCCAGCAAGGCCGCAAGAGAAGGATTTCTTGCCAAGATTTTCTCCTGGCCCATGCATATACCTGATGTGGTGGAGATCAATCATTCAAAGGAAATACGCTGCGGCAAACCCATGCGAGAAGGTTATCTGAGATCTGTCGAAGAGATGGGCGGATATCCGGAGAAGCGGACGGTTTACCAGAATCCTCCATGCCGTCTGCACCATGTTGTGCCCTGGGGCGTATTTAAGCGTGAGAAGGGCTATAAACAGGGCGAGATTCAGACCAATGAAAAGCTCCTGGCATATATCAAATTCTTGCGGCTCGGTGAAATGGTGCTCTACACTATGATCCTCGGCCATGGTGATTATCTCAAATACGGAATCATGTACTTCCTGCATTTTAATATTATGCGGTGGGTGTATCTGACAAAAGGGCAGGAGAAATATTTGACGCATGGCATACGCTATATCATGTATGCTCAATATTTCAGTGGCAACCAGGGACTGAGACAGTGGAAGCATAAGACCCTGTTTGAGCCGGCACGGTTGATCGTCTATGATTAGACTAATACTAAATAGGATCAATGAGGTAGCAGATATCAGCCAGTTTGACGTCCTGGATTGCTTCGGTCGCCGGGCAGAGGAGCAGACGTGTCACCTGGCCAATAAATTCAAGACCTTGACCGTGTGGGACATTAATCCACATTGTGAAAAGGCTTTAAAGGAGCGGGTTCCCGATGCGGATGTAAAGATCTGTGATGCCTTTGAGGAGATACGTATTGTAGATAAGAAATTTGATCTGATAGTCATGGATCATTCCTTCTCCATGAGTCGTCCCCATGTAGAGAGTCATGATCTTTTTCCTCATCTGTTCCGGGTCCTGAAAAATCATGCCTTTATCCTGCCGCAAATCATGTACCCGAGGAAATATTACAAAAGGCATGAAATATTTACTGGCGTACCATATAACATACTCGAAGCGAGAAAACGCTTCTTTAAGGCTTATGATACCGACGGGGATATGATCCCTCTGGATCAGGCATGTGAGAGATATCGCACTCTGGCCGAGGAGAATGGTTTTCAGATTTATGGGACAAGTCTTTTGGTTGCCAAAAACCATAGAAATCTGGATTGGTTTTATTATCTTCTGGAGTTAAAAAAATGATAAACATGCTCAAGATCAAGGACGGCACGGATTATTTTGAACTTCTGGATCGTATCGATGCAGAGCGGATCATGCTGGCTGATCAGCTGTGGATGACATCATACGATAAGCGGTTCTACACCCTGCGCCATGATGTCGACCGGAAGATCGAAAATGGCATGTTACTGGCTGAGGCAGAATATGAGCGAGGGATCAGATCGACATTTTTTTTGCTTCATTCCTCTCCCTATTTCGACTACTCCGATTTCTTTCTTAACTGTTGCCGCTCTCTTGAGCGTATGGGCCACAAGATTGAGTTACATAACGATGCCCTGGGTGAGTGGCATAAACGAAAAGAGGCAGGAGAGCCGGAAAATCAGATCGCTTCTCCCAGGGCCATATTAAGGAAACCCTTGGGTTGGCTCAGGGGCCATGGCTTCGATGTGATCGGCACGGCTGCCCATGGTAATAAGCTCTGCGGTAAATACGGATTCAATAATTATCATATATTCTCTGATTGGCCAAAACCGGAATCGAATAAGATAGATCATCAACAAATTTCCATGGCTGATCTCGGATTGGAATATGAGGTCTATCATTTGCCGGAAGTTGCCGGATTTTCAGATGGCGGGGGCCACTGGCGCGGCGGTGTCAGAAAGGTAGCGTGTCCCTATGAGTGGGGATGGAGCCATAAAAATTGGCCGCCTGAAATGAGAAATGACCGCAGGGCGCTGCGGGATGCCGTGATAGATATCTTCAATAAGATACCGGCCGGAGTGCTCCATATCCTTATTCATCCTAACTGGTGGAGATATGAGCAATGAGACGGGATGATACCGATGTATTCAAGATCATCGAACAGAAGGGCATAGATTTGAGCAAGATGGATATCTTCAGCCCCTTTGCAAAAGAGGGCGAACATCGGACCATAGATTATGCAAAAAAGGCCAGGCATCTCACAGCATGGGAGATAGATCGGAATTATTATGAGAAATTGATTCAAAATCTTCCATCTAATACAGATAGCAAATTATGTGATTCCTGTGAAGAGATCTACAGAGAAAGCAGAAAATACGATTTTGTTGTCATGGATCCCAATTTCGGCAGTACCACATATGTCGAAGGATTTTTTTTGTTTCCAAGGATATATGAGATCTTAAAGCCGCATGCCTATATAATGACTGTGATCTTACTCGATCCTTATCCATATTCCCAGGATAGAGGATATGGAGTAAATCAATCACGGAGACTCGTCAGAAGATTGTTTTATGGAACAAGGAGCGAGATTGTGACAGAACAGGAAGTAGAGATCGCGTATAGGCGACATGCGCGAGGCAGCGGTTTTGAATTGATCTGGGATGCATGGTCATGGTCCTTTTCTCATACATGTTTTTATCTTCAGGAATTGAAGAAGCAATAGGTTGTATATGAGGTTGAATAATGGTTGTTAAGTTACCAGATCCTACAGAGGAAGTCCTGAATCGAAAGCGGGAGATGGATACCCTTCCACCTTTTATTTCCATGGATGAAAAGGAGAAAATGGAACGGGAAGACGCAGCCCGGCGCTATGCAGGCGAGGATGAGAAGCATTTTGTGGATTACGGTACGGATTGCATGACCAAAAGCGTCAAAGAGCAGAGGCTGATCAGAAAGGTCCAGAAGGATTGTTGGGATGTATACAATGAAAAAGAACCGATAAGCTACGCCGATAAAGAGCCGTGGCAGGCCCGGATCATTGTGCCAAAGCCTTTTGAGACCGTGCAATATGGTGCAGCTGCTGTCAGGAAGGCTTTTTCACCAAAATTTCTGAGTATCAAAAACACAAAGAATAAGAAAGCGGCCGATTTCTGGCAGAAAGTCATGGATTTTCAGCTCAATGAGCAACATGCCAATTTCATATTGAATTTTACGGATGCGACAGTCATGGCCCTTGCCGTAGGTATCAGCCAGGAGATGATCC
>Ga0209979_1004415_pt1 | contig 11659 bp, 12 predicted proteins | sample AnhtaG_FD_183114 | JGI IMG/M metagenome (GOLD analysis project Ga0209979, IMG submission 183114) | Deep subsurface microbial communities from Anholt, Denmark to uncover new lineages of life (NeLLi) - Anholt_01485 metaG (SPAdes) (version 2) | ecosystem: Environmental > Aquatic > Marine > Oceanic...
TAGCACGGCTACCATCATTGTGTGGGCCAGGCAGTGCCTGACCCCCTACGGGTCCCGTACGGGATCCCGCTTCAGACAGGGATCGGCACCCCGACCGAAGGGTCAGGGGCCTGCCTGGAGTCCCACCAGGAGAAAGACGGAGGCCCTCAATGCAGCACGCCCTACCTATCCTTGCCTTCCTCCCGGTCACCCTTCTTCCGTCCCTACCATCCACCACGGGAGCCCACGCCATGAACTCCACCTGCATTCGTACCGCTCAGGACCGGCAGGTCATCTTCAAGATCGACGTCCGCACGACCGACAACACCCCCGTTGGCGAGATCTCCGTGCGAGTCAGCGGCGCGCCCCACACCGGGCCGAGCAGCGTCGTCGTGGCCGGCGGCGATACGGACTTCGTCCGCGACGGCGGAGCGTGGGACTGCCGCGAGTGGCAGTGGTGGGACGGATACCCGTATGGGGATGAGAAAAGGCCTCGTTTGTGCCCGGCCGAGGGCGGCATGGAGCAGGACGAGGACCTGATACGCATCCGGAGCCGCTATCTGACCGACGGCGTGGCAACGTTTCAGGAGTGGTTCCTCCGCGACCACCAGGGGGAAGACACGCTGGTTTACGACTGCCTGCAGACAGTGAAGAACGTGTCGAACCAGAGCCTGAGGGAGTATGGCCAGTTCTTCGCCAGTTACACCAGCGTCAATGAGGAGAAGGGGCACTTCTTCTGGGACGCCACGGGCGCACTCGTTAACTACCTGTCCCTTGGCGCCACGCACCTGGACCGTTACATCACTGGGCCCGAGAAGGCATTCAGAGCACTCGGCCGCATTCCCCATTGCCCCCGAGGTGACGGCTTGGTCGCCGGAGTTTGGCATCGGCCCGTATCCGTCAGCCACCCATCCCCGGGCGGCTATCGCCACATCATGCTCTGCGAGCCCCGCACGACCGCGGCCATCACCATGGGCATGTCCGGCATCGCCATGGACTACATCATTTATCCGCCCACGCCCGATCAGAGCCTCGCCCCCGGTGCAATCTTCACCACCCACATCCGCCACGTCATCATGCGATTACCGGATGGACAGGAGACACAAGTCGTGGAACGACTGTGGGATGAGTTCGAGGGATCACATCAGGGGATAGCTGCCGTCAGTCGGGCGCCCTCATAGGGACGGCCTGTGCGCACTAAGGGGAGCGCGACGCCGGACTGCGCACGCCCGCGTCTCCGTCAGTCCCGGCTCTCGAGGAACTGCCGGATCTCCTGCGCGAACCTCTCGAATTGCGGTATCAGGCGGGGAATCGCTTGCTCGACCTCGTCCGGACGGATGCGCCAGTACACGTGGGCGAGGCGGTTGCGCAGGTCGGCGAGGTCGCCCATGAACTGCTCCGTGTCCTCGGAGACGATTCCAGCCGCGCTCAGCACGCTGCCGATCTCGCTGTACGAATCCGCCCGCGCCAACCCCAACCTCGCTATCAGGTGGTTCCCCGCGTCGAAGCAGCACATCGCGGCGATCTCCAGGCACCGCTCGGCCGCCCAATGGCGGAACTTCCCACGCCCCGCCACCTCCGGGGCTGCCTCCAGCTCCCGCAGGGCGTCTGTCCGCTCAGAGAGCTGGCGCAGAACACTGCTGATAACGTGCCAATTACCGTCCAAAGCGCCCCTCCCGAATCCGCTCCAGAAAGCACTTGTCCTGGTAGTCGAGGAGCGGATGGAAGTCCATCCACTCGCTCATCGTCCGCCATTCCCACCAGACCCGCGCCTCCTCGTCTGCCACATAGACGCGCTGACCAGTGCGAATCACTTCCGCCTGGAACAACAGCGGCGTGCGGTTGACCACCTTCACATCCACATCGTCGGTGTGCAGCAGCGCGCTGACCCGGCCCGTCAAGGCCATCTCGCGGCGCATGTACTCGCGCTCTGGTACCTCGTCAGGGAGCAGAACGGCGAAGTCGATGTCCGACAGGGCGCTCGCACAGCCCTCGGCGTATGAGCCGTGGAGGTAAGCGACTACGCAGTCCGCAGCCGCGAAGATCTCCCGAAGCTGCGGGAGCTTCGACTCGAACTCAATGCGCCAGTTCCTGTCTCGGCTCTTCGTGTTCACGCCCGCAGTATAGCCCCCGCGGATCGCGGTGTCAAAGTCCGGCGTACGCCCGCCGCACATCAGCCGTCACAGCCCCCGGCTCGCCGGCGCCGACAGCCACCCCATCCCCCCTCGTCAACGCCATGACCCCCATCAGCGAATTCGTCAGGAACGCCTCGTGAAACTCCGCCGCGCTGCCGTCGGCCAGCGGCAGCGGCTCCTCGATCACCTCAACGCCGCGCTCCGCGAGCAGCTCCAGGACGCACGCCCGCGTGATGCCCGGCAACGCTCCGGCCTCGAGCGGCGGCGTGTAGACCGCCTCGCCGCGCACCGCGAACACGTTGCTGGCTGCGGCCTCGATGACGAGTCCCTCCGCATCCGCCAGCAGCGCCTCGTCCACGCCCGCCTCTCTGGCCCGACGCCGCGCCAGGATATGCTCGAGCCGGTTCAATGACTTCACCCCGCACAGCGGGGAATGCCGATTGACGACGCCCTTCACGGTAATGGCCGAGAAGCCGCGTTGGTACAGCTCCTCCGGGTACCCGGCGAACGGAGTCGCCCGTATCAGCAGCGTCGGCCTATCGCACCCCTCGGTGTCGAGCCGCGTCCCGCCACTGCCTCGCGTCACTGTCAGCCGCACCGCCGCCTCCTGCAGCCCGTTGGCCTCGAGCGTCTCAGCGATGGCGCCTCTCAGCTCCTCGTCGTCCCGCTCAAGCTCGATCCCGAGCACCCGAAGTCCGTGCCGCAGTCGCTCCACGTGTGCCTCGAGCCGAAAGACGCGCCCCCCACGCGCGCGCATCGTCTCGAACACACCGTCGCCATACAGGAAGCCCCGGTCGCTCGCCGGGATCTTCGCTTGCTCTGCGGGGACAACGCGGCCGTCCAGATAGACCATCATGCCCCCAGCGCCTCCATCAGGCCCTTCGCCTTGTCCAGCGTCTCCTCGTACTCGGCCTCCGGATCGGAATCCGCCACGATCCCCCCGCCCACCTGAAAGTGCACCATGTCGTCCTTCATGACGAGTGTGCGGATGGCGATGTTGAGCTCCATGTCCCCGTCGAAGCCGATGTAACCAATGGCGCCCGTGTAGACGCCGCGCTGCGTCGGCTCCAGCTCGTCAATGATCTCCATGGCGCGGATCTTGGGGGCTCCCGTGATAGAGCCGCCAGGGAAGGTGGCCCTCAGAAGATCGATGCCGTCCACGTCCGAGCGGAGAGCGGCCACCACCGTGGCAACCAGGTGGTGGACGGTCGCGTACGTCTCCAGGGTGAAGAGCTGGGGAACGCGCACCGAGCCGTACTCGCACACGCGGCCCAGGTCGTTGCGCTCCAGATCGGTGATCATGAGCAGCTCCGCCCGGTCTTTCTCGCTCTCGACCAACTCTTGGCGGAGCGCCGCATCCTCCGCCTCGGTGCGTCCTCGGGGCCGCGTTCCCTTGATGGGTCGCGTCGTCACCTCTCGCCCTTCGACGCGCAGAAACAGCTCCGGCGACGAGCTGGCGACGCACACGTCCCCGCAATCGAGCCACGCTGCAAAGGGCGCCGGGTTCGCCCGCCGAAGCCGGCAGTAGACGTCGAATGGGTTGCTGTCCAGAGCCGCCGAGAAGCGCTGCGACAGATTGGCTTGGTAGACGTCACCGGCAGCTATGTACTCCTTGGTGCGCCGCACGGCGGCCATGTACCCCAGCTTCGTGAAGTTCGACCGCAATCGCCCTCGGATCGGCGCCCCGTCGCCTGGCTCCGCCTCCAGCCCAGGATCGGCCAGGATACGCTCCAGCGCGACCGCCCTCTCGTCCGCCTCATCGCCCACTGCGCAGACATACGCCGTACCCTCGTGGTGGTCCACGGCGATGACCGCGTCGTAGAAGCCGAGGTAGCAGTCCGGCACCGGGCAATCGTCCGGCGCGAGGGCCGGGCACTCCTCGATGTGATGCCGCAGATCGTAACCGAAGTACCCTACCGCCCCGCCGAAGAACGGCGGCGCGCCCGGCGGGCGGGCCGTGTGGTACTCCCGAAGCAGCGCCTGCAGAACGCGAAACGGATCCCCCTCCAGCTCCTCCGCGCCCGCGCCGCGCCGCTGCACGTCGATGCGCCGACCCTTGCTCCTGAAGACGAGAAACGGCTCCACGCCCATGAAGGAGTAGCGCCCAAATCCACCGACGTCGATGACGCTATCCAGAAAGAACGCCGGCCCACGGCCTCGCAGCGCATTGAAGACCGAGACAGTGGCCACACGCGCGCGGCTCCGCCGGATGGTGGCCGCAGAGGTCATCAGCATTCCCCTACACGCCGGCCACCAGCGCCGGATGGCTCCGCTCGGCCCACGCAAGAACGACGTCCAGGAACTGCTGCGCCTCGTCTACGCCCGCCTCTCTGGCCCGACGCCGTGCCCGGATATGCTCCAGCCGGTTCAATGACTTCGCGCCGCACAGCCTGGACCATGGCCGCAATCTCCTCGGCCCCCGTGGCGTGACGCTGAAGGCGTCCCTCATTCTCCAAGCGCTCGAAGCGCACGCTCGTCACCTTTCACGAAGATATTGGGGCCACTGAGAACGTTCCTCAAGAATCCGCTCCGCGATCGCACCCGCCGTCCGAATTCCCCCGGGCTATACAGCACATAGTTGATCTGACGGTGCAGTGTCCGTTCCACGTGGGCGACGCGCCCGTGCAAAGCCCGGTCCGTTATATCGCCCACTACGAGAAGGTCGATGTCGCTTGCGGCATCCTCCTTGCCGGATGCGTAGGAACCGTAGATGAAGGCGGCTCGCACGTCCTCAGAGGCGTCGAGGTCCCTTCCGAGCAGCGCTTCCACTCCCGTGCTCTTGAGCACAATGGTCCGGAACTCGGGGAGCAGCGGCCACCGTTCGTTGACTTGATAGTACACCCGGTTGCCATCACGTGACCGGCGCAGGACCCCCAGATCCGTGAGCCGCGCCAACTCCGTCTGGAGTTGCCCCCCGCGCACTCCCGCCAGACGCTGTATCTGGCTCAGATAGTAGCGATCGTGGGGATTGGCAACGAAGACGGACAGCAGCTTCGCCCGCACTTTCGAGCCGAACAGCTCCGCAAGCATGGCATTCAATATCCTACCGTATTTAGGTAGGATCATGCCGTATTCCGGCAAGATAGTCAACTCGGCTGAGCCCCTACCCACCCGCCTCCTTCTCCCGCAGCGCATGGTGCCAGTCGGCCAGCTTCCGGCCGACACTCCAGTATTCGCCCCAAAAGGAGAACACGGGATCCGTCTTGGCGCGATCCAGGCGTTCCCCGGGTTCCAACACTGCGTCGTCCGCATGCACGGCGACGATCTCGCCGATGAGCCAATCGTGGTCCCCAAGGTGCGCCGTGTGGATCAGCTTGCACTCCATACTTATCGGGCATTCCTCTATCAGCGGCGACTTGATGATCGTGGACGGCTGCGGTGTGAACCCGGCCGCCTCGAACTTGTTCATGCCGCGACCCGACACCGAGCCACAATAGTCGGTCTCCCAGAGCTGCGCGGCCGTGGGGATATTCACTCCGAAGTCCTGGGTGGAGTTAATGAGGCCAAGGGAGTACTGACCCACGCCGATAGCGACCCCGACCGTCGGCGGGTGGGCCGAGCACACCGACGAGGCGCCGATGGTGATGATGTTCGGCTTGCCCGCCTCGTCCACGCAGCTCACCAGCACGATGGGCCAGGGGTAGAAGTAACTGATGTCCGGTCGTTCAACCAGGATCTTTGCCACTGTCTCAGTCCCCTCCTCCGGAAGACTATCTAAGGTTATCAGGCGACGCGTTTGCCCAGTCCCATTCGCTCTGGCGATCGACAAGTCCTCGATCACCGAGGCGCTTGGGGAGTGTCCAGCATCGAGAAAGAGGAGAACAACTGACCATAAGGAACGGGAGCACGGGGGACCGCGGGCGCGGATATCGCGAGGGCGCGCTGGGTGCGCCGCCGTGCGCCACGGCTCGACGCCTGCCGCGGGAGGCACTCATCCATGTCACCTGGCCCGAAAAGCCAGCGCCCACAACGCGATCGCCTGCCTCCGCGACAGCGCGCCGTCGCCGGTCTGCGGTACATTAGCCTGGGCATCCAGCCCACCTTTGATTCGGAGCAGTGGCGCCTCGAAGTCGGCGGCCTGGTCGAGAGCCCGCTGCGGCTCTCGTGGCAGGAGTACCTCGATCTACCGCGAGTCCGGAGCGTCGCCGATTTTCACTGCGTCGAGGGCTGGACCGTGCCCGAGTGCCGCTGGGAGGGCGTCTTGTTCGGCGCCATCGCGGAGGCAGTGAAACCACATCCCGACGTACACTTCGTCTATGTCGAAAGCGAAGACGGCTACAGCACCAATATGCCTTTTGACGTGGCCATGGACGACGACGTGCTCCTGGCGGATCGACTGAACGGCGAGCCACTGCCGGAGAAGTTCGGCGGTCCGGTACGGCTCGTGGTCCCGAAGAAGTACGCCTACAAGAGCGCCAAGTGGGTGCGTCGGATCGAGTTCATCTCTGAGGACAGGCCAGGCTACTGGGAGCTTCGCGGCTACAGCAACACGGCAGATCCCTGGACAAACGATCGGCTCGCTCCCCGATGCAAGATTCGCGAGGGCGATGCGCAGGCCCGCACGGGGTCGGCAGCAGGAGGCATCGGTGCCCACAGAGAAGATGAACGCGGGTCCGGCGGCGGGAAACGCGCGGAGGGGGGACACTGATGAAGCAGCTAGTTGACTGCGAGCACTGCGGCGGCAAGGGCACGTGCACGGCCAAGGGCGGCCGCAGTTGTCGCGAGTGCCTCGATGCAACCGGCCACGGCGCCCGCGAGTGGGTCGCGGTGCGCTGCTCGTACTGCGGTGGCCGTGGGAAGGTGCTCGTGGAGGCGAAAAGCAAGCGGCGCCGGAAGCGACGGAGATCGAAAGCGAAGAGCTGAGGCCGCCGCCTGCGGGCGTCGTCATCGAAACGCACACGGCACAGATGTGTCAAAGCAAGCGCGGGCGGCAGCACAGTGCCGAAGGTGCCCGCGGGCTGGTCGGAGCTACGACATGGTGATCCTGCGAGCAAAGCAGTCGCTGACCTTGGTCCGATCGACAGCCGTTGCTGCAGCGGCAGCCTTGAACCTCCTCGTATCGGCAAACGCAGCAGAGCCAACGAAGGATATTCCCTTGACGCACTGGGCGTATGACGCGGTGGAGACGCTCGTGCGCGCTGGGATCATCGTTGGCTACCCCGACGACCCATTCTTCCACGGCGAGCGCCAGATGACGCGGTACGAGATGGCCATGGCGCTGGCCCGGCTGTGGGATAAGATCCCCGAGCTCAAGACGGCACCCGGCCCGCCCGGTGAGCCCGGGAAGGATGGGCGCCCCGGACGGCTTGGTGCCGAGGCTCGACCTGGCCGCGATGGAGCGCCGGGACGGGACGGCTCGGCCGGCCGGGCGGCAGAGCCCGGTGAGCTCGACCCGGAGGCCGTGCGGCGGGCCCTTACCGCCCTCACGAGCGAGTTCCGCGACGAGCTCCTCGCCGCCATGGAGCGGCCAAGGCAACTGGGATCCGACGTGGCCGACCTCGACGAGCGCGTCACGGCCCTGGCGCGGCAGGTTGACGGGCCCCACGTGATCGGCTCGATAGACTACCGTGCCGGACTTGCCGGAGACGCCCTCTTCACTGAGCCCAGTGGGCTATTCGGCGGCGAGTTTGATGTTCTCACCGCGATAATCGGGGTCGAGGGGAACATCGCCGACGATGTGTACGGGAGAATAACCTACAAGCTCCACGAGGCGGCCTCGTCGTTGTCGCTTTTCGAGGTGCGGGGCAATACTGACACCAATTGGCTGGACGAGGCCTGGATATCGGCGGGCTCCGATTGGTTTAATCCGACTCACTGGACCGTCGGGCGACAGTTTCAATCCTACGCCCTCGGGCTGCTGGTCAACAACGAGCGGCTGTCTCAGCAGGGCGTGCGGTACCGCTCCTCGTGGGGCAGCCTCGACGTGGACGCCTTCGCCGGCCTGGCGACGTACGATGGGAATTTCGACACCGGCGTGCTGTTTCACCCATCGCGCTTTCGAGCCCAGTACGCGCAGGACCACTTCCCGCCGGGGTTCTTCGCACCCTTCACTTTTCCCATCGACCAACAGCGACGCCGGGCGCGCAACGATGGCTATTACGGGGGCCGCGTGTCGTACGATTGTGGCGACTGGACGCTTGGCGGACAGTACCTCGCCTCTGGGTTGGGCGAGGAGAACGGCTGGAGCATTGACTTGCGCGGCCGGATCGACGGTCACGACATCGCCATCGAGTTCGCCTGCGAGCTCGAAGACGCCTTCGGCATGACTGGGGACACGGCCAACGGGGGCAAGCCGGAGAATGCCAAGCTGTGGCCGGCGCTGCCGGGTGGAGGCATCAGGAGAATTGATTTCAGCGACACTTCCAACGCGTGGCTGGTGAGGCTCGAGCTATGGGACAGCCCTGAGTTCACCCTCGAGGCGTACTACTCGCAGGTGGAGCCGGGCTTTGACCTGTATTTCAGCAGCATCCACCCGTATTACGAGCCCCTCGTGCCGCGGAGCTCGAACCTCGGATTCGCGTGGGAGCGCGTGCTCGACAACCCCCTCACGGCCCAGAACCTCCGTGCCGCCGGGGCGATAGCCAGCTTCGATGTAGCCGGCAATCCGCTGCGCCTTTTCTACCACGACCTCGCGCGCGAGGATAACTCACTGTCGCTGAACAGCGACATCACATACGACCGCGTCTACGGACTCCGCTACACGGTGGAGCTACGAGACGGCATCGACGTGACGCTCACGTACGCGCATCAGGACGCCGCGCTCAAGACGGGATTCGCCGAGGATCTCGGCGGTCGGCCAACCGTGGCGGGCGTCTCGCCCGGCCCGGGACTGCCTGCGCTGGGCGGCCCCGGATTCGCCTTCGGACCCAACGCCGACATTATGCCCGTGAATGGCGGATTCTGGCCGGTCCAGAACCCCGTGACCTTCCACGACCTCGACCTCATCGAACTGGCGCTGCGGATCGAGTTGTGATGCCGCCGACGGCCTCGAGTTCCCCAGTCGGGGCGCCCTTTCCCTGGCTCCCGCGCGCACCGCAGTACTTGAGACCCGGCCGCAGGCCGGCTCGTCAGAGCGCGCAGGAGCTTGCTGGATCTGCGCTCAAGCCAATCTGGGAGACAATCAGATGAAACACTCGCGGCCCAACATCGTGTTCTGCATCTCCGACGACCAGTCGTATCCCCATGCCTCAGCTTACGGCTGCAAGTGGGTGAACACGCCCGGGTTCGACCGGGTGGCCAGGGACGGTATTCTATTCGCGAATGCGTTCACCCCGAATGCCAAGTGCGCGCCGTCGCGAGCATCCGTGCTGACGGGCCGCTACTCCTGGCAGTTGGAGGAGGCGTGCAATCACATCTGCTATTTCCCGGCGAAGTTCCGCGTCTTCACCGAGATCCTTCAGGAGGCCGGGTACTTCGTTGGGTATACGGGCAAAGGTTGGGCGCCTGGGAATCCCGGATACTATCCCGACGGCTCGGTTCGACAACTCACCGGCAGGGAGTACAGCCGCCGGAAGCTCAAGCCCCCGACGAGGTGCATCTCGAACAAGGACTACGCCGGGAACTTCTATGACTTCCTCAACGACAGGCCCGCCGACAGGCCCTTCTGCTTTTGGTGCGGGGGACACGAGCCGCATCGAGCCTACGAGTTCCGTTCCGGGATCGAAGTAGGAGGCAAGCGGATCGAGGACATCGACGCTGTGCCGCGCTACTGGCCCGACTGCGCGGACGTGAGAGCCGACATGCTGGACTACGCGTTCGAGGTCGAGTGGTTCGACACGCACCTAGCGCGGATGATCGAGATTCTCCGCCAGCGGGGTGAGCTCGACAATACGTTAATCGTGGTGACCTCCGACAACGGCGCGCCCTTCCCGCGGATCAAGGGCCAGCAGTACGAGTACGCATACCACGAGCCACTGGCGATGATGTGGCCCGCCGAGATCAGACCCGGTCGCCGAGTGGACGATCTGGTCAACTTCGTGGATTTCGCCCCAACTTTTCTTGAGATCGCCGGCTTGCCCGTGCATTCCCAGATGACGGGCAGGAGCCTCGCAAGCATCCTGTATTCGGATGAATCCGGCGTGTTGGAGCCGGATCGGGAGGTCGTTTACGGGGGTAAGGAGCTTCACGACGTGGGTCGGCCCAACAACGTCGGCTACCCCATCCGAACCCTCCGTGATGCGCGCTACCTGTACCTGCGCAATTACGAGCCGGACCGTTGGCCGGCGGGCGATCCCGAAGTCTATTACCGGAACATCGACGACTCTCCCACCAAGACCATCGTCGTCGAGGAGATGGAAAGGGGGAATGACGCCTACTGGAAGCTCTGCATGGGGAAACGCCCTGAGGAAGAGCTGTACGATATACACGGCGACCCACACTGCGTGGACAACCTGGCACACAAGCCGGAGTTCGCCGACGTCCGGAAGCAAATGCGCGAGCGGCTCGAGGCGGACCTGAAAGCGCACGAAGACCCGCGCTTCACCGGACATCCCGATATCTTCGACACCTACCAATACGTCAACACGCGAGAGATCGCCATGGTGTACCAGATGTGGGAAAAGGTCCGACAAAGCGGAGGCAAGTACCGGTTCAAGAAACGGAGTGCGCCCGAGTTGGTGGAGGAGTAGAGCCCTGGCCGAGGGCAGATCGCCCGTCGCACCCAGCCCCCCTCAGCCCCGGCATCCTCCCCAGGCCACCGAGCGCAGTCGCGAGACCCTCTCCGAGCGCCGGGCCAGACCTACTTCGGCTTCTCTCCCCGGGACCTATACAGTTCGGGCCGGGCTCACGTCACCGCCGCACCCATTTACCGAGGCCCGCCAACCAGGTGCCTTGACAGATGGCAGCCTTTCATGGATAGGGCGGGGTCTCGCGCCGTCGCCAAAGCGGCTATGGCGTGTCGGCGACCGTCCCCCGCCGGCCGTTGCCTCCGTCGAACTGCTGCTTTGAAGATTTGGTCGTGTGCCTTTCTGTAGGCGAGTACCTGTGGCTCGCCACAGCCCCGTCTGAGCGCTCCCACGGGCGGTGCGCCAGCCCAGACATCTTCATCGTTTCCGGGTGGCCCAAAGGGCCATGAAGAACTACCCCGAAGATTCGTGCCCGGTGTGGCTGCGGTGGCATTGTAGTGCGGGGTGCCTGTCTGAAGCGGCATCCCGTACGGGATCTCCGTGCCCCGCCTGGCCGAGGTGGCACGCCTTTCGCCCTCGTGCCCATCTTCATGGTTTCAGAGTGTGGCCCCGCCACATGACGGCTGCTCTCGGAAGATGTCCTCGGCAAAGGCACAGGAGACCGCGGACAGGCTGAGGTAGGCAATGAGGCACCTACGCAAGAGAATGGCGATGGTCACCCTTCTCCCCTCCGACTCTCACGGCGCGCCGACCTCGCGCTACGCTCGCCCGCCCGGCTCGCCCACCTTCTTCCGAGCCGCCGCCACGATCTCGTTCAGCCGCCGCCCATATTCCACGTACGTGCTGTACATCGTCTCCGGATCGCTCGACTCCCCCGTGTGCACCACCGCCGCGAGATGTGGCTCAATGGAAACGAAGCCC
>Ga0209979_1004416_pt1 | contig 11659 bp, 14 predicted proteins | sample AnhtaG_FD_183114 | JGI IMG/M metagenome (GOLD analysis project Ga0209979, IMG submission 183114) | Deep subsurface microbial communities from Anholt, Denmark to uncover new lineages of life (NeLLi) - Anholt_01485 metaG (SPAdes) (version 2) | ecosystem: Environmental > Aquatic > Marine > Oceanic...
CAGTCCTCTGACGGTGATCACTGGAGCGGTTAATACAGTTCTGACCGAAAGAGAACGTCTATCTCCGGAAGAAACGCGTCAATTGCTCCAGGATGCAGCTCTGGAGGCAGATTCGCTGTCACATCTATTAGGGAACCTCCTAGAATTGTCCAGAGTACAGGCCAATCGCCTTATCATTCATGTCGAACCAGTCAATGTCAAAGAAGTGATTCGAAAAACCGTCGAGGAAATAAAGCGCCAGTCTTCAACACACCAATTTATAGTGGACATTCCGAGGAAACTTCCTCCGGTTTATGCTGACCAATTGAGACTGGAACGCATCCTCCATAATCTCATTGAGAATGCCGTTAAGTATTCACCGCAAGGAGGAGAGATACGAGTTTTCGTTACGCCGGAGAAGGAGCACTTGGTTATCGGGGTCAGTGACCAGGGAATCGGGATATCTCTCTCCGACCAGGCCAAGCTATTTGCGCCTTTCCGGCGGCTCGAAGAGTCCCGACCTGATGGAGTTGGAGGAGTGGGACTGGGGTTATTAGTGTGTTGCAGACTGGTGGAAGCACACGGTGGCCGTATCTGGGTCGAATCAAAACCGAGGCAGGGTTCTACCTTCTTCTTTACCTTGCCTTTGAGCCATAGTTAACCTAGAGAGAATCACCCTGAAATTCAAGAAGAAGTTTCCAAACTGGAAACTTCCTTAGGTCAAACAACTTTAAAAAGCTTCACTACCAAGGATTCTAACCACCCTATAAATCTTCTCCGGAGACCACAGCCTATAATGTCATAATTTTGTAACTTTTTCTCCTTTCATTTTATGACTTCGTTATTTTTAGCTTGCTATAGTTAGTTTGCGCGTTTTAAGCAAGCTACCTTAACCATGGCAACTTGGCAAGGAGGAGCTTAGGGCAGCCAAAGCCTTTGTAATTGAGGATAGCCCTTAGGTCGTCAGAGATATTCCCCGAGGGTAATGGGACAAAACATAAATATTGCTGCAAATAATGTTAAATTGGCACCCTTAAACAAGGAGAAAACAATGTTTCCCAGTGAAATGGCAATTCTAATGGATATTGAGAAGAACAAAGACTCGGGTAAACAGCTAGCAAATCGACCAATGGATGTAGTCAGTGAGTATATTGGTTATTTGTGCGATTCACTGGTTAGACGCGGTTATATAACGGTAAATAGGAAAAAAGGATATCAACTCACATCAATGGGCAGGAGAACTCTACTGAAGTTCCTGCGAGATCATGAAGCTAGAACCAAAAATGCGATGGCAAAGCTGAAACGACTCGGTATTGAGTATAGTCAAAAGATGGATAGACTGCGAAAGGAGCAGCTGAGGTCAAGTGGAGAAGCAAAACACTCCCTATCAGCCTCTTTACTAAATAGCGGTACGTAGGAAGGGCTCGACCGTGCGTTCCCACCATTTTAGAATTTGCTCAAAAAATGGAAAGAGATGAACATCAAGAGAAGTTAACTGAAGGTAGAGAGATAAAGATATGTTAAGTGATAACCAATTAGTGCCGTTGCTCACAGTAAGAGAAGCATCCCGGCTTCTCTATATCAATAGCAATACGCTGAGACGGTGGAGTGATCGGGGGATAATAAAGGCATACCGTGTTAATCACCGCGGCGACCGAAGATATCGGCCACAAGATATTGATAACCTTTTGTCAGAACTGAAAGCAAACGGAGGGAGTCCGAAAAAGCTGACTCAACTCCCTGTCCAAAGCCATGACTGGATTGTGCACGTATGATTGCTTTCAATTTACGGAGGAGACTTCAAACATGGGCGTTGAGAAAGTAGGTGAGAAGTACAGATGCAATATTTGTGGTAATGAAGTCGTGGTAACGAAGGTTGGTGGTAGTGTTCTTATCTGCTGCGACGAAGAGATGGAAAAATCGAATAGAGTGTAAATCATCAATGAAAGCTCAAGTGGTTGGGGAAAATGAGAACCGACATAGACCCCCGAAGCTACTGGTGACCAATTATAAGATTAATGTGAAAAGGCTTAACAAAACCTGGTCAGCCGGTTGAAGTGTCGGCTGCTGTGGGTTATAGTACTGTTGGTAATGAATATTATTTTGCAACTCAAACTGTGGTCTTGGCACAAGGAGGTGGCAATGAAGCGACTTTTAAATGTAGCGGCAATTTTTATAATTACACTGGCATTGATACTATCGAGCTGTGCTGGACCGGGTGAGGAAGGAAAAGGCCCCATAGTAATCGGCTCCAAGATTGATACTGAGGGGTCACTGCTATCACAAATAATCATATTGATGTTGAGAGATAACGGCTTCGAGGTAGTCGATAAATCACAGTTCGGGCCAACTAATGTCGTGCGAAAAGCTCTTGAAAGCGGCGAGCTTGACATTTACCCGGAATATACCGGGAACGGTGCCTTCTTCTTTGACGAGACTGAGTCTGATGTCTGGAACGATGCCCGGAAGGGCTACGAGAGAGTAAAGGAGCTCGATAAGGAAGCCAATAATATCGTGTGGCTCAAACCAGCACCAGCGAATAATACATGGGCGATAGCCATACCTGAGAACTTGGCCGAAAAAGAAAGCATATTGACACTTGATGATTTTGCCGCTTATGTAAATCGGGACGGTTACGTGAAACTCATTGGCTCTGAGGAGTTTGTTACTAGTCCCGTAGCCCTACCCAAATTCCAAGAAGTGTATGGGTTCACCCTCAAGCAAGATCAACTTCTCACCGTATCGAGTGGTGATACTGCACAGACCGAGAAGGCAGCATCAGAAGGTACCGATGGAGTGAATGCAGCCATGGCTTACGGGACAGATGGCTCGCTCAATGCCTTCGGCCTTGTTGTGCTGGCCGATCCAGGGGGGGCGCAGCCTGTTTACGAGCCAGCACCTAGGGTTCGCGGTGAAATTATTGACAAATACCCCGAGATGGCCGATATCCTGAACCCGGTCTTTGAATCTTTGGACTTGGTGACTCTGCAGACACTCAATGCTAAAATTATGGTTGAGGGGCAGAATGCAGCCGATGTTGCTAGGGAATACCTTACTTCAAAGGGGTTCTTGAAGTAGTTTAATTTGGGCGTAAAGGATGCGATGATTCACCGACTGGTCACTCGTGATAGTGTGGCCGTTACTGGGTCGGTTATCGGTCTTTTCTCACTCTTGTTTGGCTGGTTAACACTCAAGCCTAGTCGAATAACTGCTGGGACGAGTCTAAGCCTCTGGGAGAGCGTGGATTGGACTGGTTCAGCGGTTATTCTGGTACTATGGCTTGTTTGTTTTATCCTCAGTTTTATGGGAAAAGGAATACTGAAGGCAGCGATTCTAGGCACTGCCGCCAATCTTATCCTCATCATCAGCTTTGTGCTCACCGGGCCAGCCGCCAGTAGAATTCTCGAGGGAGAACCACCAATTGCCCGCGTGTCCCTTGGAGTCGGCGTTTGGATGACCTTTGCCGCGGCCTATATCTTAGTATTCGCTGCTCGCCAAAGACTCGATAATTCTCCTGTTCTGCGTAACCTGGTCTCGTGGACTGGGCTAGCAGTTCTTCTCTCACTTCTCATTGCGGGCTGGTTTAACGACTTATCCATAGTGAGAGAATTTATTGGGCGTGAAGAGCGCTTCGTGCAGGAACTGCTGCATCATGTTTTCCTGGTTGGTGTAAGTGTTGCCGTGGGCACCTTGCTTGGTATTTTTCTTGGGATTTGGGCAACGCGAAGTAGGCGTGCCGAAAGACCCATATTCTTTATCACTAACATTACTCAAACGATACCTAGTCTGGCACTCTTTGGCTTGCTTATTGCCCCACTTTCAGCATTGTCCTTCGCCTTCCCTGTCCTGCGTGAGGCTGGCATCCGGGGTGTAGGTAACACCCCAGCTATTATCGCCCTCGTCATTTATTCCCTGCTCCCCATCGTGCGGAATACATACGTAGGTCTGCGCCAACTAGACCCGGCGGTAATCGATGCCGGACTCGGCATGGGCATGAGTCGTTCTCAGATATTCCGCAGAATAGAGGCACCTCTAGCTGCTCCACTTGTTTTGGAAGGTGTTCGAACTGCATCTGTTCAGTCTGTAGGTCTGGCCGCCGTAGCGGCACTGATTGGGGCCGGTGGCCTCGGCTGGTTTATCTTCCAGGGACTTGGGCAGGCAGCCGCCGACCTTATTCTTCTTGGCGCCATTCCAATAATTGTCCTAGCGCTTACAGTGGACGCGGTGATGCGGACTATCGTTAAGTTTGCTACACCTAAGGGACTGGCAGGAGGAAACCAATGATACGTCTCGAGCAGATTACCAAGTGCTACGGAGACACAATGGCAGTAAATGAACTTTCGATAGAGATCAACGAGGGAGAGGTCTGCGTACTTATTGGTCCTTCGGGTTGTGGTAAGACGACAACACTGCGAATGGTTAATCGTCTTATTGAGCCAACCACCGGGCGCATTTTCGTCAATGAGCAGGAGATTAATACAATTAGGCCAGAGCAGCTTCGTCGGTCTATTGGCTATGCCATTCAAAGTGTTGGTCTTTTTCCGCATATGACGGTTGCGTCAAACATCGCAACTGTGCCAACGCTTCTACACTGGGAGAAAAGCCATATTGTCCGTCGGGTCGAAGAGTTATTGACACTCGTTGGCCTTAATGCCGCTGAATACGCGTCAAAATATCCCAGCCAACTCTCCGGGGGAGAAGCCCAGCGTATCGGTGTAGCTCGAGCACTAGCTGCCGACCCGCCGATCTTGCTTATGGACGAGCCATTTGGAGCGGTTGACCCTCTCACCCGGGAGAGACTTCAGGCTCAGTTCGTCCGTATTCAGCAAGAGTTACGCAAAACCATTATTTTGGTAACCCACGACCTTGACGAAGCTATCCGGTTAGCCGACCAGATTGCCATAATGGAGTCCGGTAAACTGGTACAATACGATACACCGGAGACAATACTCACCAAGCCAGCAAATAAATTTGTCCACGACTTCGTCGGTACGGACCGGGCATTGAAGCGTTTATCTCGCATCGGCATCGAAAACTTTATCAAGCCAGCTACGTCCATCAGTGTAATCGCTTCTAAAAAAGAGGTTAATTCAATTTGCAAGCGGTGCCGATGGGTCTGGGTCGTAGATGAGGATTACCGGCTAATTGGTTGGGTAGACAGGGCAAGCCTGTCAGAAACCTCTTCAGTCAAGGAGATGGTAGTACGGGGAGATTCGAACGAAATCGCGGTAACGAATAGTGCTACCCTCCGCGAAACACTATCGCGTATGCTCGGTCAAGGGTTGAAAAGTATTCCCGTGGTCGATGAAATGGGTCGTCTTGTCGGCGAGGTGGCACTGGGTGACATCGAAGCGGCGACGGCGGAAGCAGAGGTATAAACCATGCTTAACCCTCAGGTCAAACGATGGATTGTCTTAGCTATATTGACCGGTGCCTTTGTTATCCTTGTTGTCAATATGAGCTGGTGGGAAACAGCCCTACGCTTCTTTTTCCCAGACGAGGTTCAAGTAATACATCCCCGCGCCAACCTGCTTGTCCTAGTTGGGGAGCATCTAGAACTCGTTATTATCTCAAGCAGCCTTACCATTCTCATAGGGGTACCACTTGGAATATGGGTGACTCGCCCGAGTGGCAGGAACTTCTTGCCGATAGTTACTGATGTAACCTCATTTGGTCAGACATTTCCGCCGGTCGCGGTTCTCGCACTCGCCGTACCTATGCTCGGGTTTGGACTACTTCCTACAGTAGTCGCTCTCTTCCTTTACGGGTTGCTTCCCGTTGTCCGTAATACTATTGCTGGCATACGCGCTGTTCCCGGGCACATACTAGATGCTGCGTATGGAATAGGGATGAGCCGAATGCAAGCGCTTGTTCGGGTAGAAATTCCTCTTGCGGCAAGGGTCATAATGGCGGGTGTGCGTATATCCGTCATTATCAACATCGGGACAGCCATGATTGGTGCTGTTATCGGGGCTGGTGGACTAGGCTCTCCTATTGTAGCTGGGCTGGTACAGGATAACATTGCCTACATTATCGAAGGCGCGTTACCTGCAGCTATCCTTGCTGTTCTGGCCGATCATCTACTGGCGAATGTTGAGGGGGTCTTCGCGTACTCAACCGATAAGTAGAGTCCGCCAGATTGCAATAATTTTTGTTTCTTATAGTAGATTACTTTAAAAATAACAATGTGCCAGAGTGTAATCCAACAATCCGTCAAAATGTGCAATGGACTTGAGTCCGGGAGCCATTGATCTGATTGTCGATACCTAGAGGTCTACAATTAGTCTGGCACGTTAAAACCACCCAAATCCATCGCCGCGTTTAAAACTCAAATATATCCCTCTTAAAGCGATGTTGATTAGAAATGGATAGAGTACAGGGGGTGTCATAATGGTTTGACAGGCGCGCCCGGCATTAAGATACTTAAGTGAATTTGAAGTTGTGAACCATAACTACTAATTGGTTCCAGCGCTACGTTTGATGAATAAACCGCACCAGCATCGCCCTTCCGTTTTCCAAATGTCTTGAGATTTGAAATTGCAAGGGCAAATTAACTCTAAGTCACGTTGCCTAGTCCCGTCTCTCAAACGGCATGGACAAAGCTTTAACCCGCAATCCTTTTCATTGACCAAAACGCCATCAATAACCATGCTAACATGTTCTTCGTCAGGATTAAGCATGAAATCATTGTTATCGGTAAACTTCTCCCAAGCTGTCCTTACTTCTTCTTTGTTCATAATTCCATCACAAAACTAGCTTCGTTTTTATCGACCATAACATAGGCATTTCTGATGTGACAAGTTGGACAATTCTCTGGCGGTGCGACCCCATAGTGTATGTCATTGCAAACGGTACAACGCCAAGTTTTCTTCGTACTCATTTTCCTCCTCATGCACTGAGTGATTTGCGCTGTTCACTGAATGAGCATCTTTGGATTCTAATTTATTCCTTCAATCAGAGTATGTCAACAACTCAAAGCCAATCCAACCCCTCTCTGCCTTCAAACTCCCAATATATCCCTATTGAAGCGAGGTTGATTAAAAATGGGGATAAGGGTAGGGTGTGAGAGTAAAATATTTGTGCGTGCGGAATGTAGTTATGGCAGTGGATATAGACAGGGAGAGCTAAGCAACTTAAAATGACACTAGTAAGCTATGCCAAGGTAGTTCACAACTCATAGTATTAAAGACGGGTAACAAACACGGGGAGGGAGGGCAAATGAAAGATATTACAGAGCTAATCAAGGAACTTAAACACAAGGATAGCAATGTTAGGCGATATGCAGTAGAAAGACTTGGAATGATAGGAGATGAAAAAGCGGTAGATGCTCTTATTTCGGTCTTGAAAGACAAAGATAGGTTTGTTCGACAGGAAGCAGTAACAGCACTTGGAAAGATAGGGGGTGTAAGATTAGTGCAACCTCTTACACGGGCTTTAGAAGATGAAAAGGATGAATTTGTCATAGACTTTATAAAGAAAGTTCTAGAGAAATTGCGGAAATAGCTTTAATAGTGGTGAATCTCTGGGTGTGTGGAATGTGGTTGCAACATTGGAGAAGGAGGTGACACTGTCACAGATAGAAGTAATAAAACCTATTGCTACTCAAACTGTTTCGGATATATAGACTGCATCCCATCAGAAAGCGCATTAGGAAAAGGCTGGAAATCCTAACAAGAAGATATCTAAGTCATAATAAGCACAAGTGGCACGACCAGTGCTATCAGCCCCGTAACAACAACAGTCAAAAGAAAGAGATTATACCTGGTATTGTAGTTGCTCAATAAAGAGGCGTCATAGTAGCCATCAACCCCCTGATCTTTGTACATCTTCAACAGTCCATTTAATAACTTCATTCTTGTTTGTCTACCTTTTATTAACCCTATTTCTGCAACGAAATTGACCACTATGACAAGACAGACAAACGTGAAGAACACAATCCACATTGTGGCATCATTGTCTCGGCCAGAAGCCACTCCCGAATTTACGCCTAGAGCCAATAAATTTAGAAGAATAGCAGCTAGGATGAAAACCGTGTCCGTGCGCGCATTCTGCTGAAGTTCTGCGACAATATGCTCATGAACTCGCTCAATCATATGCCTCTCCATTCTATTATATTAGGACTTGAGTCTATTCCTTTCTTGAGATTTTGTCAACACGCATAAGCAGAGATAGTGAACTCCCGGGCGTGCGGAATGTATTTAGGGCTTTGGAGAGGGAGGTGGTATTAGCATACTGGGTGTTCTCTATTCTAGCGTCAGGTTCGTTCACGTTGAACTTTCTTTCGCCACTCAGGCCAATATTTGTACTTCTGCCCTTCTACCTCGCAAGCGGCTGAGCAATAAGTTCTACGATGTTTGCCGACTGGCTTGCCACACATCTTACACTTGTGGAGCTCTATGATTATATCTAGTGTTTCAGGCTTCCACCTCCCCGGTGATACCTGGGATATTATCCCCTCTTTGCGTAAATTATAGAGAGTGCCCCATGAGCAACCAACTTGCTCAAGGAGCTGTGATGTGCTTAATGCCCCCTCACTATCAGCCGTGCCATAATGTTTAACCAATATTTGGTGTATCCTTTGCTTGCTACGACCTACCTCATTACCTATTTGCCGTAGGCTTGCCCCAGCATCTCTAAGTTGTTTGAGATAGCCGCCGTAGACTTCCCAGCAGGTATCGTCCATTTAATCCCCTCAACCAACCCAAAAATTCTGTTCTTAAGGTTAGCTCGTATGTTGCGACTTGAGTTTAGTCCTCTCCTGAGACTTCGTCAATACCCAGAAATAGCAATGAACTCCTAGGCGTGCGGAATGTGGTTACGACTACCGAGAGAAAAGTTGTGCTGTTTTAATTTACTATTCAATTGCGCTGAAGCCAGTGACGTGATAAGTATAGCGGGGTGGGAACCCGCTTACTGCACGATTAACTCTCTTTTTTAGGTGACATTTGCTTTTACGCTTATCCTCTAATTCAACAATAAACGTGTCACCCTCATTAAGCCGAGCATAGTCGACGAGCGTAAGTTCTCCCCACCAATTCGTTGCCTCTGGGTCGTGAAACATCTGGTAGTTAATGTTTGCTATAAATTCGTTATCACTAAGCCTATAGAGTTTGCCTATGCTCACTCAATTCTTCCGTCTGAGTCTCCAACTGCTATGTTAGCTATGTTATTCCCATACGCTATGGACTGTCAAGCCACCTGTCCAATTAAAATGAACAACTAACCCCTGGGTAGTTAGAATGTAGTTAGAATATTGCAGAGGGAAACGGTGTTAATTGACAGGTAATGGCCCTAACTAGGCCACAACTAATACTGTTTAAAGAATCGAATGGCAAACGTACTCATTTAAAAGATCTTGAACTATATTTCACACTACTCTTATGTTTGGTGAAGTCTTCATATGCCGTCTCATATTCCCTCGCCATTTCAGTCGCTAGCTTAGGTCTGAAGCTATGTGTTTCAAGGTCATAAGGCATGCTAAACACTTTCTTACTATACCAATCATGCACTGCGCTATGGCAATTGATGCATAATCTTACAGTTCTTGAATCGGCTATCCCCATCTGTCTAATAGCATGTTCAGGAACAATATGGTGTAATATAAAAAATCCAAGTTTACTCTCACATCCGCAAACTTCGCACGTATTCTTCCTAGTTGACTCTTCACCTGCACGTTTCGTAATTCTAGCTAGATCTTGTTGTGTTGGTATTTGGAAAATATTATCAAGTCTAGCTCCAATTACAGAAGATGCGGTGTCAATATATGAAGTAGTCGCCACTGTTTCCCACCTCCTAGTTACAACAGAGAGGGTATGCTAATGGAAGCATCCGCCAAATCTTGCAGCCCAGCGTCGGTGTCCTCTTCTATCCTTTTCTTTCTTTCCATTGCCTCCGGAAATTCATCATAGTATTTCTTGACCTTCGGCACACGTTTAAGCTCCGACAGAATTACTGTAACTGTTAGTGTTCCTGCCTTCCTTGGGTAATCACCATATCTAATTATAGCCTCCGAAGCCGTATCTTTTAGATAATCCCCGAGTTCTTTGACGAGATTCATGTTCATTTCCTTAGCTGGAGCTGATAGTAGATATAGTGCTCGGCTTGTATCTCTGGGATCGCATTCAAGGGATAGCTCACTTATAGCGCCGTCCATCGCTTGTATTCCCCTGTTGGTCTCGGTGCTTTTTCTCTTGAAGTCACGCTTCCGTTCAAAGGGAAGACTGAATAACGGTAATTGTGATTTACCATAGCCGAGTATCGTCCACCCTACAAGCGTTTGCGTAATGTCTCCGGCATCAAGTAATCTCGCCCCGATATTTTTGACCTTTTTCTCTTCGCCAGCACAAAGTAAATCGTAGAATGGTTCCACGATTAATTGGTTAATTCTCGCCATATTGTTTTTCAGAGAGAAATCTTTTTTAATATATCTCTGGTTATCAATAAGGAAAACGGCATCAGCCACTGGACTGACAGATTTAAGGCAAGTGGCTGTATTATAAATAGTCCTGTGTTCTGTTTGCTCTTCATGTTCAAAGGGGAGAATAAGCATATTATATACCGGCTTATCCACATAGCGTTGTTTTATGATATGGGTTAGTACTGGTATTGTTCCAGAACCCGTACCACCGGCAGTACTGGCGACGAGCAAAAAGGCATCGGATTCAAAGAATCGCTTTGCTGCTCTTATCGCATCTATAACTTTGTCAGAGTCTTCCTTGGCTATTTCTGAAGCTGCCTCGTTTATCTTACCTACGCCATGGCCACCAGTCTTTCGCCCACCAATAAGGATTCTATGCTGATAATCACGCTTTATACATGATAGTCCGCTCAGGTCAGCGGTATCTGTATTTACGGCAAAGGCATCGGTGATTATCTCAATCCCACGTTCTTTACGCGCTCTTCTACCAAGTCGGGCAAATTCATCAGCAATTCGGCTACCACATTGTCCTAAACCTACAACTACTACTTTCATTTTACACCTCACTATTAGAGTTTCTATTTTGCGGTTATGCCTTCCTGGGGCATTATTACCTCTCTAGTGTTATAACTAAATCCCGCCTGCCTAGGGGTCCATCCCTGGTTTTGGGGTACGACAACTTAGTATGTCCTAGCTCTAGTCGCGTCTTTAACCAACTTATTTCGTTATTCTTACTTTCTATTATTTGCTCGGTCTCATGTATGTACTCAATGATGCCCTGAATGATACGGCTCGGCACTCGTTGCAATAGTTCTTTTTCAAATCTTATTTGTGGACATTGCATGTCACACCTCGCACTTCTACAACATATGATAATCAATAATGAATATTGATGATATCCCCTTTTCGTACTAAGTCGTGCTAGGAAATTAGTACTGCAGAACTAGCTGTCGCTATCGTCGATAGTAACGTTATGGAGTGAACCCCTAAGGCTAGACACAATAGGTTAGGAATATTAGGATGACCTGCCCCCCAAAAACTAGTCCAGTTATAATGTTAGTCTGGGGATTAAGAATTAACGATAGATCTGCAAAATACACAATCCGTCATGTATATTACTTCCAGGCTGTAGACTCTTTCTGATTAGGCTAAAATATAGCCTAACGGGTTCCGGTGAGGTGCACAATCCGTTGGGGAGTATGATCTGCCCCGTCAATTTGATTGCCTGCCGGCCCTGCAGTGGCCCGATTCAGGAAATTGGGG
>Ga0209979_1004417_pt1 | contig 11658 bp, 8 predicted proteins | sample AnhtaG_FD_183114 | JGI IMG/M metagenome (GOLD analysis project Ga0209979, IMG submission 183114) | Deep subsurface microbial communities from Anholt, Denmark to uncover new lineages of life (NeLLi) - Anholt_01485 metaG (SPAdes) (version 2) | ecosystem: Environmental > Aquatic > Marine > Oceanic >...
GTTTAGTGAATACGAAAGTTTCCTAGAAAATCATAGAAATGATGAAAAGCCCTTTTATCTCAATATCGGGACAATAGAAATACACAGACCTTTTATTATATGGAGCCAAGCTAACGATACGTACTCTGTAAAAGTCCCTCCATTTCTACCTGACAACGATAAAGTTCGAAAAGATCTTAGTTTGTTTTATGGAATTATCAACCCTGTAGATGAAGTCATAGGAAAAATTATTGAAATTTTAGAAAAGACTGGTTTAAGAGAGAATACTCTTTTTATATATACTACCGATCATGGAAGTCCTTTCCCAAGAGCTAAATGTACGCTATATGATCCAGGTATAAAAACTCTACTCATAATGAACTGTCCCAATCAAAATCTCTTTAAAGGTGGAAGAGTCCTTGACCAAATGATAAGCAATATAGATCTTATACCCACATTGTTAGATTTTATTGGAGCAGAAATACCCGAAAACATCGAAGGGAAAAGCTTTCTATCTGTTCTAAAAGACATTACAGTCCCTTTCAGAAGCGAGATATTTACTGAAAAGAACTTCCACGAGATATACGATCCCCTTAGGAGCGTTAGAACTAAAGATTTTAAATATATACGCAATTTTGAGCCGAGCGAGTACCTTTATCAAATACCATTATATATTGAGAGAGGTTTATCTGGTCAAGGGTTAAAGGATAAAATAAAGATGAAGAGAGCCAAAGAAGAACTTTACGATTTAATAAACGATCCAAACGAAGTTAATAATCTTGTTAATAATCCCACTTATGAAAATATCCTATTCGAATTAAGGCAAAAACTAGTAGATTGGATGAAAGAAACTAGTGACCCGCTTTTAAAAGGTAAAATAAAAGATGAACGACTAATTTCCAGCAAATTATAATATGAAAAAAAAAGAGGGTAATAAATTTTATTTTAATAAAAATTCCTATTCTGATTTCTTTTCTAATAAATCTTTGAACGGTAACGTAAGAAAATCTCCGACAATAAAAAGTAAGAAAACTAGTAATACCGTAATCGTATCAAAACGTACTCCATCAACTACTACATTAGGTAGAAGGACTGCAAATAGCCAAATTAGCTTATAGATAAACTGAAAAAGAAGTATAGGCATATATTTGATGGGATCACGCAATCCCAAAATTGCCAATAATCCAAATGCAGTCCATACAGCTGCTGCAATCCCATAAGTGTATAAATCTTGAGCCGGTTGTGAAAATAGTGTCATCGCAAAACTTGGCGAAATAAGCATCATTAGTCCAATGCCTCCTGCTAAAACAATAGTTAGGATATACATTATTTTTAACTTTAATTTAAGATCAATATTATCTAACATATTCCTCTTTCACTTTTTTGTAATTTTTTTTTAATTGGATTATTTAAAATTTTGTCTTTTTTGTATATAAACTTTCTTGAAAAATTGATAATTTAAAAAAATCTTGATAAATAATATGTCAATATACATTTAGATAATATAGACATATATCGAATCGATCGTAAAAGAAACGTTTCACGAAGTGAAAAAAACTGACTGAAAAATTATACTGGAAAACTCCTTACGAAACATCGTTTAAAGCAAAAATTATTGGTGTGAAGGGAGAAGGCGTAATATTAGACAGAACACTCTTTTATCCTCAAAGTGGTGGACAAGTAAGCGATAAAGGAAAGATAGATAAAGAAGGGTTGATCCTAAAAGTTGAAACGGTCTCTAAAGAGGGGAATGATATTATACATCATATCTCCTCTAGTGTCGAGAATAAAATAAAAGTAGGGGATATTGTCACTGGAGAAATCGACTGGAATTATAGATACGGCGTGATGCGAGCACATTCGTCGCAACACATCTTATCAGCTCTTATTAAAAACAAATTTGATATTGATACTGCCCATGCGACTATTTCATTTGAAGATGTTTCACTCCAAATTGCTCAAACTATAAACGACGATCAATTTAAAGAAGTAATAAAAGAATTTAATCGTATATGTACTATTGAAAACCAAGAATTTCAAACTAAAGTTGTTCATAGAGACGAAATTGATAATAATGAAAAACAGATTCGAGGAAAGATTCCAGAGCAAGGTCAAGTTAGATTAGTAGAGCTCAAAAATTACGATTTAATATGTTGCGGTGGGACGCATGTGAAAAATACTACAGAAATTGGCCCTATTTTTGTCTATGAATTCAACAAAGGAACGAATTTCAAATTCATAGTTGGATCGAAAGCGTTAGATCAACTTACAACTGACAATTATCGATTATTGAATTATGCTCGAAACTTAAATTTGCCCGCCTTAGATATGGTAGAAAATTTCCAGAAACAATTAGATAAAAAGTTAATCGTTCAACGGAACTACGAAATCCTAGCTATTAGCGTTTTACAACTCGTCTCGCAGAATCCTAAAAAAATCCTAAATAATGTGAAAATTGGATGCATAAGAATGGATTTTGACTATAAGATTATCCAAAAATCTTTCAAAGATTTTCCAGAAGATTACCTATTAATTATATTGGAAGAAAAAAACAAGATTCGAATTCTTTCAAATACTGAAAAAGCGAGCGCTAACGAGGTATTACAAAAGTTATTGAAAAAATTTGGTGGAAAAGGTGGGGGAAGTCCTTTTTCTGCTCAAGCAACCCTAAGTGATGAACCAAAGGATATATTATTAGAATTAGAGTTGTAATTGTTTCATAGCTTTGTCTATACTTAAACTTTTTAGTGCAACCGCTTTTTTATGATGGTCTCCGCAAAACCATTCTGCATAAGGAGGATGCCCAACCATTCCCTCTTCTTCCATTTTTTTATCCCATTTTTCATCTGAGGGTCCTTTTTTAAAATATATTAATCCCCCTTCATCGGGATAATCTAATCTTTTATCGCAAATACAACAAATTGGGGGCTTCATTTCATATAAACTCTCATTTAGTTTAATTTAGTATCAAATTTATTTGAAAAAAGACATTATTGGTATTAAATATATTTTAATTCCAATATTAGTGAGTAATGCATTATGAACATCGAAAAATTCCTTAATGATATACTAAGCGTGGTAAACGGACAAAGAGCGTGGGATTGGGTGGCTAAAATTTCCCAATATAACCGCGTTCAAGCATCAAATGGATACCATGATAGTCTTGAGGCCATAAAAGAAGAATTGATAGCTTTAGGATTTGATGATATAGAGCATTTTAAATCTCCTGCTGATGGAAAAACAACCATCTGGGGGTATCCAGCGTCGTATCAATGGGAGATCGAAACTGGTGAACTCTGGATTGAAGAACCTGAAAAAATAAAACTATGCGATTTCAATGACATTCCAGTTTCAATCATTACCCATTCAAAATCATGTGATATTACTGTAGAAATTGTTGATATTGGTACAGGTGAGAATAAGGAAGATTATGAAAAAAATGACATTGAAGGAAAAATAATTTTGATGTGCGGACCAATCTATTTGAATCGTCCTCTTATTGAAAAGAGTAAGGCGATTGGTGTGATCTATTATCCTGACTTGAATAGAACGAGAAATAATCTCGATCGAGTTATATACAATGGCTTTTTTACCACAAAGGAAAGACTAAATAATGCAAAATTTGGTTTTAGCATATCTTATAACCAAGCGATGCATCTTAAGGAATTGATGAAAAAAGGACCTGTTAAGGTGCACGCTAGTATCAACGCAGAATTCATGGAGGGCCATTTTGAAGTGTTATCAAGTTCCATTATTGGAACGGAATTTCCCGAACAAGAAATAGTTATTATCGCTCACTTGTGCCATCCCCTCCCGAGTGCAAATGATAATGCTAGCGGTGCTGCGGGTTTACTTGAGTTAGCGAGAGGATTCAAATATTTAATTAAAAATAAAATAATCGATGGTCCTAAGCGGACATTAAGATTTGTATGGGTTCCAGAATTTAATGGTACTGTTCCGTGGATGAAATTTCACGAAGATAGGATTAGAAAAACATTAGCTTGTATAAACTTAGATATGATTGGAGAACATCCCTTAAAGATAGGACAACCTTTTGAAGTTAACCTTGCTCCTCGGTCCACACCTTCAATTTTGAACGATATCACATCGACCTTTGTAAAAAAAATCGCTGACCACCCTAAAGGAATTGCCATCAATGGAACTAAAAATCCAATGTCTTATCGGCTTAGAGGTTATGATGGGGGTAGTGATCATTTTCTTTTTATAGATTCCTATTTTGGAATTCCCTCTCTAATGCTGGGCCACAATGATCCTAATTGGCATTCCAATGTGGATACTGTAGAATATTGTGATTCCACTGAATTAAAGAGGGTGATCGCGATTGCTCTAAGTATTTCCTATGTTTTTTCTACATTCGATAAAGTTCTCATAAAGAAGTTTTGGCCTGTAGTTCGTCAAGGATTATTTAAAAGAATTGGAACATTGGTTAAACTTCTAGAAGAATTATCATTAGTTATTAGTTCTTCTGAAAATACAGAGAAAACAGAGTTTCGAATAGAATTATTCTTATTAGGGAAAGATCTAATAAAGGCCTCTTTTCTATATGAAATTGAGTTATTAGAAAAAATAAAATTGATTGAGAGTTCTTCAGAAACTCTCCAACTAATTGAAATGGCGACGAAAGAAATAGGAGAACTAGAAGATTCTCAGAATACAAGATGGAATGAAAAATTTGATTTTGACGACGAAGAATTAAAAAAAGAAGATCATATATTCAATAATATCTACGAGATCATCCAATCAGGACCCTTATACGCAAGAGATATCTTTAACCTGGTCAAATATAAAGAATTTGAAATATTTATAGCAGAATTAAAATATGAATTTTTAGGTCCTATTAACGAGTTATTTAATTTACTTGGGAAAGGATACAATATTTTAACAATATCAGCTTTCCTGTCTCTGGAGTACGAGACAATAATTCAACCTAGAAAGATATTAACCTTGGTAAACCATCTCGAAAAAGAACAATTGATCAAAAAAAAGTAGAATAACATTTTTATTAATTACTGTAAATCGATATAATCTTGATTTATTTTAATCATTTCTTCAAACATTTCTTCGGCTTTTGATGCGTTACCAATTGTCGGGTCCAACAATAAAGCTTGAAACGCAATATCTTTTGATTTTTTGAGAATTGCTTCTACCACTAAGTCTTGAACTGAAGCTTGATTACGTAATAATGCCGCTAATCCCTTTGGATACTCTCCAAGTTTAATTGCCTTTAATCCGCTCTTAGTGACAATTGCGGGGCATTCTACGACTAAATCACGAGGTAAATTAGTAATTACATCGTCGTTCGGTAAATTTACTGAAACTTCTTCGTGATTAGAATCAGTTTTTATGCCTTCAATAATCGGAATCGCTCTTTCATAATCGGGTTTAACAAGACGCGCACCCTTGCCTCTTTTTATTGACTTTAGGATCCTTCTTCCAGTTAACAATGTGAGATATTTATAACCGTTGTAAAAATCTCTTATTCCCTCGAGGTTTGCTTTTTCCCAACCCCACGATATATACTCTCCATAATGGGAATCTTGAGTGTAAGGAATGTAGCCAAACTTTTCAAGTATGTACTTTATCAAATCAACATCATAGGGGTATCCAATAGCGCCACTCAGATATTCTGGAGCCATTTTTCTAAGATCAGGATACGCGTCTTTATTCTTATCGATATATCGTATTGACAGGAGAACGCCGAAATGATTTAATCCTCCAGCTCTCATCTCAAGATTAGAAATTGGAGTGTTTAGTATCTTAGAATAATGACGTACGAATCCAGGAAATTCGTGACATAAACCTACAAAGTTTATCGAAGGAAATCTTCGCTTTACAGCTAAACAAATTCTGCTCATAGGATTTGAATAATTAATAACATGGGCATCAGGACATATTTGTTTAATATCTTCACAAATCTCGAGGATCGGAGGAATCACACGTAAAGAATGAAACAACCCTCCTGGACCACCATTTTCACCCATAACTTGCGTATTTCCATACTTACGAGGGATTTCGTAATCTAAACCCCACAATTCAAATCTTGGAGGTACTTCTATGGAATTTATGATAAAAGTAGCATTTTTTAAGGCTTTTTTCCGATCGACTGTAGATTCTAAATCAAAATTAAGCTTCTTCTGTTCAATAGCTTCTTTACACGATTGGGTCACTAAATCTAAATTAGCTTGATTAATATCATGTAAACTTATTGTAGATCCTTCTAGTATATCGCTATTAATCACACTTCCAACGGACCCTAAACCGAATTGTAAGGAGCCCGCTCCTATTATAACTACTTTTTCCTTTTTTGTCAAAATATCAATCCTTGACTTCCTACTTAAATTAAGTATTATATTCAATTAAGAAGTAAAAAAGTTATGAATTTTCTAATAGGTCGTAAAGTGATCGCACGCTAAAATCTTCTTTTTTAACAGTTTTATAAACCAGTTCTGATGAATAAACTAAATCTAAGTGATTTAGCCATATAATTCTCGATTCGCCTGGTTCTAAGGAGAAAAAATTATCCGAAGCGATAAAATCAAATTTTTTTGAGTCTATATAAACGAATAACGCAATATTTTTTGCTGAAATCTTGAGTTCATACTGGTTATCACTAATATCTTCACAAGAATATTCGCTAAGTTCACACTGTAAATGAGGATCCTTTAATTGAAATTTCTTTGGAGCGGAAAACAACCTAAATCCGTGGAATTCCTGTTCACCTTCAAGATTTTGGTACCTTAATACAAAAAAAACAATGTAATTCGATAAAATCTTATCAGACTTATTGAGATCAGAAACATCGACCATTCCTATCTTTTTTGCTGAACACGGATTAATTTCTGATTCATAGGAGTCGTTTTTTTCTACTTTTCCATCTGATCTGTAGATTTTCCATTCAAATTGCATTTTTTGAGAGGTACGAAGATCATTTGACACCCAAAACTCTACAGATTTAGCATCCTCTTTAACGCTAGGAAAAACGGGATGGTAAAATCTTTTCGCATAATAATGTAACGCTTTCCAGCGATTAAAATAATCCAGTGAAGACCAACTAGCTACTGGCCAACAATCGTTCAGTTGCCAGTAAAGTGAGCCCATACAATGATAATTATTGCGATTTCGGCGCCAATGTTCCACGCCATATTCGATAGCCTCAGCTTGTGTTATTTGAGATAAAATAACTTGATTTTCGAACTCGGATGGGATTTCAAATCGCTTTTTCATATAATCAAGGATTTTCTTATTCCCAGCAGAATTTTTTTGATGGTTTTCCATTATGGGAGAAAAGAAATTAAATTGCTCCTTAGGACAAAAATCTTCAAGTGTTTTAACAGAGGGGAAGGATTCATAACCAAATTCCGACATAAAGCGCGAATCAAATTTACGATAGGCTTTAAAAGGTTTGTTCCTATGCCAAACATCCCAAAAATGAGAATCACCGATATCGGGTGAGTTGGAATTTTGGGTTCCAAGATCTTCTCCCACAAACCCGTTAGAAGGAGAACTAGGCCAATACGGATGGTTAGGGTCGTAAGTATTTATTAGTTCGGGTAAAATGTTCTCAAAGACTGCTAAATATCCCGATTTAAATTCATTTATTTTATCATCTTGGGTAATCTCAGCATTTTGTAATTCCCATTTCCATAACCATTCAATTTCGTTATTACCGCACCATAACGCTAAACTTGGGTGATTCCTCAATCTTAAAATGTTTTGAGTAGCTTCTAATTTAAAATTTTCAAAAAACTCCTCATTATAAGAATAAACAGCACACGCAAAGGGGAAATCTTGCCACGCTAAAATACCTAATTCATCGCATAAATCGTAAAATAAATCATCTTCATAGATTCCACCACCCCAAATGCGAATCATGTTCATATTAGCTTCTTTTGCGTTAATCAAATTCGATTGATAAATACCTCTTTTTTTCCCTCGTGGAATAAAGCTGTCAATTGGAATCCAATTAGCGCCTTTAGCAAAAATGGGTATTCCATTTAACCTAAAGAAAAAAGACTCCCCCCATTCATCAGAATTCTGTATTAAGAGGATCTCTCTTATGCCTACCTTTTGCTTATAGGAATCTATTATTCCATTTTTACTAATTACAACAGTAAGATCATACAAATTAGGTGTCCCAAGATCATGAGTCCACCAAAGATATGGGTATTCGAGGTTAAACTCGACTGTAGGAGTCAGACTATCGATAGAGATTTCAGTAGTAAAAGTTTTACCATCGGGAGCTTTTAATTCAATATTTAGACTGCATTGATGGAGTTCATTGGTTTGTAAATCAGATTCTAAATTTACATTGATTGATAAATCTGTTGAAATAGCCCCTAGTTCGGTGATCTCTCCTAAATCAGTTATTCTGTCAATACTCTTGTTATAGTGTAACTTTTGGGTTATGTAAACGGAATCGATTTTAAGGTTATCGTAGCCTATTAGTTCAACTGGTTTCCATATCCCTATGTCGGGTAGCTTAGGACCCCAATCCCATCCAAAGGAATACTGAGCTTTTCGGAGGTATGGTACTCCTGGAATTGCAGCGCCCCCCGTGTTTAAGTTTATCCCACTTTTTTCTATTTCCTCTCTCGCGGTCAAAGTTGGACTTCTAAATTTAACGATTAAGCTATTGCCTTTATCCTTTAATTTTGTTTTCACTTTAAAATCGTATCTAATAAACATATTATTTGTAATTCCTAGATTCTCCCCATTTAGAATAATCTCCGAAATGGTATCTAGTCCGTGGAAGCGAAGAAGTATGTTATTATGATCTAAAAAACTGGGATTCAGATCAAATACCGTTTTATAATCCCACTCTGACTCGTAAACCCACGAAACTTCGTGTTCTCTTAAACCATAAAAGGGATCCTCAATAATGTTATTATCATATAATGCTTCGAAAATAGTTCCCGGTACTTCAGCAGGAATTTCAATTGTTTTTTTTTTATTTGTTAGAACCCATTCTTTATGAAGAGATAGATTCTCGACCTTTTCTGGAATAATCAACATCTCTTATTTAATTTTTTAAATAATATACTTAAAATTATCGTCTTTTATAATTGAAGCCCCAAGAAATTTATACTTTTCTCTGGTTTCCCATATTTTTTCAATATTGTTAATACCATCATATAAATCATCGAGTAATTCTCTTCCAACAGGAAATTTTTCGTGAGAAGGATAAATCTCTTTGACTACGTTAGCGTCACACAATTCCTTTAGTCTTGAGATACTTTTTAGGATAATATGAAATTGTTTTCTTTTAGGAAGATACATCGTACCGTAGTGAGCGGTATCACCAGTGAATAACTCACCCTTACTTGTCAAAAGAGATACAGATCCTATTGAATGACCTGGTGTGTAGATTACTTCTACGGATATGTCTCCTAAATCAAATCGATCACCTTCATTCAACTGTTCTACCTTATCTGAAGGCTGGTATTCAAATCCTATAGTAGAATACCGCTGCACAATCGTTTTAGGGGAATCTCTTAATATGGATATGTCGAAGGGCATAGAAGCGATCCTCACTTCATTCTCGTGAATATAAATCGTCTCAAATTCATCATTTGCTCCCCTATGATCGAAATGGGAGTGGGTATTGAGTACCATAAGCTCTCGATTTTCGATTAAGTTGTCAATAACTGGTTTAATAGGGAAAAGCCCACTACCCGTGTCGATCAATAAAGCTTTTTCGGATCCAAAAATTAGGTAAATGTTGGTATAAGTGGTAAGAAAACGAGGATCGATCTCATCAAGGCGCTCTCGGATGACATATAGATAATCCTTCTGTTTTATTACCTCATACCAATCATTGTCTTTAGACATAACCCTAATAAATGGAAAATTTATTTAAAATTTATCAATTGACCACAGAACAAAAATATTATAGGGTTTAATATTCACCTAAAAAAAAAAAGTTTTTTAGTTTTTACTTTGGACATATTTCAGATAAGTATGGACAAATATCAAGATGAGATAAGAAAATGACCCTAGCTGACATCGACGGAGGACTCTATGCGAGCAATCATCCTATCCACACCATCTTCCTCGATGGTAATAGTTATCGCTCCAGTCGGGCATACTCTCTCGCACCTCCCGCAGCCTTTGCAGTGATCTTCGCCCTTCCGATCAATCACTGCTACGCCATCGATGACCTCCATTCCACCGTATATGCACACCTCGAGGCATTCCTCGTTACATTTGCCATTACAAAGATCCTCATTAATCGTGACGGACACGCCCTCCATCTTTTGATGCCACCCCTTCAGATACTCTGGCGAGTCCTGACCACCCCCCTCGACACAGCAACAGGGGCAACAGAAGCAGATGTGCATCAGATCGCCCTGTTCAGGCAGAGCCCTATAGACGATCGTATCGGCTTTGACTCTCCCCAGAGAAGGAAGGAGACCCGCAGCAACAGCACGTCGCGATCGTTCCAATGCCTCTTCTTTAGTACCGATCCTTCCAAAGGTATTCATCCTCACGGCTCCCTTGCCCAAGGCCATGCATCCGATGGATTGGTCATAATTCTCGCAATTGGCCATCGAACGACACGGGCACATAGTGAAGATATAGACGTCACTTGCCTTGTTTATGAAGTATTCGAGAACTGCAAGAGGTATCGACTCGTTCTCGTACGTGCCCAAGGACTCATTGATTGGAATGCGAACGTCGTTCGAGTTCTCGGGATCTGTGGTTCGCACCATGATCGGTCGAAACACGGGAATTCTCAACAGGCGAGAAGACAATTTTTTTTGCTTGGGGGGGGCATTTTCTTTTTCGGTACTCAACCTAGGGGAATTGCCGGGGGTAAAACTAGTTACCTTTCCAATTCTCTTTTCCTTATAAGTCCCGTCGGGGCGTTTTATGCCAACAAAGAACTTAGTCATCAGGAGGGCCGGCCAATGCTCAATTTCGTCGTTGAGGAACTGGTAGGCTAGATCAAGATTCTTGCACCCCAGTACCAAGGTCGGATCTTCAACCTCTTCGTCGATCCCGTACGAGTACTCCGTCTCGTCGAATACTTGATATCCTCTGATAGGACCGAACTTCCATTGCACTACTTCGTGGAAGTCCTTCATGTCTTTTGCGTAGAACTCATACTGCACTGCATACTTAGAGGCATCCTCTAGCATCTTCACGAAGAGCCCTCTTACTTTGGCCTCCTTTTCTCGCAAGACTACATCGTCATTTTCCTTTGTTTCCTTGTTATTCTTCTTGAACAAAGATTCATGTTCTTCTTTTTCACCCATAATTTCACCTTTCTAATTCGTATATAGATTTTGTTTTGATACTTTTAAAATATATTTATCTTTATTAAAAATTAGGAATGCTTAAATAGATAATATTTAAACTAATCCTAAATCAGTCTACTGTAACGTAAGACTCTAATTCTTCAATTAACGCATCAATATTACTTGAGTCATTAAATGTTATAGAGACTGCATCGTTAGGGCAGACTTCCACGCACCTTCCACAACCAAGACATCGGTCCGTAATATGTACTATACCATCTAACATTTCATTCCCATTCCAAACGCAAGCGTCAATACAATCTCCACATCCAACACATGCGTCTTCATCAACCACCACATTCAGCCCTTCTATTTTATTTATAAATTTAAGCCTACTTGAAGCATGATTCACTAGTGGAAT
>Ga0209979_1004418_pt1 | contig 11657 bp, 5 predicted proteins | sample AnhtaG_FD_183114 | JGI IMG/M metagenome (GOLD analysis project Ga0209979, IMG submission 183114) | Deep subsurface microbial communities from Anholt, Denmark to uncover new lineages of life (NeLLi) - Anholt_01485 metaG (SPAdes) (version 2) | ecosystem: Environmental > Aquatic > Marine > Oceanic >...
AACAATACCTATGCCACCCGCGTGGAGTTCTGGACCTGGGATGCCACCACTGACATCGATATATACATCTATGATGACTTCGATGGGTCATCGCTGAGCAACCTGCTGCGTAGCCAGTTGAACTACAGCTTCACTGAGGCGGGTTACCACTCGGTGGCATTAGACTTGCCCCTGCCGTTAACCAGTGGTGATGATGTTATCGTGGGGGTGAAGTTCACCAATAGCGCTTCCCTGTACCCTGTCACGGCTGACCCGAACGGACCGAGTGTAACGGGACGGACATACATCAGCCCGAGTGGCGCCAACGGCTCATGGTACGACCTGGGATTGAACAAAAATGACGATGTTGCTATTCGCCTGCGCACCTCAGCAATATCGTATGTCAATTGCACCTGTGGCGATATCTGTGTCAATACCACTGGCTGGTGGCGTGATGGAGGTACTTTCAATGCCAGCAGTACACCCATTCAGGATGCGGTCAATAACGCCACCGGTGGAGACACAATTTGCGTTAAGGATGGCAATTACAGTGAAAACGTGGATGTAAATACCGCTAATTTGACCATTAAATCTCAGAATGGCACCGCGAACTGTGTTGTGAATGCAACGAACTCAAGCGACCATGTGTTTAATGTAACCGCAGACTGGGTCAACATCACCGGGTTCACGGTGGAAAACGCCACGGAAGCGTATAACGCTGGCATATACCTTTCTACCGCAGCGCATTGCAACGTGTCTAATAACAATGTTATGAATAACTACCGTGGCATCTACCTGTATTATTCGAGCAACAACACGCTCACCAACAACTCCGCCTCAAACAACAGCGACGGCATCTACCTGTGGCACTCGAACAACAACACATTCACCAACAACACCGCAACGAACAACTACCACTGCGGCAGCTACCTGTATTATTCGAGCAACAACACGCTCACCAACAACTCCGCCTCAAACAACGACTACCACGGCGTCTGGTTGGATGAGTCGAGCAACAACACGCTCACCAACAACACCGCCTCAAACAATACTTACTATGGCATCAGCCTGTCTTCTTCAAGCAACAACAACACGCTGACCAACAACACCGCCACAAACAACAACGTCGGCATCTACCTGCATTCCTCGAGTAACAACACCATCTACAACAACTACTTCGACAACTCGGACAACGCCTATGATGATGGGAACCACGCCTGGAACACCACAAAGACACCCGGAACTAATATCATCGGTGGTCCTTATCTCGGTGGGAACTACTGGTCGGACTATAGTGGCAATGATACCAACGGAGATGGCTTTGGAGATACGCCTTACAATATCGAAGGTGGTGCAAACAAAGATTATTTGCCGTTAACGACTCCTGCCCTCATCGATGTTATTAGAAATCTGCCTAACACAGCGCAAAGAGGGGAGACGTTCAATGTTACCGTGACCTTCACAGCGCCCGCCGATAAGTTTAATGCCATCTCCCTCACCGACCTTGCCCCCGACGGTTGGAATGTGACTGTCAATAAAACATGGTGCACCCCGAATGCCGATGCTGTTTTAGCTACGGGCAATAGAACGGAGATTGCCTGGTTTGGGGAGCCTGGTGTGGGCTTTGACAACGGTACTTCATTTAGTGTGTTATATAAGGTAACTGTGCCTGATTACGCCCCGCTGGGAATTTATACCTTTTACGGTGTTCTCGAATATTATCTTGCCGGTGAAGGACCTTATCATGAAAATATGATAGGTGATTCTGAAATTGACATAACCGGCGCTACCCTGGAAGGGCGTGTTAGTTACCTTTCAAGGGGTACCAACAATTCCAAGTGGGCGGAGCCGTTTTCGGTGAGAGGCTTCGAGCCTGGTAATCTGACCAACGAGCTATGGAACGGCACTGCCACCACCAACAATACCGGGGTTTTCACCATCACTCGTCTTATTCCAGGCACCTATGATATCGGAATTAAGAACTGGACCTGCCTGAGTGAGCTGGAGATTAATGTGACGTTGATTGGTGACAATACTACCGTGGTTGATTTTGGCACCACTCGTGAGGGTGATTCCGATAACGATGATGCTGTTACTATCCTGGACTTCTCCCTACTTGCCGGTGCCTTCGGCTCAACGCCTGCTTCCGGCAATTGGAATGCCAATTGCGACTTCGATCGCAATGGTGCAGTGGTTATCCTGGACTTCTCCCTGCTTGCCGGCAGCTTCGGTCAGGCTGGAGACTTAGCTTCATAGTTGAAATAAGGATGACTTTAGCACTGTAGTAGGCAGAGCAAGCCTTTAGAGATGGTTTAGCTCACACCAAGCCTTCAATAAAGAAAGCCTCAAACCATCCTCAAACTTAGCAACCCGAATTTTGGATTGCGTATTTCCTGACGGCTACCCTAGAATTCAAAGAGGCATACCCCCTTTGGGTCTTCTTTTCTGGCAACCAAGATATAAAGCCATGCTTGTAAAAAGCTGTAAGGTCTTTTATTTGAAGTTAGGGGAGGGCTATAATAAGCTCAAACGCAGGTGTGTGTCGAGGCAAGAGAGAGGTCCAGATGAAAAGTAAACCAAGACGGTTGCCAATTTTGCTTCTTGGAATAATCCTCTTATTAGCTAGTATAGTTCCAGCGTGCTCTCAGCCACAGGAAATCCCACCCCAAAACTGGACTGTGGCGAATGAGACGGAGTTTCTGGCCAAGTGTGAGCAGAGCGACATTACTTTCGAGCGATGCCGCGAATGCGGCGATACTATTGTCTACACCCACTGGAGAATGATAGGAGATGTATTGGTGGAGAACGACTTCATTACCTTTCACTTCCACCCCGGCACGGGAATGTTCAAAGCAAAATACTCACATTGGCGAGACGACTTACCAGAAACAGCACCATTTATCGATATCTCCAAAGAACAAGCAGAAGCAATAGGCAATGGAACTGAGGCACAGTTAATCTATATTGACCCTGAGTCCCGCATGTTTGATTGTGCTCCTACCAATCCCTGTTGGACTGTTTATGTCTATGAGGATGTTTACCTCCCAGAGCTTAACAAAACATTTACCCAAATTGTGGATATTGTGGTAGTTGATGCAGTAACTGGAGAGATAGTCGAGCATGGAGTTCCAACACCATAACTATGTGAACCCCGCCTTTGCCCTCGGAGATGGTTTAGCCCGCATTAAGCCTACGATAAAGCTTCAAACTTACCAACCTGATTTTCATATTGCGTATTTTCTGACGGCTTCCCCTGATAATTGGAAGGGGGTGTGCCTTTGGGTTGTCCAAACCATCTCTAAGCCTGCAAAAACTAATATCAGCCTTCAGCTTGGTGACCAAAACCGAAAGAGTGGAGAAAAATGCAACTAAATGTAACTAAATGTAACTAAAGTTAACCAACGAGACTTGATGTTTTCCACATGGCAATGTAAAATGTAGATAGGGTGCCAGGACTAAAGTCCTGGATATTGTCACAAGCTATAATTTGGGGTTAAGAACTGGACTAGCCTGAGTAGGATGGCATTAAGTGAGCTATTCAGTGCAGGTAACATTACTGCGATTGACTTTGGTTTGCTTGCTGAAGATAGGCGAAGGTAGTAAGCTCGCGGGTTGGTACGAATAGAATGAGAGTGGCAGGGGTGCTTGTTGCCCTGGCGGTTTTGATGTTTGCTGCTGTCGTCCCTGCGGGTACGGTTCTGGCGCAGCAGGCTAATCCCAGCAGGGCTCTGCCTGCTGATGTGGAAAGGGGGGAAACGTTCAATGTCACCGTGAACTTCACTGCCCCTGCGAATAACTTCTTTCTTGTCTCCCTTGTTGACAATGCTCCCGACGGTTGGAATGTGACCGTCAATAAAGCATGGTGCACCCCGGTGGCATCCGGAGTTACGGGTACAGGGAATGAAGCACAGATTGTCTGGGGTGGGTCGTTTGACAATGGCACTTTCTTCACCGCGGTGTATAAGGTGACTGTGCCTGAAGACGCCGACGCGGGATTTCATACCTTTGATGGATTCCTGCAATATTACTTTGGTGCTGCAGGGCCTTACCGGGAAAATATAGCTGGTGATTCTCAGGTGCTTTTCCCACCTGAATTCCCCGTTATTAGACATATCAATGAAACATTGAAAAGCCCGGATACGCTGTATCCCGGCGATACATTTGAGGTCTTCGTTAATTGGACCGCACCTCTAGATAGTTTCTGTGCTATCGGTCTCACTGACCTTGCCCCCGACGATTTTGCGGTTGAGGCTAATAAAACGTGGTGTTCCCCCACAGCAAATGTAACCAATGTGGCAGACAATAAGGTAGAAATTTCCTGGTATGGCTCCTATGCTGAGGGCATTAACTTTACTGTGATGTATAAGGTGACTGTCCCCGAGACTGCCGCACCAGGAAATTATTACTTCCCTTATGATAGCTGTTCGCTCAGTTGGCTTGAATACAACTTTGGTGTGTGGGGACCATATGCATCGTGCACAATAGGAGATAGTGAAATATTGGTAACAGTCGGCGGTGACATAGCGGGAGAGACGCGTGATGTTAATGCCGACGAGCTATGCGATGTCAACATCACGCTGTATGAAGATGCCTCAGGGATAACGAGCGATACAAGCACGCCGAATTACACCATGACGGTCAATACAACCGGGGACTATTGGCTGCGCGGCAGCAAAGACAGCTATTTTGATATATTTACAAATGACCTGCCGTCCGCACCTAGAAATCCATATCACCCGGACTACATAAACCTGACAACGCCAGAACTATTAGCCGCGGGATACACCCTTAACTTCTCAGGTGACTACGGGCTTGTCCCCATGGCATGCAGCATGTCCTATGCTATGGAAAGCGTCAATCACTGGCTATACACACCGATCGATGAGGAAGAGAACCCGCGTCCTGAGTGGCAGCTTTCTAACTGGAAGGCTATGGAGTCGGTTCATTCCTGGCAGTTTCCTTACGGCTAAAGTTGGGTAGTTTTGTCATTTTGACTTTTTATGTTTGATTTTTAATATTGTTTATCCCTTCCATTGGAAGAGGGGGTAGGTGGTGGTATAATTGAGAAATGGAAGGTGGTATAATGGAGAAAATGAGATTGCTTGCAGCGTTCGTTACCATAGTGGCATTGATGGCGGTTGCGCTCATGCCTGTGGACATGGCTCTGGGGCAAGAAGTCAATCCAGACAGGACTTTGCCTCACACCGTGGAAAGAGGGGAAACATTTGATGTCACCGTAACCTTCACCGCCCCCGCAGATAAGTTCAATGCCATCGGTCTGACCGACTTTGCCCCTGATGGTTGGGATGTGGCCGTTGATGGAGCATGGTGCACCCCGACTGCCGATGCTGTTTTAGCTACGGACAATAAAGCGGAGATTGCCTGGTATGGGGAGCCTGGTGTGGGCTTTGACAAAGATACTTCATTTAGTGTGTTATATAAGGTAACCGTGCCTGATTATGCCTGCGCGGGAATTCATACCTTCGATGGTTTTCTGGCATATTATATTGCTGGTTCAGACCATATTTTCGAAAACGTAACAGGTGATTCTGAAGTAGAGGTCCCTGTATGCGACACGCCGCTTATCTGCTGTAACCCGAAAAGCTTCAGCTTCAGTGCTACCCAGGGAGGTTCAAACCCGTCAGACAAGACGCTGGAAATTTCGAACTCAGGCATTGGTACAATTAGCTGGACGCTGAGCGATGACGCTGGGTGGCTTAGCGAAAATCCCACAACCGGCAGCTCCACGGGCGAGCTTGATACGGTAACCGTATCGGTTGATGTAGCAGGAATGTCTGCCGGGGATTATTCCGCCAGCATCACCATAATGGCTGGTGGAGCAGACAACAGCCCGTGGACCGTCCCGGTTAGCCTGCATATTAGCTCATCGACGTCACAAATATCGTTCAGCCCTGCAAGCCTTAGCTTCACTGCTGTTCGAGGAGGTTCAAACCCGGCATCCGAGACGCTGGACATTTGGAACTCAGGCGTTGGTAGGCTCGACTGGTCGCTGAGCGATGACGCTGCCTGGCTCAGCGAGAATCCGACAGGCGGCAGCTCCATAGGGGAGCATGATACAGTAGCTGTACGGGTTGATATAGCAGGAATGTCTGACGGGGATTATTCCGCTGACATTACCATAACCGCCTCCGGGGCGAGCAATAGTCCGCAGACAGTTCCGATTACCCTGTATGTGGGAGGAGCAGGCCCACCGTCACCCACACAATTTACCATAACTGGCCTTGATGTCACTCCTGAGCAAGTACCGCCAGGACAGCCAGTAACCGTCAGCGCCCAGGTCACCAATACTGGTGATAGCGGGGGTAGCTATACTGTGAACCTTACCGTAAACGGGCAGGTAGAGCAGACAAAGACGGTAACCCTGGCTCCTGAGGCAATGGAGACGGTAACCTTCACCGTGACTAAGGAAACGCCAGGCAGTTACACCGTATCGATAGGGGACTTGACTGAAGAGTTTACTGTTGCCGCTCCATCATGGCTCACCCGATACTGGTGGATGCTAGTAATCGGGATCGCTGCTGTTGTGCTTTTGGCTTACTTCCTGTGGCGAAAAAGAGCAGCCTAGCTTGTCTGGCAGATTCCAGTCATCAGCTTTCAGGTTTCAGCCATTAGGTAACCGCTGACTGCCGACCGCTGAAAGAAAGTCAAAGAGCAAAATGAGGAAGGTGTTTATATTTTAATTTGTTCCGTTAGCCAACGGATTGACTTTTTATGTTTGATTTTTAATATTGTTTATCCCTTCTATTGGAAGAGGGGGTAGGTGGTGGTATAATTGAGAAATGGAAGGTGGTATAATGGAGAAAATGAAATTGCTTGCAGCGTTCGTTACCATAGTGGCATTGATGACGGTTGCGTTCATTCCTGTGAACATGGCTCTGGCGCAGGAAGTCAATCCAGTCAGGACTTTGCCCGAGACGGTGGAAAGAGGGCAGACGTTCAATGTCACCGTAACCTTCACCGCCCCTGAAGATCAGTTCAATGGCATCGGTCTGACCGACTTTGCCCCTGATGGTTGGAATGTGACTGTTGATGGAACATGGTGCACCCCGACTGCCGATGCTGTTAAGGCTACGGGCAATAGAGCGGAGATTACCTGGTTTGGGGAGCCTCCTGGTGTTGGCTTTGACAAAGGTACTTCATTTAGTGCGTTATACAAGGTAACCGTGCCTGGTTATGCCTGCGCGGGAAGTCATACCGTTAATGGCTCTCTGGAATATTGGGTTGGCCCTCAAGGATCTTATTTGGAAAACGTAACAGGTGATTTTGAAGTAGACGTCCCTGTATACCACACGCCACTTATCTGCTGTAACCCGAAAAACTTCAGCTTCAGTGCTACCCATGGAGATTCAAACCCGGCAGACCAGACGCTGGAGATTTCGAACTCAGGCGTTGATACAATTAGTTGGTCGCTGAGCGATAATGCTGCCTGGCTCAGCGAAAATCCCACGAGCGGCAGCTCCACAGGCGAGCTTGATACAGTAGCTGTACGGGTTGATATAGCAGGAATGTCTGCCGGGGATTATTCCGCCAGTATCACCATAATGGCTGGTGGAGCAGACAACAGCCCGTGGACTGTCCCGGTTAGCCTGCATATTAACTCATCGACGCCGGAGATATCGTTCGACCCTGAAAGCCTTAGCTTCACTGCTGGTGAGGGAGGTTCAAACCCGGCACCCGAGACGCTGGAGATTTGGAACTCAGGCGTTGATATACTTAACTGGACGCTCAGTGATGATGCCTCCTGGCTCATCGAGAATCCGACAGGCGGCAGCTCCGTAGGGGAGCGTGATACAGTAGCTGTACGGGTTGATATAGCAGGAATGTCTGCCGGGGATTATTCCGCTGACATTACCATAAACGCTACCGGAGCAGGCAACAGCCCGCAGAAAGTCCCTGTTAGCCTGCATATTGGCACAGGAGCTCCGGAGATATCCTTCAACCCTAAAAGTCTCAGCTTCACTGCTGGTGAAGAAGGTTCAAACCCGGCAAACGAGACGCTGGAGATTTGGAACTCAGGCGTTGATACACTTCACTGGACGCTGAGTGATGATGCTGCCTGGCTCAGCGAGAATCCCACAAGCGGCAGCTCCACAGGCGAGCATGATACAGTAGTTCTATCGGTTGATATAACGGGAATGTCTGACGGGGCTTATTCCACCAGTATCACTATAACCGCCCCCGGGGCGAGCAATAGTCCGCAGACAGTTCCGGTTGCTCTGTATGTGGGAGGAATAGGCCCACCGTCACCCGCACAATTTACCATAACTGGCCTTGATGTCACTCCTGAGCAAGTACCGCCAGGACAGCCAGTAACCGTCAGCGCCCAGGTCACCAACACTGGTGATAGCGAGGCTAGCTATACTGTAAACCTTACCGTAAACGGGCAGGTAGAACAGACAAAGACGGTGACCCTGGCTCCTGAGGCAATGGAGACGGTAACCTTCACCGTGACTAAGGAAACCCCGGGCAGTTACACCATATCGATAGGGGACTTGACTGAAGAGTTTACCGTTGTCGCTCCATCATGGCTCAATCGATACTGGTGGATGATAGTAGTCGGGATCGCTGCTGTTGTGCTTTTGGCTTACTTGCTGTGGCGAAAAAGAGCAGTCTAGAGCTTTTGGCAGCTTTCAGTCATCAGTTATCAGCTATCAGCCTTCAGCCATTAGCCATTAGCCATTAGCCATTAGCCATTAGGTAACCACTGACTGCTGATTACTGACCGCTTTTTCATTTTTGCTCTGTCATTTTGCATTTTGATTTTTGAGTTTTGCTTTTCTGGAATGTTAAATCCCCTTACTCCCCCTTTTCTAAAGGGGGATTTAGAGGGATTTTTATACGAAGTTATGCGGGATACTATAAAATTCAAAACTTTTATCCTGTAAAACTCCTCGCCCTTGAAGGGAGAGGTTAGGTGAGGGTGGGTCCTCTCCCCCTCCCTCTGACTCCCTCCCGCCAGGGGAGGGAAAATTGTTAAAGGACTTTGTGGTTAGGTCATTGGGATTTTGGTCATTTGATATTGTTTAGTATTTCGGATTTAGTATTTAGAATTTATACTCTCCTGTCATTGCGAGGCGTAGTTTAAAAGTGTAGTTGCCCAATTTATTGGGCAATTGTGCCTGATGAATCAGGCAACTACAAAATCCGGAGGCGAAGCGAGATTCCTCATTTCACTCGGAACAAGCTCCGCAATCTCATGAAGCGACGATCCTTTCTACTGAAAGCTAAAAAAGTCGAAAAAAATGGAACGATTTGGAACTAAATACAACTAAAGGTAACTAAATTGAAGTTGCAATTTCTGACACGGCGACGTACAATAAACAAAGGTACTACGACTAAAGTACCACGGTGGTACTATAGGCGCGGGGGGTTTCATGTGAAACGAATAGCGTTTTCGCTACTTAGCGTTGTTATTCTCATCGCCATGGCACTACCCGCCGGTGGCGGAGCAGTGCTGGCACAGCCAAGCAATTGGCCAGGTGATACTCAATGGATGTATCCCGCTAATTGCTATTTTGACCCGCAAGAAGATGAGCATCCAGCCAACCTTGATTTAATCGGTAATGAAATAATCGGCCCGGCTGCTTATTACTCTTTTGGCACCGACTACGCATTCTTCCGTGAGCGTGTCTTAAGTGACCCTTCAGGACCCGGCAAATTTGCTTCGTATGCCTGGGTCGTCTTATTTGACTTACCTGAACGTGGTAATTATGAGTACCTCCTGAGCCTAAATGGAAATGACGAAACGGTAGAGCTTTGGAATAATACTGTGCGAGAGAACTTAACATGGGCTCCGCTACTGAAAGACGATGCAGAAATAAAGATTAAGGAATATTCTACGGCAGACTATGCACGGATAGTACCTGATGAGACAGGACACTACTTTGTAGATTGGGCTATTCCTTTAACTGATCTTACAAACCTTGGTATCGACGCGAACACCACAATGTACTTCGCTACCTCCGCAGACGCCAATAATTATAACAAGGATCATCTGGTGTGCTACAACTTCCCAGACCTTGTGATTACCGAGAAATCGGAGGCCTGGGTTAGCATGGCGAATAAGACCTATAATGTGAGCTACATAGTTTGCAACGAGGGGGCTGCTGCCCCGGCAGGAGCAAGCAATACCACCATTACCATTGATGGCGTTGATGTCCTGGAAGACCCCGTACCTGGGTTGGCGGCAGGTGTGTGCTACAACAGTACAGTTGGGCCTTTCACCATGTCGGGAACTAACGATACTATCATGGTTTGCGCCGACAACGGTGATGTAGTTGATGAAAGCAACGAGTATAACAACTGCATGGAGAATATCTTTGTATGTGAGCTTCCAGCAGCTGACTTCTCCGCTAATAACACCAGCCCCTGTGTAAACGCCTCAGTCCAATTCACTGACTTATCGACAGGTACAATTAATAGCTGGAGCTGGGACTTCCTTGGAGGCAGTCCTTCAAGTGCGTCAACGCAAGGACCTCACACAGTAACCTACAGCAGTGCTGGCAACTACACGGTGAACTTAACGGTGAGCAATGCCTGTGGCTCTGATGATGAGGTCAAGGCAGGATACATAACGGTAGGCACGGCACCGACGGCGGCGTTCAGTGGTGCTCCCACCAGCGGCTGCGCTCCGTTAACGGTTAATTTCACTGATTTATCGCCGGGGAGTCCGACAGGCTGGAGCTGGGACTTTGGAGATGGCAGCAATAGCAGCGTACAGAACCCGAGCCATCAATACAGCGGCGGCGGCAGCTACAATGTTAGTTTAACGGTGAGCAATGCCTGTGGCGCTGATGATGAGGTCAAGGCAGGATACATAACGGTAAGCACGGCACCGACAGCAGAGTTCAGTGCCAATGTAACCAGCGGCTGTGCTCCGTTAACGGTTAGCTTCACCGACTTATCGACAGGGAATCCGACAGGCTGGAGCTGGGACTTTGGAGATGGCAGCAATAGCACCCAACAGAGCCCGAGCCATCAATATGGGAGTGGTGGCACTTATAATGTGAGTTTAACGGTGAGCAATGCCTGTGGCTCTGATGATGAGGTCAAGGCAGGATACATAACGGTAGGCACAGCACCGACGGCGGCGTTCAGTGCCAATGTAACCAGCGGCTGTGCTCCGTTAACGGTTAATTTCACCGATTTATCGACGGGGAGTCCGACAGGCTGGAGCTGGGACTTCCCCGGAGGCAGCCCTTCAAATGCTACAGGAGTGGGACCTCACACAGTAACCTATAGTAGTGCTGGCAACTACACGGTAAGTTTGAATGTCACCAATGAGTACGGCTCTGATATCGAGACCAAGATCAATTACATCGTAGTCAATGCCAAACCCACAGCGGCAGCGTCAAGCAACTCACCGGTATGTGAAGGAAGCACCATAGAGTTAACTGGTGGGCCTGGAGGGATGACAAGCTACAGCTGGAGTGGGCCACTTGGTTACACCAGCAGTGAGCAATCACCGAGCATAAGTAATGCCACCACAGCGATGGGTGGAGATTATACATTGACAGTAACTGACGCCAACGGGTGCAGTGATGATGACAGCACCAGTGTGGTAGTCAATGCCAAGCCCACAGCGGCAGCGTCAAGCAACTCACCGGTATGTGAGGGAAGCACCATAGACTTAACTGGTGGGCCTGGTGGGATGACGA
>Ga0209979_1004419_pt1 | contig 11650 bp, 12 predicted proteins | sample AnhtaG_FD_183114 | JGI IMG/M metagenome (GOLD analysis project Ga0209979, IMG submission 183114) | Deep subsurface microbial communities from Anholt, Denmark to uncover new lineages of life (NeLLi) - Anholt_01485 metaG (SPAdes) (version 2) | ecosystem: Environmental > Aquatic > Marine > Oceanic...
CAGTCTCTTACTGCCTTCGGCTTCGCCCTGGTGACGGTGCCCCTGCTCTCCCTGGCCTGGGAGGTGAAGCCCGCCGTCGTCACCAGCACCCTCCTGGGCACCCTTATCCTCCTGCCGCTCCTCTACGAGGTGCGCGGCCGCGTCCCCGTCAGGCGGGTAGTGCCCCTGTTCCTGGGCAGCCTGGCGGGTATCCCCCTGGGCCTCCTCATCCTGGAGCGCATCGACGCCATAGCGCTGGAGGTAGTGGTGGCAAGCGTGGTGATCGTGGCCGGGCTCCTCATATACTTCTCGCCGGAGCTGAGCCTTAGGCGACCGCTGGCGCCCCTCTCGCTCCTGGTGGGCGGCCTGAGCGGCGCCCTGCGGGCCGCCACCAGCATGGGCGGGCCGCCCATCGCCCTCTACGTCCTCACCTTCGAGCATGAGGTGGAGCGATTCCGGGCCACCCTGCTCGCCGCCTTCCTGCCCACCAGCCTGGTGACCGTGGGCGGGCTGGCCATCGCCGGGCGCATCAACGGCGATGTCCTCCTGGTCGCCGTCGCCGCCCAGCCGGCGGTGGTGCTGGGCTCCCTGACCGGACGCTGGGCCCGCTCACACGTCTCGGAGGCCCTCTTCCGGCTGGTGGTGCTGGGAGTGCTGTTCGCCAGCAGCGGCGCCATGCTGGCCTCCGCAGCGGGCGCTCTCAGCTAGCCGCCTGGCTTCGGTGCCTGATACCATAGCCTAAGAATGCTCACCAAGCGCATCATCCCCTGCTTTGACGTGGCCCAGGGCCGCGTGGTCAAGGGCGTTCGCTTCCTCAACCTGCGCGATGCCGGCGACCCGGTGGAGCTAGCCGCCCTCTACGACGCCGAGGAGGCCGACGAGCTCGTCTTTCTGGACATCAAGGCCTCGCCGGAGGGCCGCGACACCGCTCTGGAGATGGTGCGGCGCATCGCTGACCAGGTGTTCATCCCCTTCACCGTCGGCGGCGGCATTCGCACCACCGAGGACATCAGGTTGATGCTGGAGTCCGGGGCCGATAAGGTGGCCATCAACACCGCCGCCGTGGAGAACCCCGAGTTCGTCGCTGAGGCGGCCCACAGGTTCGGCTCTCAGTGCATCGTCGTCGCCATCGACGCCAAGAGGAGGGACGACGGCCGCCGTGCCGGCCTCGGCTGGCAGGTCCACACCTACGGGGGCGTGGGCGGCGGCACCCCGGTGGAGCTGGACGCGGTGCAGTGGGCCGTGCGCTGCGCCGAGCTGGGCGCCGGCGAGCTCCTGCTCACCGGCATGGACGCCGACGGGACTCAAGCCGGCTACGACATCGAGCTGACCCGCGCCGTGTCCGAGGCGGTGCCGGTGCCCGTCATCGCCTCCGGCGGCGCCGGCAAGCCGGAGCACCTGTACGACGCCATCGTGGAAGGGAAGGCGGATGCCGTGCTGGCCGCCTCCATCTTCCACTTCGGCACCCACCGCATCCGCCGGGTCAAGGAGTACCTGGCCGAGCGGGGCGTGCCGGTGCGCCTGTGACCGGAAAGGACGGACCCATGGCCCTCAAGTTCGATGACCGCGGCCTCATCCCCGCCATCGTCCAGGACAACGCTACGGGCGAGGTGCTGATGTTCGCCTTCATGAACGCGGAGTCGCTGAAGCGCACCGTGGAGTCGGGCCAGGCCTGGTTCTGGAGCCGCAGCCGACAGGAACTGTGGCAGAAAGGCGCCACCTCCGGCAACACCCTGGCCGTGCGGGAGATACGAAAGGACTGCGACGAGGACGCGCTGCTACTGAAGGTGGACCCCGCCGGGCCGGCCTGCCACACCGGCGAGCGTTCCTGCTTCTACCGGCGGTTGGAGGAGCAAACCTCGGGCGGGCCGTCAGCAGAGTCCTAATTGGGCAAAATCGAGGGAATGGACTGACTTAAAAGTCATGAAGAACGGAGCAGCCGATGGAGAAGGTGAACCTCGCCCATAAGTTTAGCCTCTTCGAAGACCACTGGAGCCCGAAGATTGCTGGCGAAATCAACGATTCATACCTCAAGTTAGTGAAATTCAAGGGGGACTTTGTCTGGCATCATCACGAGGCGGAGGACGAACTGTTTCTCGTCGTGAAGGGAAGGTTCCTGGTCAAGCTGCGGGATCGCGATATTTGCCTGGAAGAGGGCGAGTTTGTCATTGTTCCCAGGGGCGTTGAACATAAGCCCGTCGCTGAAGAAGAAGTCCTGGTGCTGTTGCTTGAGCCAAAGTCTACGTTGAACACGGGAAATGTGCAGAATGAGAGAACGGTGGCTGACCTGGAACGAATCTGAGCTCGCGCTCCGTCTCTCCTGCTGATGATTCCGCCCTAGGGTCGGGCCTCCTCCACGTCAGGCTGTTCCTCCGCCGCCATCACCTCCCGCAGCGCACGCAACGCCACCTGGACATGCGAGGCGCCAGCACTCCTCTAGGATGGTCCGCTGGACTCGTTTCACACAGCCGTTGGCGGTGGCCCTGCCGGCGCGGGCATCTCACCAACCTCCTCCGACATCGGGAGCTTGGGAAGCCACTCCAGCCAGGAGGGCAGATACCAGTTCCACCTGCCGAGGAGCTTCATCGTGGTGGGCAGGACAAAGGCACGGATGATCGTGGCATCGACGGCGATGGCGACTGCCAGGGCGAAGCCGAACTGCTGGAGGCCAATCAGCCGCGTGAAGGTGAAGATCATGGCCACCGCAACCATGATTGCTGCCGCGCTGGTGATCACTCCGGCGGTCTCCTTCATGCCCTGGGCGATTGCTTCATCGGTGCTGAGCCCCTGCTCGTACTTCTCCTTGATCCTGCTCATCACGAACATCTCGTAGTCGATCGACATGCCGAACAGGATGGCGAACACGAACAGGGGCAGCCAGGACTCGATGATGCCGGTGGCCTCGAAGTTCAGTATCCCCTCCAGCAGCCACCCCTCCTGGAACACCAAGACGAGCATGCCGTAGGCGGCGCCGACGGAGAGGAGGTTGAGGATGATGGCCGTGATGGCGATAACGAGCGACCTGAAGGTGAGCAGTAGGATTATGAAGGCGAGGCCGAGCACGAAGGCCAGTACGAAGGGTGTCCTGAAGTAGATGTTCTCCCTGAAGTCTATATTGGCCGCGGTGGCGCCGGTCACCAGGACATCGGCGGAGCTATCCTCGAAAGACGCCGGGATCAGGTCGTCGCGGAGGTTATTCACGGCGTCTATGGCCCGCTGCTCGCCGGAGTCACCGTTGACCGGGATGAACAGCAGCCCCGTGTCGCCGGCGTCGCTGAACTCCGGCTCCTGCGCTTCCCGTCCGTATAGAGCGTCGGGGTTCTCCGGCGAAACGACATCTTGTTCGACCAGAAGCCTCAGTTCGGCCACCGACGCCTGGATGTCCTGAGCGAAGACGTTCTGCTTCTCTCCCGCGTCTACAACGGCAACGGCCGGCTGCACCAGCCCCAGCACGAAGTTCTCCTCCAGCGTGGCCAGCGCCCTCGTGCCCTCAGCGTCCTCGGGTAAGCCCTTGACGCCGTTGAACCCCAGGTTAAGGGTGAGGAGCGGATATGTCAGGGCGAGCAAGGCGACGATGGTGACTACGGCGGGGATGAGCGGCCGCGCCAGCACGCGGTCGACGATGAAGCCCCATACTCCGCCCCCTTCGCCTCCACCGCGACCGAAGAATGGTACCGTGAACCGGTCAATGTTGTCACCCATCATGGTTATGATCGCTGGCAGAAGAATCATGGCGCTGATCACGGCGAAGATGACAACGACCATGGCCGCGAGGCCCAGACTGGCGAAGATCTGGTTACCCACCAGGAACATGCCGGCCACCGCGAACACGGTGGTGGCGCCGGCGAAGAAGATCGCCTTGCCGGAGGTGCCCGTGGCCACCTGCAGAGCGTCCTCCTTGGAGCGCCCGGCCCTGCGCTCGTTGCGATAGCGGCTGATGACGAAGAGGGAATAGTCGATGCCGGTGGCAAGGCCCATGAGGAGGACGATCTCGCTGTAGGCTTGGTCTAGCGCGTACGTCTGGCTTATCACGGCCAGGACGGCCATCGCCAGTACGATGGCGGCGAGGGCGAGGGCCAGCGGCACGACCGCCGCGACCACGGCCCCGAAGGCGAGAATGAGGATAGCGAAGGTTATCGGCAGGTTCAGCATGGAGGCGCGGCCGAAGTCCTCTTCCACGATCTCGTTCATCTGCTTGTTGAGCGAGGCGTCGCCGCCGACAAGGATCTCAAATCCGTCGGACGCCTGTTCCGCCTCGGCGACGGCGTCGAGGACGGGATCGATGTTGTCCATCGCGTCATCAAGCTCGCCCTCGAGCTTCACGAGGGCGAAGGTCACGTCGCCGCCGGCCTCATTCTGGGCGACGAATGGTGATTTGGGGACGACGATGTTGCCTTCTTCGTCCATCACAGGCTCTCGCGGCAGGCCGGTGTCGTAGTGGCTGGTCATGCCGGCAACGATGCGCGTATCCGTGACGACGGTGGTGGTGCCGACCACCTCCGTCTCCTCCGCCACAAGCCCCTCGAGCGCCCGCCGGAGCCCCTGCACCGTGTCACGATAGTCGGGATCGTCCACGGTGAGCGAGGGATGCGAGAAGGTGATGAACTCTTGGACGCCGGCCTCCTCCTCGCCGAACCTCTCTTCGAAAAGCGCAGCGGCCTCGCCGGCCTCACCGGGGGCATCCTGGTCGACGTCGGTGTCCGCCTCTATCACTGAGCACGCGCCCAGGGCGACGACGACGATGAGCACCCAGCCGATGGCCACAGCCTTGCGGTGGCGGGCGCTCCACATGGCGATGCGTGAGGTAAAGGACTGGGCTCCCCCGGAAGTGGATGACGTCATCTCTTTACGTCCTTTCCGGCGCTAGAACTCGAAGTTCACGAACCGGCCGCCCTCGACCCTACACATCTGGAGACCGACCTCCGCCCCTTCACCTACGCGGTCGCCGTTCTCATCGAAGGCGATGGCGCCGGAGACCCCGTCCCGCTCCGTTGCAGCCACGGCGTCGCGCAGGTCGTTTGGCATGATCTTGATGGACCCGTCCGCCTGCTCCTCGGCGACTTGCGCCACAGCGTCAAGCAGGACCGTCACGGCGTCGGCGTACTGCGCCGGGAAGGGTGTCTGAGGTTCGCTTCCGATGATTTGGACGTAGTCAGACGTGAACTCCTCGGGTAGCGGGAGCGAGCAGCCAGCGAAGACGGTGCCCTCCGCCAGCTCGCCCAGAGGCTCGATGAAGTCTGACACCGAGACGACCCCGTCGCCGGAAAGGAACGTACCGGCGTATCCCGCGTCGCGCAGCTGCCGGTACAGCAACGCGCCCTCCGGGTTGAACCCTGCGAAGACCACCACTTCCGGGCTGTCCGCGGCGACCTGCGCCGCCAGTTCGCTGAAGTCGACATCCCCTTCTACGATACTTTCGCGGCTCACCTCGACGCCGCTCCTTCGCAGGGCTGCCTGGAGCGAATTCGCCAGGTCTGTCCCGTATGCCTCGCTATCGTCGATCACGCAGGCCGTGGCGGCACCCAGCCGTTCGGTGACGTAGCGCGCCTGCAGAGCAGCCTCCTGCGAGTTGGTGAAGGAAGTGCGGAAGAAGAATTCCGGTGCCGTCTGGCCTGTGGTCAGGTCGCTGCGGGTGACGGACCCCGAGATCATCACGATTCCTGCCCGTGCGTAGGTCGCGATCACCCGCGACGCACCGGTGCTGCACATGGGGCCGATAACCCCCACCAGGCCCGGAAGGAGTCGATGGTCGTCCCGCCCGTACAACAGGTGACCGGCGGCCCGGCTGGTGATATCAGCCTCGAAGCAGCCGTCGTCCTCGGCGTGGATCTCGACTTCGTGCCCTCCGATCGTATCGCCGTTCGCCTCTTTCCACAGCTCTATGCCCACGATCGTCGCGTCGAGAACTTCGGAGCCTTGCGTCTCGGTGGGCCCGGACAGCGCCGCCGACACGCCGATGATAATGGGCTCGCCGGCGGGGACCTCGATAGCTGTGTCCGGACTTCGCGGGACGTCCGCGATCGCGGCCTCTTCCTCATCATCTCCACCGCCGGTCGCCACCATGGCGACGATCACGACGACCACCACTATCCCGAGTAGCACAGCCCAGAGCCAGGGGTTCCGTAACGATAGGAACACTGATCCGCCCTCCATCTGCTCGAGGGATGATGCCGCCCATTATCGCCTACATTCGGGCCGACAGTAAAGGCCGCCGCCCATGGCGGGCGCTGTGCCGCTCACCCTGAGCCAGTCGAAGGGTCACCCTGAGCCTGCCTGCCGGTAGGCACGGCTTGCCGAAGGGCCTGTCAAAGGATGCGCGAAGGGACAGCGGCGCCCGCTAGGACACCGGGGCCAGCAGCACCACAGCCTCACCCCTCACCACGGCCACGCCCTCGGCGATGACCGTCTTCTCGAAGCCCGCCCGGTCGCCCACCTTGGCGCCCAGCACCGCCTCCGCTATCGAAGGCTCCTCCGTCCTACGTGTCACCAACGTTTCCAAGCGAGGCCAGCCACTCCTTCTCCTCTGCCGTCAGCTCCAGCGAGGCCAGCATCTCCGGCCGCCGCCGCGCCGTCAGCAGCAGGTTCTGCCGCCGACGCCACTTCGCCACCTCCTGGTGGTTGCCCGACACCAGCACCTCCGGCACCGACCAGCCGCGGAACCGAGGCGGGCGAGTGTAGTGGGGCGCTTCCAGCAGCCCCTCGGCGAACGACTCCTCAACCGCCGACTGGGGCGAGCCGATGGCCCCCGGGACCTGGCGCACCACCGCGTCCACCAGCACCATCGCCGCCAGCTCCCCGCCCGACAGCACGTAATCGCCGATGCTGATCTCGTCCGTCGCCAGGCGCTCGTGCACGCGGGCGTCGAACCCCTCGTAGTGCCCGCACAGCAGCACCAGCCGCTCCTTGGCCGACATCTCCACGACGACCTCGTGGGTGAGCCGCCGCCCAATGGGCGTCAGCAGGATGACCGGCTCCCGCTGCGGCGCCAGCTCCAGCACCGACTCCGTGGCCGCGAACACCACGTCCGACTTCATCAGCATGCCCGGCCCGCCTCCGTAGGGGTAATCGTCCACCGTCTTGTGACGGTCCTTGGCCCAGCGCCGGATGTCGTGCAGGTGGATGGAGAGCAGGCCGCTCTCCACCGCCCGCTTGACGATGGACTCGTCGAAGGGGCCGCGGAACATCTCCGGGAAGATGGTCAGGATATCGATGCGCACGACAGTAATGATACTCCCAGCGGACTTATCCCTGCGCGCCGAAGACTATGAGACGGCTCAGGCATCACGCGTTCGCTGCTCGACGCCAACCCGCTGTCCCTCTGAACTATCGGCAACGCCGCCCAGCCAGGAGACCCAGCCCGGCCAGGCCGCCCCTCCAGCCAGCCCGGGGTTCCCAGACCGATAACGAAGGACGAGGCTGCGCACAGCGAGGGCGATGGCGATGCCCACGGCTACCGCCAGCAAACCAGCGACAGCGTCGAGGATATAGTGGTTGGCCGTTAGGACTATCGCGGCCAGCGTGACCAGGGGCATGAGCACGGCGAACGAGCGGAGGGCGACATCCCTGGACGCCAGCCAGAGCGCCACGGCCGCCAGCAGGTTCCAGCCGAAATGAAGGCTGGGGACGGCGGCGTACTCGTTCCGCAAGAACCACGGATTCGCAACCCTGCTGACGCCGTACTGGCTGAACACGGTGTCCGTGAAGCCGAACTCCTCCGGCATCAACCGGGGTGGGGTTACCGGGAACGTTGCGTACACTATCAGCCCTATGGCTCCCGAGATCAGGAAGGCGTTGCGCATCAGCAGGTACTGGGGGCGGTGCCGGAAGTAGAGCCAGACGGCGACCACGAAGACTATCGGCAGGTGGCCGTAGAGGTACATGGCGTTGAGAGCGTCCACCAGCCACTGGTAGGACAGCACCTGGTCCTGGAGGTCCGCCTCCCAGAAGATGCCGAGGGCCTTCTCCAAGTCGATGAGCTGATTTGCGTGGTCGAAAGCAACCGCAACGCGCTCGTGGCTGAGGCCCCGCACCAGGTAGTAGAGGGGAAGGGCGATCCCAATCAGCAGGAGCTCCGCTGGCAGCCCAGCCAGCTCCTTCTTGCCTAGCCGCCTCAACAGAGTGCTTATGCTTGCCTACCTCTCAAGGGCTGGCGGCCTTCTCCCCACGCGCCGCCATGGCCCGCCGATATCTAGCCCTCGTGCTCCGTTTGCCCCCGCAGGACCTCCAGCGCATGGGGCAACACGGGCAGCAGCACGGAAAGGTTCTCGCGGACGCCGCGGGGGCTGCCCGGCAGGTTGACTATCAGCGTCCGCCCCCGCACGCCGGCCACGGCCCGGCTGAGCATCGCCATCGGCGTGTGCTTCAGCCCCTCCAGCCGCATCGCCTCTGCCAGCCCCGGCGCCTCGTAGTCGATGGCCTCGCGGGTGGCCTCCGGGGTGACGTCGCGCGGCCCCAGGCCGGTGCCGCCGGTGGTGACGATGAGGTCAAGGCCATCACCGTCCGCCCAGGCGATGAGGCGCTGAGTGATGGCCTCCCGGTCGTCGGGGACCACCTCGTAGCGCTGCACGGTCACGTCGAGGGCGGAGAGCATCTCGCGGATGGCGGCGCCGGAGGTGTCCTCGCGCTCGCCGCGGGCCCCCTTATCGGAGACAGCGAGGATGCCGACCCGGAAGGACATACCTAGAGGAGGGACGAATTCCCAAAACGGTGGGGAAAGTATTGCATAAGCGCTTGACAAACCCCCCGCCGATGGTATGCTATGGGACGAAGTGGGGAGGAATGGGACTTCTCCCATTTTCTTTTTTTCGCTCCCGCCTTCCCAGCAGCGAGCAGGCCCATATTAGCACAGCCGTCCCTTTTGCAGAAGGGGAACAGGGGAGATGGCCTTCAGGGGCACCTACGAACATACGGTGGACGACCGAGGCCGGGTGAGTGTACCCGCCCGCTACCGCCACGAGTTCGCCGCGGGGATGGTGCTCACCATGAGCCCAGAAGGCTGCCTGGAGGTCTACACCCCAGATGGCTTCGACGACATGGCCAATTTGGTAACGGCGAAGCCCGCGACGCGCCTCAAAGGTCGGCGGTTGCGCCGCGGGTTCTTCGCCCGGTCCTGGGACGCCGAGCTGGACCGTCAGGGCCGCATCCTGATTCCGGCACAGCTCCGCGAAACCGCCCAGCTCAACGGGGCGGTCATCATCAACGGTCGCCGCGAATGCCTGGAGGTATGGAACCGCGACCGTTGGCAGAAGGAGCTGCAACAGGTAGAAGAGACCTACGCCACCGAACTGGAGTCGCTGGAGTAAAGGGAGGTGGTTGCAATCTTGCCCCCTAACGCGACCCGGAACCACGCTCCAGTTATGGTGGACGAGGTCCTGCGTTACCTGGCTGTCCAGCCCGGCGGCCGATACGTAGACTGCACGGTGGGCGGCGGTGGCCACTCCTTGGCCATTCTGGAGGCCGCCGCCCCCGGTGGTCTGCTCCTCGGCATCGACGCCGACGCCTCCGCCCTGGAGACCGCCCGCGCCCAACTCCAACCCTTCGCCGACTCAACCCTACTCGTCCAGGCCAACTTCCGCGACCTGGCAGCCGTCTGCCAGAAGGCGGACTTCGTGCCCGTCCACGGCGTCCTGTTCGACCTGGGCCTGTCCTCCTACCAGCTCGCCGACCAGGAGCGCGGCTTCGCCTTCCAGGTGGAGGCGCCCCTGGACATGCGCTTCAACGACAGCCAGACCCTCACCGCCCACGAAGTAGTCAACACCTACAGCGAAGCAGACCTCGCCGACGTCATCTGGCGGTTCGGCGAGGAGCCGACCAGCCGGCGCATCGCCCGCGCCGTCGTCGCCGCCCGCCCTATCGCCACGACGACACACCTGGCCGCCGTGGTGTCCCGGGCCGTCAGCGGCCCCCGTCGCCGCATCCACCCAGCCACCCGCACCTTCCAGGCCCTGCGCATCGCCGTCAACGACGAGCTGGGCGCCCTGACCTCCGCCCTGGAGCAGGCCGTCCAGGTCCTGGGCCACGGTGGACGCCTGGTCGTCATCGCCTTCCACTCTCTAGAGGACCGCATCGTCAAGCAGTTCATCCGCCGCGAGTGCCTCGACTGCGTCTGCCCGCCGGAGGCGCTGTCCTGCGCGTGTGGACACCGCGCCTGCCTACGGCGGGTCGCCAGGGGCCTCGTGCGCCCCTCATCGGAGGAGATCGCCGCCAACCGGCGCAGCCGCAGCGCCCGCCTGCGGGCGGCAGAGAAGTTGTAGGGGGAACAGTTGGCCACCGTACAGAAGACGGAGCGACATCTCCTGCCAGAGTTCCTCCGCTCGCCCAGCCTGCCCACTCTGCTCATCATCAGCGCTCTGGCCATCGGCACCGCCGCCCTCCTGCCGCTGGTCCAGTCCAGCATCGCCACCACCACCAACGGTAACGTCCACCGCCTGGAGCAGCAGCGGGACGACTGGCAGGCCCACATCCAGGAGACAGAGCTGGAAGTGGCCACGATGGCCGGCCTGGAGCGCATCGAGAAAACGGCCAGGACCGATCTCAAGATGGTGGAGCCCAAGGAGACCCACTACATCACCGTCGCGTCGGAGCCGCCGGAGCCGCGCAGGCTCCCCAGCCGCTACCTGCCATCCGCTCCGGAAGAAAGACAGAGCGAGCCCGCCATCTGGGAACAGCTGCTGGATTGGCTGCCCTTACCGTAGGGGAGGAGTAGAGTGGCGTCGCGCAAGCGGGGCGTGAACTGGCGTTTGGGGGCCGTGGTGGCCCTCATCGCCCTGGCTGCCATGGCCCTCGTCGCCCGCCTGGTGCAGCTTCAGATCGTGGACCATGAGCACTACGCCACGGAAGCCCGCAACATCCACGTGGCCCAGGAGACGGTGACCGGCCGCCGCGGGGCCCTGCTGGACCGCAACGGATACCCCCTGGCCGCCAGCAAGGAAACCTACGATGTCATGGCTGAGGTAAAGGCCTGGAAGGATCCCGTGGAGGCGAACAGGGCCGCTGCCGCTATCGCCGCCGTCACTGACGGCGACCCCAAAGAGATGGTGGCCGCCGTACAGGGAGCCAGCATCTACGAGATCGCCGTCGCCCGCAGCCTCGGCTACGAGGAAGCATCCCACGTGCGGGACCTGGACCTCCCCGGCGTGCGCCTCCTGCGCAGCAGCGCCCGCCTCTACCCGGAAGGCAACCTGGCCGCCCAGCTCATCGGCTTCGTGGGGCGGGACAACGTAGGCCTCACCGGGCTGGAAGCGGACCTGGAGGGGATCATCGGCGGCTCCCGCGGCACCGTCGTCTTCGAGCGCGACGGCCTGGGCAACCAGATCGCCTTGGGCGACCGCAGCGAGCTGCCCCCTCTCCCCGGCTCCGATGTCGCCCTCACCATCGACCGGTTCATCCAGCGCCTGGCGGAGCAGGAGTTGGATCGAGCCGTCAACGAGCACGAGGCCAAAGGCGGCACCATCATCGTCGTCCAGCCGGAGACGGGCGAGATCCTGGCCATGGCCAGCCGCCCCACCTTCGACCTCACCAGGCTCGACCTCAGCGACGAGTCCAAGCTGGCCCTCTTCCGTAACCGCGCCATCACCGACCAGTACGAGCCTGGCTCCGTGTTCAAGCTGATCACCACCGCCGCCGCCCTCGACCTGGGCCTGGTCAGCCCCGATACCTGGTGGTACGACGA
>Ga0209979_1004420_pt1 | contig 11650 bp, 9 predicted proteins | sample AnhtaG_FD_183114 | JGI IMG/M metagenome (GOLD analysis project Ga0209979, IMG submission 183114) | Deep subsurface microbial communities from Anholt, Denmark to uncover new lineages of life (NeLLi) - Anholt_01485 metaG (SPAdes) (version 2) | ecosystem: Environmental > Aquatic > Marine > Oceanic >...
AAGCAGCTCTACAATGCGGTGTACAACCTGGTCAACAACGCTATTCCGGAGACGGAGCCGGGCGGCACTGTGGCAATCCGGACGTCGGCGTGCATCGGCGGCCAGTTCCCCGACGGGGCATACGTGTTGATCGAAGTGGCCGACACCGGCCGCGGCATGCCGAAGCACGTCCGCGCGAAGCTGTTCACCGATGACGTCGTCAGCACGAAGCCGGGGGGCACCGGCCTCGGAACGCGCATCGTAAAGAACGTGGTGGATGCCCATGAGGGCACCATCAGCGTCGAGAGCGCGGAGGGCGTTGGCACCACGTTTTTCATGAAGCTGCCATATCGCACCGAGCTTGAGGTCGGCGCCGAGGCGTAGCGCCGCATGTCTGAGAGGGCCGTCGCATCTTGAGTGTATCCGCTGCAGCATGCCGTTGTAGGCCCCACCATCTCGAGATGGCCGGTGCGCGTCACGCACCGGCCGGCAACTCCCCTGAGGTGAGTCCAAACAATGCCGATCGTGAATCCCTTCGATGTGCCCGGCCAATGGTACAAGGGCAACCTCCATACGCACACGCTGGAATCCGATGGCGAGCTATCTCCGGAGGAGGCATGTGCCCGGTACAGGGACGCTGGGTATTCGTTCTTGGCGATCACCGACCACGGCACCATCACGGACACGCGCCACTTGTCTGGCGACGATTTCGTGACCCTGCTCGGAGGAGAGTTCGGGGGCAAGGGAGCGCCATCCGGTCGGACGTACCATATCGTCGTGCTCGGTGTCGAGCCGGATTGGCCGCGACCGGACGATGACGCGCAGGCGGTTATTGATGCCACGAACGCTTCCGGCGGCTTCGCCTTCGTCGCGCATCCTTACTGGAGCGGCCTCCACACCGACGACCTCCTGACCCTTCGGGACCACGCGGGCGTCGAGGTGTACAACTTCACGTGCTATCGCGGTATCGGTAAGGGGAATTCGGCCGTCTACTGGGATGTCATGCTCGCCCAGGGAGTGCCGGTCGTCGGCCTCGGGGTAGACGATAGCCATGGGCACTATAATGACTACCTGGGCGGATGGATATGCGTGAAGGCTGAGGAGCTCACATCCGAAGGCATGCTCACAGCCATCAAGAGCGGATGCTTCTACGCGTCCTCAGGCCCGCAGATCTACGACTTTCGCGTTGAGGATGGCAAGGCTGTGGCCCGGTGCTCGCCCGCGCAGGCGGTAAACTTCATCTCCGCCGACTCGCGAGGGCGCAGCATTTGGCGCGACGACGACACGCTCTTTGACGAGGCTGAGGTGGAGCTGAACGGCAACGAGCGCTACGTGCGCCTCGAGGTAGTGGATGTGCGCGGCCGGATAGCGTGGAGCAATCCGCTGCCCGTGCCGTCCGGTGAAGACGATGCCCGGAACGCATAAATGACGGGCGCCCCAGGGATGATCCCGGGGCGCGGTCGCTGTATAGAGAACGGATCGCCGCTCAACGACGGCTCCGGTTAGTGGCTGTAGTACCCGAAGCCGTAATGTCCGTTGTGGTAGTAGATGTGGTTCTTGTGGTACTTGTGCGTGTAAGGGTATCGCGACCCCCCGTAGTATCCGTTGTACCCATGGCCATGTCCCTGATGGCCATAGTGCGGGGCGGCTCGCTCGGCCCCCTTCGCCTCTCACTGCGGGCCCGCATGCCTTCGGGTGCCGTTTCAGTCTCAGCTCGCCATCTGCGGCGCCAATAGATGACCGCTTACCTCAGCGGCGAGCGAGAGCTGAGCCCGAAGGGCGCCAGCATGGCGTTGTAGATGCCTCGCTCATAGTACGTATAGGTCGGCCGCTGCGGGTACCACGGGCGGTAATACTGGAATCCGCCGTAGTAGCCGTAGTGCGGCGGCCTGACGATCACCACGTTCGTGTTGTTGATGATCGTCTTACCGTCGGGGCTGGTGATGGTCTCCGACCGATTCCGGAATGGCGAGGAGCGGGCCGGCCGCCTCGCATAGCGATGCAGGCTGCTTTGCCCGCCGATCGGCGTCCCCAACAAACGTGGCGCCGATATCTGCAGCGCCGGTGTGGGCGACAGGAGCCGGGGAGCCCCGGGCCGAGTCAGGCCCTGGGCAAATGCCGCTTGACCGACAATGGCCAGCAGGCCGACGATAATACAGACTCGCAGCAAGTTGGACGATAGCTTTGTGGACATTACGTCACTCCTCCCTCGCACTCTGAGTATACCCGCTTCACGTAGGAGATGCCACGACATGTGAGGAAAGTCACGGCGCCAGACCCCCACCGGGACTGGATGCACAGCAGATCAGCCGGAGATGGCGTCATGAGAGGGCGCCGGCGGGAGCGGTCGCCTTCCGTGCGGCTGGGTCGGGAGGGTTTGGATATCGCGATCGCCGGAGCCGGTGCCCTCTCGTTTCCTGACGCCCTGCAACGCGTCGCCCCGCCGGACGTGTGGGCCCGGGTAGCGTCCAGTGCGGGGCGCGCATACGCTGAGAGCTTGGTAACGGGTCGCATCCGCCGGCACGCATTACACCTATTCAGACGCCCCCAGCGGGCCCGGGGTTCAGTTGTGCGGCCAACTATCGGGCCCGGGCAAGGAGCGCGCGAACATGAGCGAAATCGGTGTGGGCATAATCGGATCACAGTTCGTTGCCGAGATCCACGCCGAGGCGTTCAAGCGTGTCGCCGACGCCGAGGTGCGGGCAACAGCCTCGCCCACTGAGGAGCACGTGCGCGGCTTCGCCGATAAGCACGGCATCCCCGAGTGGTTCACGGACTACCGGGATCTGCTTGCGCTGGCGGCCATCGACGTGGTGACTCTGTGCCTGCCCAACCACCTGCATTCCCAGGTCACAGTGGATGCCGCTGCTGCCGGCAAGCATGTGATCTGCGAGAAGCCGCTGTGCATGAACCTTGCCGAGGCGGATCGAATGATCGAGGCGTGCCGCGCAGCGGGCGTGAAGCTCATGTACGCCGAGGAGCTGTGCTTCACGCCGAAGTACGTGCGGGCCAAAGGGCTCATTGACGAGGGCGCCATCGGCAAACTGTACATGATCAAGCAGAGCGAGAAGCACGACGGCCCACACTCGCCGTGGTTCTGGGATGTGGAGAAGTCGGGCGGCGGTGTGACGCTGGACATGGGATGCCACGCCTTCGAGTTCTTCCGTTGGGTGCTCGGCAAACCAAAGGCCTTGAGCGTGTACGCGGACATGGGCACCTACGTCCACAGGGACAAGACGCGCGGCGACGACAATGCGGTCATCATCGTGAACTTCGAGGGCGACGTGACCTGTGTGGCCGAGGAGAGCTGGGCCAAGAAAGGCGGAATGGACGACCGCTCGGAGTTCTACGGCTCCGAGGGGGTCATCTACGCCGATCTGCTGCAGGGGAATGCGCTGCTCACTTTCAGCGACGTCGGCTATGGCTACGCCGTGGAGAAGGCGCGGGCGACGAGGGGATGGACGTTCACGGCGTTCGAGGAGATCTGGAACTACGGCTTCCCGCAGGAGATGGAGCACTTCATAGACTGCGTCAAGCACGACAAGGAGCCGATGGAGACGGGCGAAGATGGCAAGGCGGTGCTGGAGATCATCTTCGCCGCCTACGAGTCCGCTCGCACGGGAGCCCGCGTTGCCCTGCCGTTCGCCACGGACGCCGCGAAGCCTATTGATCTCTGGACTTCAGGGGCACAGCGACGGTTATGAGCCGGCAGCCTCATCTTCCTGCGCCGATTCGGCAGCTTCGGCCTCCTTCCCCCGGAAGCCGGCGAGGAAGACGCCCAGGAACACCATTGTGATGAGAGCCGGGAGTAGGAAGATCTTGCGGAAGTCGCGGCGGAAGTACACGTCCATTTTCCCCGCGAAGATGTTGCCTACGAGCTTGCCGATGCCCATGTAAAGGAACGCCAGGAGGTTCTGCGCACTGGCCCGGATGTCGCGTGTGGCGACGGAGTTCACGTAGATCTGCGATGCGACGACGAAGAACGCGTAGCAGATGCCGTGGAGCGACTGCGAGGCCAGTACGAGCCAGCGTGGCCGACCGATGGCGAATATCACGTACCGCACCGGCCAGGCGGCAATCCCGAGGGCAATAGTTGCGCGCATGCCGAGATGCATGAGGCTCAGCGGAAGAGCTACCAGGACGAGCACTTCGGCGATCTGTCCGATGGTCATCACCGGGCTGACCCAGGCCGGGGGGATCCCAATGCCCTCCTTGAAGAACAGGGAGGTCAACTGATAGTAGAACGCAAGCTCTGTGGCGATGAAAAACGTTACGATGGCCAGCACGGCGAAGTCGCGATGCCGCATCAGCTTGACTGCCTCAAGGAACGCCCAGGGCTTCTCCGCCTTCTTCGTCGGGGGCGTGTGTGGAAGGCCGAGGGAGAAGAGCCCCAGCGCAATGGACAGGCCCCCCGCCAGATGGAGGCAATTGCGCATGCTTGGCTGGCCGAATACGGCTCGCCAGCGCGCCACGCTCTCGGCGAAGGCGGGGAAGAAGTGCTCGAGGAACGAATCAAGCGACCCCAGCCACATGCCGAAGATCCAGCCGACGGCCACCCATCCAATGGTCCCCCATAGCCGGATCGAGCCGAAGCTCTTCTGCGGATCAGTCAGATGGGCGAACGCGAGCGAGTTGGTCAGGGCGCCGGTTGGTGTATAGAGGGTGCAATACAGGAGCATCACGACGAACAGCGGCCAGAAAGCCGTCAGGGCAGCCGCGTAAAACAGCAGGCCGGCGCCGAGGAGGTGCACGAGCGCCATGTAGCGCTCGGTGGCGAAGTAACGGTCGGCGATCTGCCCGGCGATGAAAGGCGCGACCATCGAGGCGAAGGCGATAGTGCTGTAGATGAGGCCGATGCCGCGACCGTCGATGCCGAGTTCGTCAAGGTGGATCGCCAGAATCGGCGCCCAGGCACCCAGGATCGCGTACTGCAGGAACATCATCAGCGACAGTCGCCAACGCAGCCCGAAGGGTATCGTGACATCAGGGGAACGTTGCGGGTCCCCTGTGGCCGTGTCTTTCAATGGATCACCTACTTGATCCGGGGTGCTCGAATGGGCGAAGCTTCGACTCCAGCGCGTGTATTCCTTGCCGGGCTCTGTTCCGCTGCCGCCAGTTCGATCCGCGAGAAGGTGATCGGTGATGGCGCGCGTAAGCATGATGGCCGATTGCATCCCGGATCGTGAGACCAGGCATGAGAGCCACAGTGCTCATCCCCATTTTGTGCCTGTTAATGCCCATCGGTCCAATGGCAACGGCCCGACAAAGCGTCGTTGTAGTGTTGGAAGGAGCGACCCGGATGACCACTGATGCACCTCAGCTCCTCGCCGGCGCCGCCAAGGCGCCCATCACCCCGCCGGCCGACATGCAGCCCGTCTGGCTGGCGGGGCTTGGCGATGGCAACAGGCCCAGCGAGGGCGTTCACGATGAGCTCTACGCCCGCGCATTGGCTCTGCGATCCGGCGACACGACGGTGGGGCTGGTCGCACTCGACGTCATCGGCTACCTGCAGCACGACGGGCGCGCCGTGCGCGAGGAGATAAAGGGCATACCGCCTGAGAACATCGTCATCGCGGCCACCCATCAGCACTCCGGGCCCGACACGATCGGCCTCTGGGGCCCGAGCGCTCTGCAGTCCGGGGTGAAGCCGGAGCACATGGAGTTCGTGCGCCAGCGCGCAATAGAGGCCCTCTCTGAGGCCCTGGACGCTTCCGTTCCGGCAACTCTTCGCCTCGGCGCGGCCGATGTGCCCGATGGCGTGTCGAAGAACATCCGCGACCCGGACGTGCTCGATCGAAGCGTCACAGTGGCTCATCTGGAGGCCGCCGATGGGGGGAACAGCATTGCCACGTTGGTCAACTTCGCCTGCCACCCCGAGGTGCTCTGGTACGAGAGCCGGCTCATAACTGCCGACTTCCCCGGCTATCTCTGCGATCGTCTGGAAGAGCGGCTCGGCGGCGTGGGCTTGTTCTTCAATGGCGCGCTCGGCGGGATGGTGACGGCGGACGTCGCTGAGCCCAGCTTCGAGGAGGCCGAGCGCATCGGCTGCGCCATCGCCGACACGGCCCTGACGGCGCTCGAGGACGGGGAGATCGTTGACGCTTCGCAGTTACGAGCCCGCCACGCTCGCGTGCCCATTCCACCGGAGAACGAGCTGCTTCAGATCGCCGTGGCCATGGGGATCATCAAGACCGACCTAACCGACGCCGGCGATCTGCACGCAGAAGTGCACCTGATGAACATCGGCCCCGCGCAGATTGCGACATTCCCCGGGGAGCCGTTCCCGGCGATCGGCCTCAGCGTGAAGCAGGCGATGTCGGCTGACTACAAGCTCGTCTTTGGGCTAGCGAACGACGAGCTTGGGTACATGATGTACCCAGAGCACTATGGGGACGAGAAGTACGTCTTGGAGAAGCGCAGTTGCGTTAGCTCCCAGGCGGGGCCGTTGTGCGAGGGCGCTCTGCGGGAGCTTATGAACGCCGAATCAGTATAGCCAACCCACCCCGAGCGCCCGCTATAGCCTTACTACGTATCGCTCCTCTGCTTGAGAGCCCAGTGAACCTTCTCCGGCGTCATCGGCAGCTCGTACGGGCGCGCGCCGACGGCGTTGTAGATGGCGTTCGCGACGGCGCCTGCCGTGGGGACGTGCACCGGCTCGCCGATGCCCTTGCAGCCGTGGCCATCGCTGGTGGAGAGGTCCCCCTCGACGATGATAGGCTCGACGGGCGGGACGTCCATGGCCGTCGGCAGCTTGTAGTCGGTGAAGCTCCGGCTGGCCACCCTGCCGTCTTCAAAGACGACCTGCTCGCACAGTGCCTGCCCGAGGCCCTGCACCAGCCCGCCGCCGATCTGGCCCGCCACCGACAGCGGATTGATCGCCTTCCCGCAGTCCAGCGCGCCGATGGCGCGCAGCACGGTTACATTGCCCGTCTCGCGATCCACGTGCACTTTAACTCCGTGCACCGCGAACGCGTGCGTCGGGGGCAGCGCGTCGGCCGTCACGGTGATGGCCACTTGCTGCTCTTGAACCAGCTCCGCGAAGGTGGCGCGTTTGTCCGGAGCGCCTTGCACAGAGGCAACGCCTTCTTCGATATCAATGTCCTCTTCAGGCACCTCCAAGCGCTCGGCGGCCAACGCGACGATCTTCTGGCGCAATGCATGCGCGGTCCTACGCACCACATTCGTCATGTTGTACGTCGCCATGCTGCCGGCGCTCACGGGGCCAAGGGGGGCCTCATCGGTGTCGCCGACAGTGGCGAAGAGCTGATCCATGCGAACGCCCAGCTCGTCGGCGGCCACCTGCGCGATGCTGGTGCGCGAGCCCGTAAGGTCCGGCGCGCCGATGATCAGCGACGCCGTGCCGTCTTCGTTGATCTTCAGCGTGGCCCCCGACGGATGCCCGCCCACTCGCCACTCTCCGCAGCCAATGCCCCAGCCGGTGTCCGGCGCGTCCTTCTTCGGGTCCTCTGCGATGCGGGCCACCACTTTGTCCAGGCACTCCATGAAGACGTCCTTTTGCAGGGCAGTGCCTGCGAAGGTGGTCTCGCCCGTTCGAAGCCCGTTCTTGCGCCGCAGCTCCACGGGATCCATGCCGAGCTTCTCGGCGATGACGTCCATATGCGACTCGAGCGCAAAGGTTATCTGGGGAAAGCCCGGCGCCCGCATCGGGCCCGTGTTGAACTTGTGCGTCCAGACCGAGTATCCGTCGCAGCGGACATTGGGGATGCGGTACGGTCCGCGGCCGGCCTCCGCGGCAGCGCCCGCTGTGCCCGGCCCGAAGTCGGTGTAGGCCCCATTGTCCACGATAAACTTCAGCGTGCGCGCGACGAGCGTGCCGTCCCTCTTGACGCCGGTCTTGACCTCCGTGACCGTGGCGCAGCGTGGCCGTGCGTCCTCGAGCTCTTCCTGCCGAGTCAACACGATCTGCACGGGCCGGCCCGTCTTCATCGCCAAAACCGCAGCGATCGGCTCGACGTACGCGGCGATCTTCCCGCCGAAGGCGCCGCCGATCTCCATCGGCACGACGTTGATGCTGGTCATTGGCAGGTCGAGAGCCTTCGCCAGGAGGTTCCGCATAACGAAGTGCCCCTGCGTGCACGTCCACACCGTCAGCTTGCCGTCCGGGTCCCACTGCGCCAGGCACGCATGAGGCTCGATGTAGGATTGATGGATTGGGACGGTGCTGTAGCGCTCCTCGACGATGAGGTCGGATTCCGCGAAGCCTTTTTCGACGTCTCCTTCGCTGATCTCAGTATGCGTGGCGATGTTGCCCTTCGGCTCCACCGGGAAGGGAATGAACCCCTCCTCGTACGACGCGGGATCGTCGTGCACGAGGGGGGCGTCGGGCTTCATGGCTTCCTCCGCGTCGAAAACCGCGGGGAGTAGCTCGTACTGCACCTCGATGAGCCCCAGGGCTTCTTCGGCCACATACGGGTCAGTGGCCGCGATGGCGGCAACCGCCTCGCCACAGAACCGCACCTTCTCCTGCGCCAATATCGTCTCGTCCCCGAGACCGAACCCATAGCGCTTCTGCGGCGTGTCCTCCGGCGTGGCCACGGCCACGACGCCGTCGAGCGCCAGCGCCTTGGACGCGTCGATGGACAATATCTTTGCGTGGGCATGGGGGCTGCGGACTATCTTCGCATACAGCATCCCCGGAAGGGTGAAGTCGGCCCCGAAACGCGCCGCGCCCGTGGCTTTCTCCGGGTCGCCCAGACGCGATACCGGTTTCCCGACGAAGGCAAGCTCTTTCATCGCTCAGCGCTCCTTCGCTCCGCTGCCAGCTTATCGGCCGGACATTGCCTCGGCGGCCGCTTTGACGGCATTGACGATGTGCGTGTATCCCGTGCAGCGGCAGAGGTTGCCGACAATTGCCGCCCGGATCTCATCTTCCGTCGGATCAGGGCTCTCATCCAGCAGCGCCTTGGCGGACACGATCATCCCTGGGGTGCAGAATCCGCACTGGATGGCGCCGTGCTCGACGAAGGCCTGCTGGAGCGGATGCAGCTTTCCGTCTTCGGCGATGCCCTCGATCGTGGTCACCTCGCGGCCCTGGGCGTCGAGGGCCAGCATGATGCAGGAGCACACCGGCTTGCCGTCCAGCAGCACCGTGCAGGAGCCGCACTCACCCTCCCCGCAGCCCTCCTTCGTCCCGGTAAGACCGAGGTGGTCCCGGATCGCGCGAAGCAGCGTATCTCGCGGGTCCACCGCCAACTCGTGCCGCTCCCCGTTCACCGTCAGTGACAAGAGCTGTTTCGCCATCTCTGGCTCCCTCCCAGGTGACCTGCTCACGATCCACGCGAACGCTTGTAGGCTGTTCCTACTGCACGCCGGGCAAGCACGCCGGCCAAGTCCTTGCGATACTCGGCGCTCCCGCGGATGTCGCTGATGGGCTGTGCCGCCGCCGAGGCTGCGGCGGCGACCTCGGCCAGCAACTCCTCTCCCACCACCTGGCCGGTCAAAGCCTGCTCGGCAGCAGGCACTCGGATCGGCGTTGGCGCCATTGCCCCCAGGGCGACGCGGGCGTCGCTGATCTCGCCGTCAGCGTTCACGATCAGTGCCGCGGCGGCCGATGCCACGCAGCAGTCCATGGCCCGGCGGAGCCCGGTGCGCTGATACGAGCTGCCCGACCACCCCTTCGCCGGCAGGGCGATCTCGGTGACGATCTGCGTCGCCTCAAGGCAGCTCTCGCGTGGGCCGGTGAAGAAGTCGCCAATGTCGATTTGCTTCTCGCCGTCGCTGCCCGCGATCTTCACACGTGCGTCCAAGGCGAGCAGAGCAACCGCCGCGTCAGCCGCCGGTGAGGCCGAGCAGACGTTGCCGGCGAGGGTGCCCCGATTGCGAATCTGGGGCGATCCGATCGAGGCAGCCGCCTCCGCCAAGACGGCGTACTGCTTCTGGATCGCCTCGCTGCGCTCGATATCGCTCAGCAAGGTCAGGGCGCCGATGGCCACGGCCCCATCTGCAACGTTTATGTACGCCAAATCGTGCAGCTTGCTGAGTGACACGATGCAGTCAGGGACCTCGGCCTCGCCGATCTTCATGCGCTGCATCATGTCCGTCGCCCCCGCGATGAGCGCAGCCTTGTCGCCATGCTTGGCCAGCAGAGCAATGGCCTCATCGAGGCTGTCAGGCGCGGTGTACTCGAAGGTCTTCATCGCGATCACCACTCTCGTCGGGCTTCTGCAACTCTCCTGGCTGTGTACCGCACGCAGCGCGACCGAGAGCACCGGGAGTATTCGGCGGCAGCACGCGCTCACCTCCCTGGCATAGCCATGCCGGAAATGCCAGCTCCGATCTGCAGCCCGTACCTACAGCTCCGACACGGAGGCTATCTTCGCCTCGTCGGTCCCGACGTCGCTCAGGAATCGCAGCAGCGCCCGGTGCATGCGCTCGGCGGTGGTGCGGTTCTTGCTGAAGACGTTCCGTTTCTGCTGCGGATCGGCGCGCATGTCGTAGAGCTCCGGCCGTGAGCCCTCCTGACCGCCGATGACGAGCGCCCAGCGCTTGCTGCGCACCGTTGTCTTGGGCCGGTCGTTGAGCCCCGCTGTCAGAGCCGGCGAGCAGAAGGCATGCTGCCGCGGCCACTTCACCTTCCGCCCTTTCATGAGCGGCGCCAGGGAGTGGCCCTGCATTGCGTCCGGCCCATCCACCCCGGCCAGTTCGCGCAGCGTGGGCATGATGTCGGGGGGCTGCGCCAGCTCGCGAATGCGCTGCCCGGACTTGACGCCGGGCGTGCGGATGATGAGCGGGATGTGGGTCAGCTCCTCGTAGAGCGGCCACGGCCCGCGGTCGTCCTCTTCGCAGATGTTACTCTTGCCCGCTCGGTTGTGCTCTCCGATGTACATGCCGTGATCGGCGGTGAAGCAGATGGCGGTGTTTTCGTTGAGCCCGAGGTCCTCTATCTTGCGCAGTAGGTAGCCGATCCACTTGCTCACCAGCGTCGTCTCGGCAGCGTAATGGGCCCACAGGTTCTTCAGTTCTGCCTTTGTATAGGCCGTCGCCGGGCCGTAGTTGGGGTGGAGCATCGGCTCGCCCCGGTAGCCCGGATGGTACATGTCCACGAAGAACTCCGGCGCCGCCCACGGCTCGTGCACATCGAAGCAGTCTACCCAGAGGAAGAACTTGTCCGCTTTGTAGTTCTCCTCGAGCCACTTGCTGGCCGCCCGGCACGTCTGCGCCACGAACGCGTCTTCCTCCCAGGTCCATCTCGATTCGCCCACGCGTTCAGGTCCACGAGCGGGTGCCCGAAGGTGAGCGGCTGCACCCGCGTCTTCTCACGTCGCATGACGGTGGGGATCTCGTAATTGCACCGAGTGAAGCAGATGTCCCCCTCTTGTCCCCGTATCCAGTAGTAGCCGTGACAGCCGCGGCTGAAGTTGTACTCGTGCTTCATAAGGTGCGGCGTGTCGGCGATGAGCTGCGTAACGTACCCGGCGCCTCTGAGCACCTCGGCGAGGCTGGCCAACTCGGGGCGGAGGGGCGACCACCCGTAGTGCGGGAACGAGTACCGACCGGTGATCATGTCCGTGCGGTGCGGGATGGTCGGGAAGCTGCTGACGTGGCATTGATCGAAGACGACACTTTGCTCGGCGAAGCTGTCCAGCTCGGGCGTGTTGATCACGTGGTTGCCGGCGCAGCCGAGATTGTCGTATCGGAAGGTGTCGGAGAC
>Ga0209979_1004422_pt1 | contig 11644 bp, 17 predicted proteins | sample AnhtaG_FD_183114 | JGI IMG/M metagenome (GOLD analysis project Ga0209979, IMG submission 183114) | Deep subsurface microbial communities from Anholt, Denmark to uncover new lineages of life (NeLLi) - Anholt_01485 metaG (SPAdes) (version 2) | ecosystem: Environmental > Aquatic > Marine > Oceanic...
TCTGATTTTTGTTAAGAAATAAAAGAAGTGGGAGTGTCCTTTAAAATTTATAAAAATTAACTATTAGAGAAGTATCAATTTTTTAAAAACTAATATAATACCTAATCAGTTTATATTTTCTCAAATCGAGTTTACATAAGACTTATTAGCAGAACTTGTATATAATACCTGATAGCTTATGTTATATTCTTATTAGGGGAATAGATCTGAAAGTCTTAAAAATGTTAGTTTTTATAGAAAGTGGAGCGAAGGATTAAAATGTTACATCAATTCTTATTTTACCTCATCAATTTATAGACTTATTTTCCAGATGTAATACTTTGTTACATTTATTTTTATAATCTTTTTTTTAGTCTTTTTTATTTAACCTGATAAATTAACATCTTATTTTTAAAATTTTCTATCAACTTAAAAACACAAAACCACAATTAGGACATATAATTGATTTTCCTTTGTTGCTTTCTTCTTTCTCATCTTCCTCTGGCACATAAAATTGCGTCATTAATTTTTCTAAATCTGTATAATCAAAACCAGTTATATTCATATCTACTTCGCCGGTATCTAATTCTTGAAGCAAATCCTTTAGTTTTGGTAGATCCCATTCTCCTTCTATTTTGTTTAATGCGATATTTAATGCTTTTTCTCTTGTTTTATTTAAATCTAATAAAACACAATCAACTTTCTTAAATCCAAGCTCTTTTAAAACCTTTACTCTCTGATTTCCGCCAATAACTGTCATATCCTTATTTACAATCAACGGATCCACATAACCGAACTCCTCAATGCTTCTTTTTATCTTTTTATATTCAATGTCTTCTGGTTGCAAATCTTTTCTGGGATTATATTTTGCTATCTTCAATAAACTTATATCTATTTTTTCTATTTTCATAGTTTTTGATTGCAATAAAAAAAGAGCCCGAGAATCGGACTCTTAATATTAATTTTTATTTCTTTAGCTCCAACGCTTTAATTTATCCTTTTTAAGCATACTTTTAGCCTATATTATGTATAAAACCTTTTTAGAGGCTCAATTTTAAGCAATCTGGTAGCTTTTTTTAGCCTTAACGTAGTCTTTCTTGAATTTCGGTATGTGTAAGTGATCGGCGTTTTCTTTTATATTCTTTAGAATATTTAGATTTATTTTTTATTTTTTTTAAAATTTCCCTTAACCTTTTCTTAATTTTCATTTCTTTAGCCACCTCTGGCTAATTATATAAAAAATATAGCATATTTTTATTAAAAATACAAATTTGTCAAGTATTTAATTTTTATTTATAAATTCCTTATCTAATATCGTAGGTTTTTTGTTTTTTATATCTTTATTTATTTTCTTTTATCTGTAAATATCTTATGATATCGATCTACAAATAGAATTTCAAATACACTGTCAACATTAAAAAATCCAATAATTCTACAATCTTTAAAAATTTTAAATATGAAAAGTGAAAAATTTTTTATCTCTTCTGGCAAATTTTTAACTATATTAGGTAATGTATCTTTTTGCCAACTTACCTCATGTCCATGAAATGTTTTCGACTGTATAATTTCTCCCCAAGTCAATGAAGACATTTTTTTAAGATTTTCAAACACTTTCCAAAATTCTTTGTAATTCTTTATACACTTAAAAGACCAATTTTTATCAGAATCAATGTAATGAGTAAAACTAAATATTGGATATCTATCTAAATAAGCAGGTTTTCTAGGTAAAATTTTAAATTTTCCATCTTTGTCTTTTATTCTTTTCGTAAGAATTTTAGTACTTTTTTTCTTAGACTTTTTACGTTTCGCCAACTATAAATTACCTTTTTTCTTTGAAGATTCATCTTTATATTGTTTTGAGTAAAAATCCTTCATCCTTTCTAAACTTATTATATTAGGGGAACTATTATAAGCTTCAATAAAGGGTTTTTCACTATGAGATAAACTTACTAAATCATGTGCTGTGTAATTAATAAATTTGTTATAAAATTCATTTAAAAATTCTTGATCTTTCTTGGAAAATTTCTTTAATATTTTACCTTTTTTATCATAATATATTATTGGCATATGTATAAATTCTTTATACTTTTGATAAACACTTTTAATAACTGGTCCAAAACTCCATGCTTCTATTTTGTCCTCAAATAATGGTCTATTAAAATTTACTAAATACCATGCTTGTGCATAATATAGAAGTTTTTGCATTTTTAAATTTGTGATTACTTCACCATCTTGATTCGCTTTATATAATAAATATTTTGCGATATCAATAGCTTTCATTTTAATTTCCTCCTCTTTAAATATTCTTTTTTAAATTTTAATTATTACAATTATAAAGGTAAATTATGGTTATTTTTTTAATTTATAAGTTCATTATAAATAATTCTACCATTACAATTATCTAAAAGTAAATTAAATCTGTTTTCTTCTGTATTGTAAATTGTATTATACCTAAAAATAAACTCTTTTAAATATCCTTTTTTATAATTAATCTTATTACTCTTTTATCCAAGTCTTACTTTTTCTTCGATTTCTTATTATATTCATTCCCTTCCTAGTTAATATAATAGATATTATAAACAGTAATAATTCTGCAACTAAGCCAAATTCATAAGTCAAAACATTATTAAGTCCAGTAATGAAAAATAAAGAAAACACAGCAAAATATATAAGATTTAAAACAAAAAATACACCTATAAAAATTAAAATAGATAATAAAATATCTTTTATTTTTTTAAAAAAATTCATTTAAAATCTCCTTTTTATGCATATAAAATATACATATCCTATTTAGAACGCATTTAAAGGGTTTTTTGTGCGTTTCTGGTGGTCTTAAAGGTTATATTTTGCTATTTTTTATTAAAACGCTTTAACGAATTAATTGGGGAGTATTCTTTTTTCTTTAAGAGATCTTTTAAAAAACTTTAAATAAATTGAGAATTAAGATCATAATTTCATCTATTCTCTACTCTGGGTATAGATCTATTAACCTTCTGGTTAATTCTGCTCTTATCGATTCTAATATCCTCCTATATGTATCTCCTCGTGCATATAAATACAGGGGTACATCCGGCGTTTTTGTTTCTGGAAAAAGATCTTTAATTTGCATTGTCTTAATAAGAATCTGCTTTTTAATAATGACAAGTGGTATTGATTCAATTTCAGAAACAGGCTGTATCATCATTGCTTTTCTAGGAATAAATTCCGTGCTATTATTTCTCATGTAGTCAATAATATTTGAGATATTCTCCCACCCAATATATTGCAAATTTATTTTATTAACTGATACAAATCCTTCATATAGACGATGGGCAAGTTTTTCGTCTGGATATTCGTCTGACTTTTCCTTAGTCCAGCCTTTTAATTCATTCTCACAAAACCATTTGAGGGAGGGATCATTTACTTTCCGAGCAATTTCTAACGCTTCAGCGATACATTGTGATAGAGGAACCTTTCCAGAATGTATTTTGTTCAATAAGGTAGAAATATCCGAACTATAATCAGTGGGCTTTATTTTTTCTAATTCTGGAGCTTTTTTAATTACTGGACTAATAGAGCTCATTAAGTTAACTAAACCTATAGGATAGTTCGTTCTAAAGTCAGCGTACTTTTTAATTTTAAGAAGTGGAGGGATTTTACAATCTTTAATTAGAACAGGCAGAACTAGTGTCTCGTTTCTTTCTATTTCCTCCCAATACTTCATTTTCCATTCTTTCTCAACCCAGTTAGATTTTACTGAGCTCGGAGAAAGTATAATTATTATATAATCAGCCTCTGAAACGCCGTGCTCGATTTTAGTTGGAATACATTCTCCTACTTTGATTTCCCATTTATCAAGCCAGGGCTCGTGTCCTAATTCGATTAAATCTTCTGCTAGTTTACTTGCAAATTCTTCATCCTCCGATGAATGTGATATAAAAATTTTTGCCATAATTAGATTACCTCCTGATTTATTTTATCTTTTAAATAGTCTTTTAATCAAATTATTTTTCTCCTGCTTTTTTTAGCTCTTCTGTTTTTAATTTTGAAAACAGGCTTATTATTTTATGTCTGAACCAATTATTTTTATAACATAAATATAAGAAGGATATCTCGTTAAATAAAGTAATAATCACCTTATAACCCTTATAGAATTCAGATAGTGCTAATATCTTATATGATAATAGAGAAAGGATGCCAAAGGCAGCAGTTAAATATCCCCAGCTAATTTCTCCTCTTATAACTTTTGATGCAACGCCTTTTTCCCTTTCTATCCTATATATTTCATTTCTAATTAATGCAAAAACTAAAAATACTAAAATTGTTATTTCGAAAATAAAAACTATTAATTTATCTCCAAACCAAAATAACAAACAATTTTTTAAATTAACCAAGTTCATTTATTCACCTCCTTTTTGGTAAGAATTTGAAGGCAAGAAGTTAGTTAATATCATCTTTCGTGACAAAACCTTTAATAGTGAGAACTTTATACGCTTTATCTTGTGGCTTTCTTGTTTCTATTTTGTATTTAAAATACTTAAACATTAACTCATTATGAACCAATACTATGAAGTCATTTAAATAACATTCGATATTAAGAACACTTTCTGATAATTCTTTTCCAATCTCCTTAATCGCCTTTCTGTCCCACTTTCTCCAATCATGCCCTTCTTTTGTAGAGATTGTTTGCCAATCCGTAATAATTTTATTTATTTTTTTATATTTTTTTTCAATTTCTTTGTAAAGTAGCTTATGAGCGGATTTTAATTTTTTTAAGGGTCCACGCCAATCCTCAATAAAATATAGAAATTTTGGATAGTTATTCATAAACTCAAAGTAATCATTAAGAGCTTTTTTTACATGTTTATTCCATATATTCCAGCCCTCTTGAAGTGCCTCTTGTTCTGTTCTCAGTTTAATTTTAACCCCAATAAATGTGCTGTCCATTAATATAAATGGAAAAATTGAAGCTGTGTTAAGTTTACTTAGAGAACCTTGTATTTCGTGATGGATCTGTGTGATTTGTCTGTATATATAGTATTTAATTTGGGCCTTCAGCTGGTCTTTTATATTCTTACTTTGTAAAAAAAGGGTGATAACCCATCCTATTACTACTATAAGTATCGAGATTATTGCCCAATTCTCAGCGATTATTTTCATTGTGTCACCATTTTATCATCACTCAATAATTTCCTCAACATTTCATTTATTGCCCAGAGATAGGCTTTTGGTTCAACAAAAATACCTCTTTATAAGAGATGTTTTAGAGAGAGTGAAAAAATTTTATAATTTTGTATCTTTACCGTATTTATTTATTACTGCAGTCGTAATTAAGAATAGAGTATCAATTTTTAGATTTTTAAAAATTACATCTGGTTCAAGAATTTTTAGCTTTGGTTTACCCTTAATATCGTAAACAATATAAATATAATAATTAGAAAAATTTTTACCCAAATTTCTAACAATTGAATTACTAATCCAAATCCAAGCCGCTCTTTTACTGCTTTGTCCTTTTACATCGATATATCTTTTCCCAAACTTAATATCAAAACCGTGTTTTGTTTTACTTACATCTTTTGGTTTCCTACATTGAGATTTATCATATCTCATAACTATTTCCATAGCTTTTTGAAGCTAAAATATGTCTAATACCTTTGTTATAACAGCACCAATGATCTCAATCCAGTTCATCTATTCAACTCCATTTTTATAATATCATTCCTTTATTCCATCTGGCAATTTATCTAGACTTAATTTTTTTAATATTTTATATGTAAGATTTTTAATTTCATAATCTATTTCTCTTTTAAAATCAAAAAGTTTTAAGTTTATTGGTTCTCTTGGTCCAAATCTTATTTTTTTAATTAATGCTATATATCCCTGCTTCTGTGGATTTTCCATAATTTCTATTAGCAGATTATAGCTTTCTATTAATTCTTTTAAAATATATTTATCTTTAATATTTCTTTTTGTTTTGCTCAAAAGTTTACTCCATAAAAAAAGGAACTTAAGAAGTAATTCTTTTACTTCCTAAATTCCTCTTTGTGCAAAAGCAAGAATTTATATTATATATTAAGTTTTATTTAGATAAATTAGCTAATCTCGAAAGTTTTACTATGTCCTTTTAAAAATAAAGACCATTTATTTAGTATGTCTCTGCCTACTAATGTATGGTTTTTATCTGATGCTTAGTGTTTTGATGGTTTAAAAATTTTATATATGCCTCTATAACATTACGGCAAGCATCTCTACTATCTTTGTATATTATCCAAAACTCTGGATCTCGCCAAGAAAGAGTCTTAAATTCAGAATTTCTAAGTGGAGCATGACGCCCCATATTCAAAGTAATATCATATTGATCTTTGGAATATTTACAAAATTCCCTGTATAATCTTATATTGAAACCAAAACTTTTGAGATGTTTTTTCATAAAATAAAAAAATTCTTATTTTAAGAGTGTTTTCACTTATTTTAGATATAGTTTTTTACAATTGCTAACAAATTTTTTATAAAAAATGACTTTTTAAATATGATTTCATTATATTGTATATATTGAAAATAATAAAGAAACGGAGACTCAAATGGAAAAGGATAAGAAATTTATAAAAAGAGGTAAACTTCCTATTACGGTATCACGAGAGATTATTAGTCATTTAAGCGTTGGTTTATACAGAAACTTTGCTCGTGCTTTAAAGGAGCTTATATCCAATGCATATGATGCTAGTGCTACAGAAGTTAAAATTAAGCTAGATTTGGAGAGTACTCCAACCAAAATCATAATAAGAGATAATGGTACCGGCATGGATAAGAAAGATATTGAAGATAAATTCCTTACTATAGGATTTCCCACACCATTGAACGAAAAAATTGATGAATTAGGTAGAAAACGTATAGGAACTTTTGGTATTGGTTGTATATCTGTTTTTCCATACTGCGAAACAGTGCGAATTATTACAAAAAAAAGGGCAAGCGATAATATTATAGAAGTTACAATTAACGCAGCCCGATATTTTATTGGAGGTACATTTGATATAAGCAAAGAAAAGGTTCCTTACAAATTGTATGAAAGCGATCTTCCCAAAGAAAAAGGTGAAACTATAATCATTCTTGAAGATATAAAAAGACATATTATCAATGAATTAAAACATAAAGAGTCTTCTGGCAAGTCTAGTATTGACAAATTTGGGGGATTTCAAAAGTTCAAGTGGTCCTTAAGTCAGTATATACCAATTCAATTTCCGTCATATAGAAAAGATCTAAAAGATTTCTTTGAGGATTCTAATAAAGTTTTAATGAGAGTATGGGTTAATGGTGAGGAGCTTTTTAGGAACGTCCCAGAAAATGCAAAAATATTAGAGAAAGGTGAGAAAAAATTTAATGGTATTCAAGTTAAATATGTGATCATGACACCTATTGAGCCAATTAAACCCGGTGAAGCAAAAGGATTTCAAATCAGATTAAGAGATGTAGCTATTGGATTACCAACTGATTTTAATATTATTAGTTTAACCGGAAAGATTCCTGGAAAGCTAAACTGGATTTGTGGCGAAATACACATTTTAGAAGGACTTACTTCTTCATTAATGATAGATAGAGATAATTTTTCTTTTACTCAAGAAGTTGCTGAAATTCATGACTTTTTTAGGAAAAAAATTAGGAAATGGAATGATAATTTAGAAAAATGGGCTAAAGAGGATAAAGATGTTTATGAATCTATTCAAGAGTTAAAAGGCTCTGAAAAGGTTATTGACGAACTTAAAAATGGTGGGGTGCTCAGGATATCAAAAGAAAGATTAAGAATACCAAAATCACCTATAGTGAAACCTCCGGAGAAAGAATTATTATCACCAACAGAGAAAATAAGTAAGATACTATCAAAACGCGGATACAAAATATTGCATAAAAAGGGGAAAGTATCTGATAGGAAACCATCTATTGAAGTAATCCCAGAAAAGAAATCAATAGTAATATACGAGGACCACCCAGATTTTGTAGAAACAATAAAAATTAGAGAAGAAGAATTCAGAGTGGGATATGATAAATGGGATTATAAGAAGGGTCATTATTCAATATGCAGATTATTTGAAGACCAAAATAAAGTTATATTCAACATCCTCCATCCCTTGTTTAAAAGCAAATTACATGAAGACATCCTTAAACAATTATCGCTGGGTATCCTAATTATCACAAAAGACAGAAAAGATAGGGAAGAGTTGGTAGAGAAAATTTATCGTTTACTTGAGGATATATTTTTAGGGTAGGGTAAATGAGTGAGATAGCTTCGATAAAGAACAAATTAATAGAAAAATTATGGATTCCTAAAGCTATAAAGGGTGGATCAATTTTTTATCCACGACTAATAAAAAATAAGAGAATGAAATTATTAACTCTTACTAATAATGAGAATTTTCAAGAAATTGTTAAATTCGTAGAGAACAAACTTACCCATAAAAAATTTATAATAGCATGGAATCATGATCGTTTTAAGGCAATTAGACTAGAAACAGAAGCTTACAAGACTTTGGGTGCGACAAGATATGAAGACTCCATTGTAACATCTTCTCATCCAGTATTTGACCATTTTCCCTTTGATATAATTAATTTAGACTTTTCATCGCAGGAGCCTGAATCAGAGAATGAAAGAATAGAGAATGAAATACGAGGCTTAGAGAAAACTATTCAAATGCAAAAAGGAAGAGGTCAAGATCTTAAAGGTTTTGTATTGATATATACGACATTAATAAATTCAAGAGAACTAAATTGTGAAACTATAATTCAAAATTGCGATAGAACAAGAATTCAAGGATGGTCTGGTCTTTCTCTTAATGGATTTACTCCTAATGCTACAGATCAAACGGAAAAAATCAGAATTATTGAAACTGTGCTCAATCAATTATCTTCTAAATATAATTATAATATTGAGTTAAATAAGGCTAATATTAAATTATCAGAAGAGGAAGAACTGATATGTTCAATAGCAGGAATTATTAAATATAGGAGATGATTAAATGCCAGTATTTAGGATAAGAGATCTTCCTACGTTAACAAGAAAAATACACGAAAGCCAAAATAAATGGCGTGCTAAAAATTGGAAAAAGACTTTAAAAGAGCATAATAAAGAAATAGAAGAATTGTTAGAAAAAGTAAGTGTATTTAGTAAGTGGGAGAATAAGTTACAAGAATTTGATGTTGCAAAAAAACTTATACCCGAAATGTTTATAGATGCATTTGGGTCCATTCATTTTGCATGTTTTGGCTTTTATAAATATGCAAATATGTGTCTTAGATCTGAATTAGAGACTACCTTGCGATTAATTTTCTTTTTCAAGCATTCTGTTGAGTTTCAATGGTGGCTTGAGGGTAATAAATCTTATAGAACTATAACGTCCCAAGCAAGAGATGTGTGGGGACAAGGATATTGGTATTTTGAACAACTGGATAATGTTAAGAAATTTGAAGAACTTTGTGATGATGATAGAAAATTGTTTACTGGGGGCAGTAATTTAAGGAAAATTAATGATATCCTATCGCAATTCATCCATAGTGGAGCGGGACACTTCCAGACCAGGCCTGATAGATTTTCTCCAGATTATAATATGGATGAATTCAAAAAATGGTATTCTATATGTAAAGATATTCAAATTTATATTAACATCATGCTTGCATTAGGTTTTTCGGATGAATTTAAGAGTATGTCAAATGCTACAAGACAAAAAATATTAAACAAAGGTATTGGTAATTATTATAAAGAGAAGGTAAAACAAACATTAGATTTATAAATTAGAGGTCTTATGAAAAGCGAGAAATTGACCCAACGTTTTAAGATGAAAATAGATGAGATTCATAGAAATGCACCCTCAACAAGATACCAGGGAAGCAAGCGAAAAATTTTGACTTGGATATACGAAAATATAAAAAATTTAAAATTTGAAACTGTTTTGGATGGATTTGGGGGGACTGGAAGTGTCAGCTATTTATTTAAGCTTATGAAAAAAAAGGTTACTTTTAATGATATTCTCTTATCAAATTATCAAGTAGGTATTGCTCTTATAGAAAATGACTCTGTAAAACTGAATCAAAAAGATCTAGATTTCCTGCTTCATGTTAATGGCTTTAATTATCCATCTTTTATTCAAGATACATTCAAAGATATCTACTACCTAAATGATGAAAACAAATGGCTCGACATGGTTACCTTTAATATAGAAATGCTATCAGAGAATTATTGTGGAGAATTATTAAAAAAGAAAAAAGCATTAAGCTACTATATTTTGTTCCAAGCCTGTTTATGTAAACGTCCCTTTAATCTTTTCCACAGAAAAAATCTGTATATAAGAACTGCAAACGTTAATAGGAGTTTTGGAAATAAAACAACATGGGACACAGACTTTAAGACTCTATTTATTAAGTTCTATGATGAGGTTTCAAAAAAAATTTTTTCTAACGGCTTTAAAAATAGAGCAATTTGCAAGGACATACTGGAAATAAAAAATCAGAATTTTGATCTTATTTATCTTGATCCCCCATATGCAAGACCGGATGGGAGACCTCCAATAAATTATTATTCTCTTTATCACTTTCTTGAAGGCTTAGTAAATTACAAACAATGGCCTGATATTATAGATTGGAGCACTGTTAACAAGAGGTTAATTAAGAAAAATAGCAGGTGGAATAAAAATAAAACAGAAGTAAATCTAGATATCCTATTTAAAAAATTTCAGGATTCCATAATTGTTATTTCTTACGGAGAACCTGGCAATCCATCAATTCAAAAAATTACTGAACTTTTAAAGCAGTATAAATCCAAAGTAAGTGTCTTAAAAAAGCATTACAAATATAGATTGAATATTAATAATGGGAAAAAAATGAATGAGATATTAATAATTGGAAAATAAATTCTTGAAAAACATAGCCCTCAACTCCTGAACAAGAACTTTTTTCCCAAGTCGAGCCATTTGTTTTCATTAACTTCTCACTTTGTAATTTCTATTTTTATCTCGTCTAGATTAATAGAGTGAGTTTTCTCATACCTTATAACTTCGCCATCTTTTATTTTAAAAATAAGTGTGCAAAACTTATCTCTGTTAATATCTTCTTTTATTGCATTTATATATTTTATTAATTTTTCTGATATTGTTTTCATTTTTTAAGATTTTTCCATTACAAATCTAGCAATTACCGAAAATACAAACAATAATAATATAATTGCTGAAATTATACATATACAGATAGAGAACAATCTATAAGCAATGAAATTAGTAAATTTATATAGGATCTCTGCTAAAAGTCCCATCATTACCAACCTATCTATTTCTAGTGACCTATTTTACATAAATTCGAATCTCATTTTTAACTCCTTGAGTTTTTATATCTCTTTCAGGTCTATAAAATTCATCATACAAAAAATTAATTATTTTTTTATTTTGTTTTATAATTTCTAAGATTTCTTCTAATAAATTAATTAATATATTTAAAAGGAATATTGTTCTTTAAATGTTTTTATTTCTTGAGTGTGATTAATTATATCCTTAAAATAAATAGTTCGTAATGTGTTTACTATCCCCAGCCAAACAGAACGGTTTTTAGCATTTTTAAGATTTATGAAGACATCAAAGGGTTTTCTAGGCTCAAATTCTAATGTTTTGCCTTTTAATTTCAAGTTCGAAAGTACAAAATTTATTAGTTG
>Ga0209979_1004423_pt1 | contig 11644 bp, 8 predicted proteins | sample AnhtaG_FD_183114 | JGI IMG/M metagenome (GOLD analysis project Ga0209979, IMG submission 183114) | Deep subsurface microbial communities from Anholt, Denmark to uncover new lineages of life (NeLLi) - Anholt_01485 metaG (SPAdes) (version 2) | ecosystem: Environmental > Aquatic > Marine > Oceanic >...
AACTGGACGGAGTTTGGTCTCTGCCTCCTGGAAGAAACCATCCGAATCTACCGACACCCCCAGAAGCTCCGCCAGATGGGGGTTTTCCGCGGGAGGCACAATTCCGGTGCTCAGAACCACTAGCTCCGGGCTGAGCCTAAGCTCCTTCTGATTATCGACATCGCCCACCGTGACTGTTAAATCCTTTCCATTCTTCACCGAAGGTTCAGCCTCCATCCTGATGAAGCGGACACCGCTCTCCAAGGCCTCGGAGTAGACGTCCTCGGCGAAATCGTAGACCCGGATGTCGCGGTGGAGAATATGTATTTCTGACTCCGGCTTGAGGTTTTTTATCTTCAGGCTGTTCTCGATTGCCCGGAGGCAACAATCCCTGCTGCAGTAAGGGTGCTTATCATTTCTCGAACCCACGCACTGAATCATCACCACATTGTTGGCGGAAAGCTCTCCCTTCTGGAGCCTCTCTTCCAGTGCAGTCTGGGTGATGACCCTTTTGTCTTCACCGTACAGAAACTCTCCTGGTCTATATTCTTCGGCGCCGGTGGCAACGATGATCACCCCGGATTCAACCGTGGTCTTCTTACCATTTTCCGAAATGGTGCTCTTGAATCCTCCCGGTTCTCCATCAACGTTGGCTAGTTTCGAATTCAAGTGGATTTGGATTTTCTCATTTTCGCCGACACCGGCCAGCAGGCTTTGAAACCTCTCTTGGAGGCCCTCACCCAACAGATGCTCCTTATCCCGGAACCAGCCTCCCAGCTCCTTTTCCTTTTCTAACAGATGCACCTCGAACCCTTGCTTAGCGATATCAATGGCCGCCGTCATGCCTGAAAGCCCTCCGCCGATGATTAAAGCCACTGGAGCTACAGGTTTGACTTCCGCCTCTCTGGGGGATTTCAGATTGGCGAGGCCGACTTGGAATCTCTCCTTAAACTGAGTCTCATCTTCTATTCCACTTAATTCTTCGATGTCTACTATTTCTATTCCGACTTCGCCGGCGATATTCTCAAAGAGAGCGGTGTGAGTCGCCGGGTAACACGGGGCTATTATTATACCGTTCAATTTTTTGTCCGCAATGGTTTTTGCAATCTCCTCCCTCCCGAATTTCAGACAGAGGAAAAGGCTTTCTCCAACATATCCCACCTGCGGCAGACTTCCCGCCACCTTTTTCAGTTTCTCGAGATCAATCTTTTTCCCGCTTCTGGAACCGTACTGACAGAAAAAGACTCCGATTCTCGAGGCCTCCGCCGCCCGTTTCACTTCCTTGACTTGGGTGGGAATTTCCCCCCGTTTTGAGGAGAGCATTCCGGCAACTTTGCCGGCGGCGGCACTCCCCTGGGTGACGGCACCGGAAAGGTCGGTGGGAGCATTGAAGCCTCCGGCCATGAAGATTCCCGGCTCCGTTGACTCCACAGGAGACAGGGAACTGGTGGAGCCGAACCCATATTTGTTCAATCGAATCCTGGTGCTGCGGCTGAGACTCCTGGCGCTGTCGGAGCTGTGCAGGCCAACTGCTAACACTACCAGCTCGAACTCCTCCTTGGAAGCCTGACCATTATTGGAGTAACTCAGCGTAACGTTTCCGGTGCCAGAATCCTCCTCCAGACCGGTGACTTCCGCTCCGACAAATTCGATCTTTTCTTGTTTTAGTGTCTTCTGGTAATAGCCCTCGGAGCCTTTGCCGAAGGGACGGATCCCCTTATGAAAAATCTTGACTTCCAGCTCGGGAATACGCTCACAAGCAGTCTGGGCCTCCTTGAGGGACTGCATGCAACAGAGGTTGGAGCAGAAATTGGCACCCAGCATCTCCTCTCTGGAACCGACACACTGAATAAGGGCGATCCTCTTCGGTATCTCTCCGTCGAAGGGACGCATCATCACCCCACCGTAAGGTCCGGTGGGGCTTAAGATCCTCTCGAATTCGATGCTGGTGATGACGTTGAAACATTTCCCGTAACCTAACTCCTTTTTGCGGTTGGGGTCAAACTCATCGAAGCCCGGAGCCAGGATTATGGCGTCAACCTTCAGCTTCATAGTCTCTGGGGACTGGTCGTATTCGATGGCCTTCTGGTCGCACTCCGCCAGGCAGAGCCCGCAGCCGATGCATCTCCGACAGGAAAGACACCTCTTGGCCTCCTTTACCGCTATCTCCTCGCTGAAGCCCAACTCCACCTCTTTGAAGTTGAGCTGTCTCTCCTCCAGCGGAAGCTCCGGCATTTTCTGCCGGGGAGTGGGGATGTCTTTGAAGTCAGTTATGAACTTGCTCTTTTTCATACCTTACTTGGAGAGGTACTTATCGATCCCATTGGCGGCTGTATGGCCGGCGGCGATGGCCTTGATCACGGTCTGAGGTCCAGTGACGTCGTCTCCACCGGCGTAGACGCCGGGGCGGTTCGTGGCTCCGGCTCTATCAATGACGAAGGAGTTCCACTTCGAGATCTCCAGGCCGTGCCCCTCATGCAGAAAGGATATATCCGGCTCCTGACTGATGGCGGGGATTACCAGGTCAGCCTCGATCTCGAATTCGCTTCCGGAAATGGGGATAGGCCTTCTCCTGCCGCTTTCATCCAGTTTCCCCAGTTGCATCTTGGTACACTGCATTCCCACTACCTTCCCATTTTCCCCGAGAATCTTCACTGGAGCCGCCAAGTAGTGAATCTTGACTCCCTCCTCCTCGGCAGCCTCAACCTCCCAGGGATTGGCGGGCATCTCCGCCCGGGAACGCCGGTAGAGGATATAGATCTCGTCGCAACCGAGACGCAGAGCGGTTCTGGCAGAATCGATGGCGGAGTTGCCCCCTCCGATCACGATCACCTTCTTGCCGGGCTTAGTGTGGTCACCGAGGTTAGCTCTCCTCAGAAAAATCACGCAGTCGAGGAAACCCTCGTAATCGTCCTCCCCGGGGACACGCAATTTCAAACCCCTGTGAGCCCCCACACCCAAAAAGACCGCCTTGTAACCCTGCTTGAAGAGATCATCGATGGTCAAGTCCGGCCCGAGGGGAGTCTCGTATTTTATCTCCACCCCCAAGTTCTTGATGTAGTCGACCTCGGTTTGGATAATATCGCGGGGAAGCCGGTATTCGGGGATGCCCAGATAGAGCATGCCCCCGGGAACCGGTGCAGCTTCGAAAATGGTGGTATTGTAACCTCGCCAGGCCAGATCGTGAGCGACAGTGAGGCCGGCAGGACCGGCTCCGACAACGGCGACTTTCTCTTTCCTGGTCTTTTTAGGAGGAGAAGGCCAGGAGACCTTGCCCTCCTTATAGAGCTTCAGCTCGTAGTCGGTCAGGAATCTCTTAACAGAATCGATGGCGATCGGCTCGTCCTGCCTCCCGCGATTGCAAGCATCCTCACAGGGGTGATTGCAGACCCGACCGCAAATGGCGGGGAGAGGGTTTCTTTCCCGGACAACTGCTAAGGCCTCCTCATATTTTCCCTCCGCGGTCAGGCCAACATACCTGCGGATGTCGATGTGAACCGGACAGGTCTCCTGACAGATGGGGGTCTCCATCTCGATGTTGAAAAGCGCCGGAAAATATCTGGTGTTTTGAATATCGATGGCGGTGCGCAGCATCAACCCTTCGTTGAATCTGTCGTAAGGTTTGATGGGACAAACCTGGACACAGTCGCCGCAGAGGTTGCAGTTCTCGTTGACCCGAATCGGGTCTTTGTTGATGGTTATCTCGAAACCGTCATTATTTCGCTTCACCCTTCCCAGATTGGCGCTGGTGATGATCTGGATATTGGGGTGACGGTAGACCTCGTCGATCTTCGGGGAGAGCTGGCACAACGCTGGAGAGTTATTCGGGAAAGTCAAATCGAGCTGCGCCATGGTCCCGCCGACGGCGGGGGATTTCTCCAAGAGATAGACCTGAAAGCCGGAGTTGGCCAGATCCAGAGCCGATTCAATGCCGGCGATACCACCCCCGACCACTAAGACCTTTCCAATTTCGTTTTGTTCGCTCACTTCGTTTTTTCAGATTCAATCGCTTCAGCTGGACTTACAGCCACTCTCCAGGAAGGTGGCTTCTGATCGTAGCACTCCAAAACCACCAGTCCCATCTTCCTCATGTCAACCAGGTGTCTCAAAACTCTCCTGGGGGATAAACCCATCAGTTCAGCCAAATTCTTCACGGAGAGGGGTTCATCTTGCGTCCTCAGGAGTATCTCCTGGATGGTGCACTCGTCCATGGCGACCTCATCGAAGAGACGATTGGATTCATGCTGAGTGAATTTCTCTCCGTAGAGATTCCCTTGCTGTTGAAACTCCATATATTTCCCCACTACCCAGCGCAGCTTTTTCCCCTTCAGGGCAACTTTGGCGGCTTTCAGTTTCAGCTCCAGTTCAGAGGGTTGCAGTCCCTCGGTCGAACCCAATTTCCCGAGCTCCTTGATCTGATCCTGAAAAGCTGTAACGTGCTCCACGAACTTCGCTCCCTCCGCACTCGACATCATCCTCATAACCACGCGGTCGGGATTTATACCTTGGTTGGCCAAGACCTTCTGTGTCAGAGCCACCTTTCCCATGGTGCTGAAGTTGCCGTCGGCATAATGACATTCTCCGGGAAGACAGGCACCGATGAAAACACCGTCGGATCCGCACATGAAAGACTCCAAGATCAGCACTGGATCCACCCGTCCGGAGCACATCACCCGGATGATGCGGATATCTGGTGGATATTGAAGCCTCGCAACCCCGGCGAGGTCGGCCGCCCCATAGCCTCACCAGTTACAACAGAAGGCGATTATATTGGGCCTAAACTCCACTTTCGACTTCCTTCTCCCGGAACGCAACTCGAATCTGAGCGGTAAGCTGCTCGTCGGAATAGTGAATCATCTTTATGGCTTGCTTGTAACAGGAGGCAGCACAAACCCCACACCCTTTGCAGGCCACCTCTATCATTTTAGCTTTAGTCCCTTTCTCTGTTTCGACCATTTCGATGGCAGCATAGGGACACAGAGAAGCGCAAAGTCCACAACCACGGCACGCCTCCTCATCGAAGAGCATAGAGACGATCGGCTCCACCTTGACCTTTTTGTTGGTCATATGAATGGAGGCTCTGGAGGCCGCCCCTAAGGCCTGTTGTATGGCCTCAGCGGTAGATGCCGGCCAATGGGCGGAGCCGCAGATGTAGATCCCGTCGGTGGCAAAATCGTTGGGACGCAGTTTGACGTGAGCCTCAAGGAAGAACTTGTATTCATCCAGGGGAACTTTCAGGAGCTTCGAGAGCTCTGCGGCGCCCTCTCGGGCGATAAGGGGAGTTATAAGCACCACCAAGTCACTTTCCAGCTCCAGATCTCTTCCCAGAACGTTGCTGTGGACTTTGACTTTTCCGTCTTCGACCACCGGTGGGCTGTCCAACGAATAGTTGACAAATCTAACTCCCAGCTCTTTGGCCTGGCGCAACATCTCCTCGTTGGCGACACCGTAGCACATCAGATCTCTGTAGAGTATATGCACATTGGCATCGGGGTTCTGTTTTTTGATGAGGATGCCATCCTTTATGGCAGTCATGCAGCAGATTCGGGAGCAGTAGAGTCTCTCCTTCACGCGGGCGCCAACGCATTTGATCATCACAATATTCTGGGCGTCAAAAGCTCGGTTCTTTAAACGCTCTTCCAATTGTAGTTGATTGATAACGTCTTCGCCGTTGTAACTAAAACTTCCCTCCGGCACCAGGAGCGAGGCACCGGTGGCTACTATGATGACCCCAATTTTGAGTTCTTTGGCAGATCCATCTCCAGAGCCGACGGTGGCTTGATAGTTCCCGATAAAGCCGCCAAGTTTCTCCAGGGAGTGCCCGGTCAGGACTTCGATTTTGGGGCTCTTCTCAACCTCTTTGATCTTTGTGGCTATGAACTCCCCGGCCTCGACTTTGTAAGGATATATCTGGTGGAGATTCTTTAGCATACCGCCCACTTCCTTCTCTCTTTCTACCAGCTTAACCTCAAAGCCTCGATTCGCTAAAGCCAAAGCCGCCGTCAGGCCGGCAATGCCGCCTCCTATGACCAAAGCGGAGGGGATAACATCGGTGACTATTGACTCCTTGGGTTCCAAGAGAGCTGCCCGAGCCACCCCCATCCTGATCAGGTCTTTCGCCTTCTGGGTCGCCTCCTCCCTTAAGGTCTTATGAACCCAGGAGCACTGCTCCCGGATATTGACGAACTCGAAGAGGTAGGGGTTGAGTCCCGCATCTTCGCAGGCAGCTCTGAAGGTCGGCTCGTGGGTGAGGGGGGTGCAGGCCGCCACCACCACTCTAGTCAGCTTATTCTCCGTTATGGCGTTTCTGATGTCGGTAACGCCGGCCTCGGAGCAGGAGAAGAGATTCTCCCGTGTGAAGACCACATTTGGGAGAGTTTGGGCATACTCGGCGACATCTTCGGTGTCCAAGAAACCGGCGATATTGGTGCCGCACCTGCAGACGAAAACTCCTATCCGAAGCTCTTCAGCCATATCAAACTCTACGCTCTCTTCTTGGCCTTTCGAGCAAAGACCACCTCTGCGGCTCTGGAGGCGGCTCCACTTGCCTGCGCTACCGATTCCGGTATATCAGCGGGGGCGATGCAAAAGCCACAGGCGAAAACCCCCGCAACACTGGTGTCGGTCGGGAAGGGAAGCCCGGTCCTGATGAAACCATATTCGTCGGTTGAAACTCCCAACATTTCTGCCAGCTCCTTTATCCCCTTGCTCGGCATGGCCGCGGTGGCTAACACTACCATATCGAGGGTGAGGTTTCTCACCTCCTGAGTGTTGGTATCCTCGTACCAGACGATGGGATTCTGTTCTTCATCCTCCGTGATTTCCGCGACTCGACCCCGAACGAAGTTTATGCCATATTCCTCTTTCCCCCTGATCTCATATTTCTGGAACCATTTCCCGACGTTGCGCAGATCGGTGTGAAAGATGTAAGAAACCGATTCGGGATCGTGTTCTTTAGCCAGCATGGCATCCTTGATCGAATACATACAGCAGACGTGGGAACAGTAACTGCAGTTCTTCAGATCTCGGGAGCCGATACACTGCAGGTAAGCGACCTTCTGAGCTGACTTTTCATCGGATCGGCGCAACAGATGCCCCTCCGTGGGACCGGTGGCATTTATCAATCTCTCATATTCCAATCCGGTAATCACATTCTTGATCCGTCCGTATCCGTATTGCGTCAATCCCGAGGGGTCTAAAAGGTCGAAGCCGGTGGCGACGATGACGGCGCCGACATTCAGCTTCAACATCTGATCCTGCTGCTCGAAATCGATCGCCCCCTTCTGGCAGAATTTTTCGCAAACCCGACATTTCCCCTTAACGAAATAGATGCAATGCTCCTTGTCGATGGTGGCAACCGCGGGAATGCCCTGGGAGAAGTAAAGGTAGATGGCCTTGCGGTTACGCAGCTTCATATCGAACTCGTCGGGGACCTTTTTCATCGGGCATTTGGCGATGCAGTCACCGCAGGCGTTGCAGACCTCCTCTTTGACATACCTGGCCTTCTTGTTGACCTCGACGGTGAAATTGCCTACCTCCCCTGTGACCTCTTTCACCTCGCTGTACGCCAGCATGTTGATATTGGGATGTCGACCGACCTCCAGCATCTTCGGCGCCAGTATTCATATGGAGCAGTCGTTGGTGGGAAAGGTCTTGTCGAACTGCGCCATCGCTCCCCCGATGGAGGGCTTCCTTTCCACCATATGAACCTTGACCCCCATGTCGGCGAGGTCGAGGCTGGCCTGTATCCCCGCAATCCCACCGCCTATGACTAAAACCTCCTTAGGCAATATCTTTTCCTCCCAACGATTCAGCTAAAAGAACATTCAAGTCCTTGATAGAGATTTTCTCTTCGAGGTCGTCATCCTTCATTGCGCACGAAAGATGGATTTTGCATTTGGGACAGGCGGTGATTAAGGTCTCCGCCCCGGTATCTTTAGCCTCCTTTAATCTCTCCAGTTGAATCCTTTTGTTAACCCGACTGCAGTTTATCCAGGTACTGGAGCCACAGCAGATGGCCTCTTTTCTGTTTCGAGGCATCTCGATCAATTCCAATCCGGGAATGGACTTCAGGATTTCACGGGGCTCTTCGTATATCCCCGAGAACCTTCCCAGGCGACAGGGATCCTGGTAGGTGACTTTGGAGGTGACCTCCCCAAGATCAAACCCGCCCTTCTTGATCTTAGCTGCAATTAACTCGGTTATATGAAGGACCTCGAATTTCAGCTTGCCAAACAGTTCCGGATATATCTGTTTAAATATGGTATAACCCTCCGGGCAGGAGAACACAATCTTGTCGGCCTTGCTTTTCTTGATAACCTGTAGATTATGTCTGGCAAGCTCCTTGAAGTTTTCGAATTGACCCGACCAGTAGAAATCGTGGCCACAACACCTCTCCTGGGAGCTTAACACCGGTTCTATCCCCAGACGGTTTAACACTCTTAAGGTCGAGCGGGCATGCTCTTTTCCGTCGAAGTGAAGCTCTTTGAATATCGCCTCAAACTGCGGAAGACAGCCGATGAAGTAGTAGTATTCACCCGTTTCTGAAACCTTGAGGTCCTCTCCGATCCAGCTTAAGTCCTTTTCGAACAGATCTGTGGTCTGCAACTCCATCATGGCCTGAATTGTCCCGGCGTGGGTGCAGACCCCCTCCAACCCCCTCTCCCGGGCAACGGTCCGCACTGAGCGGGTGAAACCGCGATATTCGATTGCGGAAGGACAGCGACTGCCACAGGTGCCGCAGGTAAGACAGCTCCAGACGTGCTCATCTTCGATGGTGTTTGCCTCCGGCAGAAGCAGAGCTCTCTCGACCATTAACCTCGGAGAGTAAGTGGAATCGTAGCGCGAGATGGGACAACTGCCGGTACAGATTCCGCACTCCAGGCAGTAGTATGCCTTGGTCTCCTGTATGATCTTACCTAGCTCCGTCACCTTATCCTGGCCTCAACCTTCTGCAAAGATTTGACCTTGTCGACAAAGCTATCCATCAAGGAGGCGAACTTGGAGCCGTCCACATCGGAGAACAGTTCCAGACTCAGCCTCTCCTTATCGATTCCAGAAACCTGCAAGATTTCCTTGGCCTCTTCGATTACTTCTTTGCAGGATTCGTTGCCTCGAATGTAGTGGCACTCTCCTATTCCACAACCAGCTACCAGCACCCCATCGGCACCGCCAGCAAAGGCATTCAAAATGTGGCCGATGGTGAGATTTCCGGTGCAGTTGACCTTCACGATTTTAACGTTCGGCTGGTATTGAATCCTCTCGGCACCGGCGTTGTCGGCGGCGGTATAGGGATGCCAACTGCAGGCGAAGACCACTATTTCCGGCTCAGGGTTTCTCATCTGTAATCAACACCAAGGATTAAGTTTCCAAAACCAAGTTCTTCAGATACCTGTTGCCTGCTCCAGGACTGCCTGCATCTGCCGGTCCGACAAAAAGGCCAGCTTCAACGCTCCGGAGGGACACGCCGAGACACAGCTACCGCAGCCGGTGCAGAGGAACTGATTCAACTTCGAGACTTTCAGTCCGTCGTCGCTCTGCTCTAGTTTGATCGCGGAGTATTCGCACACCTCTTCACAACTGCCACAACCTCGACAGAAAGCCTCACTCAAAGCTGCCACCACCGGCTCCCTCTCCAGGTAGCCCTTCTCGATGAGGGCATAGGCTCTGGCGGCGGCACCGTAAGCTTGAGTGATAGATTCGCCAACGGTGGCGGGCCAGTGAGCACATCCAGCAATGAAGATGCCGTTGGGGACGAACTCCTTGGGGCGCAGTTTCACGTGCGATTCGACCAGGAAATCGTTTTCGTCCCTGGGGATCTTGAGCATCTTCGAAAGCTCTTCGACTTCCAGACGTGGCACCAGCGGGGTTGCCAGGATCAAGAGATCGAACGGGATTTCGGCCTCCATCTCGATCGTTTGATCCCACACCTTGACGATATTCCTCCTCACCTGAGGCAGCTTATCTAATCTGTATTCTATGAAGGAGACCCCCAGGTCCTGGGCTTGGTCCAACCCCTCTACATACTCCGGAAATCCCCGATGCAGAATCGTCACCCTGGTTCGGAGGAACCTCTGCTTCAATGCAATGGCGTTCTTTATCGCCGTGGGGCAGCAGATCCTGGCGCAATACGGTCGCTCCTCCACCCTGGAGCCGACGCACTGAATCATGACCACGTTTCTGGCGACGACCTCTCCCCTTTTCATCATATCTTCAAATTCCAGCTGGGTGACAATTCCTCTCTGGAGGCGGTAACGGTACATCTTGTGGGGGACGAAGACCTGCCCGCCGGTGGCGACGATGATGACACCGCTGGAGAAAGTCTCGCTCCCTTTGAGGTTTTCGACTGTCACCTGATAATTTCCTACGTGACCTTCGAGCTTGGTGAGGTGGGTGTCTAACAGAAGCTCGATATTGGCGTTCTCTCTGACCGTGTCTGCCTCACTTTCGGCGTAACTGTCGGCCTCCACGCCGGAGGGGTAAAGCCTGTGGAGGGATCTCAACATCCCGCCTAATCTGCTTTCCTTCTCGACCAGCTTCACCTTCACGCCTCGGTTGGCCAGGGCCACGGCGGCTGTCATCCCGGAGATTCCACCCCCAATCACTAAGGCGGTCGGCTCCATTTCTGCTCTAAGAGAATCGTGAGCTTGACCGGCAGACACTTTGGCAACTCCCATGCGTATCAGCGCAATGGCCTTGGAGGTTGCTTTTTCGTTTTGGTTTTGATGAACCCGGGCGCACTGTTCCCGGAGGTTGACCATCTCGAAGAGGTATCTGTTCAGTCCCGCCTCCTCACAGGCCTGCTGAAACAGGCCTTCGTGAGTTCTGGGAGTGCAACCGGCGACCACCACGCGGTCGAGTTTTTCCTCTCTTATCGCCTCCTTCAGCTGCTGCAAACCCTTCCTCGAACAGTGATAGAGGGCGGTTTTGACGTAGGTCACCCCAGCGAGCTTCCGCATCTCCTTCTCTACCTTTGCCAAATCAACGTGATCGGCGATCTCCGACCCACACTGACAGAGGAAGACTCCGATTCTCTGATTATGCCGCACTCTTTTGAGACCTCATTCAGAAAGATACGATTCCGGAATCATATAGTGAGTCCCACAGATGCTGCAATAGTCCCTTCGATACTCCTTTGCAAAAGTGTGCATCGATTCCGATTTTGTGACCCTCTCCAGATCGAAGGTTCTGGCGGGGCAAACGGTGGTGCAGGTTCCACAGCCGATGCAGACGTTGGAGGCCTCCGCGAAGGGAGGCAGGACCTCATTTCTTACCCCACGATTGGTAAAGCCGATGGCGTTCACCCCTACAATCTCATCGCAGGCGCGGACGCATATTCCGCAGAGGAAACAATCCTCGCTTTCCGGTTTGAAGGGGGTGTCCTTGACTCCGAGCTTGTCCGCCAGCTCTCTGATGACCTCAAGCTCCGGACAGCGAGCCAATAGAAGCTGAACGATCGTTCTCCTTATGTTCTGTATCTTCTCCGAATTGGTGACGACTTCCATCCCCTCCAAAACGGGAGCGACACAGGCGGCCATGGTTCTGGTTCTGCCATTTTCGGTGACCTCCACCACACAGAGGCGACAGGCGCCGATGGGGGTTAAGGCCTCGTGGTAGCATAGGGTGGGGATTTCGATTCCCTCCTCCCGGGCGACCTCAAGGATGG
>Ga0209979_1004424_pt1 | contig 11643 bp, 13 predicted proteins | sample AnhtaG_FD_183114 | JGI IMG/M metagenome (GOLD analysis project Ga0209979, IMG submission 183114) | Deep subsurface microbial communities from Anholt, Denmark to uncover new lineages of life (NeLLi) - Anholt_01485 metaG (SPAdes) (version 2) | ecosystem: Environmental > Aquatic > Marine > Oceanic...
AGGTTCGAACTTCGTTTTGAGGGATAAGAAATTGAATTTTGTTTGGAAAAAGCCTTTTAATTTTTTTTCGGGAGAGGGAAAATTTTCCTTTTCGCCGACGGAGTCGGTGAATTTTTTTGATTCTTTTTTACCCGCCAGCAAAAATTCCTTTCAAAGATTTACTTCCAGATTATTTTCAAAAACCGCCCTCATTCAAGGATGGTGGAGGCGGCGGGAATCGAACCCGCGTCCAGAAATATTTCAGCAGGACATCTACAGGTTTAGTCTTTGTTTGGAATCTCCCCCGCCTTATTACCCAAAGACAGGATTCGAGACGGAGCAGCCTTTAAATCTCATCCCGACTTCCAAGGCAAAAGCCGGAACTATCCCATCTCTCTGACACTCATCCCCATCCAATGGGCAAAAAGAGGTGAGCGTGTCCGCTTACGCGGCTAATGCTAACTTAGTGTCAGCACTTAGTTTTTGTTGTCGATTGATTAACGAGCCTTCGACAAACCTCGACCTGCCGTCCTTGCCTCCTTTATCCCTGTCGAAACCTGATCGCCCCCACAAACTAATTATAAATTATGAATGCTGAATTATGAATCAAAAGACCTCAGACAATGAAATCATACCTTCTTAATTCATAACTCATAATTCATAATTATTTATTTGTATTTATCTTTCATAAACCTTCTTACTTCTCTTTCGGCTTCACGTCTCTTTAACGCTTCTCTTTTATCATATGTCTTTTTTCCCCTGGCAAGGCCAAGAGAAACTTTCGCATTTCCGTCTTTAAAATACATCTCTAAAGGGACCAAAGTCAAGCCTCTTTGTTGAACTCTGCCCATCAATCTTTTTATCTCATGCTTATGCAAAAGCAACTTCCTCTTTCGCTTTGGGTCGTAATCCTTTGTCGATGACTTTTCATAGGGGCTTATATGTACATTATAAAGGAATGCCTCTTCTCCTTCTATGCGACCAAACCCATCCTTCAAAGCCGCTTTTCCTTCCCGTAAAGACTTCACTTCCGAACCAACTAAAACAATCCCCGACTCATAGGTCTCTAAAATTTCATATTCGTGTAAAGCCTTTTTATTTGTACTTATGATTTTTTTCATCTTTTAGATTATACCAAAATAGATCCCTTTTTGCAAATAAAAAAGCCCGAACATAATGCCCGAACATAAGTTTGGGCTTGACTTTTTCTTCATGCTAAACTAAAATTATTTTGAAACTATGCCGAAGTGGTGAAATTGGCAAACACGCACGGTTCAGGGCCGTGTGGGCGAGAGCCCTTGGGGGTTCAAGTCCCCCCTTCGGCACTTAAAAAATCGGCCATTACGGAAACCCTTGATTTCTTTAGCTTTTGCTCCATGTTGTTAGCTTTGGTGGAGCTTTATCACACTCTCAATAATTGCTCTTGGAATTGTAATACTTCGACCTGTCTGCGTGCGGTAACGCAAAGACAGGAAATCTCAGGACAAGATAAATCATGAAGAAAATTAAAGGTTCTCGAAGGCTCTATCGGTTCATAGTCTACCCCAAAAATTATGTCGAGCCATGGTTTCCTTTCCTTATAATTTTTGCACGAGCGCTAAATACCTAAATTCCTCAGCATTTCGCTAACGACTGTAAATGAACGCCGTTTCATATCTTCTTTTTCCTTAGCGTCACTAATGGCCAAAAAATTGGCAACCCATGAAGGACCTTCGGCATTAATATCTCGAAATCGTTGCCGGATTGCATTCAACCCCTCTTTTACAAACTTAACATCCTTTTTAGATATGATTTCCTCGGCTACAGAAACAGGGCCTTCTTTATAATAGTCCAAAGCGCATAGATATCGTAAGCGTCTTTTTCTTGATATCTTTTACCAAACGCTATTCCCTTAAGTGTCAAAAAACTTGTCAAATCTGCCATTTTGAATTCAACCTTAGTCTCGCCATTTCCCGGAAGAATTCCCGCAAGAGGGATTTTGCGGTTTAATTGTAATGCAATATCTGCTCCTGGTAGATTCCGTGCTTTTAAATCCGGCTGTATCTGACGATGTCTCCTGCTACTCCCTTTTCCCTTGGGAGACTGAGGACTAAGGAAATCGATTAATACTGTGTACCCCTTGCCATCAATATGTGATTTGACCGTTCTTTCAAACTGATAGAGAATTTCTTTAGAAGGCTCGTAGTCTCTATTTAACAACATCCTTGTAATTGTGTCATATTTCTCTTCATCGATCACTCTCGGATCAATTACTAAATCTATATCAATTGAACCAATATGCATAAAATCGATCTCCTTGGGTTTATGCCTCTCTAATATAAAATAAGGCACCCAACCGCCAATAAGGACCAATGAATCACGATAGCTTTTTAGAATTGTCATCAGTTCTAACAAAACTGACTTTGAAGCACTGGTAATAGATGGATGGTAATCGCCAATTGTGCGAATAGGCATAAGACCTTTTCCTTAGAATTTCATTTTCTTTTCTCGCAGGAAATCCGCCTGCTCTTTTCCCCGGGCTGGATAATTTATAAGGTCAATATATAATTGAGTATTGCAGGTCACTGATACATTGTCCACCAATTGCCTACTATAAAAGACCCCCTCATCGTAAGGAATAACAAGATGAATAGTGCCTCCAGATTCAACTGGCCGAAGATTTAATTTCTTTACCCATGCTTGGGGCTCACCTTCAATGTAAAAATGCACATCCCTAAAACGAACAAAAGGAGCGATTAGAGCCGCGCCACTATGGAGAGTAAGGGCGTAATCAAACTTCCTATCCCCCGATAATTTCCTAAGGGCGGCCAAGAATTCATCAAATGTTCTTGTGAAAGAGAAATAAGAGAAAATCTGGTTCTTCTTGAAATCATAATTCTCTGCCCAGTAATCAAGCATCGCTTCAGGTTTTATTAGTTTTATTGCTCCTCTTTTTTTATCTATAAATCCTTTTTCTTTTAAAATATCAACAACTGAAAAAGCCGTCCTAATATTTGCTTTTGCTTCTCGCGAAAGACTGGGAAATGTCCAAACTCTTTTGGGATTCTCCAGTAATACGCGTAACACTCGGGAGGATTTGGAAGCAAAAGGTATTCTAAATATGGGCTTTCTTTTGAATTTAGTGGTAGGTTTTTCCTCAGAGGTCTTTTCAATGAATACTGAATTAAATTTTAGGAAGATATTCCCAACTAAATCGATATATCCAATTTCTGCTTCCTTACAAACCTTGCGACCTTGCTCTGAAATAAACGGAACAATTACTACAGGGTAATCCCCTTTTTTTACCTCGGGGGCCTGGGTAAATCGGCCAATGGCCTGATAAAGGTACCATGGCTCTCCTTTGGCTTTCACTTCACATCTAAGCCACTTAAGAGAATTGCCTACTTTGATTTTTATACCAACATCCCAAAGCGAATTACTACCAGCCCATTCTACCTTTTTAATTTTGACATCAGGTAATATCTTAGCTAATCTTCGTGGTAGTAATCTAATAATTTCTTTTTCGCTTAAATTTTGATAAACCATCTTTTATCTAATTTGCCAGTTTTACTCTTCGGTAAAAGTATATAAAATAGTAAAAGTCTTGTCAAGAGAAAAATGAAAAATTTTTCGGGGGCAAATCTATAGAATTCTTAATAAATGTTTCTCTTAATATGAATATAACGAAAACGCTAGGAAAAAGCAATAAAAAACCGCCCCATGTCTCATGGTAGCGGTCTTTTAAAATCTGTAAAGAATGAAATTAATTCCAAAAAATCAGATTAAAGAAATCTTGCCACGCTCACTCATCCTGCTTGGTTTACGCTTATCGTTTCCAATGTTACGCCGGTTTGGCAGCTGAATCTTTTCAGTATCTTTGCTCTGGGGAAATTTCCCGTAAAGGTACAGCATTAGCACAGAGACCTACTCCCCTTTAACCTCGACTAACCAAATAGACATATTTCTGACCAAAGGGGATTTGAAGCTATCCTCACGCCGACCTCATGGGAGGAAAAGCGTGGGTCGCTGTCCCGATGAATAAATCGGGACGTGATAGCGACGGGCGGAAGACGCTTGAGCGCCCCGGGTCCGAAGGAGCACAGCAATTTAGTAGACTTCTCTTCTATGTCCTATCTTATGGATTTCAACTACCTTCTTGCTTTTCAGAATCTTATAAACAATTCTGTAGCCCCCAACACGATAAGACATTTTGCCTTCGTATTCACCTTTTAGCCATTTGCCTAAATATGGATTTTCTCCGATCGTCTCCAATTCAACAAGGATTCGGCTTTTAACACGAACTGGCAATTTCCTATATTGCCGAGCAGCTATAGGCAGAAATTCTATTTTATAGACCATTTACTTTTTAATTCCTTTCTGCTTCCTGCCTGTAACTTGCTCAAAGGAAAGCCTTTTGCCTTTCTTTGATTCTTTCTCAGCTTTCCGGAGGTCTTCCCTCCATTTAGGGTTAGCAGCAATCTCTAATGTTTCAAGCCAACCCTCATATTCATCAAGACTCATAAGTACAGCTTCGCCCTTGCCCCTATGCGTAATTATGTACCGGGTATAACTCCTGTCAGCGGTTCTCACAAACTCCAGAAATTTCTGTTTTGCCTCAGTGGCCGATAAAGTCTTTTCGGGCATCCTGGAGCCTCCTTTCTATCCATTTTTCTATCCGGTCATTTTTCTGGTTATATTATATACTAACCCGCAAGATTTGTCAAGGTTTTTATTGAAGCCTTTCCCGAATTTGTATCAATTAGGAAAAGGAATGAAGGGCAGCAAAAAAAACCGCCCCCACCTGTTTGGTGTGGCGGTCTTTCGAAATAAATACATCCTCAACCACAGGGACTTGAAGCCTTTTGCCATTCTTAAGAACTTTTGCTGGAAGCGCGTTGGAGGACAGTTTTAACTCGAGCAATGAGTTCTGTGGGAGAGAAGGGTTTGGTGATATATTCGTCACCGCCGAGGTCGAGTCCTTTGAGCTGGTCTTTTTTCGTTCTCTTCACGGTGAGCATGATAATTGGAAGATGCTTATATAAAGGGTCTCCTCTTATCTTTCGACATACCTCCCAACCATCCATCACAGGCATGTTAATATCTAAAATCATTAAATCTGGCGCTTCACTATAGACCTTTGCCAGTCCTTCCTTTCCATCCGAGGCAGTGATTACCTCAAGACCTCCCCGAATCAAGATGCGTCTCACTAAATCCAGTACATCCTTTTCATCATCAACAACAAGAATCTTTTCCATTACTATTCTCCCTAGTGAAGAAAAAAGTACCTGTCACTTTTTTGGTATTATTTTACCACTTTTAACTGGCAAAGTAAAGGCAAAAGTAGTTCCCTCACCCAATTTACTTTCTGCCCAAACTTTTCCTCCATGTAACTCCACAATGCTTTTGACTATGAACAGTCCGAAACCTGTCCCTTTTCCTCTTTTCACTTTTTCCCTGACCTCTTTTACCTGGTGGAACTTATCAAGAGCCTTATCCATCTCCTCCGGCAGCCGGTCATTTTTATAAACATATTCAAAAACATCTTTTCCCTGGTGGAACCTATCAAAGATGCTATCCAGGTCCTCTGGAGGAATCCCTACCCCGGTATCACTGACCTTAACCAGGACAAATTCCGGATTCTCCATCATCTTTTCAGCATTAATAGTTACTGTGCCCCCAGGGGGAGTAAATTTGATGCCATTACTTATCAAATTGGTGAGGACTTGCCCTATTCTATCTCCATCAGCAAATACTTTGGGTAAACCAATTGGCAATTCTACTCTGAGATTAATTTTTTCCTCGTCTGCCTTGGGCATAAAAATAGCGGTCACTTCAGTGACCAGAGAAGACAAATCAAGTAATCGAGGTTTTATCTCCATTCTACCCGCTTCTATTTTAGCCGTATCCAACAGCTCATTAATAAAATATGAAAGACGAATAGTGTTATTCTTTATAGTAGTTAGATCCTCAATGCCAGTCTTTGCAAATTCTTCAACCCCTCCTTCCAACATCTCGTTAACATAACTTTCAATAGCTGCCAGAGGAGAACGCAGGTCATGTGTGATGCTGGAAAGGAAATCCTTTTTCATCTGGTCAAGCTCCTTAAGTCTTTCAGCCATTTGGTTAAACTCGCTAGCTAACCAACCTAATTCATCTTTTCTGTCCACTTTTATTTTAGTATCTAACTTCCCCTGACCGATTAGGTCGGCTCCTTTGACCAACACTTTGATTGGTTTAGTCATAGTGGCAGCGAGAATAAAAGCACCCAAAAGTCCAAAAATTAACACAAACGATGCAACCACAAGAATACGCTTCCCTGTCTTGTGTAAGGTTCCTTCAATTATTTCCTCTAAGATAGTTTTGGAAAATCCGATACGGGCAGTCCCTTTCCTCTCTTTACCTAAAAATACCGGTAAGGCAACATCGATTATTTCCTGGTGAGGCTCTTCTGAAACCACCTGATATGACTGAATGAGAAGACCTTGGCTTGATTGAGCTTTTATCCCAATGGTGTCCTTTACAATCTGCCTTAACAATTGCGGGTTAGAATGAGCCAATATTCGATTCTCATTGTCAACAAATAGAGCATAAGTTACTGCTTTATTTCCTTTTTTTATTATCTTTATATAATCGATGAGGAATAAATCGTAATTCCTGAGCAAAGCTTCCCTGCCCACGCTTGCTAAACTCTTAACTAAAGCAATCTGATTTTCCTTAGTTTCCTTAATGAGGTGTTGCTTCTCAAAAGTCATAAAAAGAAGGCCTGTAGCCGCCAGCACCATAGTGATAAGAAGAGAAGCGAATAAGGAAAATTTGGTTTTTAATCTCATTTCTTTCCCTCCCTCAACTGAAGTTCTTTTTCAACTCCTTCCAGTGCTTTTCGAATCTTTTCATTCCCCGGGTCCAATTTTGAGGCCTCTTTCCATTCTTTAATCGCTTCCTTTAAACGACCTTCGGAATATGCTTTCAGCCCACGAGTATAACGCTTTTCAATTTCTTCCTTACTTCTTCTTTTTTCGATTTTTTCTTTCGCTTGCTTTATGAGCCGTCTCGATTCAAGATGATTTGGGTCTAATTCCAGAATTTTCTCAAGTTCAGCAATAGCTTTCTCATACTGGCCTTTCTGGTAGTACCCGAAACCATTTCCCCAATATCTTTGCATTGCTTTTTTCTTGGTCACTTTTTCTGCTTGGCGTCTCTCCTTGATGCGACGTAATTCTTCTTCTAATCGACGAAGTGTCTCTTCGGTTTGCCGTTGTCTCTCTTGAACTTTTCTCACCTCCTCCTCCGATATCTCTTTTGCTTTCATTATCTCCTCAGCCTCAAGTCTTGCTTTTTGGGCTTCTTCCTTAGCCGATTCGAGTTCGGACTTGGTTCTTTTCAACTCCTCCTCAAGCTCTTCTTCAGGAGATTTAAGGCCAAATCTTAAGGTAAGTGAGAACCGGTGCGAGCCAGAAAAACTGGAGATGCCTCTCAGAGGATAGACAAAGCTATAATCGAATTGAAAGAGTCTACTATATCTATAACTTGCTCCCAGAGAGAGGCTGGCATATTCTCTCTCACCAACACCCAAACCACCCCTGACAGCCAGAGTCTTACCCATAAACCACTTCTCAGTGCCTGCGGAAATGGTAATGTCTCTTCTTTTGAAAGTGAGGTCTGATGTCATATTGAAATTCGTGCTTCTGTAGGCGTAACCTAATTTTGTCGCCAGAGCTATTTTATCTCTGTCAGCTAAGCCCATATTTGGCTGGTTAATATCATTTAAGGTTAAGGCAAAGGAATGGTGCCTACCCAGGTCATAGAGAAGTCCGAGGCTGGTACTGAAACCTGTGCGTGAATAGCCATTCTCAAAAACAGGGTCTCTCCCTCCCTTAAGTTGACCTGTGTCCAGATTGGTGGCGTTCTCAGTATAGATTGTCTTTTCGAAGCCTTTATAGAGAACTTTTAGATTCAGCCCTGCCGCAAGCGAAGAACCTCCCTGGGAATGGGAAACTCTCTTCCCGTAGGCAAACATAAAAGTATCTTCCCGGTAATAGCGAGTCAAAGCAAAGTTTAACCATCCCACCCCTAAAGTTCCCAGGCGGTTAAGAGATTGAGCATAACCAACAAAACTTTGCCCTAAACTTGAGTTATCGTCGAGCCCCCAATAGAGTTTCCCATAATCCAGAACCAGCTCTTTCCAGTCAATTCTTCCTAACCCAGCTGGATTATAGTAGATGGCGTAACCATCATCAGCCAAGCCAATAAAGGCATTTCCCATTCCAATTCCCCGAGCCCCCACTCCTAAATCCTCAAATTGAGCAAAGGCTGAAGGCAAATTCCACGTAAAAGTAACCAACAGTATTAAGATACTCTTCCATATCGATCTTCTCATTTTCTTCCTCCTTATTTCACTAAAATTATTGTTCCCTTAATTACTTTATTCTCAGGACCAGAGACTTCCACTTGATAAATATATAGACCACCTGTTACAGAATCATTGTTAACACCATTTCCATTCCAAATCAATCTCTCTATTCCTCCGTTTTCGTCTTTTTCCATATTAGCGACCAATCTTCCTTTAATATCATAAATCTTACCATTCACCAAAGCATCATATGGGTTGTCATACTGAATCTCAAGATAGTCGTTCCAGCCATCACCATTGGGAGTAAATATCTTATCTGGCCGGACTTTAATAATCTCAAACGAAGTTGCACCAAATTTTCCCTCAACATAGCCTCTATAATACTCCTCTGTCTTTCCTCCTAATTGTGCGCATTCTAAAATGAACAAAACAGACGAAACCAGAATAACTTTAACTAAATAATTAATCTTTGCCATCTTCGCTCCTTTCTTGGACTCCTTGCGAAAGCAAGGTTATTAAATTCTGGAGTGTGAAACGAGAGTTTCACTAGGTCAAGCCATTCACTGGGTCAAGCTTTCGCTTGACACTCCACCCTCCCTTTCGGGAGGATTCCAGAACCATAGACCGATTTGGTCGAGCACCATTTATGGTGCCACCCCTCGGGTGGCCACGGCGGGCCACCCCTACAATCAGTCCCGTAGGGGACGGCCGCTGTGCCGTCCCTCTTTATCTTGCCACAACCACTGTCCCATTAATCACCTTGTTCTCAGGACCAGTCACTTCAATTTGATAGATATAGACACCGCCTGGTGCAGGATTGCCATTCGCATCTTTTCCATCCCATCTTAAAGTTTCCTCATTTGCTCCTTTCTCCATTCCTGCTACCAGGGCGCCCTTGAGGTCGTAAATCTTACCACTTACATTGCCATCTTTAGGATTGGCATATTGAATCTCAAAGTAGTCATTCCAGCCATCTCCATTGGGAGTGAATGTCTTATCCGGTTGAATAGATTCAATTACAAATGAGCTAGCCCGGAGAGACTCTTTAATCATATACTTGCCGATTCGTTTAGACTTTATGCTCACCAGATGCATAGCTTCGTCAACCTCGCCACCCAATTTCATCCATTCCAAACCATTGAACCAGAAGAGAGCCAATTGTTCAGATGCACGGTCTGCTGGAACTGATGAAGCTCTTTTTACATGTCCATTTTCAACTTCGTAAGTAAGAACTATCCTGGCTAAAGGTCTGGCAAAAACGAAGTTCTTAATCTCATTTCCACTCTGTCCCTTCGTGGCAACAAAACTGTAACATTTGATTACCCTTCCACTTTCTTCTTCTTGGTTCCTTAAGACTTCTATTATGACGTCATCTCCGTAGGAGTTATTCCCCTCGTAAAGAATTTGCTTGATTTCCTTGGGAATAACTACACGGGTTGACATCTCTTCACTATTGACAGCGATTATGTTCATATCATTTGAAGAGTCCACAATCATTGAAATCCTGCTGAGATTGTTAGCAGTATCTTTAGCTCTAACCATGTAATAGAAAGTACTGCCCTTAATATCTTCCGGATCGCTCCACATCAAAGATGCTCCTTTGTCAACATAATCGACCAGAGTATACTCGCCATCCACAATCGAAGCCCGATAGATATTGTATCCAGCCAGGTCTTCACAGGCTGTTCCGTCTTCGTTCTTAGTTACGCCACTCCAGCTTATGGTCATCGTTTTTCCATCTTCGCTCAAAATTCCCTTAATTCCTGCAGGCTGTCTTGGTGGTAGAGTATCCTCTCGAATAATCGCGGTGGCAATATTGGAGATACCCGAAATGTTCGGCACTTCGTCTTCAGTTTTTATAGCGAAGTAGTAGAGAGTATCACTCGCCAACCCTGTTATTGTCTCACTATCAGGATTACCTCCGCTTACAGTAACATTTCTTTCCTTAACATCCACCACACTATCGAAATTATCAGTAGTAATGGTATAGGTGGCATACTTAATGATATATTTTGTTGCCATCCCCAGCCATCCGTCATCACCGGGAGCTGTCCAGGACAAATCTATCCTGTCATATCCTGCTCCTGGTGTGGCTACTAAATCTATTATGGCCGCCGGCGAAGTCTCATCCTCCGACTTCGGCTTAGCACTTGCTACATTATTATTCAGCGCCTCATTGCCAACATCATCTTTAGCACGGATAGCAATATAGTAAATAGTTCCTATGCTTAAGTCAGCCAGCCAGTGGGTATCATCCCACTCACCTGGAGCAAGAGCTGCCCAGCCTTGTGTATACGTATAAGCAGCCTGCTCCCACCAGCTGGTTGTAGTGCCACCCAGTTCCGCCACGCTTCGTGTATCGTACTTTACCGTATAGGGATAACCCGTTAACTGTCTAACCCATCCATCGTCACCTGGGGTAGTCCAGGCTAAGTCGATATCTCCCACTGCCGTCCCCGGTGTCGCTACCAAATCTGTGATTGATGCAGGCACAGTCGCATCTACTGTTATCCCGATTGCTATGCTATCAGAATCCGCAGCTCGGCAGACAGGTACAGAAAGACCCGCTCCTACAAGAACTAGGCTTAAAATCAATCTCAATATTCGCATAATTGGGTGACCTGTTTTACCCATCTTTTTTGCCTTCTGAAATTCTATTTTCCTTTCTCTTTTCTATGGTTTTTACTTCCTCCCTGTGACAATCAACTCCATATATCTTAAAACTGGCAATTATTCTCTTGAAAATTTTACCATAGTGATAAATATTTCTTTTTGCCTTCATATTTTTCTCTTCAGCAAACTCCAAGAACCCTTCATCCCTTCAAATTAAAGCCTTTCTGCTTTTACTTGCTTCGGCAGATTCTACTACCATCATCCTACCGCCGAACTATTCTGTAATTTTAACTTTTGGCGTCAATTAAACCATTTACTCTATTTATCTTCCATGTGTGTTTTTCTCTTCACAGTCCTTACCCGAACTATCGATTCCTCTCTAATTCAGTTTGTTCCATACCCACTTTAGTGAAGTTATTGCAATCAGTAGAAATCTTCACCAAAGTCAGTAACAAACCTAATCAGATAATCTACCTGTACCGATCGGTCAGGCACTTTATGGTGCCGATTGGTCGGGCACTTCTTCAGAGTGCCGTTTTCGTCACCCTAAAGGGCGACCAACCTGTCTATTCGTCACCCTAAAGACAGATAGAACTCTGCAATGTACTGCTTCCCAATCTCGGCCTTCAGACAGTCACTTTCTCTCAGTATGCTGTTACTGTCACTGTGATAGTCTGGGCTATATCTTGACCTACAGTCAAGGAAGTCGGGGTCTTAATCCT